>Ga0209853_1000190_pt1 | contig 16793 bp, 17 predicted proteins | sample GWRWS1_30_40_FD_187224 | JGI IMG/M metagenome (GOLD analysis project Ga0209853, IMG submission 187224) | Riverbed sediment microbial communities from areas with vegetation nearby in Columbia River, Washington, USA - GW-RW S1_30_40 (SPAdes)... | ecosystem: Environmental > Aquatic > Freshwater >...
GTAGGCGCGGCGGGTCTCCATGTCGTCGAGGCCGCCCCAAAACCTGCGTGCCGGGTTCTTGTAGATGCGCGCGACGGGAAGCTCGATCACCGAGAACCGGTGATACGCCGCCTGTACCCACACCTGCAGCGGCAGGCCGTAACTCGGCTCGGTGAGGTGAAACCTCCGCAGGGCGGGCACCTGATACGCTTTGAACCCGCACCACGCATCGGTGATGGGATATCCGGTAATGGCGCGCAGTCGCTCGGTGAACTCCTGGTTCAACTGCATACGGTCCGGCGGCGCAGGATCGCCCGGGACGGTGGGATCGACATAGCGGCTGCCGGAGACGATGTCGGCGCTCCGAATGGCGGACAGAAACGCCGGAATCCGCGCGGGCTCGTGCTGCTCGTCGCAGTCGATCGTCACTGCCACCGCGTATCCCCCGTCGATGGCGTGGGCAAATCCGGTGATCAGCGATTGCCCGTACCCCAGATTTGTGGCATGCCGGACGCTGCGCACGTCGTCGCGCGCGGCCAGGATCTCAGGGGAGCGGTCGGTCGACCCGTCATCCACGACGAGGATGCCGGCGGCAGGGACGATGCGCCGTACCTGATCCAGCACTCGCGCGAGCGTTGCTTCTTCGTTGAAGACGGGGAGGATGACCAGGGTGTTCATGGGGCCGGCCACTCAATCAGTATAGCCAGTCTCACGCGTTGATGCGGTTCCGCCCGCGGCGGCCGGCACCATGCTCGTACGCCGACATCATCTCCAGGAGGACGCGGTTGAGGAAGGTCTCGATGCGACGCAGCGAACGTACCTTCCCGTCGGGCGACAGGGGCAGCCGCATTGACACCGCGTCGGTGATGATCTGCTTGAAGAACAGAAAAGCGTGAGTGGCGTCCGCCGGAGAGACCCGCAGCGCGGCGACGCGTGTCCCGAGCTCGCGGCCGGCTCGCTCGCCGGCGGCGAGGTGTCCGCTCTGTCGGGCGCCCCCGCTGAGGTAGCCGGCCAGCGCGTCCATCAGCTGATGGCACACCGCGCCGATCGTCTTCGCGGCCTGGCGGTCCAGCGCAGTGTACCAGCGCTGCCGGCGGATCTGCGCCACTGCGCCGGGCACGAGCCGGTCGGCGTGGGGGCCGATCAGGTCGGCCATCCGGGGCTCTGCGTCTCGCCTGCTGTGGTCGAGAAATTCCGTCAGCGCGCGGCGCGAAAACCGGCGGTGTCTTCCGGGCGTGCGAAACATGGCGATCCGTCCGGCATCGGCCCATGCCCGCATGGTGGACTCGTCGACGCCGAGGAATCGACTCGCTTCCCCCAGCGTCATCCACTCATCTGCGCCGCGGGAGCGGGCGGCCGCGCTCATGCTTTGGCCGGTGCCGCCGGAGATGGCATCGAGGCCCTTGCCGAGGCGAGCAGAAATCCACTGAACATCAACCCGGCGGCCAGCAGCTGGCCGACATAGAGATAGTCGGCCAGGCCGAGACGCACCATGGCGCTGGTGGAGGCGATGAGCATCGCGCCCACGGCGATGAGGACGTTCCCGACCACACGGTGGGGCATGGTCTCTTTCCGCCACAGCAGCCACGCTGAGTACAGCGCGCCGCCGGCGAGCGCGATGGTCCCATAGATATTCAAGACGGGCGTGACCTTCCGCACGCCCGCGGCCGGGGGCAAGATCTCCCGGTACTGGGCGCTGAGCGGCTCTGCAGGGTTGAACCCGGCCGGATTCAGCGGAAGCGAGAACACCAGGTAGGCGGCAACAATACTCCCGGCAATGAGGACCCAGGTCAGCAGCATGGCGAGACGCGCCGGATTCCAGCGCCGGACAATTCGGCGCCACAACACGCCTGCGAAGATCAACCCCTGGAAAGCGATGAGCGCAGCAACGACACCGGCGCCGATGCCCAGACGAGACAGGCTCAAAAAGAGCACCGCCGCCGCAGCGTAGCCAAGGATCAGGGCGAGGAGCAGATTGGGAAGCTTCGCGCCGGCCAGCAGGTGCACGCTGCCCTGCCCGATCCAGGCGGCGCTCAACGCTGCGCCCGCGAGATACCACAGCCGGAACGCGAGGGGATGCCAGGCCACGGTCGAATACGCTTCGGCCAGCGACGCGACCCCGAACATGAGGAGACCGATTCCCCAGACCAGGAGATGGCTGCTCCGCCTTGCCGCAAACCGCCGCAGCACGAGCGTCGCGAAGACGAGGATGATCACCGAAGACGCGAGCGGGAACAGCTGCGTCGAGTTCATCGAACCGCGTCCGTCCTCAAATCGCCTATGGCGGCCACCGTCACCTCGGCCAGAACCTCCAGAAAATCCGGGCTCTCATTGAGCGAAGGGGCGCGGATCATCCGCATTCCCAGCGCCTCCGCAGTCGCCCGCGCTTCCACGTCGAGATCGTAGAGCACTTCCAGGTGGTCGGCCACAAACCCGACCGGTGAGACGATCACCTCGCGCGCGCCGCGCTGATGCAGATCGCGAAGCACCTCGCCGACGTCCGGCCCAAGCCACGGCTCACCGGTATGACTCGCACTCTGAAAGGCAAAGTGCCAGGTGGCAATCGCTGCGGCAGAGGCGACGAGCTCGCAGGTGCGGAGCAGCTGATCCGGATACGGATCGCGCCATTCCATGATCCGCTGAGGCAGGCTGTGCGCGGTGAAGATCACGGGCACTCGCGGATCGCCGTCAAGGGTCTCGCGCGCGGTCTCGATCCGATCAGCCAGTGCCCGGACAAGCCCGGGATGATCGTGATAGTCCTCGACACACCTTATCAGCAGCCCGTGGTCCGCCGCGGCCGCGCCGGCCGCTGAGACATATCCGCCGATGCTCATCTTGGAATAGTGTGGGGCCAGCGCGACGCCCACTGCCAGCCGGATGCCATCCTCAGCCATTTGCGCGACCGTCCGGTCGATGAAAGGGGGAGCGTGCTTCATCCCGACGTAGGCGCGCACCCGGATACCCTTCCGCCGCAGCGCTTCCGCGGCGCCCGCGGCCTGACGCCGGGTAATCTCCGGCAGCGGCGAGCGGCCTCCGATGCTGCGGTAGCGGGCGCGGAGCGATTCGACCGCTTCAGGGGACGGTGGCCGCCCGCCGCGGATATGGGTGAAGTAGGCGTCGACGTCGTCGAGCGTCGCCGGGCTGCCGTAGGCCATCAGAAGCACGCCGAATTCGGTTGTCATCTCACGCGCTCCGCCTCAGGCACGAACGCATGGACGATCTGCACCACTTCGCGCAGATGTTCGCGCGGCGTCTCCGGGAGCACGCCGTGGCCGAGGTTGAAGATGTGCCCAGGCCTGCCGCCCGCCCGACGCAGCACGTCGACCGTGCGGTCCCGGATCACCTCAGGGGACGCCAGCAACGCCGCGGGCTCCAGGTTCCCTTGAATCCCACGGTCGTGCCCGATCGCCTCCCACGCGTCGTCCAGATGGATGCGCCAGTCTACCCCGATCACGTCGCCGCCGGCAGCCGTCATCGATCTGAGCAACCCCGCCGTCCCTGTCCCGAAGTGAATCGTGGGAATCCCATGATCCGCCACCGCCGCGAAGATGGCCCGGCTGTAAGGAGCGACATACTGCTCGTAGTCGTGGGGGCCCAGCGCCCCCATCCAGCTATCGAAGAGCTGCACCACCTGCACCCCCGCCGCCACCTGCGAGCGCAGGTACTGGATCGTCATCTCGGTCAGCGCCCCCATGAGCGACTCCCACGTTCCCGGTTGCTGATACATCATCAGCTTCGTCTGAAGATAGTCGCGTGACGGCCCACCCTCCACCAGGTAGCCCGCCATGGTGAACGGTCCGCCGGCAAACCCGATCAAGGGGACCGGTGAGCGCGTCCGAATGAGCCGGATCGTCTCGAGCACGGCCGCGATGAGTTCGTCTACCTCAAACGGCCGCACCGCGGCGACATCGGCCGCGGTCCTCATGGGACGGTGAATGCGCGGCCCGCCGTCCGCGAGCTCGAAGCTGATCCCCATGCTCGCGAGCGGCAGCGTGATGTCCGCAAACAACACCGCCGCATCCACACCCAGCTCTTCAACCGGCCGCAGCGTCACCTCGGCGCCGAGCTCCGGCCGGCGCACGATGTCCAGCAGGGTATAGCGCTCCCGGAGGACGCGGTACTCCTCCTGCGAGCGTCCCGCCTGGCGCATGAACCACACCGGCGTGCGGTCCACGGACTCTCGACGGCAGGCCCGCAGGAAACGGTCGTGCATCATCTGTGAATCACGCGAGCAGAGCGACCGCCTCGTCGAGGGGCCGGTGAATCGCAGTGAGAATCGGCTGGTCGCGCAGCGTGTAACGGCGCGCCTCGGTTTCCCGCAGCGCGGTGACGAGATCCTGAAAGCCCACAAGGTCATCCGTCTCGTAGGCGACGATGAATTCCTGGTCATCGAGGCCGGTCGAATAGGCCAGCAACTGCCGGATCTGGGGGAAGTCGTGGCCCACGCGGATGTGTTCGTTCATCATCCCCTGGCGCGCTTCCCGGCTGAGCTTGTACCAGTCATGCGTCTTCGTGAATGGATACACGATCAGGTACCGTCCCCGGTCACCACTGATCAAGGCGTGTTCCTGGGCGCCCGGTTTCTTCACATAGCGCGAGGACCGGATCAACCCGACGAAGGAATGCGCCACGGCCAGCGAACGGCCGAGCCCCGCCCGGAGCATCGATGAGGCCGTCTCTTCCAAGTCCTCGAGTGAAGCCGCCACGCGCACGAACAGCACATCCATGTCCGGCCGAATCCCTACGGACGTGTAGGCCAGGGTGGTGATGAGCCGAGCGCTTTGCTGCACCGCGCGCCGGAACTCCTCCGCCTCCGTTTCGCGCTCGGCTGAGGGAAGGCGCCGCCATCCCGGATCGAGCCGCAGGGCCAGCACCTGAAGCATCGCGCGGTCGGCCGTCATGTCGCCAGCCACTGTGCCGCCTCCTTCGCATGGTAGGTGATGATGAGATCGGCGCCCGCGCGGACGATCGCGGTGAGGATCTCGAGCGCGCCGAGGCGTTCGTCCAGCCAGCCCTGGGCCGCGGCGGCCTTCACCATCGCATACTCGCCGCTCACGTTGTAGGCGGCGAGGGGCACCGGGACATGGGGCCTCACGCGGTGGATGACGTCGAGGTAGGCGAGCGCCGGTTTGACCATCACCACGTCCGCCCCCTCCGCCAGATCGAGGGCAATCTCGCGCTCGGCCTCGCGGGCGTTGGCCGGGTCCATCTGGTAGCCGCGGCGGTCGCCGAATTGCGGCGCCGAACCCGCCGCCTCGCGGAATGGCCCGAAGAATGCGGAGGCGTGCTTGGCCGAATACCCCATGATCGCGACGCCGGACAACGCGGCCTCGTCGAGCGCTGCGCGGATGGCGCCCACCTGCCCGTCCATCATCGCGCTGGGCGCGACGACGTCCGCTCCAGCCGCTGCTTGCGAGACAGCGGTCCGGGCGAGCACGTCGAGCGTCGCATCGTTGTCCACCGCCCCATCGGCGACGATCCCGCAGTGCCCGTGCGTGGTGTACTCGCACAGGCAGACATCCGTCATGATCAGCAGCTCGGGATCAGCCGCACGCAGCGCTCTTACCCCGCGCTGGATGATCCCCTCGTCGTCGTACGCGCCGCTGCCGGTGCCGTCCTTTTCTTCCGGCAGTCCGAACAACAGCACGGCCTTGACGCCAAGGCCGCGCAAGGCCTCCGCCTCACCCGCCAGGAGATCCACCGAGAGCCGTTCCTGACCGGGCAACGACGGAATCGGTTCGCGCATTCTCCGTCCCGGCCGGACGAAGATCGGGTAGACGAGCATCTCCGGATGGAGCCTCGTCTCGCGGACGAGGGCGCGAAGGGCAGCGGTGCGCCGCAGCCGGCGGGGGCGTTCCACCGGCGTCTCAAGCCGGCGTGATGTCAGCATGACTGATTCCCCTCTCGCGTAAGACGTTCACGATTCCGTCAATGCTGTGCACGTCGGCGACGATGCGGGGACGCAGACCCGCCGACTCCACAGCCGACGCAGTGACGGGTCCGATCACGACGATGGGCAATCGCCTCAGTTCGTCCGCCAGGCCGGTTTCGTCGGCGAGACGCAGCAGCCCGCGGACCGTGGATGCGCTCGTGAACAGCACACCATCCACTCCTGCTTCCACTGCATCTCTCAGGCGCTGCCGGGAAGCCGGCGGGGCTTCGAGGATCCGGTAGGCCACGACCTCGTCGACCTCGATGCCTCTCTCCCGCAACAATTCCGCAGGCGCGGCAGAGGCGAGCTCCGATCGGATACGCAGGACGCGCTCTCCGGCGACCGCCGGCAGCTCCGCGCCTACCGCCTCGCTCAGATACCGGGTAGGGATCCAAACGCTGTTGACACCGCGGAGCCGTAGGGCTTCGGCCGTCCCCGGACCGATCGCCGCCCAATGTAGTCGCGGCAATGGCCTCCCGGCTGCCACGACGGCGAGGCGTTCGAACATTGCCGCGACCGCATTTTGGCTTGTGACCAAGACCCAGTCGAATCGATCGAGCGTTGCGATCGCCCGATCCAGCTCCTCGTATGAATCGGGCGGTAGGATCGCCACAGCCGGGACCTCGACCGGCTCGATGCCGATCTCCCGCAGCCGCCCGCACATTCGTTCGCTCTGCCCGTGCGGCCCAGTGACCAGCAGGCGCGGCCTCGGTCTCATATCAGGGCTGCGGCGCCGGATGACAGCAGATCTTCCCCGACCGCCTGACCGAGGGCCACCGCATCCGCGGCGTCCCCGGTGCGCTCGCTGCGGATGATGGCGCGCCCGTCCGGACTGACCACTGCGGCGCGCAGGCTGACGCGTTGACCGGTGAGTTCTGCGAACGCGCCCATCGGAAGCCGGCAGCCTCCTTGCAGACGGCGCAACACCGCCCGTTCGGCCTCCACCGTGATACGCGCGGCCGCATCGTCGGCGCTGCCCGCAATCCGCCGGGCGTCGGCGTTGCCGGCCCGTACCTGCACGCCGAGCGCGCCCTGGCCCGGCGCGGGGAGCATGACCTCCAGCGGCAGCCACTCGCTGATCCGCTTATCCAATCCGATCCTTCGCAGCCCTGCTCCGGCCAGGCACACCGCGTCCAGCTCTCCGCCGTCCACCTTTCGCACGCGGGTTTCGACATTGCCGCGGATGGCCACGATCTCCAGGTCCCCGCGGGTTACCAGCAGGAACGCCGCCCGTCGCGGGCTGCTCGTGCCCACCCGGGCCCGCCGCGGCAGCGACGCCAGTGTGGAATTCTTCCGGGCCACCAGGACGTCACGAGGGTCCTCTCGCTGGGCGATCGCCGCGACGACCAGGTCCGGCGTGTCCATGGTCGGCAAGTCTTTCATGCTGTGCACCGCCGCGTCGATCCGCCCCTCCAGCAGAGCAACCTCGAGCTCTTTGACAAAGAACCCGATCTCGCCGAGCCGCTCGAACGGCGCCTCGGGCTGACGGTCGGCGGTGGTACGGATGTGCTCAAGCGAGAAGTCCATGTCGGGGTGGGCGCGCCGCAGGCGGCCGACGATGTCCTCCGTCTGCCGGACGGCCAGCGTGCTCGCCCGGGTGCCCAGCACGAATGGCGTCATCTCATCCCCCTTCTCATGACGCGAATTCGAAGGCCGTGCGCGCGACTTCGATGGTGTGGTCGATGTCATCCGTCGTATGGGCGAGGGAGACGAACCATGCCTCGAATTGCGACGGCGGGAGCAGCACGCCCCGCTGGAGCATTCCGTGGAAGAATCGCGCGAAGCGAACGGTGTCGGCCCCTCGAGCGTCGGCATAGTTCTGCGGAGGATGCCCCGTGAAGAAGGCGGTCAACATCGATCCCGCCCGCACGACGGAACACGTGCACCCGCAATCCCGTGCCGCCGCCTGCAGGCCTTCCCCGAGCCGGCTGCCGAGGCGTTCAAGGGTGTCATAGACCTCCGGGACGGCCAGACGCCGTAGCGTCGCTGTTCCCGCGGCGACCGCGATCGGGTTGCCGGAAAGAGTCCCGGCCTGGTAGATAGGGCCGACCGGCGCCAGCAACTCCATCGCATCTGCGCGACCGCCATAGACCGCGAGGGGCAGCCCTCCGCCGGCGATCTTTCCGAGACACGTCAGGTCGGGAACAACCCCGTACCGCTGTTGCGCCCCGCCCCGGCTGAGGCGAAACCCGGTGATCACTTCATCGAAGATGAGCAGGCTCTGTTCACGCAGCGTCAGCTCGCGCAGTCCTGTCAGGAACTCCTCGCGCGGATTGACCACGCCCATGTTCGCGGCGACCGGCTCGACGATTACCGCTGCGATCTCATCCTTGTGCGCGCCGAACGCCTCTTGCACCGCGTCGAGATCGTTGTACGGCAGCACCACCGTGTCTGCGACCGAGCCAGAGGTGACACCCTCGCTTGCGGGCAGACCCAGGGTGAGGAGGCCCGATCCCGCCTGGGCCAGGAGCAGATCGGCGTGGCCATGGTAACAGCCCGCGAACGTGACGACCTTGGACCGCCCCGTGAAACCCCTTGCCACGCGGATGGCGCTCATCGCCGCTTCCGTTCCTGAGCTCACGAACCGCATGCGTTCCATCGAGGGGAACGCATCCTGAATGAGCCCAGCCAGTTCGACCTCATACGGCGTCGGCATGCCGTACGTCGTTCCGCGCGAGGTGGCCTCGGTGATCGCCGCTACGACGTCGGATGCGGCATGGCCGAGGATGAGCGCGCCCCAGGAACCCACGTAATCGACAAATGTCCGCCCATCCACGTCCGTCACCCGCGAACCCTGCGCCTCGCTCACCATCACCGGGGTGCCGCCCACGGCGCGGAACGCCCGCACCGGACTGTTGACCCCGCCGGGGAAGTAGCGAGCGCTGTCCGCGAACAAGGTTGCGGATCGTGTTGTCAGGGCATCGCTCATCTCGCCTCTCCGTCTCTGTCCAGATCAAACAACTCGCGGGCAAGCGCCAGCACCCCTGCGTCGTCCCCCTTTGCCCGCAACCGCACGAAGGGCGTGTGCAGGAGTTTGCGCAGCGCCCCCTCGACCACTCCGCGCACGGCACGGCGCTGCCGCTCATCGAGACCCCGTAAGCGGCCGCTCGCCCGAAGCAGTTCCTCGTCGATGATCTCCTCCGCGCGCCGGTGCAGGGCTGCGATGACCGGAACAGCCGCGCGCGACGCGAGCCATCGCCCGAACACTTCCAGCGATTCCTCGACCACGGCCTCCGCCGCACCAACATTTTCCGCGGACGGCTCATACTGCGCATGATCGGGGGCCAGCGCATCGACGTCGTACAGCGTAACGCCCGGTAGACGTCCGACCGTGGGATCGACCCCGCGGGGGACTCCGATATCGACGACCAATAAGGGCGACGAGCGCGATAGGGTGGGCTCAAACACGGAGCGATCGAGGATGGGATGATCTGCGCCTACCGACACGACGAGCGCATCGAGCGCCTCGACGCGGGAGGGGATCTCATCCAGTCCGAGCGCCTCCGCCCGATACCGGGCAGCGAGGACCGCAGCCGTCTCGAGGGTCCGGTTGGCGATCAGCTTCACGACGGCGCCGCCTTCATGGAACGCCTTTGCGGCGAGGGCAGCCATATCACCCGCTCCAATGATCCCAATCGCGCGGCCCTCCAGGGCTCCCCACGTGCTCCGGCAGAGGGCAACTGCTGCGTGCGGCACCGACGCGCTGCGATGGCCAAGTCCCGTGCTTGCCCGGACTCTCCGGCCCGTAGCGATGGCCAGCTGCAGAAGCCGGTGCAGTACAGGCCCTGCCACCTCGATCTCGCCGGCCGCGGCGAACGCACGGCGGACCTGGCCCAGGATCTGGCTTTCGCCGACGATCATCGACTCGAGCCCCGAGGCGACGCGGAGGATGTGGCGCGCGGCATCCTCGCCCAGGCGCTGCCTCAAAAACGGCTCGAAGACCCCGGGGCGTACGTCGCGCAGTGTGCTCAGGAGTTCAGCGATTGCGGGGACGGAAGGCGTCTCCGCCGATACGAGATACACCTCGGAGCGGTTGCAGGTTGATAGGAGAAGCGCCTCACTGACGCCCGGGAGGTTGCACAGCAACCGCAGCGCGCGCGGGAGTTCGGACTCCCCGAACGCCAGTTGTTCTCGCACCACGAGGGGTGCCGACTTGTGACTGAGGCCTATGCTGGAGAGCATACAAAATAGAAATTAGAGAAATCTACTGAATTCTTCTATTTCCGCGGTGTGACTCCCTCTGACGGAGGCCGGGCGCGGCGTTCGACGCTACAGCAGCTTGGCGCCGTTGATTTGCAGCTTGAACTGACAGGACAGGAATTGCGCGGCGCGGCGGCACATCACCATGCGGCTGAGGAAAATCTCGAAGTACTCCATCACCTGGGACAGCTTGGTGTCGATGGTCAGCTCGAGGCTGATGGTCTTGCTCTTCTCGTCCACCCGCAGGAAGGAATGCTCCACCGCGTAGTTGACCCGGTCGTGGATGTCGAATGTGGTCGGGTCGGGGTTGCGCACCCGCGAGCGGTGCACGTCTGACTTGTCGGCCAGGATCACGGCGGCCCCCACCTGGCTGACCGGCTCCCCGCCCTTTTCCTCGTGGTTGCCGATCGCCCCCATCACCACGGCGCGCTCCACCGAGTCCATGCCGAGGCGGATGAGGATCGTGTTGGCGAGGGCAGCGCCGGTATGCTCGTGGTTGAGGCGGCTGACGAGATTCCCGATGTCGTGCATGTACGCTGCGATCGAAGCCAGCTGCGCGTCGCGCTCAGGATGGGCCAGCCGCTTCAGCGTATTGTACGCGATGCTCGCGGTCAGGTTGGCGTGGCGCGAGCCATGCTCGGTGTAGCCGATCGCGCCGGTGTACTCGTTTGCCTTGATGATGAAGGCTTCAACCTCGGTATCACGCTTGATTTCTTCCAGCGTGACGAGCCGCGGTCTGGAGCCAATGGTTTCGGCAGGTTCGGCCATCTCGGGTGTCGATCTCCTCTGGTGTTCCGATTAGGGTCGGGGTGGGCCGCTTTCACTTACCGGCGAGGGAATGGACTCGGGTTTGCGGCCCCGCACATATGACACGGCACTCCGGTCCGCCTTCACGCGGAGGTTCGGTGCCAGTTCGAGGGTGAGCGTGTCTTCATCCACATCGTGGATCATGGCGTGCAGCCCGCCCATCGTGACCACACGGTCGCCTTTCTTCAGCTTCCCAAGCATCGCCCGCCGCTTCCGCTGCTGGACCTGCTGCGGCCTGATCAGGATAAAGTAGAAGACGCCCAGGAGAATGACGTAGAAGAAGATGTAGTTGGGGACCCGCTGACCCGCCTGCAGCATGGATACTATGGGCACTGCGCACCTCCAGAAGTCATTTGTATCATAGTTAGCGGCGCCTTACCAGTTCGTCCGGTACTCGCCCAGGATGTCGCCGCGCCATGCCACGAACCGGTCCTCCGCAATCGCCGAACGCGCCTCACCCATCAGCCGCGAGAGGAACGCCAGGTTGTGATACGTCGCCAGCCGCGGGCCGAGCATCTCGTTGGCGTTGAAGAGGTGTCGGACATAGGCCCGGGTGTAGGTGCGGCACACGGCGCAGGAACACCGGGCATCCAGCGGCCCATGATCATCGCGGTATTGCGCGTTCCGGACGTTGAGGCGGCCGGTGCGCGTGAAGATCGCTCCGGTCCTCCCGACGCGGGTCGGCAGGACGCAGTCGAACATGTCCACCCCGCTGGCGATGGCCGCGAGGAGATCAGGCGGCGCGCCCACGCCCATCAGATACCTTGGCTGATCCGCGGGGAGTCGGGGCGCCACTTCCGCGAGCAACTCGTGACCCAGATCTCGCGGCTCGCCCACGCTCAGCCCTCCGATCGCATACCCGTCGAAGCCGAGGCCCACGATCCGGTCCGCAGCCTCGCGCCGCAGCGCCGCTGAGAATCCCCCCTGGACGATCCCAAACAGCATGTGTTGGGCCGGCATGGCGTGCGCTTTCGAGCGGCGGGCCCACAACATCGTGATACGCAGCGCCTCTTCCGCCTGACCGGGCTCGGCAGGGTACCCGAGGCAGACATCGAGAGGCATCACCAGGTCGCTTGCCAATTGTCGCTGGATCTCGAGCACACCCTCGGGCGTGAAGGTATGCTCGCTGCCATCGAGCGGCGAGCGGAACGTCACCCCATCGTCGTTGAGGTGCCGGAGCTTGGCCAGGCTGAAGACCTGGAACCCGCCGCTGTCGGTCAGGATCGGACCGTCCCACCCCATGAACCGGTGCAGCCCACCTGCCCGTTCGATGACTTCGGGTCCGGGACGCAGGTACAGATGAAAGGTGTTGGCAAGGACGATCTCGGCGCCGATCTCTCGTACCTCGTCGAACGTGAGGGATTTGACCGTGCCCTGCGTGCCGACCGGCATGAACGCGGGGGTGTGCACCATCCCACGGGGGGTGTGCAGCAAGCCCACCCGCGCCTGCCCGTCCGCAGACCGGCGGATGAGCTCGAATCGAAAGGCGCTCATGCCGCGACGAGTATAGCAGAGAGGAGCGTTCGCAGCCCCCGGAGAAAACGCAAGCGTATGGCCGATCGCGCGCCCGAGAGAACCATCGAAGCCCTGCTTCTTGAAGCCCGTCGCTTCGATCCACCCGAGGCCTTCCGCCGGCAGGCCGTATTGCAGGATCCGCGCGTGTACGACCAGGCGGCCAAAGATCCGGAAGGGTTCTGGGCGTCGTATGCCCGCGAGCTGCATTGGTTCTCGCCGTGGGAGCGCGTGCTCGACTGGACCCTGCCCTATGCCAAGTGGTTCCCGGGCGGACGCACCAATATCGCCTACAATGCGCTTGATCGCCATCTCGCCGCCCGCCGCACGAAGGCCGCCATCATCTGGGAAGGCGAGCCGGGGGACGAGCGTGTCCTCACCTACGGCGACCTGCACCGCGAAGTGTGCAAGTTCGCGAACGTCCTGAAGCGTCTGGGAGTCCGGACGGGCGACCGCGTCGCGATCTACCTGCCGATGATCCCCGAGCTGCCGATCGCCATGCTGGCCTGCGCCCGCATCGGCGCCCCCCACACCGTGGTCTTCGGCGGGTTCAGCGCGGAGTCGCTGCGGGACCGCATGAACGACGCCAAGGCCAAGGTGCTGGTTACCGCGGATGGCGGCTGGCGGCGCGGCAAGGTGCTCCCGCTCAAGCGAAACTGCGACGAGGCAGTCGAGGGCGCGCCGAGCGTGGAGCACGTCGTGGTGGTTCGCCGCGCCGGCGATGCTATCAAGATCGACATGCGCGAAGGCCGCGACCTCTGGTGGCACCGTCTCATGGCAGAGGCGCCGCTGGCGAACGAGGCGGAGCCCCTGGAGAGCGAGCACCTGCTCTATATCCTCTACACCAGCGGCACGACCGGTAAGCCGAAAGGGATTGTCCATACCACGGGCGGCTACATGGTCGGGACCTATGCCACAACGAAGTGGGTGTTCGACCTCAAGGACGAGGACGTGTTCTGGTGCACGGCGGACATCGGCTGGGTGACCGGACACTCCTACATCGTCTACGGGCCGCTCCTCAACGGAGCCACGGAGGTCATGTACGAGGGCACGCCCGACTTTCCGGACAAAGACCGCTTCTGGGCGATCATCGAGAAATACCGTGTGAACGTCCTCTACACCGCGCCTACGGCCATCCGCACGTTCATGAAGTGGGGTCCGGAGTTCCCCGCCAGGCATGATCTCAGTTCACTGCGCCTGCTCGGCACCGTGGGGGAGCCGATAAACCCCGAGGCGTGGATATGGTACTACGAGCACATCGGCAAAAAGCGCTGCCCGGTCGTGGACACCTGGTGGCAGACGGAGACCGGGATGATCCTCATCTCCCCGCTGCCCGGGCTGACCACGCTGAAGCCCGGTTCGGCGACGCGGCCCCTGCCGGGCATCGCCGCAGACGTCGTCAATGAGCGCGGGCAGGCGGTGGGAGCGAAAGAAGGCGGCTACCTCGTGCTCACGCGTCCGTGGCCGGCGATGCTGCGCGGCATCTACGGCGATCCGGAGCGGTACCAGGATCAATACTGGAGCCGCTTCCCCAACATGTACTTTACGGGTGACGGCGCCAAGCGCGATGAGGAGGGCTACTTCTGGCTGCTGGGACGTGTGGACGACGTGATCAACGTGGCGGGCCACCGCATCGGGACCTATGAGGTCGAATCGGCGCTGGTCGACCACCCCTCTGTCGCGGAAGCCGCGGTCATCGGCATAGAGCACGACGTGAAGGGCCAGGCCATTGCGGCGTTCGTCACGCTCAAAGAAGGGAACAAGCCGGGCGGAGACGCGGTCGACACGCTCAAGCAGCATGTCGTCAAGAAGATCGGGGCGCTGGCGCGGCCGGAGCAAATCCTGTTCACCAGCGAGCTGCCGAAGACGCGGAGCGGAAAGATCATGCGGCGGCTCCTGCGCGACATCGCCGAGGGACGGGTGCTCGGCGACACCACTACGCTGGCGGACCCCACCGTCGTGGAGGCCCTGAAGACACGTTATGAAGAGGAAGCCGGCAGCTAGGGAAGGTCGATCGTGAGCTTGCCGTTCATGATCCAGTTCAACAGGATGTTGGTCGTGCCGTTCCCATTGCGCCGGCCCATCGCCAGGCCTTCGCCGGCAAGGACGACGTCGATCAGCATCGCCTGCACGCCGTGGTCCGGAGCGGAAACTCCTTCGGCCCGGATGAGGTCATTCACCCCGATGGCGGCCGGCGAAGCGCGGAGCCCTTTGACGAGCGTGGCCGGGCCAATGAGCACGCGGACCTTCGTGCCCCCACCATTGTGGACGGTGAGGACCTGATCGGATCGCGACACAACGAAGCCTTTGACGGTGAGAAACGACTCAGCTGATACGGCGGAAGTCAGGGGCAGAAGAGTGAGCAGCAGGCCGAGCGCAACGCAGGCTCGCATCTCTCATGATTTTCCCTTGTTGTGACGGTCTAATCAATGGATGAGCAGAAACCAAAGAGCCGTGAGGAGATCCTGGCCGCGATCAAGGCCAAGGCGGACGCGATTCGGGCTCAGCGCACCACTGCGCCTAAGCCCGCGCAGCCGGGGACTGCGCAGCCTGGACCTCCGGGCGCCACCCTGGAGACGTTCGTCTCCGCGATCAACGCCGCCGGACGGCCCGCCGCGGCGCCACAGAGCGCCAAGGTGCGCGCATACGCCAGCGTGAACTCCGGGGTGGAGATTCAGTCCGCGGCGTCCGAGGCGGAGAACCTGCGTAGGCTCCTCGGGGGGATCGGCGCCTACGAGAACCCGGTTCGAGCCGGCGCCTTTCAAATCGACTACCGGTATTACGCTGAAGCCAAGACCCGCCTGGAACGCGCCGGCTACCAGATCGAGGAAGACGAGTTCGGCCCACTGGACCTCAGCAAGTGGAACCCCGTGCGCGCCGGCTGGTCCAAAACCGAGGACGAGCCGAAAACATAGTCCCCGCCCCAAACCGGTTGCTTCAGGAATCCCGCGATGGCACGAATTGATATTCTCGCAGGCCTTGGTGCGATGTCGGGCTGGGGACTGGCTGACTATACCAGCGCCCTGTTGTCCCGGCGCATCCAGCTCCGGGGTTTTGTCTGGATCACCTGGCTCGGGACGCTGCTCGTAATCGTCGGGGGCGTGATCTCCCAGACCTCGATCGTCATACCGTTAGAAGGCCGCGTGCGGATCGGCGTCGTTCAGCTGCTATCGATGGTGGGAAGCGTTGCATTCTACCGCGGGCTCGGCGTGGGGAAGGTGTCTTACGTGACCCCGCTCAGCAGCGGATGGGCGGTGATTAGCGTACTGACGGCCATGCTCGTCTACGGCGAGGCGCCGACGCTTGGCCAGCTCCTCGGTGGTCTCCTCATCGTCGTGGGCGTGATCACCTCTTCGCTCAGCTGGCGAACTCTCTTCAAAGAATTCCGATTTGTCACCTCTGATCCGAGCACACCCTGGGTTCTCGTGGCGATCTTTTCCTGGGGGTTGGCCAACGCGTATTACGGTCCGTTGAGCGAAGCCCACGGCTGGTTCGCTGTGACCTGGTGGTCCTGGCTGTTCAGCTCCGTCATTGTTTTGATCGCGGTGCTGGTGAGCCGGCGACCGTTCATGATCGATCTCAAGGACGTGCTCGGGTGGACGCAGGCCTGGGTGGTCGCGGCTTTTAGCGTTGCCGCGACGGCATTTTACACCATGGCTGTGGAAGGAGGTCTGACGGCGGTCGCGGCGCCGGTGGCGTCAATGTATCCTCTCGTGGCAGTGGCGCTTGCCCGCGCGTTCCTGCGAGAGCGACTTTCGCGTCCACAGCTCGCGGGAGGAGCGCTCGCGATGCTCGGGCTTTTGGGAATGACGCTTTAAAGGATCAACATCGCGTCCCCGAAGCTGTAGAAGCGGTACCGATCCCGGATAGCTTCCGCATACGCATGCAGGATCAACTCGCGTCCCGCCAGCGCGCTGACCAGCATCAGCAGCGTGGTCCTGGGGAGATGGAAGTTCGTGACGAGCGCATCGGTGACCCGGAACCGGTAGCCCGGGACGATGAACATGTGGCTCCAGCCCTCTCCGGGCCGCACCACCCCATCCTCGGCGGCCACCGTCTCCAGCGTCCGCACCGCTGAGGTGCCGACCGGGATGATGCGTCCCCCTCGGGCCCGCGCAGCATTGATGGTCTGCGCTGCTTCGGAGCTCACCTGATACCACTCAGCGTCCATCTTGTGCTGCGCCGGGTCCTCTGCCGTCACGGGGCGGAACGTCCCAATGCCGATGTGCATCGTCAGCGTGGCCGTCTCGATCCCGGCGCGATGGATCTGGTCGAGGAGTCCAGCGGTAAAGTGCAGCCCCGCGGTAGGGGCCGCCACGGCTCCGTCGATTGACGCATACACGGTCTGGTAGTCGTCCGGATC
>Ga0209853_1000192_pt1 | contig 16680 bp, 12 predicted proteins | sample GWRWS1_30_40_FD_187224 | JGI IMG/M metagenome (GOLD analysis project Ga0209853, IMG submission 187224) | Riverbed sediment microbial communities from areas with vegetation nearby in Columbia River, Washington, USA - GW-RW S1_30_40 (SPAdes)... | ecosystem: Environmental > Aquatic > Freshwater >...
TTTTACGCGTTGCGTCGGCTGACATTCAGCCTCTGCCGCCAGTTTCGCCCGCACGCCGGGCGGTGGTCCAACCGCTCGCGCCGGAGCGCTACAAAATCCAGTTCACGGCGAGCGCCGAAACGCATGAGAAGCTGCGGCGGGCGCAAGCGCTCCTGCGCCACCAGATCCCCGATGGCGATTCGGCGGCGATCTTCGATCGGGCTCTGACCGTGCTTCTGGAGCAATTGGCTAAGCAAAAGCATGCCGCCACGGATCGCCCCCGGGAGCGGGTCCACGAACAGCCCCCAGCGGAGGTTTCCCGCTCTCGCCACATCCCCGCACAGGTCAAGCGGGCGGTGTGGAAGCGCGACGGAGGACGGTGTGCATTCGTCAGCACCACCGGCCGCCGCTGCAACGAGCAGGGGTTCCTGGAGTTCCATCACGTTGTCCGCTACAGCGAGGGTGGTGCAGCCTCGGTCGATAACATCCAACTCCGGTGTCGCGCACACAACGGCTATGAGTTCGAGCGAGCCTCGGGTAGGGGCAAGATGCAGATCTCTCCGTCAACTCGGTCCGGACCGAGTTCGCTTGACTCAACGAGGGCAGCCGTCAACCCAGGAGTTGCTTGACGAGCTCCCGGGCGTCGTAATACACGCGGTGACGAATGATGCGGCCGTCCCGGAATGTGAGGAAAGCCGCGAAGGGGTGGCGGTACTGACGGGACTCCGAAGGAACCCTGCCGGGGATGCGTAGGTGCAGCGTACGATGGCGCCCGGTAGTCAGGCCCTCGACCGCCGCGTCACTTTCCGACACCACGATGCGGTCGTAGGCGCTCCGCTCTTCCCACTGCTCAAAGAACACTTCGAACGCCCGCCGTATGGCCTCGCGACCTTCTACTTTCGGGCTCGCCGGCAGCTCCAGCACGGCGTCGTCTGCATAGAACGATATCAGCTGCTCCAGGTCCCGCTCGTTGAGCGCGTCGAGATGCCGCTTCAGCACCGGCTGGATGTCACTCGCGGGCTTGCGCGAATCCGCGCGGCCGCGATGCCGCGGGCCCGGCATTAGCTGTGAAGGACGCGCTCGACGGAATACACTTCGGGGACCTTGCTGACCTTCTGCATCACATTTTGCAGCTGCGCCACGTTGCGGATGTCCAGGACGAGGACGACGACGCCCACCTTGTCTTTGCGCACGCGGGCGTTCACGGATACGACGTTGGTCTTGCTGTCCGCGATCGCGGCCAGGATGTCTTTCAGCAGCCCGACGCGGTCGAAGGCTTCTACCTCGATTTCCACCTGGTAACTGCCGTCCGTGAAGGGCTCCCACTCCACGTCGATCAGCCGCTCCGGGTGGGTGCGGAAGTACCGGGCATTGGGGCAGTCGAACCGGTGGATGGTCACCCCGCGGCCATGCGTCACGTACCCGATGATTCGGTCGCCCGGGAGCGGCGTGCAACAGCGCGAGAACTTCATCAGCACGTTGTCCGCCCCGCGCACGCGGACGCCGTGGGAGGGGGCGGGCTTCGGCGGGGCAGTCACCGGCGGGGGGGTGGGCTGGACGGCCTGCTCGGGAGCCGCCTCGCCGCGCAACGCCTGGACGACCTGGAGCAGCGAGAGATCGCTGTTGCCGATCGCCGCCAGCAGATCCTCGTCGCCCACGAGATTGAATGAGGGTGCGATCTCCTTGAGTTTATCGGGTTTCATCAGGGCCACGCCGCCCACGCGCCGCAGCTCCTTTTCCAGCAGCTCCTTGCCGTGGGCCACGTTCTCCTCGCGGGCTTCCTTCTTGAACCATTGCTTGATCTTCGTCCGCGCGTTGCTCGTGACGACAAAGGTGAGCCAGTCGCGGCTGGGCCCGCCCGCGGTCTTGCTCGTGACGATCTCGACGATATCGCCGGTGTGGATCTGGTGGGACAGCGGCACCAGGCGCCCGTTGACCTTCGCGCCCACCGTCCGGTGGCCCAGGTCGGTGTGGATGCGATAGGCGAAGTCGAGCGGGGTGGCGCCGGCCGGCAGGTCGATCACGTCGCCCTTGGGGGTGAAGACGAAGACCTCGTTCTGGAAGAGGTCGAGCTTCACCGACTGCACGAAGTCCCGCGCATCCTGCAGCTCCGAGTGCCAGTCCAGCAGCTGGCGGAGCCAGGAGAGCTTCTGCTCGCCCTCGCGCTCGGCCCCCTTGCCTTCCTTATACTTCCAGTGGGCGGCGATGCCGTGCTCGGCCTCGCGATGCATCTGCGTCGTGCGGATTTGGATTTCGAGCGGCTCACCCTCGTAGACGACGGCGGTGTGCAGGGACTGGTAGCCGCTGGTCTTAGGGTTGGCGACGTAATCGTCGAACTCGCCGGGGATCGGACGCCAGAGCGCGTGGACCACTCCGAGCGCGGCATAACAATCCTTGACGTCGACGAGGATGATGCGCACGCCGAGGCGGTCATAAATCCTGGCCACAGGGTGGCCGGCGTACTTGGGCCGCTGCATTTTCTGCCAGATGCTGTAGATGTGCTTGGGGCGGCCGGTGAGGTGCTCGCGCTCCACCTTGATCCCGGCGCGGTTGAGCTCGCGATGCAGGGTATCCGCCACCCGGTCCAGGAACGCTGAGCGGCTGACCTCCGCCTCCGCCATCTGGCTCTTCACTTCGGTGTGCGCGTCCGGCGAGAGCACCTTAAAGGCCAGATCCTCGAGCTCGCGCTGCAGGCTGCCGATGCCCAGGCGCTGGGCGAGCGGCGCGTAAATGTCCATCGTCTCCTGCGCGGTCCGGCGCTGTTTCCATTCGGGGAGGAACTCGATGGTGCGCATGTTATGAAGCCGGTCCGCCAGCTTGATGAGCACGATGCGGATGTCGTTGGCCATCGCCAGGAACATCTTGCGCAGGTTCTCAGCCTGGCGCTCTTCCCGGCTCATCCACTCGATCTTGCCCAGCTTGGTGACGCCGTCCACGAGCGTGGCGATCTCGTCGCCGAACCGCTCGCGAATGTCACCGGGGGTGATGCCGGTGTCCTCGGCGGTGTCGTGCAGCAGGGCGGCGGCGATGGTTACCGGATCGAGCCGGAGCTCGACCAGCGTGGTCGCCACCGCGACCGAGTGGCTGATGTAAGGCTCACCGGAGGCGCGGGTTTGCTGCTTGTGCGCGGCTTCCGCGAAGAGGTAGGCCTCCCGAATGACGTCGAGGTCTGCCTTCGGGAAATACTCGCGCATCTGGGCCACCAGGGCCTGCACTTCCGCGGGCAGGTCCTGGAAGGCGCTTGGTTGTCTGGCCTGCAGCCATCGCATGCTGGCGCGTTGAGGGCCGGTTTTCTTCTCCTATACCCTCAATCCTTTCCTGATGGAACGGCCCCCACCCCGGCCACCGCCCGCAGAATCTCCGCGAGCGGACCGAAGGCGAAGGCGGCGAGACGGGACAATTCCGCCGCTTCCCTTTGTCCCTCAGTGTAGCGCACGGATGTCGACAGGTCACGGCGACCGCTCTCTCCAGGGACCGAGAGCCGCCAGCGCTCGCCGTCGAATTCGCGCTGGAGGACTGTGGCCTCGGAGAGCACATCCAGCGCAATCCCAATTGTGCGCTGCGACCGGACGGCGCCATTCAAGGCCGCCGCCAACGTCTCGTCGGGCCAGGATGCGCCTCCTGGACGACCCGCCTGCTCGCGCACCGCTTTGAAGACCGCGGCCAGGACGTCGCGCCCAGGATGGATCTCAGCAAGGGAGGCCTCTGCAGTTTTCAGATCATCACTCCCGTACAGGAGCGTCACTCCAGCCTGCCGACCGTCCAGGCCCGCCATCCCGATCCACTCCGCGAATTCCGCACGATCTCGAGGGAGGCCGGCGATGACCACCTGACGCAAATCCGCGGGGGCCGATTCCTCGCGAAGCCCGTCGGCCACGATGAGGACGCCGATCCGGCGGTCGGCCAGCGCCTGTTCGAGAACCTCTCTCACCCGCAGCGGCAGGCCGCCATGATAGTAAGCGGCGGGGATCCCCTGCTCGCGCAGCGCCCCGGCCGTGTCCACCGAATCACGCCGGGAGGCCACGTGGACGACCACCCGCTCTTCTCTCCGCGCGATCTCCGCGAGGATCTTCAACCGGTCGGCCGCATTGCGGCGATCGACCAGTCGCAGGTTCGTGCGCAGGAAGGTATCGCCGGTGAGCTGCAACGCGCCACGATCGCGCAGCTCCGCAATCTCAGCGCCTTCGGGAAAGGCGCAGCACGCGCTCCACAGCGGACGCCCCAGGCGTTCCAGGACCTCGCCGAATACACTCGCGTCCGCAACCGGCTCGCAGTCGAGGAGGACGAGCGACGGACGGAGCGTCGGAGGCGCATGACGCAGATATTCGAGACTCGCCACAATGACGTCCGCGCCGCGCCCGGCGAGCATCTGCAGCAGCCGTTGACGCTGGCGGAAGAGGAGCGCCCCGTGGGCCGCCACGCTGCGGAGGCCGAGCCGCGCGAGGCGAGGCGCCAGGGCCGTTTGGGATCGCTCGACTTGTCCGCGCAGGGGCAACGCAATCACGACAGGCCCCTCGCGGCGTATGACGCGCAGCGCGGCGGCGTGTTCTATGACGGACGTCCGCCCACGACCGGGGCCGAAGATGGCCAGGGTGGGACGATCATCGTCGATGGCGCGGATGGCGTCGATTTGTGGGCGACGCAGATGTCGGCCGCGTCTGAGGTGGATGCGCAGACGGTCCAGGAGGTCGTCCCGGGAGAGGTCTTTCCACGCAGCACGCAGCATCCGGCTCGGGTCGAGGTCATCGCCGGCGGGATCCTGCCGCTGCACGTAGATGTTCACGCCATAACTGCGGTCGCCCGCCGCGGATGGTCCTCCCGTGAGCTGAGACACGGCCACGGTGTAGCGCACACCGCTGTCTATTGAAGGGGCGAGGCGCGCCGCGATGCGGGCGCTGAGAAAGCCGACCTGCCGCCCGTCGGCGGCAAGGACGCGGATCGCGTGCGGGTCAACCGGATTGGCAGGTTCGCGCTGCAGATGCAGTGCATCACCGGCGGCCAATGAACGCGCGACCTCCTGCCGTCCTTCGAACGTGACGCCCACCACTTTGGTGTTGAACGCGCCGGCTTCTTCCAGCCCGAGCGCGCCCTCTCCAAGGTAATCGTCAGCGCGCGCGAACAACCGGTCCACCAGCACCTTGCTGTCGGTCAGCACCGCGTCGAGATCGACGCCGGGGGTCTGCAGGTCCCGGACCATCAACTGGAGGCGTTCGCGATCTTCCCACCGATCAATGGAGACCGCGAATGCCAGATCGAGACGCGCGTGGGTGAAGGCCAGTAACTCCGACGCATCGCCGAGCCGAAAGCCTACCGCCTCGGCGTATGTCTCCCCGTCCGTGACGCCCATCCGCAGGTGCAGGCCATCCCCCATCACCCTGGTGCTCACCGCCTGGAGTCCTCGGGCGGCCAGGAGCGGCTCCGGATTCCCTGCTCCAAACGGCGCCAACGCGCCCAGCTCGTGCGCAAGAACCTCGGTAACCTCCGAGAGCTTCACTTCAGCATCCACCGCGATCCGTGGCACGAGATCCTCCGGACGCAGGCGCCCTGAAGCCGCTTCGGTGAACCGGGCGGCGAAGTCCGGGATGCGATCCGCGGCGATCGTGAGTCCGGCCGCCATGGCGTGGCCGCCGAAACGGGTGAGCAGGTCGGCGCAACCCGTGAGCGCCTCCACCATGTGGAAGGCGGCGATGCTGCGCGCCGATCCTTTTCCGACCCCATCGGCGACGGCCAAGATCACCACGGGGCGGTAGTAGCGTTCGACCAGCTGCGAAGCGACAATGCCGATGACACCGGCGTGCCAGCTGTCACCGGCCAGGACGATCGCAGGTGCTTCGTGCAGCCGCCGTTTCTCGACCTCCTCGATCGCCTGCGTGAGAATCTGATCGCACAGCTGCTGGCGCGCACGGTTCTCCTCATCCAACAGAGCGGCAATGCCGTCCGCCTGCGCGGAGTCGTCGGTCAGGAGGAGCCGCACGGCCTGCCCCGCGTCTCCGAGGCGGCCCGCCGCGTTGATCCGCGGAGCCAGAGAGAACCCGACGTGCCGCGCGGTGACCTCGCCGGTAATGTTCCCTACCCGGATCAAGGCGGCGATGCCAGTTGTGGGCGCGGCGAGCATCCTCCGCAACCCCGCCCGCGCCAGGATGCGGTTGTCGTCCACGAGCGGAACGACGTCGGCGATGGTGCCGAGCGCGGCGAGGTCCAAACAGTCTTCGGGGAAGTCGTACCGGCCGAGGCTCCTGCGTACTGCTCTGAGGAGCTGGAAGACCAGTCCCGCCGCGGAGTATTCGCGGAACGGCGAATCTGCGTCCCTGCGCTTGGGATCGATGACGGCGAAAGCAGGCGGCAGCGCGGGACCGGGCTCATGGTGATCGACGACGATGATCTCCTGGCCGGCCTCGGCTGCCAGCGCGATCTCATCCGTGGCCGTCACGCCGCAGTCGACCGCCACCACCAGGCGCGACCCGCCGCTGCGGATGCGCTCCAGGGCGGCGGAGTTCAGCCCATACCCTTCCGTAAACCGCGACGGGACGAACCATTCGACCCGCCCGCCGAGTGCGCCCAGGCCGCGCATCAGGATGGTCGTCGCGGTGACGCCATCGGCGTCGTAGTCGCCGTAGATCGTGATCGTTTCCCCGGTCTCGATGGCGCCGCTCAGCCGGGTGACGGCCCGAGGGACATCGATAATCGATTCCGGATCGGAGAGGGCTTCGAGCGGCGCGTCCAGAAACCGGCGCGCGCCTTCCGGGGTCAGATGGCCGCGATTGAGGAGGACCTGAGCGGTGACCGGGGTGACGCCGAGCGCCTCCGCAAGGCGTCGTGACGCATCATGATCGCCGGGGCGGAGGAGCCAGCGGTTACTGCCCTTCACTGGCCGCGGCGGCCTCTTCGTGCTCCCGCTTCTGCTCCCGCCGCTCCCGTTCCAGCTCGCGCACGCGCGTCTCCGCCGTCCGCGCCTGCTGGCGTAGCTCGCGCTGTTTCAGCGTACCCGTGATATACATGATGACCGCTCCCACCACCGTCGCGGCGACCAGCGCCAGACCGAGCGTGGTGTCGTAACGCCAGGCCAGGAACTCCACGGTGATGGGGAATCGGTTCTCGATCACAAAGACGGTGACGACAAGCAGCAGAATGGCTCCGATGATCAGCATGGATATTCCTTGGTGTCGCGCCCCTGGGTTCCCTGCAGACTAGCGGCGGTTGCGCCGCCTCCCCGCGCGGTTACCCGCAACCACGGGAGCGCTGACGGTTTCGGTGGCCGGCGCCGGCCCGGCGGCCCCACGCCGCACGCGCCGCTCGCTCCAGAGGTGCCACTCCACCAGGAGCGGGCTCGCCACGAAAATCGAGGAATAGGTTCCTGTGATGATGCCCACGGCCAGGCCGAAGGCGAAGTCGCGGATGGTCACGCCTCCGAGGAAGTAGATGGCGACAATCGCCATGATGGCTCCGGTACCGGTGGTGAGCGATCGCGTGAGCACTTCCAGGATGCTGCGGTTTACGAGCTCCGGGTAACTGGCCCGGATGCGCAGGCCCATGATCTCCCGGATCCGGTCGAAGACCACGACCGTGTCGTTGATGGAGTAGCCGACCACCGTGAGCAGGACGGCGACGAATGAGCTGTCAACCTGCCGGCGGGTCAGCGCGTACAGCCCGATCACCACGATCAGGTCGTGCACAAGCGCGATGTCGGCCGTCAGCGCGAACCGCACCGACCGGAACCGCCACGAGATGTAGATGATCTGGAGCAGCAGGCCGATCACTACCGCAAGGATGGCCTGGTTGCGGAGCTCCCGGCCGATCTTGGGCCCCACCCGTTCGGCGAGCAGGACCTCGATGCCGCCGAAGCGGTCGCGCAACGCGTTCGTCAGCCTGGCGGTCATCGCCTCATCCAGCGGCTCGGTGCGGATCAGCACCTGCCGCGGCCGGTCCGGAGACTGCTGGATGACCGCATTCTCGTCCCCGAATGATGCGAGCACCGTGCGGATCTCCTCCAGCGAGGCGTCACGACCCAGGCGCACGTCGAGCAGCGTGCCTCCGGTAAAGTCGATGCCGAAGTTGATCCCTGACGTGAAGATGGCGACCAGGCCCGCCGCCATCACCAGGAGCGACAGCAGGTAGCCGTAGCGGCGTATGCCGATGATATTCCAGGTCTTCATCGCTCCGCTCCGAAGCGCAGCCAGGACGGGCGCAGCACCGACGAGGTTGCATCGACCAGCACCCGCGTGATGATGATGGCCGTGAACATCGAGATGAGCACGCCGATGGCGAGGGTCACCGCAAATCCCTTGATCGGCCCGGTGCCCAGCGCGAACAGGACGAGGGCGCCGATCAGCGTTGTGACGTTGCTGTCGAGGATGGCGCTCCAGGCGCGGGACCACCCCACCCCAATGGCCGTACGCAGCGTCTTACCCTGGCGCACCTCCTCCTTGATCCGCTCAAAGATCAGGATGTTCGCGTCGATGGCCATACCCACCGACAGGATGAACGCCGCGATGCCGGGCAGGGTCAGGGTCGCGCCCAGCGTAATCAACGCCGCGAGCAGAAACAGTCCGTAGGTTGCCAGCGCCACATTCGCCAGGGCGCCGGCAGTCCCGTAGAGCAGGATCATGAACAGCAGCACCATCGCCACCGCGACCATGCCGGCCCGCAGCGTACGGTCGAGAGAATCCTTGCCGAGGGTGGGACCGACGGAGCGGCGCTCGACAACGTCGACCGGCACGGGCAGCGCGCCGCCGCGCAGCAGCACCGCCAGGTCGCGGGCCTCGGTGATGTCCCGGAACCCTCCGCTGATCTGCCCGCTGCCGCCCGCAATGCGGTCACGGATGACCGGCGACGAGATCACCTCGTTGTCCAGCACGATGGTGAGGTATTTCCCGACGTTTGCGGCGGTGAAGTCCTCGAACGTCTTCGCGCCCTTCCCCTTGAACTGGAAGTTGACGATAGGCTCCCCCGTGTTTTGATCGAACGACGCCTGCGCGTCGGCGAGGTCGGCGCCGGTGAGGATGACCTTTTTCTGGAGGGGCATCGGTTGCGCGGGCGGCGGCAGCATCACCGTCTTGCCGTCGGCGGACCAGCGGGCGCCCCGCGGGAGCGACGTCAATTGGGTGTCCACGAACTCGAGCAAGGCGGTCTTGCCGATCAGCGCAATGGCGCGCTCGGGATCCTGGATGCCCGGCAGCTCAACGATGATCCGGCGGCTGCCCTGGCGTTGCACGGTGGGCTCGACAACGCCCAGCTGGTCGATCCGGTTCTCGATCACGCGCATCGCCGCGTCCACGGCGTCGGGCGTCGCCTTTACCGTTGGCGTGTCCTGCCCCTCGAGCACCAGGCGGCTTCCCCCCTGCAGATCCAGACCGAGGTTCACACGCGGATTGAACCCCCGATACTCCAGGGTTCGCCGGGCGATCTGGATGGGAGCGAAGACAATCTGAATCGCCGCCAGCATCAGCACGCCGACGACCAGCAAGCGCAACCACAACCGCCTCACGAGAATTCTCCTTCCAAAATAGCCTTATCAATCATAGGGAGGGCGCCTCCGAGTGTCAATCGAATGGTCTGGTGATGCCCGATTCCCTTCGTCTCGACATCGATCAGCCCGCGCGGCCGCTGGAGCTCGGCCGCTGCACCGTGTACGTCGGCACATGCTCGTGGGCCGATCCCAACTTCGTCAAGGAAGGCGGCTTCTACCCCCGCGGAGTCCGTAACGATCCAGCGGGCCGGCTGCGATTCTACTCCACGGTCTTCCCGACGGTGGAGGTGGACGCCACGTACCATGCGCTGCAGCCGCCGGACCGCGCGGCGAAGTGGGTGCAGTGGACTCCGCCCGGCTTCATCTTCAACGTCAAGGCATTTTCGTTGTTCACCTGGCACGAGACCGATCCGCGCAGGTTGCCTCCGCAGGTCCTGTCGCTGCTCCCTCCCGAGCTCGCACAGGCGACGGAGGCCGGGGCGGCGCAACTCCCCGAAGAAGCGTTGCATGCCTGCTGGGACTACTTCGCAGCGTTTGTGGGCGAGTTCATCAAGTCCGGGCGGCTGGGCCACGTCCTCTTCCAGTTCCCCAAGGGCCGCGGGTACACGCCCGACCTCTTCGCGCATCTCGACCGCTGGGAACCCTACCTGCGTTCATGGCCGATCGCGGTCGAGATCCGGCATCGAGAGTGGATGGAAGGGCGGGCGCGTGCCGAACTGCTGTCGTACCTTCGGGATCGCAACTATGCGTACGTCATCCCCGACATGATCCAGCAGGCGTACCTGCCTCCATCGGACGTGGAACTGACCGCGCCGTGGACCGTGGTCCGGTTTCACGGCCGAAACCCTGCCATGATGGAGAGGCGCGCGCCGACCAATCGCGTGTACGACTACGCTTATACAGAGGAAGAATTACGACCCTGGGTCCACACGGTCAAGGAATTGAGCCAGGAGGTCGAGCGGGCGTACTTGCTGTTCAACAACCACTATCGAGGTCAGTCCGCCCGGAACGCGCGTGAGATCTCGGCTCTGCTGAAGGAGTAGAGTCCGGCTGCCCGGCAGCGCACCGGTCAGGCGATGCGTCGCCTGGTCTTCGCCCACTCGCAGAACACATCGACGAGGTGCGGGTCGAACTGGATGCCCTGCTCGCGCTCCAACTCAGCCAGGGCATCTTCAGGCGAAAGCGCGCGCCGGTACGGGCGGTCCGAGGTCATGGCTTCGAACGCGTCGGCCACGGCGAGAATTCGCGCAAACAGCGGAATCTGCTCACCCTCGAGCTGATCGGGATAGCCCGTTCCGTCCCAGCGTTCATGGACGTGCCGCACCGCCTGCTTGATCGTGTCGCTCAGCGGCGCGGTCTGAAGGATTCTGCTGCCGACGGCCGCGTGCTGCCGCACAACTTCCCATTCCTGCGACGTCAGGGGGCCTGGCTTCCCAAGCACGGCGTCCGGCACGCTGATTTTGCCGATGTCATGCAGCGCGGCGGCGATTTTGAGTTCGACGATGGCCTCCGCCGGCAGCTTCAGGCGCCGGGCCATGGCCACCGCGTGCAGCGCCACACGGCCGGAGTGATCCGCCGTCTCGGCGTCCCTCGCGTCCACCACTCGGGTCAGGGTGCGGAAGACACCGGGATGAGCCGGATGCAGTGTCTCCCGCCTCCGGAACAAGACATCCGGCGTGCGCTGCACCACCACGAGCATGGCGCAGTAGAGCGCGAGGATCCCGCCGGGTATTGTGGTCCATACGGTGCGCTGGGCGTGGGCGAGCCTGCGCTCGAGCGGCCGGAAATCGTAGAAGACTTCTAGCGCGCCTGCCGGAGCGGGCGCCCCGTCAAGATTCACCGGCATGAAGAGCCGGGCCACGCCGAAGCCTGCCTCATCGGCGATCAGCGCTCCGGGCATGGCCGGCAGCGGCGAAGCCGACTCCGTCTGCATCTGCGAAATCGCCCATTCCTTCCGTTCCCGGAATACCAGGTACCGTAGATATCCCTCGACGGACAGATACAACATATCGGCGGAAAATGGGCGCCCGTACTTTCCGTCGTCGGTGCTGTCGTTGCTGTAGAGGAGCGTACCATCGCGGCTCCATAGTCGCACGCGAACTACGTTAGGATTGCGCGGGTCAGAGGAGAGCTCGTCCATCAACTCCCGAGTGTCCGGCCGCAGCCCTGCCTGAAACTCCTCCTGGGCGAATGAGGGCGAGAGAAGGCGCTGCACCTGCGCGGAGACCTTGCGGACCTCCTGATCCACGACGGACTGGCGAATGGCTGCCGCAGCGAGCGGAGCGAGGCTCGCCACAAGCACGATCGCGACGAACCCCCCAACGAGCGCGACGCGGAATGTAAGAGTGCGTACCGCCGGCATTCAGGTCCTCCACCAGACCCCAGGGCTTTGGCTAGCCAATTCTTGGAGCAAGTTTCGAGCCCGAGACGGACAATTCGAATATCTTTTTCAAGAATGCCCTGGCTTTGTCGCCGTTAGGCGAAGGGTGAGGACAGTTTCCGGGGAGTTTCGTGGAAGCTGGGCGTGTAACTGCGATAGTCGCTCGCGTGTAAACCCGAACAATTCCAAAATCGTTTCCCCGGCCCGCGTCAGCATCTCTGCGTATGCGCCGGCGTCATACGACCAGTCGCTGCCGAGCAGGGTGTACGGCCGCGCGCGATCCTCAGGGACCTTGGACGCGCGGTCGGTGATGATGTACTGCACCGCTTCTCCCGGATGGAGCCGGGCGCCGTGGCGATCCAACGTTCGAGCGGTGATGGCCTGCACGGTATTGTGGCGATACTCCGAGACTTCCTGCGAGAGGTGCGTCGTGACCACGAGTTCCTCAGGAGTCACCTCGCCGGCGCGCAGGCGCACGAGCGCCGCCTCCAGGATACCGAGGATCTCCGGCAGCGCGGCCGCCACCTCGGCCAGCGTGCGGCAGGCAAACATCCGCTGCAGCATCTGCGCCTGGGTGCGTTCAACGATCGCCGGGACGTCGGACCGGCGCACCTCGATGCCACGGACCTTCGTGGTTCCGTCATCGAAGACTCCGATGTACCGGTTGGGCACCCCTACGCCTTTGTGCATCTTAGAAGGAAGAAACCCGAGCCAGCGATAGACGCCTTCTACGAAAATCGGCAGCTCCGTGGCCCCGGTCACCTCCCGGGCCAGGGCTTCGTAGTCGTCGCGAGTCGCGCCGGGACGCTGCAGCCACATCGAGTCCACGAGGGCGTGCAGCATGCGGTAGCCGCGTTCCTCAGCGACCTCCTTTGCCTGCAGCAGTTTCTCGCGGGAGAATGCGGTCACGGCTTCGTGCGCCTCGATGCGGCCGAAGCGCGCATTTCGATACCCGAGATACCCGAAGCTATTCGCGGTGAAAATCCCGCCGGCGACGACAAACCCATGTAAGTCCCGTTCGACTTCGAAGCAATAGACAAACGGTGAGCTCGGGGCGACCTGGTCAATAGACCAGATGGGCAGACAGCGGAATGGCCCGTGGGTGCGCGCCGCCTGCAGCAGATACTGCTCTTTCATCGCCTCTTCCGAGACGCGCCAGAGGGTTTCGTCTTTCGGAGGCAGACGCGTCACCAGCTCGGTGAATCGAGCGCGCACTCTCGCCCACTGTGTCGTAAACGGCTCCTCGGCGATGGGGATCAGGTCCCCCTCACGCAGGTCGGCCGCCCGTTTCACGACCAGCTGATCCGCCTGCACCACGAAGCACCGGTGCTCGGGGATCATTCGCACTTCGCGTCCAAGCGCGATCCGGACGCGCAGCAGCTTTTCCGGGGCGGGAGTCTTGAGGAGATGCTTCACGGGATTCGCCAGCGGTCTGAGGTCGCCGTCGTATCCGAAGACTGAGATCCCCTGCGCCGGAAACACGCCAGGACCATCGGGCACCAGTGGATCGATGAGATCCTTGATCCGGGCCACACGCGTGCGCCCATTGATCCTGACCGGGACGATCGTTTCGCCATCCAGGCATGTCACCAGGCACCACTTCAGGGCGGTCTGTCGCTGATCGTATAGCGCGCGCTCACTTCCCACGGTCTCGAGCTTGCGCCGCTTGTAGTACAGCCGGCGCTCCAGCAGGTGATCGAGCACGCGGGGGACGAGGCCGCGGCGCTTGCGGCAGACGCTGTAGTTGATCTCGGGGACACGCGAGTCCGGGCAGCACTCGCATCCGATGGTCTCCGGCGAGATGTTGAAGCGCGCCATCATCGTCGGGTACATCGAGGAGAAGTCGAGCTCACCCACCTGCTCATACATCCCGACCAGCGGCTGGTAGGTCAGCCCGCCTTTGTCCGTGACGATCAGCTGCGCCGCGGTTTTGAAGCCTTCGGGTTCAGCCTTCTGCCATGGGATCAGGGTGCCGTCGCGCACCGCCTGCTGGATCTGCATCGAGCTGATCGCGGTGCCGGTGGAGGTCCGGGCCTGATCCTGAATGGGGATGCTCGAGAGCCGCGCCACCTCCAGCAGCCCGGCCAGCTCCCCCTCGCCGTAGATGAACGAGTTGCGCAGGTCGATGTGCCAGCGGCCGTAGAGCATCTGCGCGCCGGCCTGGTAGACGACCTGCCCGTAGGTGACATACGAGCGCGAGCGGCGGGTGCGGACCGCGCTGTGCGGGTCGCGGTTGAGCGCCAGCGGCAGTCCGGCGCGGGCGGCGAGCGCGCGCAGCCGCGGGATCAGGAACGCGTCGCCCCACTCTGTCAGGATGACGTCCGGATCGTAGCGGGCCAGCATCCGGTTCACGCTGCGAATACACTCGACGGGATCGTCGCCGTCTGCGACCACCGTCTCGCCGTCCACCCCCGCCTCCAGCAGTCCCCGCCGTCCGTGCGCCGGGCTGATCGTCGCATCACCGTTCGTGTAGGAGACGAGGCGGAGGCGCAGCATCACAAGCGGCGGCAGATCGTACTCCAGATCCGCGGAGTGCGTCGTCAGATCGATGCGCTTCGCGACACCATCCTGGATCTCGATGCGGCAGCGTGCAAGCGGAAACAGTCCGGTCTCGTAAAAGAACAAGCGGTTGACGGGGATATCGCAGTTGTACAGCGTCAGCCCGGGGACGCGGGCCAGCCGCCGTGCCGCTGCAGGAAACGCCATCGGGCTGCCCACCGAGACGCGGAAGACGGCCACCTCCTCCCCACTCATCAACTCCCGCTGGACGGCGGGACGGATGGTCATCGGAACGTTCAGGGGAGCCAGCGCCCGCGAGGCGGCGTCCACTGCCTGCATGCCGCCTGTGATGTACATCCCGGGCCGATACGGAGAGATCAGGCGGTGTGGCCGGCCGTCTGCGTCCTGAACCCACAGCACCATGCCGTTCGGTCCTGGATACACGTCGAAGAGCCAGCCTTCGATTGACTGAGAGGGATCAGCCACCGCCGGTGAGCGCGTCCAGCCGTTTCTGCAGCGCTTCCACGGCTTTCATCGCTTCCAGCACCATCGACAACAGGATCGAATCAAATGGCGTGGAGTGCGACGCGTAGTGCGCGGGCGCAGTATGATGGCGCGCCGCGGCGAAGAGCCGGTCGAAGACGATCTGGTCCTCTTTGCGCAGCGCGCGGCGAAACGGCGCCCAATACACCTCCTCCTGCGCGACGAGCTGCGTCATCGTCTGCGTCGTGCGTCCCATCGTCTACCACCACCTTCGTGGGGCGATGAATCCGATCTGAGGTTCCCACGTCCACGTCATCGCCTGAGGTTTGCGGCAGATGATCTGCAGACTGTCGTCGGAGCGAGCCACCTCGAAGACCCAGGGCGTCAACTCGCACAGTGAGGGAAAGAGCCGCTCGCGGCCCGGCATGGTGAGGGGCTGCAGGCACGCGCAGAGAGTGACGATGCGCGCCGCAGCGAGCGCCCGCAGCACCGGTGGGATCAGCCCAAAGATCCGACCCGCCTCGCGCACGGGAACGTCTTCATCGAGCAGCGGATCGAGAATCCCCGAAAAGTAGACAGCCGCGGCATGGAAGCGCTGCACCGCATCGCGCAGTCTGCCCCGCAGGAGCGCCTCGAGCTGATGGCAGGTGAAGACCCGCGAGATGCGGATCTGATCGAGCAGGATCTGTGGAGCGATTCCGGACTTCCGAGCGAGGTCGGCGACCAGGAAGGGATCGAAAGCATTGGCGCCATCCACAATCAGCAAGGGCCGTCCCGGTCGCGTCCCCCGGAGCCCGGCCAGCAGCGCGACCGTCAGGCAGGCGTCGTCACCGAAAAAGACTGCGGGGCCGGTGACAATATCGGGTAGCGGCGCGCGTTCGGCCAGCACGAACAACCCCTCCGAAGATGGCTTCCTGCGGGTGGCGAACAAATGTTCGCTACACTCACGCTATCACTGTTCGGAGGGGTGTTGTCAATCCAGGTTCGGGGGATGTATGAGGCCGTGAGCCATTTGGTGCGCGACCCTTTCTTGCTTACAGCCTGACCCAGATAGGCGATGGCCGACGCATTCGTGCTCAACTGACAGGGGCTTAGCGCTCCAATGATCCCCAGCAGGACCGCTGCGGCGAACGATCCTCCTGCGCCCGCGGCGACCTCACGGAAAGGAACGCCGAGGGTAGTAAACACCGCGTTCAACACGCTATACCACCAGAAGGCCAAATCCCTCACAGGGTTAGCTAAAGTTGACCCTTCGTATTAAGGGCGCGGTGCGTCGCTCGCATGCACGTATCCATTACAATCTTCAGCCCAGCAGCTCTTGCGCGGGCAGCAGATTCCTCATTCACGATACCAAGCTGCATCCACACTACTTTGGCACCGATAGCAATTGCGTCGTCTACGACGGGCGGGACGTCTTCAGATTTGCGGAAAATCTGGACAACATCAACGGATTCGGGAACCTCCCGTAGGCTCAGGTAAGCCCTTTCGCCCAGGGCTTCTTTGATGGTCGGGTTTATGGGAACGATCCTGTACCCGGCGTCTTTCAGATATTGGGCAATGCTATAACTCGGCCGGTCCGGTTTGTTCGAGAGACCAACGACAGCGATCGTTTTGGTTGTGGCAAGAATTTCTCTGAGGTCTTCGTCTGCTACCATGGCACCTCTTCCTGGGTCAGGATATGATCCATCTTCTTGCTCTCTGGACAAAGTCTCCCTTGAGGCCGGGGCGCGTGGGACGAGATACATCGCCCAAATGCCGGCACCAAGTTGGCCAAGCAGGCTTGAGAGGTACAGGAGATCCGACATCCAGACGTAGATGCTGAAGTACATGGCCAGCGCACTTGCCGCTGCGAGCGTGAGGGTATGGGGTCGCC
>Ga0209853_1000195_pt1 | contig 16497 bp, 14 predicted proteins | sample GWRWS1_30_40_FD_187224 | JGI IMG/M metagenome (GOLD analysis project Ga0209853, IMG submission 187224) | Riverbed sediment microbial communities from areas with vegetation nearby in Columbia River, Washington, USA - GW-RW S1_30_40 (SPAdes)... | ecosystem: Environmental > Aquatic > Freshwater >...
GATGAGCTCCTCGCCGTACACCGCGCTCCCGGTTCCGATCGGGACGGGGAACTCCCCTCCGTAGTCCGTTAGCGGGATGCGCACCACGGCCTGGACCACGCCGATCATCGCGAACAGCGTGATGAACAGCGAGATGAAGGTGACGGCGAATAGGTAGAAGGCGTAGGTGCGGCCCCCCGTGGGATCGGGATCGCCCCGTCCGGCAAGAGCCAGGACCCCCAGGACGACCAGCCCCAGCAGGACCAGGGGGATCAGCCCGAGGAGCGCGAAGAACTCCATGTCAGCCGAAACGTACCATCAGGCGGTCTCCTTGATCCCCGCGGCCTCCTCGGCCCACCGGCCGAACGCCCCCCAGAACGGGTCCAGGCCCGGGTGCTCCAGAGGCTGCTCGCCCCGGTCCGTCACGAGCACGGTCCCGTGTTCGGGCTCCGTCATCTCGCCGACCACGGCCGACTCGATGCCGGCCCCCGCCAGAGCCGACACGAACGCATCCGCCCGGTCCGCCGCGACCGTGGCGATCAATGTGCCCTCGGAGATCGAGGTGTAGGGCTCCATGCCGGCGTACTCGCACACCGCGCGAACCTCCGGCCGGACCGGGATCGCGGCGAGCTCGATCTGCATCCCGACGTTCGACGCCGCGGCAACCTCGGTGAGGCCGCCGAACACGCCGCCCTCGGTGGCATCGTGCATGGCGGTCACGCCCTGGCTCCGCAGGCCGAATCGGCGCGCCACCGTGGCCTCGGGCACCACCGTCATCCGTTCGAACAGCGCGTCGGCCGCCTTCACCATGTCGTCCCCCACGCCCCTGGCCAGGCGCTCGGGGAATGTCGCCGCGAAGAGCGCCGTGGCCTCGATGGCCGCGCCCTTCGTCACGACGACCTTGTCGCCGGGTCGAGCCATCTTCGGCGTCACGTAGCGGTCCTCGGGCCCTGCGGCCATGCACACGGCGCCGCCCACCATGGGCCAGTTGCAGCCCTCGTAGCGCGCGGTGTGGCCGGTGACCACGGCGATGCCGATGTCCTCGCACGTTCGGTGGAAGGCGTCCCACAGGGCCGTCAGCTCGTCGTCCGTGATCTCGGGCGGGAGGTTCAGGTCCACCGCCATCCACCGGATGGGCAGGCCGCTGGTGGCCGCGTCCGAGGCCAGGATGTGCACGGCGAACCACGCCGCCCGCTCCCAACCGTAGGCCGGCACGACGAAGACCGGATCGGCCGTGAGCGCAACGGCCACGCCGTCGGCCACCCGGACCACGCCGACGTCGACTCCGTGCTCCGGGCCAACCAGCACGTCCGGGTCTTTGGCACCCAGCCGTCGCAGGATGATCTGCTCGAACAGCTCCGCGGTGGCCTTGCCCAACCTCGGCTCCGTCATGTGCTCAGCCTCCTCGCACCGATGCCTGCGCCCGGACGACCTCCATGAGCTCCTGGGTCGCCGCGACCGGATCCGATGACGCGCCGACGGCCGAGACGACGGCGACGCCCACGGCGCCGGCGGCCAGCACCTGCCGGGCTTTCGAGGCGTCGATGCCGCCGATGCCAACGACGGGAAGCGACGTCGCCCGGACCACGGCCCGAAGCCCATCCAGCCCCTTCGGGACGGCCTCCGGCTTCGTGGGGGTCGACCACACCGTGACGCCGAGGTAGTCGGCGCCTGCGTCTTCGGCCGCTCGGGCTTGGTCCGGCGTGCCGACGCTGATCCCCAAGACCCGACCTGAGCCCAACCGTTCCCGCGCGTCCCCGAGCCGGTCGTCCTGGCCGACGTGCGCTCCCCCGGCGCCGCTCGCCGCGGCGACATCGACCCGGTCGTTCACGACGAACAGGACGCCAGCCGCCCGGCAGGCGCCGGCCAACTCCGTCGCGAGCGTGAGCAGGTCCTCATCAGAGAGCTCCGGCGCGCGAAGCTGCACGGCGTCGGCACCCCCCCGGATGGCGGCCAGCGCCACGTCACGATGGTCTCGGCTGGAGGCATGCCCGCTCGAGGTGATGACGTACACCCCGAGGGAAAGGGACTTCGCGTCCATCGCTCCCTCCGCCGGCATTACCCGGATCAGGTTCCGCGGGTCGCCGGCGCTTTCGGTTCGGGGGCTACCGCTTCGCTGCTTGAGCCCTCAGCCCCGCCAGCCGGCCTCTCAGCCCGGTCGTCCCGAGCTCCCCGGTCCTTCGCCCTCGAGTATACGTGCGGATGGACGTCGAACGTCGCCGATCTCTCGGACCGAATCGTACGGCCGAGATCATCGGCCCGCTCCCTGCACTCGTGCGATGTGCCGCTCTCGCTTCACCTTCTTCCAGTCGCTCGTCTTCGTCGAGTACAGGACATCGGTCACGATCTGGAGCACGCCGAGGGCGCCGACCGCCCACGCCGCCCAGGCCGGAGCCTCCGTGGCCCACCAGAACGCCAGCGCCACGAACGGCGCGACCTTCGTGGCGAGTGCGCCGGACGCGTGCATCCAAGCCCGGGTGCCGGGCGACGCGCGCAGGTAGGTCGCGTAGTCCGTCTTCAGGCCCGGCCGTGGCGGGAACGGGCCGCCGAAGAAATACGCGACGAACCGGATCCCGGCCAGCCGCCCCGCGGCCCAGTGCGCCAGGTCGTGGAGGGAGACGGCCCAAGCGCCGGCGGCCACCACGAGCGCGATCCCCGCGAGGGTGGGGTCCTCCGTACGGAGCGCGACGACCGCGGCTCCTGCCCCGATCAGCGTCCCCGCCGCCAGCACCAGGTTCCCGAACCACACCGGGAACCGGATCTTCACACGTCCCTCGAAGGCCTTCCGGTCGATCCGGCCGGCCTGGTCGGCCCAGTGCGCGGACAGCATCGGGTCGGCCTTCACCTTGCGCAGGAGCCGCCAGAAGCCGAGCCCCGACAGGTCCGTCTCCCCCTCGTCGACCGCGGCCTCGATCCGGGCGAACGCGTCCTGGTAGGTCTCGCCTGCTTCAGGAACGCCCGTTGCTTGGCCCATCCGGCCTCCGTTCCACGCTACGATGTGCCCCCGGCCCCTCACACGGCGCCCGCACGCGGGAGGAAGAGCCACGTCCAGTCGCACGCAGCCGGACCCCACGGTCCGCATCCCCGAGACGAAACCCAGCCTAACCACCCTCGATGGCCGGTACCACGTCCTTGATCGACTCGCCGCGGGTGGGATGGGCGAGGTGTTCCGGGCGCACGACGCCGTGCTCGTCCGGGAGGTGGCGGTCAAGGTCCTGCACCCCAATCTGGCGGGCGACCTCGGGTTCGTGAACCGGTTCCGCCGGGAGGCTCGGGCCGCCGCCGGGCTGAACCATCCGAACATCGTGGGCGTGCACGACTGGGGCGCGGTCGACGGCGTCTACTTCATGGTCATGGAGTTCGTCCGGGGGCAGAGCCTCCGGGAGATCCTAAACGCCCAGGGGATCCTGGCCCCCGCCCAGGCCGCCGATGTCCTGCTCCAGGTGCTGGCGGCGCTGGACCACGCGCACCGCAAGGGCATCGTCCACCGCGACATCAAGCCCGAGAACGTCATGGTGGCCCCCGACGGCGCGGCGAAGGTGACGGACTTCGGCCTGGCCCGCGCGTACGCGGACGCGCGCGTGACGCAGGCGGGGGCGGTGACGGGCACGCCGCAGTACCTCGCGCCCGAGCAGCTCCATGGCGAGCCAGCCGACCCCCGGACCGACCTGTACTCGCTCGGCATCGTGGCCTTCGAGCTGTTGACCGGGCGAGTGCCGTTCGAAGGCGAGACCTCCATGGCCATCGCGTACCGGCACGTCCGGGACCGGGTCCCGAGGCCGTCGGCCCGCAACCCTTCCGTGCCACCGGGCCTCGACGGCTGGGTGGCGTCCATGACGGAGAAGGACCGGGAGCTCAGGCCGGAGTCGGCGGCCGAGGCCCGCCGGGACCTGGCGGCGGAGGCCGCCTCGTTCCCGCCGGCCGAGTCGATCGGCGAGCTGGTCCAGGAGGCGCCGGAGCCGTCGCCCTCCACCGACCCCCGGCGCGCCCGCACGGTGGCTATCCCCCGCGGCACGCGCGCCGGCGGGAGGCGCGGGAGGCGGCGCACGCTCGGCGTCTTGTTCGCGCTGCTCGCGGTGGCCGGAGCGGCATGGGGAGCGTGGACGTACCTCGTCCCCCACAGCGTGGACGTGCCGAGGGTGATCGGCCTGCGGATGGCCGAGGCCGAGGCCCGTCTCAACGATCTCGAGCTCACGGTTACGATCGGCGAGGGCGAGTTCTCGCTCCGGGTGCCCACCGACCACGTGCTGGTGATCCAGCCTCCACCGGGAACCACCGTGCGGGAGGGCACCAACGTCACGCTGACCCCTTCCCTGGGCCCTCCGCCCGTCCCGGTTCCCGACCTGATCGGCAAGACCGTGCCGGAGGCGCAGCGGCAGCTGAAGGAGGCCCGGCTGCGGCTCGGTGAGCGGAGGCAGGCCTACAGCGACCGGTTCGCCGTCGGCGAGATCATGGAACAGAGCGTGCCCGGGACCGACCAAACGCCCCAGGGCAGCGCCATCGACGTGGTGGTGAGCGAGGGCCCGTCGCCGGAACCGGTCCCCAAGGTGATCGGGAAGTCCGTGGAGCAGGCCCGGGGACTGCTCGCCGCGTGGGTGGTGAAGAAGGAGACGAGGTACTCCGACGCCGTTCCGCGGGGTGTCGTCATCGACCAGGGCCCCAACCCGAAGACCGAGCTCCAGCCGGGCCAAGCCGTGACGATCGTCGTCTCGCTCGGCCCGAAGTTCGTCCAGGTGCCGAACCTCGAGGGGATGAGCAAGGACGAGGCGATGGCCAGGATCCGCGAGCTCGGCCTGATACCGCAGGTGAACCAGGTGCCGGGATCGAACGGCGACACGGTCGTGGGCCAGCTCCCGGAGGCCGGCGAGACCGTTCGCTCCGGCTCGACCGTCACGATCTACGTGGCGTGAGGATCGGGGCCCACGTCCCCGCCCGAGGGAGCCTCCTCTCCGCCATCACCGCCGCGCGGGAGTGTGGCGCCGAGGCCGTCCAGGTCTTCATGTCCAACCCCCGGGCGTGGGCCGGGCCGCGGATCGCGAGGGCCGAGGCCGAGCAGTTCCGCGCGTCGTGGCTCGAGTCCGGCCTGGGGCCGCTGTTCGCCCACGCGCCGTACGTCGTGAACATCGCGTCGCCCAACCCGGAGTTCGTGCAGCGCTCGATCGATCTGGCCCGGCGCTCGGTCGCCGCGGCGTCGGCGGTGGGCGCGGCGGGGTTCGTGGTCCACGCCGGCTCCGGCGGCCCCGCCGAGCCGAAGGAGGCGCTGGAACGGGCGGCCGCCGCACTGAGGGCCGTGGCTCCCGAAGGCGACTGCGCCGTCGTGGTAGAGCTCACCGCCGGGACCGCGGGGTCCGTGGCCTCCACGTTCCCGGAGGCCGCCCGCCTGTTCGAGGCCGTGGAGGATCCCCGCCTCCGGCTCTGTGCGGATACGTGCCACTTGTTCGCGGCGGGCTACGCCCTGGACCGGCCCGACGGCACCGCGGCGTGCTTCGACGAGCTGCGCGCCACCGGCCTGGCCGATCGCCTGGTCCTCATCCACGCCAACGACGCGAAACACGAACGGGGTTCACATCGGGACCGCCACGAGCACATCGGAGAGGGCCGGATCGGCGTGGAGGGCTTCTTCGGCGTCCTCCACCGACCCGAGGTCCGGGATCTCTCGGTCGTCGTGGAAACCCCCGGCGACCTGGTCGCCCACGCGCGTAACATCGCCACGCTGCGGCGCCTGGCCGCGGACTGACCGGCTACGGCTCGAGCTCGGCGCGCGGGCCTTCCTGGTACGAGTAGCGCTCCTCGCCCCACGGGTCGGCGTGGACGTGGTACCCCCGGACCTCCCAGAACCCTCGCTCGTTCTCTGCCGTGAACTCCAGGCCCCGAAGCCACTTCGCGCTCTTCCACGCGTAGCGCTTCGGGACCACCAGCCGGAGGGGGAACCCGTGCTCGGGCGCCAGGTCCTCGCTCTCGTGGGCCCAGGCCACCAGGACGTCGTCATCCATCATCGCTTCCAGCGACAGGTCCGACGTGTACCCGTAGTCGCAGTGGGCGATGACCCACTTCGCCTGGGGCTTCGGCTTCGCCCTCTCGGCGAGCACCCGAAACGGGACGCCCGTCCACTCGTTGTCCAGGGTCGACCACCCGGTCACGCAGTGCATGTCGGCGGTGACGTCCGAGGGCCCCAGGGCCTTCAGCTCGGCGTACATGAGCTTGAACGGGTTCTCGACCAACCCGGACACCTCGAGGTCCCAGGCGGCCTCGTCGAACGAGGGGATGGGCCCGTAGTGCAGCACCGGCCAGCCCTTCACCAGGCGCTGGCCCGGGGGGACGCGTTTCGCGATCTCCTCTGGGTACCGCGAGCCGAACAGCTTCACAGATTCCCTCCTAGTGGGCCGCCGCGACCCTTCGCCAGGCCGCGACCGCCGTCTCGATGTCCTGGTCGGAGATGCCGACGTGCGTGACCATCCGGACCTTGCCCGAGACGAAGGTCACGCCCACGCCCTCCCGTTCCATCCGGGCGATGGCCTCGAGCGGATCGCGTCCCACCGCTTCGGTGTCCACGTAGACCATGTTCGTTTCAACGGCTGAAGGATCGAGAGAGCCGGGGAGGGCGTCGGCGACCCCCTCCGCGAGGTGGCTGGCCCGCTCGTGGTCCTCGCGGAGGCGCTTCGGGCCCTCCTCCAGGGCGACCAGCCCGGCGGCGGCCACCACGCCGGCCTGACGCCAGGCCCCGCCGAACAGGATCTTCAGGCGGCGGGCCTCGCCGATCATCTCGGCCGGGCCGCAGAGCAGGGAACCGATGGGCGCCCCGAGACCCTTCGATACGCAGAACATCATGGTGTCGGCCTCGGCGCAGAACTCGGCGACGTCGGTCCCGGAAGCCACCGCGGCGTTGAAGATGCGCGCCCCATCGAGGTGGACCGGCACCCCGGCCTCCTGCGCCACCTTCCGGATGGCCCGGAGGTCCTCGATCGGCAACACGGTGCCGCCGGCGTGGCCGTGCGTGTTCTCCACGGCCACCACGTCCACCACCTCGACGTCGTAGTACGTGTCGGGCTCCAGGGCCGCCCGAATCTGCTCCGGCTCGATCTGCCCCCTGGCGTCGCCGGCGATGGCCTTGAACGCCATCCCAGACAGGACCGCCGAGCTCATGACCTCCGTGGACGCCACGTGGGACCGAGCCTCCGCGACCGCGAGATGCCCGCTCACCCGGAAGTGCAGCCGGAGCGCGATCTGGTTAGCCATCGTGCCGGTGGGGACGTACAGGGCGGCTTCTTTGCCGGTCACCTCGGCGGCCCGGTCCTGGAGCCGGTTCACCGTGGGATCGTCGCCGAACCAGTCGTCGCCCACCTCGGCCTCGGCCATGGCCTTCCGCATGGCTGGCGAGGGCTTCGTGACGGTGTCCGAACGAAGGTCGACCCGGTAGGTGTGCACGGTCAGGCCAGTATATGGGCGCCTCGAGAGACGCTCAGCTAGTACAGGAACATCGGCTTGCCGTCGACGTGACGGATTTTGGGCCGGTAGTTGTCCACGTCGTACAGCGCGCCGACGTCAACCCGCTTCACGCCCTGGCGGACCACGGCGATGGGGACGTTCACGTAGTTCCCGTTCCGCAGCGCCACCAGCCGCCCGACCTCACCCTGGATCACGAGGTCCGAGGCCATGACCGCGTAGTTGATGGCGACCATGAGGTCGAGCGAGTCGGGGGTGCCCGAACGCATCAGGTACCCGAGCTGCTGGTAGATGATGCCCTCGCCGGTGAGCTCCCTCAGCGCTTCGCCGGTGACCTGCCCGACCCCGCCGAGCTTCTTGTGGCCGAAGGCATCCTCCGTCCCGGCCATGACCATCTCGCCCCCCAACATGGTCGCGCCCTCTGAGATGGTCATCATGGCGTAGCGGCTGGGGTTCGCGACCTTGTCTTTCATCAGAAGACGGGCCAGCCGCTCGATGTCGAACGGCACCTCGGAGATGATGGCCCGGTCCACGCCGGCCAGGTACGCGGAGACGAGCGAGGTTTCGCCGCTGTAGCGCCCGAACACCTCCACCACCGCCAGCCGCTCGTGCGAACCGGCGCTGGTCCGGAGCTGGTGGATGAAGTTCACGGTGCGCGTGATGGCGGTGGAGAACCCGATGCAGTAGTCCGTGCCATGGACGTCGTTGTCCATGGTCTTGGGGATGGCCACCACGGGCACTCCCTCATCGTTCAGGCGGAGGGCGAAGGACAGGGTGTCGTCGCCGCCGATGGGGATGAGGGCGCCGATCCCCAGCCGGTCGATCACCTTCAGGACGTGGGCGGTGTGGTCCTGTGGCTCGTCCCCGCCGTCCTTGCTCCGGAGGAACCCTGGCTCCTCCTTGGGTCGGACCCGGGCGGGATTCGCCCGTGAGGTGTGCAGGAAGGTTCCCCCGGACCGGTCGATGGTCCGCACCACCCCGGGGTCCAGCGGGATGGTGCACGCCGCCACCGAGTCCGGGTCGTCCGGGTCGCACTCGAGCAGCCCGGCCCACCCCCGACGGATGCCCAGCACGGCGTGCCCGTCCTCCGAGGCCCGGTTGGTGACCGCCTTGATGCACGCGTTCAGCCCCGGGACGTCTCCCCCACCGGTGAGGACGCCGACCTTCATCCCGCTCGAACCTCCCGTCCGCGGCCCATCCAACGTTAGTAGCCGAAGAACACTTCGGCGACCCGGTACAGCTCCTCGGGGACCAGCCGGACCTCGGCGACCGCCTCCTTCAGCGGGATGCCCACCACGTCGTTGCCCCGGAGGGCGACCATCGTGCCCCACGCGCCGGCCGCCGCCATGTCGATCGCCGCGATGCCGAACCGCGTGGCCAGGATGCGGTCGTGCGCCGAGGGCGTCCCGCCCCGCTGGATGTGGCCGAGGACCGTGACCCGGGTCTCGAACCCCGTCCGGCGCTCGATCTCCGGGCCCAGCAGGCCGGCGATCCCGCCGAACCGGGGGAATCCTCGTTCGTCCCTCGGGTACTCCGGTAGGTCCATCGCCCCGGCCCTCGGCACGACCCCTTCGGCCACCACCACGATGGAGAACAGCCGGCCCCGGAGATGGCGGCGGCGCACGTACCCGCAGACCTCCTCGAGATCGAACGGGTGCTCCGGGATGAGGATCACGTGGGCCCCGCCGGCCATGCCCGCGGAGAGCGCGATCCAGCCCGCGCTCCGGCCCATCACCTCCACCAGCATCACCCGGTTGTGGCTCTCCGCCGTGCTGTGGAGGCGGTCGATAGCGTCGGTCGCCACCTGGACGGCGGTCTGGAACCCGATGCAATAGTCGGTGCCCGAGATGTCGTTGTCGATGGTCTTCGGGATGCCGATGACCGCCAGCCCCTCCTCGGTCATGTTGGCGGCGGCTCCGAGCGTCCCCTCCCCGCCGATGGCGATGAGGCCGTCGATCTGGAGGTCCCGGAAGGCGGCCCGGACATGGTCGATGCCGCCCTCGTGGTACGGGTTGGCCGCGGAGCTTCCGAGGATCGTGCCCCCCCGGTGAAGGATGCCTCTGACCGAATCGGCCGTGAGGGGCACCACGTCGCCCTCCATCACGCCCCGCCAGCCGTTCCGAAAGCCGAGGGCCTCGCACCCGTGCGCCCCAACGCCCCTTCGCACCACGGCCCGGATGGCCCCGTTCAGCCCGGGGCAGTCACCCCCGCCGGTGAGGATCCCGATGCGTTTCACCGCGAACACGTTTCCCCTGGTAGCGGCTGGTTGCGACCCCTGTACGGAGCGACCGGCCACCCCGAGGTGCTTGCCAGGCCGGTCCATCCGATTCTACGCTGGGCGGTCGGCCGCCCGGCATGGAGGGGGCGGACGCGGGGGAAGGACATGCGAACGAAGGCCACGACCCTGCTCGTGGCGCTCGCCACGGCACTGGTCGCAGCGCGGGCCACCGCATCTCCCCTCGACCAGGAGCTCGACGAGGCGCGCGCGAACCGGGCGATCGCTCTTGCCCGTCTGGCCCAGCTGGAACGACAGCTCGAAGCCCTCCTGGTGCGGTATTCGGCCCTGGAACGAGAGGCGGGCCGGGCATCCATCCGGCTGGTCGAGGCCACGTTGGCCGAGCGGGCCGCCCAGGCCCTGCTTGCCGGGGCCCAGGACCAGCTCGACCAGCGGGCCCGCGCGGCATACCAGCTCGGCCCAGGCGCGATCCTCGAGGCGATGCTGACCGCCACGACCTTCGCCGACGTGGCGGCCGCGGGCGAGTACACGGCCCGGACCCTCTCGCTCGACGCCGAGGCGGTCGAGGCGAAGCGGGCCGCCGAGGCGCTGCTCGATAAGGAACGCGCCGCCGCGGCCCTGGCCAGGGCGAGGCTCGCACCCAAGCAGGCTGAGCTTGCCTCGCTCCTTTCGGCCATGCGGGCCAAGGTGGCCGAGGCCCAGGCCCTGGCCGACCGGGCCGGCGTGGTTGTGGCCTCGCTGGAGGAGAGGCAACGGGCCATCCAGGACGCCGCGCGCCGGGAGATCGGCCGAAACCTCCTGGGCGGCGGCGCCACCGGCAAGGACCAAAGCGCCCTCCTCGCGCTCCTCGGCTCCACCGGCGGCCGGACCTGCACCACCCCCGAGGGGCTGCGGGACACGGGCAAGGACTTCTCGGGCCTCGCGACCTGGTACGGCTGGGAGTTCGCCGGGCAGGGCACCGCGAGCGGCGCCATCTTCGACCCCCGGCTGTTCACCGCGGCCAATCGGTGGCTCCCGTTCGGGACGTTCCTCAAGGTCCACCACAGAGGGAAGTGCGCCATCGTGCTGGTGAACGACCGAGGGCCCTACGGGGACCAGGACCGAGTGATCGACCTGGCCATGGCCCCGGCCCAGTACCTCGGCCTCGGCGTGTCTGAGGTCAGGGCCGACATCCTGGTGCCGGTGGGCGGCATTCCGAACTGATCACGTCCAGACGCTTTTGGCGATCTCGCCTGGTCCGCCCCCACCCTCGGGCAGGCTGAGCTCGGCTATCACGGGCAGGTGGTCGGATGCGAGCCGGGCATCTGGACCGGTCGGCACGATGACCCGGTCCACGCCGATGCCCTCAGAGACGAACAGGTAGTCGATCCGCGCCGTGGGGTCCTGGGCCGGGAAGGTGTCGCCGGCCACGTCGCCCCCCAAGAGCCACGCGTCCCAGTGCCGCTCGGCCAAGAACCCCACGGCCCGGCCGTCCGGGGTCTCGTTGAAGTCGCCGCCGATCAGGACGGGTCCGGCCAGCCCCCGGGTGAGGTCCGACAGCTGCTGGACGTTTCGGAGCCGTTCCATCGGATGGAGCCCGAGATGCACCGAGGTGGCCCACACCCGGAACCCGGCCTTCCCTACCTGGGCGATCAGCGCTCCCCGGGGGTACAGCGCCCGGTGGACGTCGGCGAACCGTTGGAGGCGGTGCGACACGATCCGCCACGGCGGACGGACCAGCACCGCGTTCTTCACCCGGCGGCGGAACGGCGACCATGGATCGCGTGCCACGACCATGTCCGCGGCGTTCGCGAACCGTCGCAGCCGCGATCGGGGCCCAGTCTCGTTCAGCAGCACGAGGTCTGGCCGGAAGTGGTCGGTGAGCCGGACGGCGCGGTCCAGCCCGTCTCGGAACCCCCGCACGTTGTGGACGACCACCCGAAGCCGCACCGCCGGAGCGTACCCCCGCGTCTTGCGCCGTCTAGGGAACGATGAGCGTTCCGCTCCGGCCGGCCAAAACGTCCGGTGCCTCCTCGAGATCGCCGATGAGGGCCCGGCGGCCCTGCTCCGTGTCGACGAACTGGGTGGCGGCCTTGACCTTGGGACCCATGGAGCCGGCTTTGAACTCCCCGGCCTCCAGGAGCTCCGTTGCCTCGGCCACCGTGAGCCGCTCCAGGGCCTGGGCGCGGTCCGTGCCGAACCCCCGCATCACGTGGCGCACGTCGGTCAAGATCAGGAGCACCGCGGCTTCGACGTCTCGAGCCAGGATGGCCGCCGCGAGGTCCTTGTCCACCACGCCTTCCACGCCGACGAGGCGCGGGCCCTCCTCGATCACCGGCACGCCGCCCCCACCCGAAGCGATGACGATGACCCCGCCCGCGACGAGTTCCCGGATCACGGGGGCCTCCACGATCGAGTACGGCTCGGGCGAGGGCACGACCCGGCGCCACCCGCCGTGCGGATCGGGCCGCATCACGTACCCCTGCTCTTCCTCGAGCTTCTTGGCCTCGTCCTCCTCGTAGAACGGCCCGATGGGCTTGGTGGGGTTCCCGAACGCCGGGTCATCGGCCCGCACCCGCGTGAGCGTGAGGACCGTGGCCACGGGGCGTTCCATCCCCCGCTCGTAGAACACGTCGCCGATCGTGACCTGAAGGAGGTAGCCAATCTGCCCCTGGCTCTCCGCCCCGCAGACGTCGAGCGGCATGGGGTGGACCCAGCCGCGCGCCGACTCCTGTTGGATGAGGATCCGGCCGACCTGAGGGCCGTTGCCGTGGGTCACCACGACCTCCCACCCCGCGACGGCGATGTCGGCGATCTTCTCCGCGGCCCGGCGGGCGGACCGGTACGCGTTCTCGAAGGTGTCCTCGTCTTCTCGCCGGAGCAGGGCGTTCCCGCCGAGGGCGATGACCACGCGTTCCATACGGGAAGACCTCCTGTTTGTCTCGGCTAGTCGAGCACCGGCGCCAGCGCGGCCGCGAGCGTCGTGCCGCCCGGGATCTCCTCGAGCTCATAGCGGACCCGAACGGCCGGCTTCGAGATGTGGATGACGTGGCGAAGGTCGATGGGCGAGGCGATGAGCACGAGGTCCGCCCCGACCATGTCGATCATCTTCTCCATCTCCTCCAGCTGGGCCTGGGAGTACCCCATGGCGGGGAGCACCGGGCCCACGTCATACCGCCGGTAGGTCTCCTCGAGCGACCCGATCGCGTACGGGCGGGGGTCGACGATCTCCGCCGCCCCGCCGCGGCGGGCGGCCACGACCCCCGCGCCGAACTTCATCCCACCGTGGGTCAGGGTGGGCCCGTCTTCCACGACCATGACCCGCTTCCCGGCCAGCTCGGACCCGTTCTCCACAGTCACCGTGCTGTTGGCCTTGATCACGGTGGCCCGGGGGTTGATCCGCCGGATGGCGTCATCCAGCAGGGCGACCTGGTCCGAGGAGGCCGAGTCGATCTTGTTGACCACGACGACGTCGGCCATCCGAAGGTTGGCCTCCCCTGGGTGGTACCTGGTCTCGTGACCGGCCCGGAGTGGGTCCGCCACGACGATGTGGACGGTCGGCCGGAAGAACGGCAGGTCGTTGTTGCCCCCGTCCCACAGGAGCACGTCGCACTCCTCCTGCGCCTGCCGGAGGATCTCGCCGTAGTCCACCCCGGCGAACACCACGGTGCCGGCGTTGATGTGGGGCTCGTGCTCCTCGCGTTCCTCGATGGTCACCTTGTGGCGGTCCAGGTCCTCCAGGGTGGCGAACCGCTGCACCCGCTGGGCGGTCAGGTCGCCGTACGGCATGGGATGCCGTACGGCGACCACGTGCTTGTCGTTCTCCCTGAGGATCCGGGCCACGGCCCGGGTGGTCTGGCTCTTGCCGGCCCCGGTGCGAACCGCGCACACGGCGACGACCGGCACCGTCGCCTCGAGCATCGTATCGTCCGGCCCGAGGAGCACGAAGTTCGCCCCGGCAGCGATGGCCTCGCTCGCCTTATGCATCACGTGCTCATGCGAGACGTCGGAATAGGCGAACACGACCTCGGCAACCCCCAGCTCCTTGATCAGCCGGGTCAGCTCGCCCTCGTCGTAGATGCGGATGCCCTTGGGGTACATGGACCCGGCCAGCGCCGGCGGGTACATGCGGTTCTCGATGAAGGGGATCTGGGTGGCGGTGAACGCGACGACCTGGTACCGCTGATCGTCGCGGAAGAGCACGTTGAAGTTGTGGAAGTCCCGTCCCGCAGCGCCCATGATCAGCACGCGGCGCGGCATGTCGAGGTCCTTTCCGGAAGGGGTTTGATGCGCGGGTCCGGGCCGGCCCGCTCTTCGTCCGGGAGCCTACTCCACGACCGGCCCGGATACCATCTGCCGCAAGGACTTCGCCCCATTCGGCGGGCCACCGGCGCGGCCCGCGGTCAGGCCCGGGTGGAGCGGCTGTCGACCGGAGCCTTCGTCGCGCGGCCGCCGTTCTGCGGCCCGACCAGCGAGACCACGTCGGCCCTGGGGAGGCTGAACGAGAAGGTGGAGCCTTGGCCGGGCCTGGACGCCAGCCACACCCGGCCCGACATCGCCTCAACGAGCTGGCGGGCGATGAACAGGCCGAGTCCCGTGCCGCCCGTCTGCCGGTCGGACCCGTTCTCCGCCCGATAGAACCGGTCGAAGACCCGGCTCTGGTCGTCGAGGGGGATCCCCGGGCCCCGGTCCCGAACCGCCACCACGCCCTCGCCTCCCACGGCGAGCACGGTCACGTCGACCGAGGCGTCTCGCGGCGAGTACTTGAGGGCGTTGGACAGCAGGTTGACGATCACCTGCTGGGTTCGAAATGGGTCCGCCTTCACCAGGATGGGGCCGTCGGGCTCGGTCAGGCCGATCGATCGCCTCGGCTGGTGCGCCTCGAAGTCCGCCACTTGCTCCTTGACCAGCCGGGTGAGCTCGACCGGGGAGAGATCCACCACCATGGCGCCCGAGTCGATCTGGGACACGTCGAGCAGGTCCGTGATCAGCCGCTCCAGCTTGTCCGCCTGCCGCAGCATGATCCGGTAGTACTCCAGGCGAGCCTCCGGAGAGTCCTCCGCCGTGCCCTGGAGGAGGCTCGTCAGGAACCCCTTCAATGGGGTGAGCGGCGTTCGGAGCTCGTGGGACACCATGGCCACGAAATCGTTCTTCATCTGTTCCGTCTGCACCTCTGCTGTGACGTCGTGGGCCACGACGACCCACCCTCTCGGCGCTCCGTCCCTGTCCCGGATGGGGGTGCCCGTGTGGCGGATCCACCGCCGGCCCTTCGCCTTCGTCACCAGAAGCGAGTCGCGGCCCTCGCCGGGACCCGCGCGCTCGGCGGACGATGCCGGCTCGGTGTCGGGGAGCGCCCCCGGCTCCAGGACCTGCTCGAACCTCTTGCCCACGACTTCCTCCGGGGTGTACCCGGAGATGCGCTCCATGGCCGGGTTCCACGACAGGATCTGCCCATCGTGGGCCACCACGAAGACGCCGTCCGACGTGTGGGCGACGATCTCGGCCAGCTGCGCCTGCTCGAACGTCTGGAGGAACAGCCGGTGGTTTTGCAGCAGCACGGAGACCTGCGAGCCCAGCGTGTCCAGGATCCATCGCTCCGAGGAGCCCAGCGGTTCCTCTCGGTACACGGCGATCACCCCGTTCGCTTCGTCCGATCCGCCGATCAGCGCGATCTGAGGCGCCAGGCCCCTGTGCACGCGCACGAACGCCTCGACCGCGGGGCGATCGCCACGTGCGCCGGGGGCGGGGGTGAACGACCGCGTCCCCTCCGAGCCGTGCACCGTGATGCGATCGTCGTCCAGCACCACCAGCTCCACGGCTTCGGCCTCGAGCACCTGCTCCAACACGACGAGGAACGGCCGGAAGTCGCCGGCCGCCTCCAGCGGGCCGGCCAGGGCGAGTCCCGCCTCGTACAGATCTCGCATCTGGTTCCGCTCCCGAAGGCTCCGGACCCACTGCCGGTACGCCACGTACGAGAGGCCCATGGGGAACGCGAGGAGCGGCAGCCCGGCGGGGCCGGTGGCCCACAGGATGGCCCCCAGGATCCCGAGAGCTGTGTTGCCGGCCCAGTGGAACACGTTCAGGGCGAGCGGCGGAAGGAAGACGGTCATGAACCGCTTCCGCTCCACCAGGGAGACCACCAGCACCACGAGGTTCGCGTTCACCACGAAGTAGGCGGACATCGCCAGGGCCACGGCGGCCCACGTCCACGGCTGGAGGGCCGTGCCGGCGTGGAGCGCGCCGTACAACACCTGGGCCACCGTGATGCCCAAGATGAACTGACCGACGTTGAAGGCCACCTTCAGGGGGGCCCACCGGCGGAGGGTCTGTCCGGCCAAGACGCCGACCGCCAGCGAGAACGTGAGCACGCTGGGGCGCGCCAGCGGGAGGGCGGCTGCCCACAGGCCGTCGGTCAGGGAGAAGTTCACCGTCTCCGTTCGGTGCCTGAGCGGGATGGAGAACTGCTCGGCCACGCCGATGGCCAGGGCGAGAGCGGCGAAAGCGAACACGTCGGCCTGGTCCCACAGGGCCACCTCGGGCACACGTGCGGCGGCGGCGGCGGAAACGGGTGATGCGCCCGCGCGTGGTGCGGCCGGGCCCGCAGCGGCCCGCCGAGCGGTGGTCGATCGACTTTGTCCACGACGCGCTTGGCACGGGCCGCGTGTTCCGCGCGCTGACGATCGTGGATGACTTCACGCGCTACTGCCCGGCGATCGTCGTGGACTACGGCCTGAGCGGCGAGCGGGTGATCGCGACGCTCGAGCAGCTCCGCACGGCGCGGCCGCTGCCGCCGACGATCGTGTGTGACAACGGGCCGGAGTTTACGAGCCAGGCGCTGGATCAGTGGGCGTACGCGCGCG
>Ga0209853_1000196_pt1 | contig 16373 bp, 15 predicted proteins | sample GWRWS1_30_40_FD_187224 | JGI IMG/M metagenome (GOLD analysis project Ga0209853, IMG submission 187224) | Riverbed sediment microbial communities from areas with vegetation nearby in Columbia River, Washington, USA - GW-RW S1_30_40 (SPAdes)... | ecosystem: Environmental > Aquatic > Freshwater >...
AGCACGGACGCCACTGGGTCCCGCTCAAGGATGACAAGTCGACCATCACGCACGTCTCGGTGCCGCTGTACAACGGCAAGGAGGTGTGGGGCAGGATCGAGGTGAGCTTCCGGCCCGTGATGCCCACGACCATCCTCGGCTACGCAGACAACTCGCTCGTGCTGCTGGTGCTTGTGATGATGCTAGGCGGGTTCCCCGTCTACTACTTGTACATGCGCCGCGTGCTGGAGCACTTCAGGCCGAGGAAAGCCAGCTCGGATCGGGTGGGCAAGCCGCTCGGAAGAGAACGCTAGAAAGACGATCTGCCGCTGGCTGCCTGTCAGCAGCGAAGGTCGGCTGTTCGGAACTCGGCACGACCGTCCGCAGATGGCCGCTGAGCGACCGTAGGTTGAAGGTCGCAATGCGACCCGTTGCCGTCCGTCGGGCTTGAGAGAAGCGGACCTTCGCGGACTTCGCTGTACGGCCAAAAGCGGACATTGGGGAGCGGCTTAACTGCCTGTTAAGACGTGAATAGGACATTGCTCAAGTCGAATTCGGGTGTAATCGCCCATGGCGCAACGCATCGAAGAGGGGTAGGCTACTTCAGCAATCGTTGAGAAAGGAGGGGCTATAGAGGAAGATCACTACAGTTCTGCCCCGACGCCGGTGCTGATGCCCCGGCATACGTCGCGGTGACGCGACGAAATGTGGCCACAGCGATGTGGCGATCCTGCAAGCCCTGCGATCATCGCGGGGCTTTGCGTTTGTGTGGATGCTTCGCCGAATGTCCGCTTCGGGTCGATAGCGCCGTGGAACGACCGCTCTCGGCGGCTTGGCTGTAATGCCGCTTCTGGCCCGGAAACGGACACTCGAGGATCCGGAGCAACAGGCCTTCTGGCCGAGATGTCGAAGCGGAAGCGCCCAGGCCGGCGACGATAGACCAGTAGAATCCCGGCGGTCGGCGGGAGCGCTGGACGAGCGTCCGCCGGCCAGTCCGTGGCGAAACAGGAACAACCAGCCCTTGTCATCGGCGCGGGCGTCAACGAGCTCGTCGCCGCGCACTACCTCGCGCGCGCCGGCCACCGCGTGCTCGTCCTCGACGACCGCACCGCGCGCGACGACGCCGAACCCGGATGGATCCCGCCCCGGATCGTGCGCGATCTCGGGCTCGACCGGCACGGACTGAGGATCGAGCACCCCGACCCGTGGATCGCGGCGCCGCTCCCGGACGGGGGTCGTCTCGAGCTGTGGCACGACGTCGCGCGATCGGCCGAGGCGATCCGGCGGGTAAGCCCGAACGATGCCGCGAAATGGCCGGCGTTCTGCGCGCGGATGGCAAGGCTCGCGCGCTTGCTCGAGACCCTCTATGCGGCGCCGCCGCCGGATCCCATGACTCGCGAGCTCGGAGAGCTCGCGCGGCTCGCCGGGCTCGGCCTCCGGGCACGGCGGCTCGGCCGGCAGGGGATCGAAGACCTCCTCCGCCTGCTGCCGATGTCGGTCGCGGACTTCCTCGACGACTGGTTCGAAACCGACGTGCTCAAGGCCGCGCTCGGCGCGGCGGGCATCATGCATCTGCAGCAGGGGCCGCGCTCCGGCGGCACGGCGTTCCGGCTGCTTCATCAGCACGCGGGGAGCCCGGCGGGCGTGTTCCGTCCGCCGCGCTCGAACATTGCGCGCGTGTTGGCCGAATTGCCCGGCGTCGAGCACCGCCGCGACGCCCAGGTCGTCCGGATCATGGTGCGAGAGGGCCGCGCCGTCGGCGCCGTGCTGGCGGGCGGCGAGGAGATCGCGGCCCGGGTCGTCGTCTCCGGCGCCGATCCGCAGCGCACGCTCCTCGGGCTCGTGGCGCCGGGCTGGCTGGATCCCGAGCTCGCACGCGCGGTGCGGAACATCCGGTGCCGCGGCGTCGTCGCCCGCGTGACGCTCGCGCTCGATCGCGAGCCGGGATTCGCGACGCTCGCAGTCGGGCCGTCCCTGGACGACCTCGAGCGCGCCTATGATGACGCGAAGTACGGGCGCGTTTCGCGACGGCCGTACCTCGAGGCACGCAGCGCCGAACCGACCCCGGACGGCCGGCATCGCGTGGACGTCCACGTGCAGTACGCGCCGTACGCGCTCGCCGACGGCGGTTGGGACGACGCCCGGCGCGCGGCGCTCGGCGACCTCGTCGTGGAGATGCTCTCGCCGCACCTCCCGACCGTCGTCGAGCGAACCGTGCTCGCACCACCCGACCTCGAGGAAGCGCACGGCTGGCCCGAGGGGCAGGCGCACCACGCGGAGCTCGCGCTCGACCAGCTGCTCTGGATGCGCCCGGTGCCGGCGCTGGCGCGCTACGCGACGCCGATCGAAGGCCTGTACCTCTGCGGCCCGAGCATGCATCCGGGGGGCGGCGTCGCCGGCGCGGCGGGCGCGAACGCCGCCCGAGTCATCCTGCGCGACCTGGCGCGCCAGGGCGGCGATTGAGGCGAGATCAGCGCGGCGCGCTTCCGCGACTACCGTCATTGCGCCGGCGCCAGGAACTCCTTCCACGGAACGTCGTAGGCGGTACTGCGGCCGCCCTTCGCCTGGGGCACGAGGCAACCGACTTCGACGAGGTCGGTCAGTTCCTTGTAGGCGGTCACGCGGCCAACGCCGGTGAGCGAGGCGTACTTCCGAGTGGAGAGGCCGCCCTCAAAGCCGGCCGGCCCCGCGTCGAGCAGGCGGTTGAGCGCCTTGCGCTGGCGTGCGTTGAGCGGCGCCTCGGCAAACCGCAACCAGAAGCGCGCCTTGGCGAGGGTGGCCGCCACGGTCCCCTCGGCCAGCGTGCACGCGGCGGCGACCTGCCGCAGGAACCAGTCGAGCCACTCGGTCACGTCCAGGCCGTCGCGCTGCGTCTGCTCCAGAACACGGTAGTAGTCGTTGCGCACGCGCACGATCTGCGCTGACAGGCTGAACAGCCGTTGGCGGCGGTCCTCGTCCTGAGCGATGGCGACGTCGGTGATGGCGCGTGCGAGGCGGCCATTGCCGTCCTCGAACGGATGCAGGGTGACGAACCAAAGATGAGCGACCCCGGCGCGGACCACACCATCCAGACCAGCCGGGGGATGCATGAACCAGCGCAGAAATCGGGCGAGTTCGCGTTCGAGCCGGCTGCGCGGCGGGGCCTCGAAGTGAACGCGCTCCCGGTGGGCCGGTCCGGAGACGACGCGCATCGGCGTCATCCCGCGGAGCTGCCCGACGCGAATCCGGCGCAGACCGGCTTGGCCCGCGGGGAACAGCGCTGCCTGCCAGCGCGACAGGCGGTCGAGCGTGAGCGGCTGGCGATGGCGCTGCGTGGCGTCGAGGAGCACCTCGATCAATCCCTCTTCACGGGTCGACGCGGCGGGCAGGCCGGCCTCGGGCAGACCCAGCCGGCGCGCGATGGAGGAGCGCAGGCCTTCGGGGCTCAGGCGCTCGCCCTCGATCGCGCTGGTGTGGAGGGCGTCCTGAAGCAGGAGGTCCGCCTCGGCCTGGCGGCCGCCGGAGGCGTCCAGCAGTCGGGCGTATCCGAGCATGACGCCCTGTCGGCGGCGCGCCTCTGCGAGGCCGCCGGCCAGAGTCGCGGCATCCCACCGGAACTGCGGCCAGTCCGACTGCTGCCAGATCCATTGAGCGCTTGGGGCGGTTTTTCGCTTACCCACAGTAAGCGATTATAGATCACGGCGCGTCGCCCATCGCGCTCGCAGTCACGACGTACCGCAGCGGCCCGCCGGCCCGCAGCGCGTCGAACGGATAGCAGGTGATCAACGTGAGACGCGTCGGGCCCTCGTTCTCGAGCACCCACACGTCGCGCTTGTCGACCACGCGCATCCAGTCGACGCGATAGCGCCGCCGCGCGCCGTCCGGCCGCTCGACCGCGATCTCGGCGCCGGGCTCGAGATCGCGCAGAAACGCGAGGTGCGTGTCACGGTGGCCGCCAATCGCGCTGTTCCCCGCCTCGCCGGGACGCGGCGTGCCGAAGACGTGGCCCGGGCCGAAGGCGATCGCGCGGCCGTTCGCTCCGGCGAGGACGAAGAGATCCACCTCGAGCCCGGGCACGAGGAGCCTCGCCACGGGCCACGTGTCCGCCCACGGCCACGGCTTCACCTCTCGTTCGCCCGCGAGCGTGCGGGCCCAGGCATCGCGCATCAGCGCTTGCGCGAACCAGCCCTTGGCGTGGAGGTAGGTCCCCTGTCCGAACTGCCAGAGCCCGGCGGCGAAGAGCGCGATCCCGAGGGCGGTGGCGACACTGCGCGCGTGCCGCGATCTCGCGCTTCGCCGGGCTCGATCGCCGAAGAGCTCCTGCGCAGCGGGGAGCGCACTCGACGCCGAGAGCCACATCCGGGTCCGAAAGGATTGCATGCCGCATGCCTCCCCTCCTATGCGGCGAGGCGCCGGCGCACGCCGAACACCAGGGTCGCTGCAAGCAGAAGCAGCGCGCCGAGGAGGAGGTTGAACCGCGCGTCGGTCGCGCCGCGCGGGAGCTCGCCGAAGACCGCCTCGTAGGTCCACCCCTCGGGCAGGTTCGTCGGCAGTGCAGCAGCTTTGAGCGCCGCCGCGTCGGGCCGCGCGGGCGTGCGGTCCACCGCGACCAGGCTCGTGTACCTGGTGACGAGGTGGTGGGTGAGCGCGAGGTCCACGACGGCGGTGCGGACCTCGGGCTCGGATGCGTTCTCGCGCAGGCTGTCCATGAGCGCGGCGATCTTGTCGCGCGCCCACAGGACGCCCATGCCGCGCCCTTCGGCGGCGGCCGAGACCGGCACCGCGGCGCGCCAGGGCGCCTCGCCGAGCGTCCCCGAGACGACGATCTCGCCGTCGGTGCGCGCGAGCGCGGCGGTGACGACGACCGGCTCGCCGAGATACAGGTCGGGCAGCCGCTTCGGCCAGGACTCGACCTGCGCCCCGCCGGGCCATTCGATGCGCACGTTCTTGAGCACCGGCGACTCGAGCTTCGCGAACAGCTCGGCCATCCTGTGCCTCACCTCGTCCGGCTTGCCGATGTAGGTGAACGTGCCGCGTCCGGCCTGCGCGGCCTTGGACATGAAGTAGCTGTTGGGCGCGGAGCCGATGCCGACCGTGAACAGCCGCGAGTCGCCGAGCCGCGCCGCGATCAACCGGAACAATGCGTCCTCGTTCCCGACCGCGCCGTCGGTGAGGAAGACCACCTGCCGCACCCGGTCCGGGCTCTCCTTCCCGGTCAGCGCGAGGTTGAGCGCCGCCGCCATCTCGGTGCCGCCCTGCGCCCTGAGCGCGCGGATCCAGCGCGTCGCGATCGCCGTGTTCTCCGGGCTGGCCGCGCGCGCGTCGGTGAAGAGCATGGTGGCGGTGGAGTTGAACTCGATCACGTTGAACCGGTCGCGGGGACCGAGCCTGAGCACGGCGAGCTCGAGCGCCTCCTTCGCTTGAGCGATCGACGCGCCGTGCATCGACCCCGAGGTGTCGATGACGAGGATCACCTCGCGCGCCAGGCTCGCCGAGACGCGCTCGCCCGCAGGCGGCATCACCATGAGGAGCCCGTAGTGCCGCTCGCCCTTGCGCTCGGTGAACAACGCGACGCGCGGCGCCCGGTCGGGCGCGACCGTCCACGCGAGCTCGAAGTCGCGGCTCGCGTAGGTCTCGCCTTCGAGCACCACCTCGCGGCGCGAGCGGCTCGTCTCGCGCACGCGCACCGGGTGGTAGGCGCTCTCGACCGCGGCGAGCGGGACCCCGGCCTCGAGGGTCACGCGGAGCGTGCCCGGGTTCAAAACGACGTCTGCCCCCGGACGGAGCACCGGCGGCGTGATCCGCGGCGCGTCGGGGACCTGGTCGGTGCCGGGCGCCCAGCCGGTGCCGACCATCCCGGTGACCGGTGTCCCCGGGATGTAGCGGGGCCCGACGACCATCGGAAAGCGCAGGCTGTAGCGCGCCTGCTCGTAGCGGAGCCGCTGCTGGTACTCGAGCTCGACCTCGATCTCCTCCCCCGGGCCGATGTTCGCGACGCTCGAGGTGAAGATGTTCGGTCGCTCCTGCTCGAGGAGCGTCGCCCGCTGTCCCGACTGCTTCGCCCGCTCGTAGGCGACTTTGGCGGCCTGCCGCTCCCGGATCTCGCCCTCCACGAGGCGGTCGCCGATCCGCATCCGAAGACGGTCGATGGCCGCGTTCTCCGGGAGCGGGAAGACGTAGATCCCCTCGTACCAGTCCGCGTGCGGGTTGCGGAAGCGCTGCCGTACAGCCGCCCGCGCGACCATCCCGGAGACGCGAATCTCGACGTCGGTGGCAAGCAGCGGCACGGCGAACGTCTCTCCGTTCGCGTTCGACTTCAGCAGCAGCGTGCCGCCCGCCGCGTCCTGCGGCTTCATCGGCACGAGCGTCGAGGCTTCCGCGCCGTCCGCGGCGAACAGGAGCATTCCCGTCGCCGCGACCACCGCGAGCGCCGTGAACACCCACAGCGCGGCCTTCGCGATTCGACCGGCGACCGCCAGCGTGTCGGACGGCCCCAGCATCCTGAGCATGCGAGTCCCCTTTTCTGAAGCGGCGGGCCGACCGTTCGACCCACGCTCGCATGAAACCGCCGGAACGTGGCAAGGCACGGGGCGCCGGAGGGCAAGGCGCCGCCGAATCGTGGCAAGAGGATGGCGGGATTCCCGGGGCGGGTCTCCCGAGCGCTCGCGCGACGCGCCTAGAAAATCGCGCGCTTCTGGACGGTGTCTTTGCGCCCCAGACTGAACCGCGGCTCTTCCGGCCCCCCGCCCGCGAGCCGTACCGCCACGTACTCGCCCACGGCCGGGCCGTGCTTGAAGCCGTGGCCCGATCCGCCGCCGACCAGCCAGACGTTGTCCGCATCGGGATGGCGGTCGATGAGGAAGTCGCCGTTCGACGTGTTCTCGTACTGGCAGACCCGCGTCTCCAGGAGCGGCGCCGCGGCCAGGGCTGGAAAACGGCGAGCGAGGAACGCCCGGATGGCGAGCACGCTCTCCGCGGCGACGAGTCGCTCGTCGGTGTCGGGGTCGATCGGTTCCCCGTGGCGGTCGGGGGCGACCTTGAAGCCGCGGCCCTCGAGGTCCGGCAGGCCGTAGATCTCCGCGCCGAAGTCGATCCACGTCGGCATCCGCAGCGGCGCGAAGCGCTCATCGCCCGGCGCCGGGCCGAAGAAGAAGACTTCCTGCCGCGTGGGAAAGATCCGCGCGCCGAGGAGCTCGGGGAAGAGCTTGGGCAGCCAGGGCCCGCAAGCGAACACGAACGACCCCGCGCGGATCTCGGATCCGTCGGTTGATTTCAGCACCTCGAGGCGCGCACGGACTGCGGGTGGAGCGACCGCAGCCGTCCGGTACTCCACTCCCGCGCGGACGGCTTCGCGCACCACCGCCTGCACCGCGCGGCGGGCGATCAGCGCGCCGCTCGCCGGCTCGAGCATCCCCCACACGTCTTCGTCCAGGAGGAATTGCGGGTAGCGCCGGCGGAGCTCGGCCGTGGAGAGCCGCTCGTGCGGGACGCCGAGTCGGGCAAGCGTGGCGAGAGTGTCAATCGCGTAGCGGTCGCCGGTGCGGGCGAGCCACAGGACGCCGGTCTGGTGGAAGAGCGGCTCCCGCACCGCCTCGAAAACGCGCTCCCACGCAGCGAGCGACGAGAGCGCGAGGCGCGTGTACAGCTCGTCCGGACCGTAGCCCATGCGGATGATGCGCGACTCGCCGCCCGAGCTCGACCGCGCGTTGCCGGGCCCGTACTGATCGAGGAGCACGACGCGGAGCCCCGCTTGCCGCAGGCGCAGCGCGGTCCAGGCGCCGAAGCAGCCGGCGCCGACCACCGCCACGTCCCAGGTCTTGGCCGACGTCACATGCGCAGAATGCGCTCGGCGTTGCCGTGCGCGATCTTGTGCTTGTCCACGTCGCTGATCGACAGCTTCCTCAGGAACTCGATCCCCGCGGTATTCGCCTCGTAGGGCCAGTCGACCGCGAACAGGATGTTGTCCGCCCCCAGCGCGAGCAGCGTGCACAGGAAGGCAGGCTCGTACCAGTTGCCGCTCGTGGTGACCAGCAGGTTGTCCTGGAGGTACTGCAGGGGCCGTTTCTGCAGACCGCGGCGCGCGGCGGCCCGGTGGGTGTGATCGTCGAGCCGGTGCATCGCGAACGGCAACCCCTCGCCCAGGTGCCCGAGGATGATCTTGAGATCCGGATAGGCGTCGAACACCCCGGCGAATACGATTCTCAGGAAGTGACAGCTGGTGTCGACCGCGAACCCCCAACCCGCGCGGGCGAGCTCCTCGTAGGGCTCGAAGTACGCCTTCAGCGCGTCCGGATGAGGCAGCGTGGGATGCAGGTAGATCGGCACGCCCAGCGCCTGGGCGCGCTCGAAAATGACCCAGTACTTCCGCTCGTCGAGGAAGCTGCCCCGGGTGTGGCCGTGGATCATGGCGCCCTTGAAGCCGAGCTTCGCGACGCCGCGCTCGAGCTCGTCGGCAGCGGCTTGCGGATCGGCCGTGGGCAGCGCCGCGAATCCCGCGAACCGGTCCGGGTGCGCTTTCACCGTCTCGAACAGCCGGTCGTTGGCGTCCCGGGCCATCGGGATTGCCGTCTCTGCGCCGAACGCCTGCGGTCCCGGCGAGCCGAACGACAGCACCTGCACGTCGACGCCTGCCGCGTCCATGTAGGCGAAGCGCTGCGCCCCGAGGTCGGCGTTCTGCGCGACGATGTCGTGGCCGATCTGCTCGCTGCGCGAGGCGAGATAGAAGTTCCGGAACTCGTTGGCCCCGACTTTCTCCCGGTACATCGGCGTCGTGAAATGCTCTTCGATGGCGATCGTTCTCACCCCGCGCTCCCGCTCAGAGGATCCGTTCGCCGAACTTCTTCAGCGCGGCTTCGGACAGCGTGAGCCCGAGGCCCGGCTGCTCCTTCAGCGTGAGCCGGCCGCCGGCGATCCGCGGCGGGTCCTCGAACAGCTCCGCCTGCAGCGGATCGCGCTCCGGATCGGTGAACGACTCGACGATGCAGCCGGCCGGGCTGGCCGCGACGAGGTGGGCGTGGATGAAGCAGTCGTGGTGCGGCGCGACCTGCACGTGATTCAGCTCGCACAGCGCGGCGAGCTTCCGGCCCTCGGTGAAGCCCCCCATCATGGTGCAGTCGAACTGCAGGATCTGGATGGCGTTCTCCTCGAGCAGCGCCCGGCAGCCGTAGCTCGTCAGCTCGCTCTCGCCGGCCGACAGCGGAATCCGCGTCTGCCGGGCGAGGAGCTTCAGCTCGCGGCGGTCGTCGGCCCACCGCACCGGCTCCTCCAGCCAGCGCGGCCGCAGCGGCTCCAGCAGGCGGGCGCCTTCGATCGCGGTGGCGAGATCCCAGCCGCGATTGACGTCGATCATCAGGTCCTTGTCGTTCCCGATCACCTCGCGCACGACCGCCAGGCGCTCGATGTCCTCGGCGAGCGGGACGCCGCCCGCCTTCGCCTTGAAGCCGGTGTGCCCCTGCGCCTTCAGCATCGCCATCTCGTCGCGCAGCTCGGCGAGATCCTTTCCGTCCCGGTAGTAGGCGCAGGTCACGTAGCACGGCACTTCGCTGCGGTAGCCCCCGAAGAGCCGGTACAACGGCAGTCCGGCGACCTTGCCGACGATGTCCCACGCGGCGATGTCGACGGCGGCGGAGATCCGCACGAGGGCCTCGCGGGACCAGCCTTTCTCGTGCGCGAGTCGCTGCCAGGTCAGCGCGAACAGTCGCTGGTAAAGCTGCTCGGGAGCCAGCGGATCGGCGCCCACGACGAGCTCCCCGATGCCGGTTTGAAACGCCTGAATCGCCGCCTGGATCGGCGTGTAGCTGGTCGCAATGCCGATGCCCTCGATGCCGGCGTCGGTCTTCATTCGCACCAGGATCTCGTTCGCCTTGGGAACGATGAAGTGGCTGACCCAGTGCGGGCGGCCGCTATCGGGGGCGCGCAGGACGTAGACCTGCAGGCTGGTGATCTTCATGTTTCGGGTCCTCGTCGATGGATCTCAAACGCGCTGGTGCAGCTGCCGGTCCAGCGCCAGGAGAACGGCGCTCACGCTCGCGGCGAACAGGACCAGCAGCAGCGTGAGCGCCATGATCGTCTCCATGTTGTGCAGGCTCATCGCCTGCATGAGCAGATACCCGAGCCCGCGCTGCGCGCCGAACATCTCGCCGAGCAGCGTCCCGATCAGCGTGAGCGCGAATCCGACGCGGATGCCGGTGACGATCTCCGGCAGCGCCGCCCGGATCAGGATCTTGCTCGCGGTCTCGGCCGGTGATAGCCGCAGGACGCGCCCCGTCTTGAGGTAAATGGGATTGATGTTCCGGATCGCGTTCATCGCGAAGATCGCGATCGGGACGATGCCGTGAATGGCGCCGAACGCGACCTTGGCCGGCATGCCGATGCCGAAGATCAGAAGGATGATCGGATAGAGGGTGACCTTGGGGATGGAGTACAGCGCCACCAGGATCGGCTCCGCGACCTCGCCCGCGAGCCGACTCGCTCCGATCGATACGCCGACCAGGAGCCCGACCGCCACGGCGATCGCGAACGCCTGGGCAAACGCGAGCAGGGTCTCCCAGACGTGCGGCAGGAAACGGGCGTCCCCGAGCATCGCGGCCATGGTCTGGACGGTACGCGCCGGCGACCGCAACGCGACGTCCCCGACGGCGAGGTAGAGCACCTGCCACGCCGCCACGAGGATGAGGATGAGGAGAACCGGATCGCGCGCCTTCATCTGAATCGGGCTGCTAGCGCAGGCGACGCGCCAGCAGCCGCTTCTCCCAGACGTAGAGGGACATGTTGATCGTCGTCACGACGACCAGGACGAAGAGGATCAGCGCGTACATCACCGGGTTGTCGAAATTGTTGTAGGCGAACGAGATCTCGTAGCCGATGCCCCGGTTCGAGGTGATGAACTCGGCGCCGATCACCCCGATGAACGAATAGGCGACGGCGAGCTTGAACCCGGTGAAGATGTAGGGCGCCGCAAACGGCAGGCGCACCTTCAGCGCCGTCTTCACGGGCCCCAGCCGGTGCACCCGGGCCGCCTTGAGCAGGACCTTCGGGACGCGGTCGAGCCCGTTCAGCGTGTTGATGATCACCGCCATGACCGCGAGCAGGAATCCGATGGCGACCTGCGGCAGATCGCCCAGGCCGAAGATCACGATGAGCAAGGGATAGAACGCGTAGAGCGGGATCGCGTAGTAGGTCGCGAACAGCGGGTCGAAGATCCTGCGGGTCGCGGGCAGGCTCTGCAGCGTCGTTCCGATCAGGACGCCCACGAGCATCGCGGCCGCGATCGAGATCGAGACGTTGCGCAGCGTGGCGACGATATCGGCTGCAAACCTCCCGGAGCGCAGGATCTCGACGAGCGAGGCCACCATGGCCGACGGCGGGATGGCCGTGAGGCTGGGAATGATGCCCGTCCGGCAAAGGACCTCCAGCGCCCCCACCGCCAGGAGGATGAGCCCCGCTCGCAGGAGCCCCGGCGACTTCACGCGACTCCCTGTTCCCGGCCGAGGGCCCGCAGCGATTCGCCGCGGAGCAACGCCCAGATGCGGCTGGTCAGCCGACCGAATGCCTCGTTCGAGACGATCGTGCTGTCACGATCCCTCGGCCAGTGCGTGGTCACGATCTCGAGGAATCGCCCGGGCCGGGCCGACATGACGCCGACCCGGTCCGCCAGCATCGTCGCTTCGTCGAGCGCGTGGGTGATGAGCAGGATGGTTGCCCGGGTCTCCCGCCAGAGCCTGAGCAGCTCGTCCCCCATCAGCAGCCGCGTCTGCTGGTCCAGGGCGCCGAACGGCTCGTCGAGCAGGATGAGCCGCGGCTTGAGCACCAGCGTGCGCGCGATGCAGACCCGCTGTCGCATGCCTCCCGAGAGCTGCGCCGGATACGCCCGAGCAAAATCCTTCAGCCCCATGAACTCGAGCGCGTAGGTCGCCTGCGCCCGCACCTCCGCTTCGCCATGCCCGGCGTGGCGCAGGCCGAACGCGATGTTGTCGAACACCGTCAGCCACGGGAAGCTGGCGTCGTCCTGGAACACGGCGCCGATCCCGTCCGGAACGTCCCCGTCGATCCGCCGGCCTTCGAAGACGCCCTCGCCGGCTGACGGCCGCGCCAAACCGGCGATCACGTCGAGCAGCGTCGATTTCCCGCACCCGGACGGGCCGACCACCGCAAAGAACTCCCCCTTGGTCAGATCGAGATCGATCGGCCCCAGGGCATGGACATCGGGTTGCCCCGCTTGCGCCGGGTAGACGCGGGTGATGTTCCGCAGGGAGACATGAACCTGGCTCGCGTCCCCGGCGCGGTCCGCTGTCATCGTGCCGGTTTGCTCTTCAGGTCGTTCGGCAGGAACGACTCGTCGACGAGCTTCGACCAGTCGACGTCGCCCTGCAGCGCGCCGACCAGCTTCTGGGCGCGGATCATGTTGTTCATGGTATCGATCCGCAGGTCGCCGGGCCCCCAGTACGGAACCCCGCCCCGCTTCTCGGAGGCGAGGAGGTTGCGCAGCGTGCTCTCGGCCACCGCCGGATCGAGGTTGTACGCCTTCGCGATGATCGCGGCGGACTCCTTGGTGTTGGTCTGCATGTACTCGACCGCCTTGCGCCGCGCCTGGATCACGCCGCGAATGAAGTCGCCCTTGGTCTTCGCCGCCTCGCCGGTCGTCACGCCCAGCACGTTGCTCAGATGCGGGAGGACATCGGGGGCCGAAGCGATCAGCTTGTACTTGCCGCCGCTCTTCGACCAGAGCGGCTCGGCGACCGGAACGACGTCCACGCCGCCGAGCTCGAGCAACGTCAGTCCGGCGCCGAAGCCGCCGGTGCGCGTCAGCGTGACCTCCGACGCCTGAAGGTTCGTGGCCTCCATCAGCAGGAAGGCGAGCGCCTGGCTCGTCGAGCGGGGATTGGTGAATCCCAGTCGCCGGCCCTTGAGATCCTTGAGGGAGTTGACCGGCGAGGAGGGCATCGCCACCCACACGAACTCCGCGACCGTGTGCACGTTGCCGCTGATGATCTTGAGATCGGCCCCGCCCTGGACGGCCGACACGATCGCCGAGACCGCGGCCTCGCCGTAGGCGAGCTTGCCGCCGAGGAGGTTGCGGATGGTGGTGCCGCCGCCATCCGAGCTCAGGATCCCGTCGACGTTGGCGTTGAACTCCTTGAAGAAGCCCTTCTCCATCGCCACCGCAAAAGGCATGCCGTTGGTCGTTACGCCGTAGTTCGAAACGACGATCTGCTCGGCGCCAGCCGGCCCGCCGGCCAGGAGGAACGCGCATCCGAGCGCCAGAACGGTTTCCTTGACGCGACGAGTGATCGAGACGAAACGTGACATTGAGGCTCCTCCTTGGTTTGCTCTATTGCACTGACGCGGCGGAATCTCAGGGATTGGCGATGAAATCGCGCTTGCCGATCTCCACGCCCGCGTGGCGCAGGATGTTGTAGGCGGTCGTGACGTGGAAGTAGAAGTTCGGATGGGCGTGCCCGAGCAGGTACTGCATGCCGGTGAAGGTCCGGTCCTGCCCGCCGACCTTGAGCACGATCTGCTTGTCCTCCGTCCCGTCGATCTGGGCGGGCTTGAGGGTGCCGATGAACTCGATGGTCTTCGCGATGCGCTCCTTCAGCTCCGCGAAGGTCTGCTCGGTGTCCTCGTGCTTCGGGATCTCCACCCCCGCCAGCCGCGCGCATGCGCCCTTGGCGGTGTCGCAGGCGACCTGCACCTGGCGCGCCATCGGAAACATGTCGGGGAACAGGCGATAGGCGGTCAGCACTCTCGGGTCGATCTTCTTCGCCTCGGCGTGCGCCTGCGCCTTGTCGAGGATCCCGGAGAGGTTCTTAAGCAGGTTGACGAAGCGCGGCGCGCTCGCCTGGTACATGGAGATGGCCATGACGATCAATCCACCGTCGCGCCCGAGTCCTTCACCACCTGCGCCCAGCGCTCGGTCTCGGCGCGCAGGAACGCGGCGAAGTCGTTGGGCGACTTGCTCGTCACCACGTCGACGCCGCTATCGGTTAAGCGCTTCTTCACGTCGGGTGTGTCCATGACCTGCAGCAGCACCGCGTACTGCTTCGCGATGATCTCGGGCGGGGTACCGGCCGGCGCGAACACGCCCTGCCACGAGCCGTTGGTCATCTCCGGCAGGCCCTCCTCGGCGAGCGTGGGCGTGTTCGGGAACGCGCTCACCCGCTGCGGCGCGGCGATGGCCAGCAGCTTCAGCTTGCCGCCGCGCACCTGGCTCGCCGCCGACGAGAGCGTCACGAACATGACCGAGGTCTCGCCGCCGAGCAGGCCGGTGATCGCCGGCCCGGCGCCGCCCTTGTAGGGGACATGCGTCATCTGAATGCCGCTCGCCTTCATGAAGCGCTCCATCTCCAGCCGGTTCGCGCTCCCGGGACCCGGCGAGGCGAAGAAGAACTTGTCCGGCTGGGGCTTGACGTACGCGATCAACTCCCGGGCGCTGTTCGGCGGGAACGACGGGTGCGCGACGAGCGCGCTCGGCACGTCCACGACCTGCGTGATCGGCACGAAATCGCGCGTGGGCACGACGCTGAGCGAGGTCTTGTAGATGCTCGGATTGATCGCCGTCGTGCCGACGTTGCCGAGGTACAGCGTGTAGCCGTCCGGCGCGGCTTTGGCCGCGGCGTCCATCCCGATGTTGCCCGAGGCGCCCGCCCGGTTCTCGACCAGGATGTTCTGGCCCGCAAGCTCGCTCCAGCGCGGCTGGATGATGCGCCCAACGAAATCGGAGGCACCCCCGGGGGCGAACGGAATGATGAGGCGAATCGGCTTGCTCGGATAGGCGCCCTGGGCAATCGCGCTACCCGTGGCGAGGATGCCGGCGATGGCGACGCCAGCGCTCAGCGCGTGACCAATGAATCGCATAGACCCTCCTTGTCGTCTCGAACCCGAAGGATGCGGCGTGGGCGGACCCATGGCAAGCCAAACGGGCTGCGCCTGCCGTGCTTACGCTAACATCGCGGCGTGCGGCGAGGGGGAGTGGGGATCCGTTGGGGCGGCACCGGTCGCGGGCGTGGCGCCGCCGGCGATCGTCGAGGCCGCCCCGGAACGCTGACCCGCGGCGGGTAGAATGACTACCCGGTTGCGGCTCCGGAGCCCGGACACATGCGGAGGCTGAGCGAGGCACTGCGCGGCGCGCGCGCCGCCCTGGCTGCGCGCCCGGGCGTGTTCTGGTCGGTGACGGCCGCCGTCGCCGCGCTCAACGTGTTTCTGCCGGTCGTCGTCCTGTCGGCGGCGCGCAAGCCGGTCGACTTCTTCACCTTCAATCCGTGGCTGAAGCGCCTTCCGGACTACCTCGCCTCCGGCGTGCCGATCGGGGAGATGCTCGGCAAGCTGGCGGATCTCGCGCTGTTCTGGTTCTCCGCCGACAGCCCCTACGGCGGCATCGAGTGGGGCTTCGCGGTAGATGTCACCGATCTCGCCCGCATTCTCCTGGTGTCGGCGCTGTTCGGGCTGTACTTCGCCCTCTGGTTTCGTTACCGGGATCTCGGCCGCGGCGGCGCGCAGCAGGCGCACGCGTTCCGCCGCGGCGGCGTCGCGGGCGCCGCGGCGACCGTCTTCGGGGTCTCCACCGGCGCGTGCAGCGTCATGGGCTGCGGGGCGCCGGTGATTCCGGTGCTGGGCCTCGCCTTCGTCGGACTCGAGAGCGGCACCTTGCACTTCCTGGCGCAGACCTCGCGCGTCGGCACGCTCGCCGTCTTCGCTGCGCTGATCGTCGCCGTCGGCTACCTCGGCTGGAAGGCGAGCGGCGCGCAGGGGTTGCCGCGCGCGCCGAGCCCCGCCTGACCAGGCATGAATCGAACGATCAGCGTTCTTTCCGCGGCAGCGCTGGCGATTCTCGCGCTCGCTGCCACACGCGCGCCCGCCCAGACCGCCGATCATCATCGGCACAGCTTCTCCGATGCCGAGAAGTGGTCGCGGATCTTCGACGATCCGGCGCGCGCCGAATGGCAGAAGCCGGACGAGGTGATCCGCGCGCTGAAGCTCGCGCCCGAAGCCCTGGTCGCCGACATCGGCGCGGGCACCGGCTATTTCGCAGTCCGGCTCGCGCGCGCCGTCCCGCAAGGCCGCGTGTACGGCGTGGACACCGAGCCCGACATGGTGCGCTACCTCAACCAGCGCGCACAGCGCGAGGGGCTCGCCAACCTCGATGCCGTCGCCGCCAAGCCCGCCGATCCGGGAATCCCGGCCGTCGACCTCGTGATTCTGGTGGACACGTACCACCACGTGCCGGATCGCGAGCGCTATTTCAGGGGCCTGAAAAGATCGCTGAAACCGGGCGGCAGGCTCGCGATCATCGACTTTACGCTCGACTCGCCCGTCGGTCCCCCGCGGCGCGCCCGGCCCGTGCGTCGCGATCGCCCGAGGTCCGGGGTCCGGCACGCGCGGGGCGATCGCTCAAGGTTCGCCGTCCGGCGCGCCCC
>Ga0209853_1000197_pt1 | contig 16302 bp, 11 predicted proteins | sample GWRWS1_30_40_FD_187224 | JGI IMG/M metagenome (GOLD analysis project Ga0209853, IMG submission 187224) | Riverbed sediment microbial communities from areas with vegetation nearby in Columbia River, Washington, USA - GW-RW S1_30_40 (SPAdes)... | ecosystem: Environmental > Aquatic > Freshwater >...
CGAGGAGTTCATACGTCAGCACCTGGACATCGCCGGCCCACGGGAAGGACTTCACCGCATCGGGGCCCAGCAATCCCCGCCGCATCGCCTCGAGCCACCAGGTCAGTGGAAAGATCTGCGCCACGGACTGCAGGATTCCCGGGAGGATCGTCACCGGGAAGATCGCACCGGACACCAGGTACAGTGCGGCGCCGACCCCCTCAGGCATTCGCCATGCTTCGCCCGAGATCAGCATTGCGGCGCTGACCACGACCAGCCCCAATGCCACGATCCCTGCGATGCCCATCACCATGGCGGCTGCGCTATACTGCACGTTCACGGTGGCCAGGTGGATGGGTATGCCCAGAACGTACCGGCCGAAGATCAAGGTAATGACCGCGGGCGCCACGGCGGAGGTTGCCTGCGCCAGGGCCCGGCCGACCAGATACGCCCGGTACGGAATGGGAGCCGTGTAGATATAGCGCAGCGTCTTCCAGTGCTCGCGGTCGCTGATCAGTCCCCAGGCGATGCCCATCACCCCGCGGACCACAAACGGCCAGAGAGCCGTCCCGACCACGAAGAAGCCCAACATCGGGCCGCGAGCGCCCCGGGCGACGACGAAGTACATGAACACAACGATGAGCACTCCGCCGAGTGGCTTGGCCAGCGAGTAGATGAAGAACAGCAGCGGGTCGGTCCAGTTCGTCTCGACCTGCCAGCCGAGCCAGTAGGAGACGCGCAGCGTGCGCCACCAGTTGCGAATCGGGTGTTCCCGCCGGGCGAGCGATGCGTCCATCGGTTAGAACCTTAAGCTCAAGCGGCCCTCACGCCTGGCGAGGAACTCCATCCGCTTGAGCATGAATCGGGCCAGCACGATAAAGAACACGGCCAGAAACACGAGGCCGCCGACTTCCCACGACACCGGCAGCAGCGCGGGATGGGTCTTCGGGAACAGCAATTGACGGAGCGCGTCGAGTGCCAGCGTCAACGGAATGATCGACGTGCCCATCGCCGCCCAAAAGCCGAGCGCCCGCACCGGGAAGTAGAACCCCGACGCCAGAAAGACAGGCTCCATGAAGAGCTCGGCCATGTGCCAGGCCTCGCGTCCCCAGAGCAAGAACAGGCTCGCGAACGTCACGCCGAGCCCGTAGAGCGCGACCATGGCGACGCCGAAGATGAGCACGAATAGCGGCAGGTTGGTGATGTTATATGAGACGCCGAACGTCAGAGAGCCGATCAGCACGATCGCCACAGCCCGCACCATCGTCCCGACAAACCCGCCGAACGACATCCCGAGCAGGATCGGAACGATGCCGCAGGGGACCACCATGTACAGCTCCAGGTTCCCGCCCTGCTTGTCCCAGTAGAACTGCGCGCCCATCGCCCACAGCACGTTCATCCAGAATGCGGTCGTCGCGCCGCCCATGATGACGTATCCAATGAACTGCTCGGGCGCGCCGAGAGCCTTGTAGACGTACACGAAGGCAATGGTTCCCAGCAGCGGCAGTACGGTGTCGTAGAACAGCCAGGAGCGATCACGATTGGCGCCGATAATGCGGGGGTAGGACCGGCCCAATGTCGCACGCAGCGCCCGCCGCAAGCCTCCGGCGCGGGGGATCTCTGTGGAGTGGAGCCCAGGCGCGACGCTTGTCGTGGTCATCGCGGCGCCCCCTGGTCGGCTTCCTCGATTCGCTGCCCGACCAGGCGAACGAAGACGTCCTCGAGGCTGGGCTCTTCCTTCTGCAGCGAGAGGATCCGCCGGTCGTGATCGGCCAGGGCTTTCACGACGCCGGCAATCGCGCCGTCGTCGGCCAGCTGCAGTTTGATCTCCGTGCGGCCGTCGAGCGCCCTAGTGTCAACCCGCTGGACGCCGGCGAGCGAGGACAGCCAGACCGCGCCATCCATGGGCTCCGTGGTCAGCACGAAGTAGCTGCCGCCTGTGCCGCTTCGCTTCAGCGCCTCCGGGGCGTCGGCGGCGATGATCCGGCCCTTGTGAATGATGGCGACCCGGTCGCACAGTTCCTCGGCCTCGTGCATGTAGTGGGTCGTCAGCAGGATCGTGCGGCCCGGCTTGCCGCGGATCCATTCCTTGATGTAGGCGCGGACGTCGCGCGCCGCGCCGACGTCGAGCCCGACCGTCGGTTCGTCCAGAAACAGGATCTCCGGATCGGGGACCAGCCCGCGCACCAGGTTCATCTTTTGCCGCATACCGGTAGACAGGGCGCTGACGCGGCGGTTGCGCTCCTCGAACAGCCCCACGACCTTCAGCAGCTCATCGATGCGCGCCAGCGCGATCTTCGTCGGAATCCCGTAGAACTGGCTGAACATCCAGAGCTGCTCCCGGACGGTAAGCAGGCCGTAGCCGGAGTGCTCTCCTCCACTGACCATGGAGATGCGTTCCCGGACCTGCTGGGCCTGCGTCACCACATCGAGGCCGGAGACCTTCGCCCGTCCCGCGCTCGGCAGCAGCAGCGTGACCAGTACTTTGATCAGCGTTGTCTTGCCGGCGCCGTTGGGCCCAAGCAGGCCGAAGAACTCTTCGCGTGGCACGTCCAGCGTAATACCGTCGAGCGCGACGACGGCCGCGCCCTGAGGGTTGCCGGGCATCCGCTTGGAGCGGTAGGTACGGACCAGATCCTGGGTTTCGATCGCAAGAGTCATGATGCCGCCTGCTTCTCTGCGCGTTCGTTCCACTTGCCCGCCAGCACGTCGCGTCGCGGACGGTACACCTTCATGTAGAACCCGTTCTGCGATTCGAGGATTTCCCTGGGATGCGCGCCGATGATCGCGGCGGCTTCTTTCCAGGCATCGGCAAACGTTCCGGCGAAACGCGCCTCGATCTGCTTGCGGAAGTCCTCGGCGCGCTGGATCTCGCCGCCGATGGTGAACAGCATCTTCCCGCGGCTTTTCACGGCGTACGCTTTATCGTCGCCGAAGTAGTGCTCGAACACGCGGCGAGCGCCTTTCGGAGCCCGCGGCGTTCGGCCGGTGGACGCTTCCTTGAATCCGCGCTTTGCCGCGGCGTAATAGATGGCCCGGTTGAGACCCCAGGACTTCGCGCTGTCCGCCGACAACCCGAGCGCCTGCGCGCGGGCCGCCTGGAGCGTGGCCATGACTTGAAAACGTCCGACGCCCTTCGCCACGGGCCTGATTATACGACGCCCCGCCTGAGCCCGGTAGCCCGACCACGTCGCGGCAGGGGACGTGATGTCGCGGGCAGAACCAATGCCGCTACCGCGGTGAGTCAGGGTGCCCCAAACTTGAGGCGGCGAAAAATCCGGATCGATGGCGAATACCGCGTTGACGTGGAGGTGCAACGGTGAGTGTAGTCGGTGAACGTTCTCGGATGTATATCGGCGGCGCGTGGGTGGGCGCAGCCACCGGGAACACCATGGTCGTCACCAATCCGGCGACGCGTGAGCCCCTGGCGGAGCTTCCCGACGCGGGTCGGGAAGATGTCTGGCGGGCGGTGGACGAAGCGGCGAGCGCGTTCCCCAAGTGGGCGGCCACACCGGCGATCGAGCGGGGGAGAATCCTGTACCGCATCTACAGCCTGATGACGGACCGGCGGGATGACCTGGCCCGGGCGGTCACCCAGGAAAACGGGAAGCCGTTCGATGAGGCGAAGCGTGAAGTTGCGTTCGCCACCGGGTACTTCAGCTGGTTCGCGGAGGAAGCCCGCCGCGTCTACGGGGACATCGTCCCTTCGCCGGTTCCCGGCAAGCGGCTGTGGGTGATCAAGCAGCCGATCGGTGTGGTGGGCGCCATCACACCGTGGAACTTTCCCGCGACGATGGTCACACGCAAGATCGCCCCCGCTCTGTCGGCCGGATGCACGGTCGTGTTGAAGCCCGCCAGCGCCACGCCCCTCACCGCGCTCATCCTCGCCCGGATCTGCGAGGATTCAGGTCTGCCGCCGGGCGTGTTCAACGTCGTCACGAGCAAGAGCGCGAGCGTGGTTGGACAGGTCTTCCTGGAGCACGAGAGCGTTCGCAAGATTGCCTTCACCGGCTCCACCGAAGTCGGTAAGCGTCTCATGGCCGGGGCCAGCCAGCAGCTCAAGAGGGTGTCCTTTGAGCTTGGCGGCAACGCACCATTCATCGTGTTCGAGGACGCGGACCTCGCGGCGGCGGCCGACGGCGCGGTGGCCATCAAGTTCCTCCGCGTGGCCGGGCAATCGTGTATCTGCGCCAACCGTGTCTACGTGCAGCAGAGCATCGCGGACCGGTTCATCCCAATGTTCGTAGAACGCGTGAAGGCCCTGAGGGTCGCCCCCGGGTTCGACGCGGGCGCGCAGATTGGGCCGCTCATCAACGGCGAGATCCTCGAGAAGGTGGATAGTCTTGTCCAGAGCGCCGTGCGACAAGGAGCGCAGGTCGCGGCCGGAGGCACCCGAGTCACCGAGGGGGCGCTCAGCAAAGGGTTGTTCTACGCGCCGACCGTGCTCACCAGCGTGCGCGAAGAGATGGACGTTGCCAGGGAAGAGATCTTTGGACCGGTGGCGCCGGTGATGACCTTCAAGGATGAGGCTGAGGTAATTGCGCGGTCAAACGCCACGCGCTTTGGACTGGCGGCGTACTTCTACACCAAGGATCTCCGCCGTGCTATCCGCACGGCGGAGGCACTTGAGTATGGGATGGTGGGCGTGAACGATCCGAGCGGATATACGCACGAGATCCCGTTTGGCGGCTTCAAGGAGAGCGGCATGGGCCGGGAAGGCGGCCATCAGGGAATCGAAGAGTACATGGAGGTGAAGTCGATTTCAATCGGAATGTAGCGGGCCCGGCGCGCGCTTCTCACCGGCCGAACACCAGGTTCGGGAGCCACAGGGCCAGCTGCGGGAAGAGGTAGACGAACACCAGCATGAGGATCTGCACCACCATAAACGGGACCATCCCCCACCAGATGTCCGCAAGCAGCACACTCTTGGGTGCGACACCTTTGATGTAGAAGGCCGCCATCGCCACCGGCGGGCTCAGGAACGCTGTCTGCAGGTTCACCGCTACCAGGATTCCCAGCCAGATCGGATCGATCTGATACGTTGCCGCAATCGGCCAGAACAGGGGCATGAAGATAATGATGATCTCCGTCCACTCCAGCGGCCACCCCAGCAGGAAGATGACCGCCATCATCAGCCAGATGAACTGCCCCTGGGAGAGGCCAAGGCCGAGGACGAAGCTCTCGATCACCTTCGAGCCCCCAAGGCGCGCGAATACCGAGGAGAAGATGCTGGAACCCACGAGTAGCGTCAGCACCATGCTCGAGGTTCGAGCGGCCCCGAAGACGGCGGTTTTCAACACGTTCCAGTTCAGCTTGCGGTAGACGGCGCTCAGCACGAGCGCGCCGATCCCTCCCATGGCCGAGGCCTCGGTCGGGGAGGCGAGTCCGAATGCGATCGATCCGAGGACGGAAAAGATCAGGAGGGAGATCGGGATCAAGCCGGTAACAAGCATCCACGCCTTCCGGGCATAGGGAAAATCGCGTTCTGCAGCGGGCAGGGGTGGAGCCGACTTCGGTCTGAGCAAGGCGAAGACCAGAATGAGGATGACGTAGGTTGCCGACAGAAGGAACCCCGGCACGAACGCCCCCAGGTATAATCGCACGATGGACTCACCGGCGTTGGCGGCGTAGAGGATGAGCAAGACGCTGGGCGGGATGAGGATGCCGAGCGTTCCGCCGGCCGCGATCGAGCCGGTGGCCAGCCGTTTGTCATACTGCAGGCGCATCATCGCGGGCAGCGCCAGCAGACCCATGATGGTCACCGAGGCACCGATGATTCCGGTGGCCATCGCGAAGATTGTGCAGGTGATGATCGTCGCCAGGGCCAACGAGCCGGGCAGCGGGCCGGCCGCGACGAGGATCGCGCGAAACAGCCGGTCCATGATCCCCGATCGTTCCAGCACGTACCCCATGAAGATGAACAGGACGATCGAAATGAGGACGTCGTTGGTCATCACCTGGAACGCGCGCACGGCCATCAGATCGAAGACGAGATGGCCCATGCCCAGATAACCGAAAACAAACCCCAGCGCCAGCAGCGTGAAGGCAGTCGGAAAGCCGACGAAGATAGCCACGGTGAGTAGAGCCAGCTGGATAATGCCGAGGGTTTCGTTGTTCACGCGACCACCTCAGGTTCGTCGAGGCGGTGCGCATCTCGTTCCGGCCACCGGCCGGTGCGCAGGGCAATGATACAGCGAAGGACCTCCGCCACTCCCTGCAGCAGGAGCAGGAACGCGGCAACCGGGATGGCGGCCTTCAACGGGTAGATTGGCCGCCGGTACGGGCTGAACGCGGACGTCTCACGGATCACAAAAGACTCCCAGAAGAAGTCCAGCCCTAACCAGATCAGTGCCAGCATCGCCGGGAAGAACACTATGATGTAGAGCGTCAGGTCAACGATGGCCTGTGTCCGGTGCGGCCAGTTGCGGTAGAAAATATCGCCCCGGACATGCCCATTTTTCGCCAATGTGTAGGCTGAGCAGAGCATGAAGTACGCGCCATACATCATGAGGGTCGTATCGAACGCCCAAGTCGTCGGTGCGCTGAAGAAGTAGCGCGAGAATACTTCATAGCCGATGGAGAACGCGAGGGGAAGGATGATCCACGAGGCCGCCTTGCCGGTGAACTCACTGATCGCAGAAATCCTGCGGATGACGCGTTCCAACGGAAGCGCCCCCCTTTAGTAGTCTAAACGTTCCTCTGGAAACACGAGAAAGTCAGGGCACCCCGCCGGCCGAAAAGCCGCCTGGAGCGCCCTGACTCGAAGATCTCCAACCCCTCAGCCGCCGGCCACTACCTCTTCTTGAAGAAATGGTCAAAGGCCGGCTTGTTGTCCACAAACACCCGCAGTTTCCACGACACGACGCGCTGCGCCCACGCCCTCTGACTCGCCACAATTCGCGCGAAGGTGGGATTCGCCTGCGAGTTCCGCTGGATGAGCGTATCCCAGGCCTTGAGTTGCGCCTCCAGAACCGACTTCGGCGTGACGAAGACGCGCACGCCGCGCCGCTGCTCGAACTCCAGGAGGTCGCGGCTGTTGCGGTCGATCATCTTGAATTGGAAGTCAGCGGACTCGGCCAGAATCGCCCCACGAACAATCGCCTTCAATTCCGCAGATAGCGGGTCCCACTTCGATTTGTTGACGATGAACTCGAGCGTCTCCACTGGCTGGTGATAACTCTGCAGCATGTAGACCTTGCGCACGTCCGGGAAGCCCAGCGCCTTGTCGGAGGTGGGGTTGTTAAATTCTGCGCCGTCGATCACACCTCGCTCCAGCGCCGGGACGATCTCTCCGCCTGGCAGCGTCACGACTGAGGCGCCGAGCAAACTAAACAGGTCGGCAGAGAGTCCGACCGTTCGATACTTGGTGCGTTTCAGCTGCTCAGGGTTCGTGATGGGGGTGCGGAACCACCCCAGCGGCTGAGTCGGCATCGGGCCGAGCAGGAACCCCACCACGTTCATGCGCATCTGCGTCATCAGGTCCTGGTACATATCGAACCCGCCGCCATAGTAGAACCAGGACAAGATGTCGGTCGCGTCCATCCCAAACGACGGGCCCGTCCCGAAGAGACTGAAGGCGGGGTTCCGAGAGTACCAGTAGGCGGGAACAGCGTATCCGCCGTCGAGCACTCCGCGGTTCACGCCGTCGATAATGTCAAACGTCCCCACCACGGCGCCCGACGGCAGCACGTCGATCTTGAGGCGCCCGCCGGACATCTCGTCCACCTTCTTCGCCCAGTCCACGAATGAGACGTTCAGCTCATCGCGCGTGGCGAACCCGGACTGCACCTTCCAGGTGGTCGGCGCCTGGGCGAACGTGGTCTTGATGTAGGGGAACTTCGTGGCGACCGTTACGCCTGCTGCGGCCGCAGTGACCTTCTTGAGAAACTCCCGGCGCGATGAATTCGGACCGGACTGGCTGGCGGGGGGCTTCCGGCGGGGGACAACATTCGCAACGCTCTTGCTGCCTTTCCTCTGGCCCATGGGCCTCTCCCCTTTCGCAGACTGACTCACTCACCGCAAACAGCGTCACAGAGTCAGATGTCTGAACGGGATGGAACAGGACGGTGTGCCGCCATTATTACGCCACCCCGCACTCCCTGTCCTGCCCCCGCTGAGCGGCTGGTCTGTAACATCCGTGCAACCGGCTGGTACGGCGGGCACAAGGAGCGGTGATATACCCGGCGAACGTTCGCAGCGCCATGCTGCGCCAGTTATTCTTCATCGTCGCAGTGCTCCTCGTGCTGGCGGCACCGCCGGCCTGGGGGAAGGGATACGACCACCCGCTCATCGAGCAGACCTTCCGCCTGCTGCCGACGGGGGACGCGGACGTCGAGGAGATCCGCACGTTTCGTTTCGAGGGCGCTTTCTCCTGGGCAACGATTACCCGCAGCACCGTGGGCCAATACGGTGGCTACAACCTCGAGTATCAGGGCGTCTGGGACGCCGACACACGGCAGCCCCTACGCTATCAAGTTGAGCGCGAAGGCAACGACGTGACCTTGCGGTGGTTCTACCAGGCGCAGGACACGACGAAGCGGTTTCTCGTGGCCTATCGGGTCCGGAACGCCGTCCAGCGCTACGCAGACGTCGCCCAATTCTACTGGAAGGCCGTGGAAGGTGACCACGCCCCAATCGACCGTGTCCGCATCACGATCGTTCCACCGGCTCGCAGCCTGACGTTGTTCAAGGTTTTCGTCCACAGCAAAGCCTCGCCGGGGGAGCTGGAGATCGCCCCTGACCTCAGCCATGCCGTGATTTCCCAGACCGGGATTCCCGAGACCAGCTTCGTCGAGGTGCGCGTACTCCTGGAACCGGCGATCTTCGCTCAGGCGCCGGTGCAGGGCGGTCAGGACTATGCCGCGCTCCTCGCCGACGAACGCCGCCAATCCGAGAGGGAGCTGCGGATCTGGACCCTCTTCAGGACCGGGATCACAATTTCCGGATTGATCGTCCTGGCGCTCATTGGTGGATTCGTCTGGACCTACTATCGGTACGGCCAGGAGCCCGCGGTCACCTACTCCGGCATCTACGAGCGCGAGCCCCCGCGACCGCTCCCGCCTGCCGTGGTCCCGGCGATCATGACGCAGGGCAAGGTCGAACGAGTCCACCTGCCTAGAGCGTTCGGGGCAACGCTGCTCGAAGCCGCGCGGCTGGGATACCTGGAAATCGAGGAGCGGCAGGACAGCGGCCTCCTCGGGACGGGGTTGTTCAAGGACACCGACCTCATCTACCGGCTGACGGGGAAAGGCAAAGAGCTGTTGAAACGACGAACCTCGCCTGAGCTGCCGTCGGGCGAGCGCGCTTTCGAACCGTTTGAGATCGCCGTGCTAGAGGTGGTCTTCAAGAACGCCGGATCTGCGGATGTGGCGACGAGCGACGCCATCGAAGCATGGGGGAAGCGTATCGTGGGCCGGAAGAGCAACTTCCTACGTTTTATCGAACTGTGGGGGCCGCAGCTCCGGAGCTGGTTCGAGGGCAAGTTCTTCAAGCTCGACGACCCCGCGAGCGAACGCGCCAAAGTGGTTTTCATCGGCGTGACGATTGCGGTGATCGCCGTCGCCTTCTTTGTCGGATTCGGAGTCTCGCTGTTCGTCGCGGGGCCCGTCGGTGTACTGTTGATCGTGCTGGCCTACCGGGGCCTCTCGCGACGCACTCCCCAGGCCGCCCTCGAGGTCCGAAAGTGGGAGGCGTTCCGCCGCTTCATGAGCGACTTCTCAGCCATGAAAGACGCCGGCCCTCAGTTGCTGCACTTGTGGGAGCATTACCTGGTCTACGCCATGGCGCTCGGCGTAGCAGACCGGTTGCTGAACAACCTCAAACTCGTGGCGGCAGAGCTCCATCAGCCGGTGCCATCCGCGCGCTGGTTTCATTCACCCTCCATCGACCGGGGAATGCCCGGAATGTCGGTATCATCATTGGAGTCGCTCACGCGATCATTCCAGAACTTCCAGAACCTCTCGCGGGCGCTCTCGAGCTCGACCGGCAGCGGTGGGGGTTTCAGCGGCGGCGGGGGCGGGGGTGGTGGCGGCGGAAGCAGCCGCGCGGGGTGATCAGGAAGGCACCTATATAAGGAAGGAGGCAGTGCCTATGATAGACACTGCCTCCTTGTGCGTTTCGAGCCTTCTTCGATCCTACGTCTGTGTGACCGTGACCGTCGTGGGTGGTGACCGGCGGCCGGCAGGATCAATAGCCACCGCGGTAATCGTCAAGGTGGCGTTGGGGATGCGGATTGTCGGGTTGATGCTCACTTGCCAGTTCCCCGACGCGTTCGCGGTCGCCCTGACTTCACCGTACGTCCCACTGAGGTTGAACAGCAGCAGAGTCCCGCGGTAGTCCACCCGCACGATCACCTGCGAGCCGGGCACCGCGGTTCCGTTGATCACAATGGGTGCGCCAACGCGTGTCCCCTCAGAAGGCGACGTGATGGTCGCAGACAGTCCCTGCTGGCCGATCAATGACAGCCGAGTGGTTGCCGCCACGGTTTCACTCTGTCCGCCGCGCGACATGGTGACCAAGATCCGCGCGTTCTGTATGCTGTGCTGCGGCTGGACCACGAACTGGCCGACGAACACGCCGGGCTGGCCGCTGACTTCGGCCATCGGGATGTTCTGCTGGACGCCCTCGATGGTGAATGAAGCCTGGCTCCCGGACTCACCGAGCGCCGTCACCGTCAGAGTCTGGCCAGCCTGCAGCGGAGTGGTCGGGTTCACCGATACTGCACGGATCAGCGAACCCTGCACCGCACCGATGGTGAAGGCCCACTCATCGTTGGTCTGGTTGCCGGCCCGGTCGCGGATGGCCGCCCGCACCGTCACGGTACCCGTATTGAGATTATTCGGGGGTACGTAACTGATCGCCGTCTCGGTGATTGTCGCGCTCCCGGTCACGTTCTGGCCGTTCACCATCAAGCGCGTGGCCTGCGGGTCGACGCCGGAGCCCTGATCAGCATACGTAATGAAGATATTCGGTCGGAAGTTGTTGACCATCGTCCCGGGCTGCGGGAATCGTTGCGTCACAACCGGTCCCTGGGAGTCAAACGTCACGGCGGTCGCGGACTGCATCACCGCCTCCTGCCCACCCAGCCTCAGATGGCCGAGGATGGCCGCGTTGGCGATGTTATGGCCGGCCTGGACCGTGAACGTGCCGCGATAGACGCCCGAGGCAACCTCGCGCATCTGGATGCCGGAGGCGACGTTGAAGATGTCGAATGTCGCCTGGCCGCCAGGCGTGCCGCGCAGCTCGACGGTAAGCGTCTCGCTCGCGCGCACGGGTCGCGTGGCATTGTGCGTGAATGCGGTGATGCGAACCTGGCCGGTCGGAGGAGGCGAAGGCTGGGCCGCCGGCTGCGCGGACACTTCGATCACCTGGCCGGTCTGCGGGTTCAACCGCAGCGTTACCTCCATGCCGGCCCGCAAAGTATCTCGCGATACGACGCGCCCGTCGATCATGATCGCCACGTCGTCGGACAGCGTGTACACCTGGCCGTTCGAGAGCACGATCGTGCGGCCTCCGCCTGCGATCGCCTCGATGCGGCCGGATACCCAACGCGTTTGCGCGCGCACCAGGATCGCCTGGTTCTGAGCGCCGAGGGTCACCGTCACGGTGTCGCCCACCCGCAGGTCGGCGAGGCCGATCGCCCCGACCTGACCCGTCTCAACGTTCATGCGGGTGATCGCCGTATTAGACGTGATGACGATCGCGTGAACCGTGTTACCGCGCTCCACAAACAGCCGCTGGTTCTGCGCATCGACGCGGAGGACGGTTCCTTCGATCACGCTCGGACCGGGAACCGGCGGCTGGCCGCTCGGCGGCGGCGGGGGTTGGGCCACAGACCCGGATGTAATCATGACCACCCGCGTGGACGGCATCCAATCGACCCGGGCCCCCAGCGATTCACTGATGAACCGCAGCGGCACCAATGTACGGCTGCCAACGATCTGCGGCGGCACGTCGAGGAACATCTGCCGCCCACTGACCGAGGCGACCCGGCTGCCGATGGTCAGCTGCACCTGGTCCGATCCTCGGACGGCCAGGATGCTCCGGGTCCCTGGGTTCCACTGCACGAACGCACCCAGGCGTTCAAACACGCCGCGCAGAGGAACCAGGACTCTGCCTCCGATGACAACCGGGGGCTGGTCAAAGAATACAGGTGATCCGTCGACGATCACCCGCACCGTTTGGGCCTGGGCCGGCGCGCTCGTGATCATGCTTAGACCGAGCGCCAGCACCAGGACCAGTGCTATACGAGCTCTCCACATGGGTAACTCCCTCCTTGTGAGGCCCTTCCACCACATTTTCGCCATATACCGCTTTTCCCCAGATGCCTGGCCTGTTTCACGTGGATTTGGAGCCGGCTTATCCGGTACGCGGACGCCGAACTTCTCCGCCGGCCGCAGCGTCCAATCAATGGAGGTGACGTGATGCGTTGGTTTCTTGCAGGCGTGCTCGTAATTGCTCTTCTAGCTGTTCCCGTCCGGGCACAGGCACCCGAAGGTGGTCGGAACCAGATCATCACCAACGGGACAGGCCGAGTGGAGGTCGCACCCACGCAGGCGATCGTCACGGTCGGCGTGCAGGTGCAGCGGAACACGGCGGCTGAGGCGTCGGCTGAGGTCTCCCGTGTGGCTGATCAGATCCTGGCCCGGCTACAGCAGTTAGGGATCCGCCGTCAGGACATCCGCACATCGGGGGTACAGCTCCAGCCCGTCTTCACATCGCCCCGCGACGGCAGCGCGCCTCAAATCGCAGGATACCGCGCGCTCTATACCCTTACGCTGACCTTAACGGACCTCCGACAGGTTGGACCTGCAATCGACGAATCGACAAAGGCAGGGGCCAATCTCGTCCAGGGCGTGTCCTTCGGATTGCGCGACGATTCGGCGCCCCGGCGAGAGGCCCTGGGTGCTGCCGTTCGGGAAGCCCGAGCCAAAGCGGATGCTATCGCTCAGGCGGCCGGTCTCCAAATCCGAGGGATTGAACGGATTGTCGAGGAGGGCGTCGAGATTCAGTTCCGGGTGGAGCGGGCAGTCCCCTCGCCGATGGCTCCTGGGCAGGTCCCGACTCCCATCGAGCCGGGTCTGCTGACGATCACAGCTCGCGTTAGCATGGTCTTCAACTTCTAGAGAGGCTAGCCAGCCAATCTTCTCTTCCCTCCATCTCTGGCGAGGTGTTTCTCTCCGGAAGCGGGGGGAAACACATTTCAGCTACTCCCCAAAGCACGTGGCGGCGCGAGGAAGGGACGATAGATTGGAGGCTATGTGGGGTAAAAGTGGTGCGAGGAGAGGGGGTGAGACAATGATGGAACCACAGGTCACTCGACCGCGCGCCGAGACCGTCAACAAACTCTGGCAAGAGCTGCGCACGCTTAACGAGCACGACGCACATTCGGGCAAGATTAGCCCGATCTACTGGCAGCTCAAGGACGCGGCCGGTCTTGTCCCCAAGGACTGGAGAATCGGCCTAAGCGGTAGATTCGAACGCGCACGGTAAACAAACCTCGCAGGGAGCGGTGGGTGTCATCCGGTTTCCCCCGCTCCCTTCTTTCTTGCTCACTCCCTCCGAAGCCCCTGCGCCTAAAAAGTGCGAGGGCCGGGCGAACCCGGGCCCGCGGCGGATGACACCTACGAGAACTGCAATTGATCTTGTGACTGTGGACAGGTGTCGTGGAGGAGGCAGGGTCCCCTGCAGTGAACACTAGCGGCACTTCTCTCGGGGGGCGCAGGCGTGGGCCCGACAATCCTGCCCGCCAAGCTGCAGATCCCTTTCGTTCTTCCGAAGACCCTTGACCGCTCTCGCCTCACTGTGCGGCTCGCTGCGGCCTTGCGGGCGCCGGTCACGCTGATCGCGGCCGATGCTGGGTTCGGGAAGAGCACGCTCGTCGCCCGTTTCCTGGCGGAGGAGGGTCGCCCCTCCGTCTGGTATCGCCTCGACGGCGGAGACAGCGATCCCTCGGTTTTCGCGGCACATCTGCTCCATGGGCTGCGGCGGTTTGTACCGCGAAAGACGTACGCCTCCGCCGTGCGCGGGCTCGGCCTTGTTGCAGACTGGAACGCCGTCGGCCAACTCCTTTCGCTCGCTCTGCACCGTTTGCAGAACGAGGTCGTCATCGTCCTCGACGACTATCACCTGCTTGCCGCCCCGACGCTCGAAGTTGGGATGACCCGTTTGATCGAGACACTGCCCTGGCGTGTCCACCTGGCCCTGCTTACCAGGAGTCGTCCATCATTACCGCTTTCCAGATGGCGGGTGGAGGGTCGCCTGACAGAACTCGGCACTGACGACCTCCGCTTCACGGCGGCCGAGTTGCGCGCCCTTCTCGTTGACCTCCATGCCTTGCCCCTGTCGGATGCTTCGCTCCACGTGATCGCCGCACGTACGGAAGGATGGCCCGCGGGGATCGTACTCGCGCTGCACGCGGCGACCGCTCAGGGGCCGGAGGCGGCCGCGCAGGCGTTGAGCACGGTGTCGGGGTCGATGCGCGAGATCTATGACTATCTGGCGCAGGAAGCGTTTGCCCGTCAGACGCCCGCGACGCAGCATTTCCTTCTGGCATCGGCGGTCCTGTCACGGTTCAGCCTCCCGCTGATCGACGCATTGCTGGACACATCGACCCGTGAGCACCGCGAGATTCTCGACGGTCTCGAGCAGAATTATCTCTTCATCGTGCCGCTCGATGGGGACCGCCGCTGGTATCGGTATCACCATCTCTTTGAGGAGTTCCTCAGACGGATCGGCACGGAACGGCACGGGGATTGGATCTGCGAGGTCCACCGGCGCGCCGCCGACTGGTGGGAACGCCACGAAGAGGTCAACGAGGCTCTGACCCACCTCATCGCAGCGGGCGACGTCCAGCGGGCCGCATTCCTGCTTAGCGCCCATGGCATCGACATGGTCTCTCGGGGGCACCTGGAAACGATCCGGCGATGGCTCGCCGTACTCCCCGAAGGCACGTGGCAGGCGGCACCACATTTGTACCTGATCCGGGGACTGACCCAGGTCGTGGCCGGCGACTCCCGGCAGGCTGTCCGTTCCCTGAGCGAGGCGAGCCGCCTCCTCCGCCTGACTGGTGACATCAACGGCGAGACGATGGCGGTCCGATGGCTGGTCAATGCGGCGGCGTGGGAGGGTGAGATCGAACTCCTCTCCCGCATGCTCCCCGAAATCATAGAGATGGAGATGCGGCTACCCGAGTCTGCGCTGATCGCCCACGCCCATGTCCATGCAGCCATCGGCCGCATCACACTGTGGTTAGGGGATCCGAGCACTGCTGAGCGTCGTTGTCGCAGTGCCATAGAAGCGGGCGCGGCCAGCGGCGATATTTACACCGAGATATGGTGTGCCCGTTCGTTGACCGACCTTCTGTCGTTCACGGGAAGATTCCGCGAGGCCGCGTCGATCTACCAGGACCTCATCACCCGTGCCCGCCTGCAGAAATGGTGGCATGAAGCCGCCCATCTGCACACGGAACTGGCCGAGGTCCTGCTCTCAATCGGTCGAGACGAAGAGGCCGAAAGGCACCTGGGTGAGGCGAGGCTGCTTCAGACAACCATCCCGTGCCGCGTCCTTCAGGCCGACCTTGCCCACAAGAACGCCAAGGCTGCCGCCAGACGCGGGGCCCTCGACCGGTCTGAAGCCATGCTCCGAGAACTCCTCGGCCCCAGTGAGGGAGCGACGAGCTACGGCCTCTGGCGCTTCCTGGCCACGGTCGATCTCAGCTTCTTGCTCGCCGAGACAGACAGCACTGAAGCTGCGCGGCTGGCGGCCGAGGCGGTTGCCCGGCGCGGCCAGTTCGGGCTCGTCCGGCATGGGCAGGCGCTCCTCGCCACAGGGCGTGCGACGCGATCGTTCCAGTCCTGTCGCCAGGCGGCCGAGATATTCGCCGGTGCAGCGGCACCACATTGGCATGCTTTGAGCCTGCTCCATGCCGCCTCATTCGCCCCGGCGGAGGATATCCCACCGCTGGCCGAACGAGTGCTGCCCGTGCTCCGGGAACTCACGGCCGACGGCTGGGACTTTCTCCTGTCGCAGGCCCCTCCGACGCTTCTCGCGCCGTATCGGGCAGACCCCGTAATCGGGGCGCGGATCGCTGTTTCGGTGCCATCGCAACCAACGCGGACGCGACTGGCGATTCGGTGTCTCGGGCCGCTCGCCGTGATTCGTGAGGGCCGTCCGCTCGGCCATGACGCGTGGCCGCGGGCGGCGCCGCGCAGGCTGTTGCAATATCTCCTGCTGCAGAACAGGCCTATGCACAGGGAGGAGATCATCGAGGGCCTTTGGCCGGACGTCGAACCACGACACGGCGCCAATCAGCTCCGGGTCGCG
>Ga0209853_1000198_pt1 | contig 16226 bp, 14 predicted proteins | sample GWRWS1_30_40_FD_187224 | JGI IMG/M metagenome (GOLD analysis project Ga0209853, IMG submission 187224) | Riverbed sediment microbial communities from areas with vegetation nearby in Columbia River, Washington, USA - GW-RW S1_30_40 (SPAdes)... | ecosystem: Environmental > Aquatic > Freshwater >...
TTATCCCGCGCTCACGGTTTCTCCCGCGTGCCCATCGAAGTCCTCCACGGGTCCCTGGAGGAGCGGGTCTTGCGGTACCTCCTGGAGACGTACCCGGTGACGACCGCGACCCTCGCGCGGGACCTGCGGATCCCGGCATCCCGACTCGGGCGGGTCCTGAAGGCCCTCGCACTCCGCGGCATCGTGGAACTCGAGGAGCTCCCGGACAAGACGTTCGTCCGGCTCCTGCGCCAAGACTTCTCGTTCTTCGGGTACAAGGAGTCCCAACGGAAGCGGATCAAGCGGACCGGCGGGCGGAGTGGAGAATCGAAGGACGTGGAGGGGCCGATGTTCGGATGATCGCGTCCGAGCCCTTCCTGCGGGAGATCTGGGATCGCCTCGCCCGCGGCGAGGTCCGCGGGAAAACCGAGCTGCAACGCGTGAAGGCGGAGCTCGTGCGGACGCACGGGCTCGTCGGCATCCCGCCGGACTCCGAAATCCTCCGCGGCGCCCCCGCCTCCCTCAAGGAGACGTACGGGGACCTCCTCCGGGTGAAACCCACCCGGTCTGCCTCCGGGGTCGCGGTCGTGTCCGTGATGACGCCTCCGCACGCGTGCCCCCACGGGACGTGCATCTACTGCCCCGGCGGCCCGCGGTTCGGGACCCCGCAATCGTATCTGGGGACGGAGCCCGCGGCCCGCCGCGCGGCGTCCCACGCGTTCGACCCGTACGCGCAGACCGTCGCTCGCCTGGAGCAGCTCCGGACGACCGGACACGCAACGGACAAGATCGACTTCATCATCCTTGGCGGGGAGTTCAGCGCCCTGGACCCCGCCTTCCGGGAGTCGTTCGTGAAGCGGTGCTTCGACGGCCTGAACGGCTCCGTGGCGGGGGACCTCGCGGAGGCCCACGCGCGCAACGAGTCCGCGGCCTCCCGTTGCATCGGACTCACGGTCGAGACGAAGCCGGACCGGTTCGTGGGCCCCGAGGTCGAGGTGTGCCTCGCGATGGGGACGACGAGGGTGGAGCTGGGGGTGCAGACGACCCACGACGACGTGCTGCGCCTCGTGAACCGCGGGCACACGGACGCGGACTCCCGAGCCGCGACCCGCGGGGCGAAGGACGCGGGGCTCAAGGTGTGCTACCACATGATGCCCGGGCTCCCGGGGAACGACGCGGACCGGGACCTGGATTCCTTCCGCGCGATCTTCGGGGACCCGGAGTACCGACCGGACATGCTCAAGATCTACCCCACCCTCGTCCTCGAGGGGACGGGGTTGTACTCGATGTGGGCGAGCGGACGGTACCGTCCTCTGACGACGGAGGAGGCCGTCGAGCTCGTCGCGGAGGTGAAGGCGATCGTCCCGCCCTGGGTGCGGATCCAGAGGGTCCAGCGGGAGATCGGCGCGGACGCGATCCTTGGAGGCCCCACGAAGGGGGACCTGCGGATGCGAGCGCAACGACGGCTCGCGGAGGGCGGGAGGTCGTGCGCGTGCATCCGGTGCCGGGAGGTCGGGCTCGGCGGGCGCGCCCTCCGCCGGGAGGCGGTGGTCCTCCATCGCACGGAGTACGACGCGTCCGGAGGCCGGGAGGTGTTCCTCTCGTTCGAGAACGCGGAACGGACCGCCCTCGTCGGCTACGCCCGGCTTCGTCTCTGCGGGGCGGGCGCGTTCCTCCGCGAGCTGAGGGTGTTCGGACAGGTCGTCCCGATCGACGCGGACCCCGGGGAGCGCTGGCAGCATCGCGGATACGGAGGGCGACTCCTCGGGGAGTGCGAGCGGATCGCCAGGGAGGAGGGCCGGCGGGAGCTCCTCGTCACGAGCGGCGTCGGCGTCCGGGAATACTACCGGCGCTTCGGGTACGAACGGCGGGGTCCGTACATGGCGAAGGCGCTCCCGTGAGGCGGGCCCGCCTCAGCGCGCCTCCTTGACCCACGCGAGCCGCCGGAGCTTGTTCGCCTCGACCTCCTCCGCGCCCTTGAACCCCGCCTCCGTCTCCGCGAGGTACTCCACCGCGAGCCGGAGGCCCTCCTTCGTGGGCCCGTTGATGTCCACCCCGGCGCGGGTGAGCTGCTGCCGGACGAGGGGCATCCCGGTCTCCATGTCCCCGAACTCCCGGCAGAAGTCCACGATGATCTGGTCCGTCGCGCCCACGAGCGTGAGCGGGCCCTCGTCCCTCGTCCCCTCCCCCTCGTCCTCCGCCGCCTCGGGCTGCACGAGGACGAGGTTGCCGATCGCGAGGAAGGCGGCGTCGACGTTCTCCCCGGTCCTCGCGCTCGACACGAACGCGGGGGCGCCGTGCTTCTTCCCCAGCTCCGCGACCGCCGCCTCCGCGTCGGCCCGCGTCTCGATGAGGTCCACCTTGTTCCCGACGACGATCATCGGGATCGCCCCCGCGACCGCCCGGACCCGGGGGACCCAGTACTCCTCGAAGCTCGCCTTCGTCTCCGGGCGGGTGAGGTCGAAGACGAGGATCACGCCCCGCGCGCCCCGGAACGCGGACTCCTGGATCCCCTTGTACCCCTTCTGGCCCAGGACGTCCCAGATCATCATCGAGAGGTCCACGGTCCGGCTCCCCTGGTCGAACCGGAGGTCCTTCTTCGTGACCTTCGTCCCGATCGTCGTGATGTAGTCGTCCGAGAACTTGTCCACGACGAACCGCCGGATCAGGGACGTCTTCCCGACGCTCGCGTCCCCGAGGAGGAGGATCTTCCGTTTGATGAAATCGGGGGACATGCAGCCTCGCGGGCCTCCCGTCGGCGGGGCCGGCGATGATACCCCGCCTGTGAGATTTAATGGTTCCCCCGCCGGACCTTCCCGGGATTCCGGTACCGGCCCGCGATGAGGTCCTGCATGAACGCGTCCGCCCCGGACACCTGGTCCATGTTCCCGTCCCACCCCACGAGGACGCCGCCGAGCGCTCCCTCGAGGTCCTCGATCGCCGCGCGGATCTGCGCGGGGACCTTCTCGACCCGGGGGCCCGAGACGACCGCGGCGACGATCACGGACGTCCCGCGGACGAGGAGGATCCGGTACTGGCCGAACTTCATCTCGTCGAGCTGGCCCTCCTTCCGGAGGCCCGCCTCCCCGATGAAGCTCTCGTTCACGAAGTTCTGCACGGCGATCAGCATCCCGCTGAGGATGTCGGAGTCCACGTCCGGCTTCAGCCGGCGGGTGTAGTGCTTCACGAGGAGGCCGTCCTTGTGGAGGAGGAACACCTCGTCGATCACGGTCTGCTCGATCGCGGAGAGGTACAGTCGCAGGGCGATCACCGCCGCGATCACCACGCCGACGATCCCCACGGCGATCAGGACCCATGGAGGGCCCGCGGCGGGGACGTCCACGGCGACCGTGACGTCCGCGAACCCCTGGGAGCCGCCGACGGGGTTCCCCACGTCGTCCGTGTAGTTCGCGAACACGGTCGTCCGGAGGACGGAGCCGAGCACGGCGTCCGAGGGCACCGTCGTGACGAACTGGATCCGGTGCTCCCCCGAGCCCACGGAGGTCCGGTTCCAGGTGAACCGCCCGCCCGCGTTCGACGTGTACACGGGATTCGCGGAGGACATCGGGATCCCGCGCGGGAGGAACACCTCGATGTCCACCGTCGCGGCGAGGGAGAGGCGGGTGTTGTTGTAGTACAGGGTGTACGCCACGGACCCGCCGGGCTCCACGGTCCGACGGGCCGCGACGAGCTCCGCGTTGATCGACGGGACGTTCACGGACACCGTCGTCGTCGCGTTCCCCCGGCTCCCGGGGCGGTCGTTCCCGTTCGCGTCCGTGTAGTTCACCGTCGCGGTGTTCGTCAGCACCGTGCCGTCCCCGAGGGCGGGGAGGACCTGGACGACGAGGGACACGGAGTGGAACCCCGCCCCGACGTTCGCAAGCTGCCACTGGACCGTGGACTGCGTCTGGACGGAGGGCGCGGGGGTCGCGCTCATGACGATCACCGCGGGGAGCCCGGAATTCCGCGGGAGGGTGTCGTTGATCCAGACGAGGGGCGCGTCGAGCTGGCCCGTGTTGTTGTAGAAGATCGTGTACCCGATCGTACCCCCCACCGGGGTGCGGGATGCGTCCGCGACCTTCGCCACCGTGATCCGGGACGTCTCGACCGTGAGCGGGGCGGACGCCCTCCGCTCCCCGAGGACCGTGCCGTCGCTGTCCGTGTAGTTCACGAACACCCAGTTCACGATCGTCGATCCCGGCGGAAGCGCGGACGGGATCGTCGCCTCGAGGGTCCACGTCCGGCTCGTCTGCGCGAACGGCACGACCATCGTGCAGTTCACCCAGCGGCCCGCGGGCGTGCACGCGGCGTTCATCAGGCCCCCGCGGAATCGGGAGTACACGGCCCCGGGCGGGAGGGTGTCGTTCCACCAGAGGTTCCGGGCGGACGCGCTGCCCGAGTTCCCGATGGTGATCGTGTAGACGATCGTGTCGGGGGCCTCGAAGAGGCCGGATTTCGTCACCGTGATCACGGGGATCGCGACCGTCGTCTGGCGGGTCACGGTCGAGGTCGGCTGCGGGACGCCCCCCGCGTTCGTGTACCAGAGGCGCACGGAGTTCGTGAGGACCTGGCGGTCCCCGACGGAGAGCCCGATCCGCGCGCGGAGCTGGAAGGACTGGTTCCCCGCGGGATAGTTCGCGAACTGGATGCTGATCGAGTTTCCCAAGACCGAGCGGCCGACGAAGACGGGAGCGGGAATGTCCGCGGCGGCGGTGTCGTCCACGTACGCGGTTCCCAGGGGGAGCGTGTCGTTCACCCAGAGGGACGGGGCGTCCTGGGGCCCGAGGTTGTCGAGCCAGATCGTGTACGTGATCACGTCGTTCGGGTCCCCCGTCGCGGTGTTCACCTGCATGGAGAGGACCACGTCCGGGGAGACCCCCCGGGCGGGTGGCGAGGCCCCGCCAAGGAGGATCGGGAGGAGCAGGGCGACCGCTAAGACCGTCAACCGGACCGCTGCGCGCATGCTACCGAACCTTCACCAAGCCTGGACGCGACGCGGGAACGCGATGCGAACCCGACCCCCTCCTGAAGGAGTGCAGAAAAGATGGGACGGGTGTGATTTAAGCCTTCCCAGTCCGCCGTCGAACCGTGGCGCTACGGAGGGACTTCGACTGTGGAGCGCTGGGCGGGCTTGCCGGCCCGGCCGCGGTACTTCCCCTCGATGAGGTCGCCCATGATCCGGTCCACGTCCTCGATCTGGTCCATCGTGCCGTCCCAGTCGATCAGCGGGTCCTCGTACTTCGCCTCGAGGTCCGTGAGGGCGGAGGTCAGCTCGGGTTGGACGTCGTACGGGCGCGCGCCTCGCACGACCGCCGCCATGATCGTCCACTTCCCCTCGATGATCACGATCCGGATCTCGCCGAACCGGATCTCGTTCAGCTGGCCCTTCTCCCCGCGGAACGAGTCCTTCACGAAGTCCTGGACCGCGACGAGCATCCCGCTGAGGACGTCGGAGTCCACGTTCGGCCGGAGCCGCCGCGTGTAGTGCTTCAGAAGGAGGCCGCTGCGGTGGAGGAGGAAGATGTCCTCGATCGAGGTGTTCCGCTCCGCCTCCGCCTTCTCCCGCTCGCCCGCCTCCCGATGCTCCCGCTCCCGGACCCTCTTCCGGTGGAGGTTGTACGTGAGGAAGGAGAGCCACAGCCCCTCAATCATCATGACCCCGACGACGCCGATCAGGACCGCCTCGGCGATGTCCGCGGAGACCATGGGAAGCCATCCGCCATCTCGGGAGACGGCGGTAAATACCCTTTGCCGTGGTTATCAGGGGCGCGCCTACGTGGGGGCGAAGCCGCCGTACTTCGGCGCCAGGACGGACCGGAACGCGACGTCCGCAGAGTCCATGCTCTCGAGGTTCCCGTTCCACCGGCGCAGGGCGTCCATGTGGGTCTCCTCGAAGCCCGCGACCGCGCGCTGGAGGCGCGCGGGGAGCCCGTTCAGCCGCTTCCCGGAGACGACCGCGGCCATGATCGAGTGCTGGCCCCGGGCCATGAGCACGCGCTGCTCCCCGAACCGGACCTCCTCGAGGGAGCTCCCGGGATCGTTGAAGGAGTCCCGTACGAACTCCTGGAGGATGATCAGCATCCCGCTCATGATGTCGCTGTCCTTCTGGAGGCCGCGCCCGTTCGAGTAGTGCCGGATCAGCATCCCGCTGTCGTGGAGGAGGAACAGCTGGTCGATGCGGACCGTCTCCGCGTGGACCTTCCACCCATACCCGAGGAGGAGGAGCACGCCGCCCGCGACGGCCCCGATCCAGGCGACCATCGGCACGCCCCCCCGCGCCCCGATCGTCGCGTCGTGGTTCGCGCTCGCCTCGTACCGCACGCCGCCGGGGGCCCGATACGAGACGTACACGGTCACGCTCTCGACGGTCCCCGCGGCGACGCGGGGATCGATGACCGCGACGAACCCGGTCTCCACCCGCTCCTCCGCATCGATCTGGGAGAACGCGATGGACCACGAGGATCCCCCCGTGCCCGCGAGGGTCAGCCCTCCGGGGAGCGGCGCGTACACGTTCACCTGCTGCGCCCGCAGTTCCCCGATGTTCACCATCGTCAGGGAGTACGACATCCGGTCGTCCATCTGCACTCCGGAGAACGTCAACTCGAGGTCCGGTGGAGTGGGAGTGGGCGCCGCCCCGCGGCCCGCGGGAACGGACGTCAGGAGGACTGCGAGTGCGATCGACGCGAGAGCGACGAGGGAGACGAAGCGCAGGCCACGAGAACGCGAGATGCGCCTATCTACCCCGACGAGGGATGAATCCTCGGACAGCCTCCGGCCCCCCAGAGCGCAGCAGATATTCTTGTGGTCCGTATATAAACCCGGCACCCTCGCGTCACGGCCGTGAGACCGGGGAGCCGAGGGCGCGGAACTCCCTCCGGCCGTCGAGGAGGTCCCGGAGGATCGCGGCGAGGCTCGTCCCCGGGACGCGGACCTGCCCCATCGTGTCCCGCTCCCGCAGGGTCACGGTGCCGTCCCCCAGGGTCGTGTGGTCCACCGTCACGCAGTACGGAGTGCCGACCTCGTCCATCCGCGCGTATCGCTTCCCGATCGACCCCGTCTCGTCGTAGAACGCGTCGAATCCCGGGCGCAGGTCCCGGTACAGCGCCTCCGCGCGCTCCGGCATCCCCTGCTTCGAGAGGAGGGGGAAGACGCCGACGACGACGGGCGCGAGGGAGGGCGGGAGATGGAGGACGGACCGATCGCCGGCGACCTCGTATCCGAGGTCCAGGAGGGCCCAGACGTTCCGGTCCACGCCGAAGCTGAGCTCGAGGACGTGGGGGAGGACCTTCCGGTCCGCGACGGGGACGGAGAGGTCCTTCCCCGACGCGAGGACGTGGCGGGAGAGGTCGTGGTCCGTCCGGTAGTGGACCCCGCCGACCTCCTTGAACCCGCCGAGGCTGTCCTGGGCCACCTGGACGTCGAAGTGGAGCTTGTTGTAGAACGCCCGCTCCCGCTCGTCGAGCTCCGCGAACCGGAACCGCTCCCGCGGGACCCGGAGCCGGTCCAGGTAGAAGCGCTGGACGAGGACCATGTGGTACACGTAGAACGCGGGGAGGCCGTCCCGGATCAGGTCCGCGACGGTCCGCTCGTTCGCGGTCGGGGCGTGCTTCTCCGCCCCCCTCGCGACGCGGAGGGACTCGCCCTTCACGGAATCCACGGGCAGGGTCGTCCCGAACGTGGCGGGGTCGAAGAAGATCTGGAGCTCCGCCTGGAGGAACTCCCGCATCCGGTACGCGCCCTGGCGGGGGGAGATCTCGTTCCGGTACGCCCGCCCCACGATCGCGAGGCCCATCGGGAGCCGTCGCCGCAGGGCCTCGAACTCCCGCTTGAAGTTCAGGAACACCCCCTGCGCGGTCTCCGGCCGGAGGTACGCGCGGTCCTGCCCCAGCGGGCCGACGCCGACGGGGAACATCATGTTGAACGGGCGGGACGGGCCGAGCTCGCCCTTGCACTTCGGGCACCGGATCTTCAGGTCCCGGATCTTCGCGTCCACCTCCGCGGTCGTGAGGCCCTCCGCCTCCTCGTGGGTGACGGCCTCGATCAGGTGGTCCCCGCGGAAGCTTTCCTTGCACTTCGTGCACGTGACGAGGATGTCCGTGAAGTGCTCGACGTGGCCCGAGGCCTTCAGGCTCACCTCCGGGAGGATCGTCGTCGTGTCGATCAGGTAGTAGTTGTCCCCGAGCCCGAGGAAGTACGCGGTCCACAGGTCCTCCCATTTCCGCTTCAGGCGGGCGCCGAGGTGGCCGTAGTCGTAGAAGCCGGAGAAGCCGCCGTACAGGTCCACGGCGGGCCAGAGGAAGCCCCGCCGCACGGAGAGGGACATGACGTCGTCGTACCGGGACGCCATCGCGCGGCGGTAAGGGGCGGGGTTTCAATAAGCCATCGGTGGCGGGCCTATCGGGAGCGCGTCCGTCGGGTCCGCGAAGCAGCTCCCCGCTTCTTCCCCCGCCGCGCCACTTTCGTCGAACGTTTCCGGCCCCACGTGTGCCCGCCCAGGTACACGAGGGCGATGTCGCTCTCCGCCGCCTTCAGCAGCGCCGCGTACGTGTCCCCTTCGTGAGGGATGTCGAAGACGACGAGGTCGGCGGGGTCCCCGATCCGGACGCCCACATCCGGAGGACCGTGGAACCCGTTCCGTCCCCGCAGCGCCATCGTGAGGACGTCCCGCGCCCCGATCCCGCCCCGGAGGCGGGACACCTTGTACGCGAACTCCATCTCCCGGAGCACGGAAGGGGAGTTCACCATCGCGTTATCCGTCCCGAGGTGGACCGCGAGACCGTGGCGGAGGAACCTCTGGAGGTCCGGGACCTTCCCGAAGAACACGTTGCTCCGCGGACACGCGACGACGGCAACGCCCGCCTCCGCGGTCCGTTCGAGGTCCGCGTCGGTCGCCTCGAGCATGTGGACGAGGAACGCGGGCTTCAGGTCCAGGACGGCGTCGATGTCCTCCCGCACCCGCTCCGAGCAGTGCGCGGCGAACGCCTTCCCCGCGCGGCGCGTGTGGGCCGCGAGCTTCTCGACCTCGTCCCGGGGCCAGTCCAGGGCGCTCGAGATCCCGATCCCGTCCGCGACCCGGAGGATCGCATCGACCTCCTCCCGCCGGTATTCGATCCGCGCGGGTCGGCCGAGGACCGTGGGCCCGACGGCCCCGCCAAGAGCCGCGCGGAGCAGGAGCCGGACCCCCGGAAGGCCGCCCTCCCGGAAGTCCCAGAATCGCGCGACCCCCGTGCGGGCCATCACCCGCACCATCGCGCGCATCCCGTCGACGAGGTCTTCGTCCTTCGCAGCGGCGAGCGCGCGGTGCTTCAATCCGCGGGGCGGGGCGACGATGTCCTCGAGGGAGCCCTTCAGCTCCTCCCGGACGATCGCGTCCGCGACGTGCGTGTGCGCGTTCGTGAAACCGGGGATCACGACGCCCTTCGCGAGGGGGTCCGACGGGAACCGCTTCGAGACGTCCACGACGACGCCGTCCTCGATGGAGACGGAGCCGCGGATGAATCCGGCCTCCGTGAGGATGGCCCCCGAGAGGACGTCCACGCGGCGGCGATGCGGGCGGACGGGATAATCTTGGCGGGAGAGATCCGGAGGAGGGACGCGGGATTGAAACGTTTAATAGCGGTCACCCTTTAGCGCGGCCTCGCGCCACCGTAGCTCAGGCTGGTTAGAGCGGCAGTTTCGTAAACTGCAGGTCCGGGGTTCAAATCCCTGCGGTGGCTTCTCCGGTTCGAACCGCCTTTGCGCGAGGGATCGGGGGCGCATCGACGTCGTCGAGCCAAACGTTGAGACGCTCCTCTCCGATGCGGGGCCGTGGCGGGACTTCCGTCCGTGCTGTGCGCGCGATGCGGCACGGAGGCCGCCTCGAACGAGGGATTCTGTCGTCGGTGCGGAGCGAGGCTCGGGGAGGACCGCGGTCTCGGGCCGAGGTTTGGGCCGATGGATCCCGGGTTCATGGCGATCCATGTCGCAGCCCTCATCCTCGCGATCCTCGCGTTGACGCTGGGGGATCAGGCGCTCCATCTGTGCGGGATTTCGGTGATCCTCATGATCGGACTGAGTCTCTCGATTCGCGCCCGCCGAAGGCCGGAGTACGCGGTGTTCAAGATGCGGAGGCGGGCGAGGCGGCTCAAGCACGGGCGGCTCTCCATCCACCTGCCCCGGCTGGACGGTCAGGGCGGGGACATGAGGGTCCAGGGCGTGATCGTCCACGTCATCGAGATGCACCACGACGAGATCCTCGTGCGGTTGGATTCTCCCCTCGAGATCGGTCGACGCCGTTGGGACCTCGTCGCCCTGTTGCCGTCGCGGTCCGGTGCATCGTTCACGACGCTCCTCGACGAGGGGCGGATGCCGGTCCGGGTGGTCCTCGTAGGCCCCGCATACCTATCCCTGACGCGGGGGAACCTGTTCGCGGACCGAGCGGTTCGGCGGGACCCGCCAGTCGGACTCGGTTCCGGGTTCGCGGTCCTCGTACCGTCCGAGCCGTGATCCCCGGATGCCTCGCGGTGCGTGCGAACCGGGGGATCTGCGGGAGATCCCGCTATCAGAACTTCCCCCGCGCCCCACCGCCCCCGGAGCGGCCCCCGCTGAAGCCCCCGCGCGTGAAGATGTTCCCGAACCAGAACAGGATCCGACCTTTCGTGATCACGGAGAGGAGGATGAAGATCCCGATGCCGATCGCGACCGCCCGCCAATTGACGACGATGAGGTCTGGGGTCGGGCGCTCCCCCGTGGGCGGAACGTACTTGTCCAGAATCAGCTGGCCCACCGCCTCGGTGCCGTCGTGCACGGCATCGTAGTAGTTGTCGACCGTGAGGTTCGGCTCCATGAGGTCCCGGCCGATCCGGCCGACGACCGGGGCGGTGAGGATGGCCTGAAGTCCGTATCCCACCTCGATCCTCCAGGCCCTCTCGTCGGTGGAGACGACGATGAGCACCCCGTTGTCCTGCCCCGGCTTGCCGATCCCGTTCACGCGGAATGCTTCCTCGGCGAAACCGTTGATCCCTTGGGGCAGGGTCGTGTTCACGATGAGGACCGCGATCTCTGCGGTCGTCTCGAAGTCGACCTGGTAGCAGATGCCCTCGATGTCGCGGGCCTCGAAGTTCAGGAGCGCGTGCGGGCTCGCAAGGTCGTTCACGTACAGGTAGAGGGTCGGGACGTCCGCGGTCGCCATGCCCACGCCCGGGCATAGGACGGCGAGCGCGAGGCACAGCGGGAGAAGCGTTCGCCGCATCCGCGGGACCTCAGGGCCCACCGGGGCCGCCCGGGATCGGGTCGTAGTACAGTCGCTCCCGGAACCCGAAGCCGTTCGCGACGAACGCGTCCGGGAAGGACCGGACCTGGGTGTTGTAGACGCGGACCGCCTCGTTGTACCGCATCCGCTCGACAGTGATCATGTTCTCCGCTTCGACGTACGAGTCCATCAGGCCCGCGAGGATGTACACGGACTTGAGGTCAGGGTACGCCTCGTACGTGATCCAGATCGTGTAGAGGTTCTGGTCGATGGAGTTCGAGTAATTCACGCGCTGGTCGATCCCCGTTGCGTTCTGCCACTGGCTCCGGAGGCGGGTGATGTTCTCGAGGACGGACCTCTCGAACTGCGTGTAGTTGTACGCGACCTGATAGATCTCGGGGATCAGGACCAGCTTTCGCTGGTACACGTTCTCCACCTGCGCCCACTGGGCGATGACCCCCGTGTCCCGCCGGACGAGGGAGTTGTACGCGAGGGCGACCCAGGAGCCGAAGACGAGGAGGCCGATGAGCACGATCGCAAGGACCAGAGCCCCCTTTGGCCCCACCTTCGACAGGAACCCCATCGCGATCTCCATCGACGGACACGAGGTATCCCAAGATAAGATTATGGCCGAAACCCCAGGGGCACTCCTGTGGAGGATGGCGACCCGCTCATCCGCTTCGGGGCCCCGTGGCGGGAGGCCGGTCTGCTGCGCGGAGCGCCGCCGCCTTGGCGAACACGAGGTGGAGTCCCGCGGCGAGTCCGAACGAGGGCAGGGTCGCGCCCACGGGAGGGAAGCCGGGGATCAGCCCGTACACGATCCCGAAATACAGCGCGATCCCGGGAACCCAGCTCGCGAACGCGAACCCTCGGACCCGAGGCGCCCCGGTGGAGAATTCGTCCGGTCGATATCCGCCCCGGCGAACCAGGAAGGAGTCCGCGATGACGACCCCGAGCAGGGGGACGAACAGGCCGCCGATCAGGAGCAGGAAGTTCTCGTATCCGCTCCCGAACGGATACCCGCCCGGAAGGAGGAGCCATGCCCCCGCCATCGCGATCCCCGTCGCGGCGATGATCAGCCAGAGCTGCTTCCGCCCCGGGACGAGGTTCTGGAGGGAGACCGCGGTCGAGTAGATGTTCGCGAACGCGTTGTCCGTCTCGTCCACGAGGATGAAGAGCAGGGGCAGGAAGCCGAGGCCGAGGAGGCCGATCGCGATCAGGAAGTCGGAGATCGGCGGGGATTGGGAGAGGCCGAACGCCAGGAGGGCGGCCCCGAGGACGTAGAACGCCGTGTTCGCGACCGCGTACCCGGCGGTCGTCCCGAGGGCGGAGTCCCTGCCCCTCCGAGCGAACCGATTGTAGTCGGAGACGAGGGGCCACCAGGAGACCGGCATCACGATCACGAGGTCGAGGGCGAGGAGATACGAGGCGGGGCCCGCGAAGGCCCCCGCCACAGGCCTTGCACCCACATCGAGGCCGCGAAGGGCGAGGGCGGCCGCGATCGCGGCGGTGGAGCCGTACACGAGCCAGATCGCGAACTTCTCGAGCCACTGCCGCACGACGACGAGAGGCCCGCCGAGGGCGAGGGCCGCGACGACCGCCCCGAAGATCGGAACGAAGATCGCGGCGGTCCACGGCCCGAGGACGTCGTTCGTGATCACCGCCGCGGCGTAGCCCATCACGAGGAGCTCGAACGCGGCCCACCCGAGGAGCTGGAGGACGTTCAGCGCCGTGGGCGCGTAGGACCCCGCGCGGCCCAGGATCGGGCGGAGGCTCACCATCGTCGGCACCCCTGCGCGGCTCCCGTGGTGCGCGGCCCCCGCGAGCATCAGCCCCCCGATGAGGGAGCCCGCCAGGGCAATCGCGATGGACTCCGCGATCGTGAGCCCGAGGGTGACGAGGAGGGTCCCCGCGGCGAGGACGAGGAGGCCCACGCCGAGGCTCGACCAGAGGACGAACACGTCGAACGTCCGCAGGGTCCGGAGGCCCTCGGGAACCGGGTCGACGCCCCACTCCGGGGGCCGCCGTATTCTCCAGGAGGCCATCGCGGGCGGGAAGACGCGGCGATATTTGAACCGTGAGCGCGACGGGTCTCTCGATTGGGCGTCGAAGTGCGATGGCTCAGCGGGGGGCCTTCGCGAACTTCGCCTTCGACCGCTTCAGGGCGGTGATCAGCGGGAGCTCCTTCCCCGCCAGGAAGTGGATGAGGGCCCCGCCCCCCGTGGACACGTGGTCGATCTTCCGCTGGAGCCCGAGCTGCTCGACGACCGCGACGGTGTGCCCGCCCCCGACGACCTTGAACGCTCCCGCGTTCGCGACCGCGGTGAAGATCTCCCGGGTGCCTAGGGAGAACTCCTCGAGCTCGAACACGCCCGCGGGGCCGTTCATGATGATCGTCCGGGCGAGGTCGATCTCGTTCTGGTAGTGGACGATCGTGTCCAAGCCGATGTCGTACACCTGGTGCGGCGAGGGGAGCTCGGAGAGATGGACGTTCCTCCGGGTCCCGCCCTCGTTCACGGCGACGTCGATCGGGACCTCGATCCGCCCCGGGAACTTCGCGAGGAGGTCCCTCGACTGGCGCACGAACGCATCGTAGCCCTCGACCTCCCTCCGCATGAACTCCGTCGTCGGGGCCCCGAGGTCGATCCCCTTCGCGGCGAGGAAGAGGTTCGCGACCCCGCCCGTCGTGAGGACCTTGTCCACGATCCCGTTCGCGAGGATGTTCCGGGTCACCGCGATCGAGTCGTCCGCCTTGATCCCGCCGAAGATCGCGACCTTCGGCCGCTCCTGGCTCTCCATCGCGCGGGAGACCATCGTGACCTCGCGCTCCATCACCCGCCCCGCGAGGGCGGGGAGGACCTCCGCGAACCCGCACAGGCTCGGCTGGGCCCGGTGGGCCGTGGCGAACGCATCGAGGACGAAGTACTGGGCGAGGGGGGCGAGGATCCGGACCATCACCGCGTTCGCCATCTTCTCGAACCTCGCGTCCGCGAGCGCCTCCTCCTCCGCGAAGAACCGGGTGTTCTCGAGCATCACGACGTCCCCGGGCTTCATCCCCTGGATCGCCTCCACCGCGTGCCGGCCGAACAGGCTGTCCACGTACCGGACGGGGCGCCCGAGGAGCGCGGACGTCCGCTCCGCGTGGGCCTCCAGGGTCGTGAAGTCGTCCTTCCCGGGGCGGCTCTGGTGGGCGAGGATCGCGAGCTTCGTCTCCCGGAGGTCCCGGACCGTCGCGAGGTGCTCCCGGATCCGGGCGTCGTTCAGGATCCGGCCCGTGGTCGGGTCGATCGGGGAGTTGATGTCCACCCGGAGCAGGACCGTGGAACCGGCGAGGGCGAAGTCGTCCATCGTGAAGAAGTCCCGCCCCATCGATTGCGCGAACACGGGGGGGTCGATTAAACCTTCCGAATCTTGCGGTGCGGGGGAACCCTTTTTCAGAGGGGGACGCGATGCGGGGACGGGATGCCTCTCCTGGAGCGGGACCTCGCGCCCCCCGTGGCGGGCCACCTCGAGTCCCTCGGATACCGGGTCTTCGCGGAGGTGGACATCGCGGGGCGCTGGGCGGACCTCGTCGGGATCGGGGCGGACGTCGTCGCGGTGGAACTGAAGCTCCGCGCCTGGCGGGAGGCCCTGCGGCAGGCGACCGCGTACCAGCTCGCCGCGGACCGCGCGTACGTCGCCCTCCCCCTGCCACGGGCCCAGGAGGCGCACCGCTCGCGGTTCGCGTTCGAGCGGGAGGGGATCGGACTCCTCGCCGTGGACGCGGAGGGGAAGGTCCGGACCGTGATCCCGGCGGGGCCGTCCCCGAGGAGGATGCCCGCCCTCACGGACGGGCTCCGGGAGGACATGGGGGTGGCGGACGCCCTCGCAGAGGCCCTGGCGGCCATCGTCGGTTATCCATAGGTGTTGATAACGCGGGGGCGACGCGGGCGCGGGCGGCAGCTCACGTCAGCTTCATGTGCCATTCGATCTCGCGGACGTACGTACGGAACTCCTGTTCGCTGCGGGCCTTCCGGTTCGCGAGGTCGACGAGCTTGTACAGCCCCGGCGGGAACCGGGTCCGCTTCCGGAGGGACCGGTTGATCTCGTCGATCTTCCCGAGGAGCGCGGGCCACGTGTAGTTTGCGATCTGCGGGACGTAGGAGCCGTCCTCCCGGACCTTCACGAGCCGGTGGAGCCGGACCGCGGCCTCCTTGTACGGCTGGTCCCCGAGGATGGACCGGCCCGCCTCGTTCGCCTCCCGCCCGAGGCGCATCATCTCCATCAGGGCGTCGTCGAGCTCGTCGTCGATCCAGATCCCGCGGGCCTCGAGCTCCGCCCGGATCCGGCGGATGTGGAGCTTGAGGTCGAACGGCGGCGCGGAGGTCTCCGAGGCCATCACAGTGTCCGTGCTCCGAGGGGCGTGTTAGCCCATGGCACTGAGGTACCTTCAACTTTTCCGACTTCGCGGGCCCCCGCGCGCCGAATCCGGGCCCCGCGACCCGGCCGACCCCCGACTAACCTATTTAATCGGGTTACCTAATATGCGAATGAGGAGAGCCCACGGCGCGTCCCGTTTTCCCGGAAGGCAAGGTCGTCCGTCGCGTCGCGGGGAGCGCGGACGCCCTGAAAGTCCTCCTGCTGGACCTGAAGAAGTATTCGTTCACGGGATACGTCCGGACGATCCGGGTCGCGGACGGGCAGCCCGCGGAGGGGTTCGTCTTCGTCCAGGCGGGGGACCCCGTCGCCTCGTTCCACTTCCGCGGGGACAAGGGGGAGCACGGGCGGGCCGCCCTGAAGCAGGTGTGGCAGGACTCGTACGACGCGACGTGCAGCGTCGAGCTCCACGCCCGCGTCGAGCTCGAACCGATCCTGAGGGAGCACCCCCAGGGGGCCCTGGACCGGGCGAAGCGGGTCGTGAAGAAGCCGAGGGTCGCGGACGCCCCGACGCGGGAGGCGCTCGAGAAGCGCCTCGCATCGTGGAAGGAGGAGGGGTTCGAGGTCCGGGACCTCGAGGCCGCGCTCGCCGGGGACCTGG
>Ga0209853_1000199_pt1 | contig 16211 bp, 13 predicted proteins | sample GWRWS1_30_40_FD_187224 | JGI IMG/M metagenome (GOLD analysis project Ga0209853, IMG submission 187224) | Riverbed sediment microbial communities from areas with vegetation nearby in Columbia River, Washington, USA - GW-RW S1_30_40 (SPAdes)... | ecosystem: Environmental > Aquatic > Freshwater >...
ACTCCAATTGATTTCCAAAACTTCGCTCACCGAATTGTGTGAATAGGAACTCCCGGAGCGAAAATTGACCCTTAGGCTGAATGTCCACAGCCTGAAGCAGTATTGGGCCGTGAGAGAACGGATTCCAACTCTGCCGGTACTTTTGGATCTCCTCCTCGGTCGGCACCCACTGCCAGGCTTGAGTCGTCGCAGGGAAAAGCAGAACCACCAGCGCAATCCGCCCAAGAAACGGAACCCATCCATGCCACCTTGCGTCACTTCTCCCCTCACCTCCCGTCGGACATTCACGGTGAGTCGTGAGGATCATAGGCTCACGTAGAAAAAAATGCTGTTACTGCACGCGAATCGCGTTTTCCACCAGCGTGCCGTCATCTACAACGAGCAGCACACCCTCGGCCAAGAAGGTGCCGTTGACCGGCGGTAGCGGCCCGCTCCGCCCGCTGCCGACTACACCGACCAAGAGGATCTGCAAGACTCGACTCAGCAGCATGCTGACCTGTTCCAATCCGAAGCCGGGCCTTTGTATATAGTATACTTGTCCTATATGTCAAGTATAATGTCTCAGCTCTGAGTATCGTCTCCTCATTCCTGCTCTCGTCGAAATGGATGGTTCGAGTGCGGAACAGAAGAGGAGAGCGGCTGGTCCTATGCGAAGCGGACCGAGATCACGTTAACGGGAATGCGGAGACTCTCCTACCTGACGGGTGACCCATAACCCAGGCGCTTCAGGACGCTTTGCGCTTCGGGAGCTTGGGTGAAGGCAAGAAACCGTCGGCACCGTTAAGCCGGATGATGCGGCGATCAATAAGGGCCCCGCTGAGGCCAGAGCGGTGAGGCTGAGTAGACCGACCTCAACAATGAAAGCGATCTGCTTTTTCATTCCTGCTTCCACCAAACCTTTGGCGCGCTGATCTCTAGGCTGACTGTTTTCCTCTTAATTCCTGTATCTTACCGGTCTCGCGCGTGTCATAGCCCCCCAGTGCCTCAATCTCGGTCCGGAACGGGCGGCTTACAATCGTATCCAGCAGGTGGGTTAGGCCGGGATGTGTCTTTAGATACGGCGTGGGAACCACCAGATCGTACCTCTCTTCCTGCAGGGGGAGGAAGTCCAGCCCGAACAGTCTCGCGGCAGACCAAACACCGATTCCCACATCGGCTTGACCTTCTGCAATAACCCGTGCCACTTCGAAGTGGGAGGACGCGATCCGTTGATAGCCTCTGATTCGACTGGCTTTGATTCCCGCCGCGACCAGCTTCTGGTCCAGTAAGAGTCGTGCTCCTGAACCCTCCTCACGGTTTACCAATTTGACATCTTTCCGCGCCAAGTCCGCCACCTCTCTGATACCCTTGGGATTGCCGGCCCGAACCATGAATCCTTCCTCCCAGGTCGCAAAAGTCACCACCGTAAACTCATTGCCTTTGAGATGCCGTCTGAGATACGGAAGGTTCGATTCCCCCGATCTCGCATCCACGATATGGAGACCGGCCACATGCACCTCGCCCTGTTTCAGGGCCTCAAGCGCCGCCGCGCTGCCCATCGTCCATCCCACGACCGCGGTCTTGTCTTGTCGGCGACGGAGATGTTCCCCAGCCAGAAAGATCGCCGGGTCACACCCCGCGACCGCGACGTCTCCTTCCACTACCCGACGGTCTCGAAGTAACTGAACCCGAACTCGCGCACCCGCCTTCGCGGTCCGCCCGGTAGAGCCGGCAGACCCTACAATCAGCCCATCAGCGGGCACGGTGTAGTTCAACACCCCGCCAAGCGTCGCCACCGGCCTGACGACGACCCGCTCGCCGACTCGCGCCACCTTGACCCGCACGCGTGCCGAATCAGCCGAGCTTGACGGGGGAGCACCCAGCAGATCCCCTTCGATCACCTCTCCAGTGGAGACGAGGCTGAACAGATCCTCCACCCGGCAATCAAGCGCTCCTGCCAACCGAAGCGCCACCGCGGTAGTCGGCAGGTATAGGCTCGCTTCAATCGCGTAGATCGCCTGCCTGGTGATCCCGGCCATATTGGCCAGCACACCCTGCGAAAGCGCTTTCGCGGTTCGCAGACTCCTCAGGCGATTCTCGATGTTGCTGGCGGGCTCCGCCTTGTTCTTCTCGCCCATAACGGTTGACACCGCTACCATAATAATATACAGAATGTCAAGTATTATGTCGCCTCTCTTGAACGAAACGGAACAGCCTGGACGCCTATCCGCGCACTCGCTGGTGTCCTTGCCGCGCCCTGTGGTACGTTACGCCATGATCGCGTCTCCCCTCACGTGGTTCGGGCGCTTGACGATCGGGCAGAAGTTCATGTTTTCCTTCGGGATTATGCTGGTCACGCTGGCGCTTAGCCTCGCAGCCATCCTGTTCTATCTCACTCGCATCAACAGCTACGTGGACAGGCATCAGCGGATCACCGTTCCGGCCATTGTCACGGCCGCAGCGATGCAACGGTCCGCGTTTGAGATGACTCTTACCCTGCATCTTTTTCTGGAGCGGCCGTTCCCATCCAATCTGGATGACACAATCAGCCAACTAAACCAGCACACCGCTGCATTGAAGCACTCGCTTGACCACTATCGCGTGACCCATGCGGCGCGAACACATCCGGTCCTCTATGGGATGCTAATTGAACACCGACAGGTGGTTCTTGTTCAGCAAGAGGATGCCGCGATTGAGCAGATCGATATGGTGCTCCACGAATTAACCTCGAACTGGGGCGCTCTCCTGCAAAGAGGACGCAGCTCCACAGGCGGTCCGGGCACGATGACACCCGGAGCAGCCGACCTACTCATCAAGCGTCTGAAGGACGGACTCGACCAGCTTGTGGACACCCACGTCAAAATCGATATGGAGATGAAGCGAGAAGGCGACTTGCTGCTCGGGCGCGCCAGACTCATCGCCTTGACCCTCGTCATACTCTTAGCCATCGTGATCATGGCCACGTACGCGTTGGTAACCCGCCAGATCGCCGAACCGCTTAAGCATCTCTCTGCTACGGCAGACCGGGTGGCTCGCCAAGACCTCTCGGCTACGTTCGAACCCTGGACTTCGAGCGACGAGGTCGGCCATTTGACCCGATCCCTCTCAACCATGCTGGCGACGCTTCGCGAACGCACGCTCGCTCTGGAGCGGAAGACCAAGGAACTGGAAGCGTTCACCTATTCAGTGGCCCACGACCTCAAGGCGCCACTCCGCGAGATCGAAGGCTTCTCCTCGCTACTACAGCAACAATTCGTGACGAACCAGAATCCGCAGGCCCGGCACTACGTGGAGGTCACCCACAACTCGGCACTTCGGTTGAACAGCCTTATTGACGCCTTGCTCAAGTACTCGCGTCTCGAACAACAAACCATGCCGATGGTGCGCTACAATCTATCGGAATTGATTGGAGGGCTTGTGACCGAACGGCTCCACCTCGTCACAGGACCACAGCCGAACATCACTGTGGACCTCACCGCGCAGGACCTGTTCGGTGAGCCGATCAGCATCCGCCAGGCGCTGATGAATCTGCTGGATAACGCGATCAAATTTTCGCGCCAGACTGCAACGCCTGAGATCAACATTAGTGCCAAGGAAGCGGCGGGTGAAACCCTGCTCTGGGTCAGGGACAATGGGATCGGGTTCGATCCGAAGGACTCCGAGAAGATCTTCGGATTGTTCGAACGTTTGCACTCGCCGCAGGAATATGTCGGCACCGGCGTCGGGCTCGCCATCGTGAAACTCGTCATGGAGAAACACGGAGGACGAACCTGGGCAGAATCTTCCCCCGGCAAGGGGAGCGTGTTCTACCTCGCGTTTCCGAAGGGGCCGCTCCCATGAAGGTCCTGGTCATCGATGACGAGGAATACGTCCGGCTGGTGCTTGAGGACGCGCTCAGGCAAGAAGGGTGTGATGTGACAACAGTTGCGCAGGGCCAGGCCGGAATCGAGGCTTTACAGGCGACAAGCTATGACTGCGTCATCACCGATCTGCGCATGCCCGGTATGGACGGCCGACAGGTCCTGCAGTGGGTGCGGGAACACCAACCGGACGTGGACGTGTTCGTCCTGACGGGGCATGGCGAGGTGAAGTTGGCCGTAGAAGCCATGAAGGCAGGAGCGTGGGACTTCCTGGTCAAGGAAACCCCGTTCGACGGGATTCAAGTCACTGCCGCCCTGACCAAGTTGCAGGCGGTCCGTTCTCTCCGTCGAGAGAACCTGGCTCTACGACTCGGAGCGGTCTCACGCCACGTTCCGTCAGTTCTGCCAGGGATCAGCCCAGCCTGGAAGAAGCTCATGGAAACCGTCGAGAAAATCGCCATGGCTCAGGCACCTGTTTTAATCCAGGGAGAGACCGGTTCTGGCAAGGAACTCATCGCCCGCTCCTTGCATCAACTGAGCCCTCGGCGCGACCGGCCGTTTCTTGCCGTCAATTGTGGAGCAGTCAGCGATCACCTCCTCCAGAGTGAACTCTTCGGCCATGAGAAGGGTGCCTTCACTGGCGCCACGGCAGCCAAGATCGGTCTCATTGCAGGAGCGGACAGCGGAACGCTGTTTCTCGACGAGATCAGTGAAATGAGTGGCCCCATGCAGGTCAGTCTCCTGCGTGTGCTCGATCGCGGCGAATACCGCCAGGTCGGCGGCACAAGAACGTTGACGGCCAATGTCCGCTTCATCGCTGCCAGCAATCGCAATCTTCAGGAGCTCATGTTGGCCGAACGATTTCGTGATGACCTTCTCTATAGGATCAATACGGTCCTACTGCAGGTGCCCCCGCTGCGCGAACGGCCCGAGGATATTCCTCGGCTGGCCGAACACTTTCTCCAGACCTTTCACCGCTCTGGCACGCCGATCCACCGCCTTTCCCCGGACGCGCTGGAACGGTTGGCCGCCTACTCATGGCCGGGTAATGTGCGCGAACTGCGCAACGTGGTCCAACGCTTGAGTCTGCTCGCCGGCGAAAAGGGCCCCGGTCCGATCGGACCGGAGGAACTGGCCGTGGTCCTCCCAATGACTCAACCGATTCAGGATCGTGAAGATTCGACATCACTTGGTTCTCTCGAACAGGCTGAGAAAGAACATATCCTTCGAGTTCTGAAGGATCACGGAGGCAACAAGACGCAGACCGCCAAGAGGCTCCAGATTGATTACAAGACGCTTCTCACCAAACTCCGCAAATACGGAATGAGCGAATAACGGCCGATGGGAGAATGGGCACACAGGGAGTGGTTTTCTCCTCTGGCAAGAGGAGAGAGCGAAACAATCGAAGGCGAGAAAAGCCTGGCTCTGTCGAGGGATCCTCTTCGGGATGTTTCTCGCCTGTCTGGCGCGGCAGGCGGATCCGGAGGTCACCACACCCTCGCCGACCACGCCCGACGAATTCCTATCCTCCCCCCTGATCCATGTGTGAGGCTATTGCTCGTTCGGGGATTAGCCCTTTTTCAACCTTACAGCCGGGAGAATACTCCATGAAGATGCTCCTCATCGTATTTCGCGAAAATCTTGAAGAAGAGATTCACGGCCTGCTGAAGGAGCATGATGTCAAGGCCTTTACCGAGCTGCACAAGGTGGCTGGAACCGGTGCGACCGGTGCGGCATTTCACTCCTTTAGCTGGCCTGGGGTCAACGGCATGATCCTCACCGCCTTGCCTGAGGATGAAGCGGATCGCGTTGTGGAGGGATTCAAAGCGTTTCGTGACCAACGGGTTCAACAGCAACACGGGGCTAAGATCCCTCTACGGGTGTTCGTCCTGCCCTGTCTACAGGTGGTATAGCAGCTGCTCAATTGCTTGGAGGGAGCGGGATATGCACCAGCCATGAACCGAGCAGTGACCATTTCTGGGTCTTTCGACCCCCAACTATCCCTATGCGGCGGCGGCGATCAGGTTGATCATCGTGATCCTGGAGATGGTCTCCTACCAGAACATGAAAGAGGTGACCGAAGAGCGGCCGCTAGGAGAACCGAGAAGACTTGGCATATGGAGAAAGTCCATTTCCGCTCTGGCATTTTTCCAGAGGCCAACTCCCTCCCAACGCACCACCGCTAAACTCTCGCTGAACCCCCACTTGCAAGTGTCTGATCCCTAATAAGTTCCCTTCCCCTTCTCCACCACTTCCCACAAACTCCATCCGGCAGACTATTTGCTGAGTATCAGCAGGACATCGTGTGGACGGGAAGACCATGATGGGGGGCGGGCGCATCTTGTTGGTCGAGGACATGTCTGGCGAATGCGAGCTGTTTCATCGGGCGCTGGAGCAGGCCGAATTCGCTGGCCGCCTTTCCACTGCGCCGGATGCCGAGTCTGCATTCAAGGTCTTGGAAGTGGCTGCCGAAACGGGGACCGGAGCGCTGCCCTGGTTGATCGTCCTCGACCTGAAGCTTGCATCCCTGAACGGGCTCACCCTGCTCCGGCGCATCCGACAGGACTCGCGCTTTGCCCATGTACCCGTGGTGATGCTGACGACCTCGGACGATCCACACGACATGCAGATCTGCTATGAGGCCGGGGCCAATGGCTACGTGGTGAAGCCCGGCACCTTTGCCGAACTCGTCTCGCTCGTAACTGATCTCAGTCGCTTTTGGTTGATCTGGAACCGAACCCATAAGTCTGCCGTTCAATGCTGACCCGCAACGCCCTCAAAAATCCCTACGCGGTCCTGGCGATATGCTTGATCGTCATGATCCTGGGCATCGTGTCCTACCAGAAGATGAAGGTGGACATCTTCCCGGATATCAACATCCCCGTCATCCTGGTCTCCACGTTCTACCGAGGTCTGAGCCCAAACGAGATGGAAGGAGCGATTACCCTTCGCTTTGAGCAACAGTTTCTGCAAGCCAGTTACATCGAGCACATTGAATCGCAATCCTTAGCCGGCATTAGTTTCATCAAGGTGTTTTTCCAGCCGGAGTACAGCATTGACGCAGCGCAGTCCGAACTCACCAGCCTCGCTTACAGCATCATCCGTCTGCTTCCGCCGGGGGTTTTTCCGCCCTCGGTCTTCAAGTTCGGCGTGGCCAGCCTGCCGATCGGGCTGCTCACCGTCGGCAGCGACACGCTGAGCGAGAAGGAGATGCGAGACCTCGCCTACTTCACGGTGCGTCCGCAAATGGCCTCGATCCCCGGCATCTCCACTCCTCCGGTCCTCGGCGGCAAACTCCGTCAGATCACGATCTTCATGGATCAAAACAAAATGCTGGGCCGCGGCATCTCACCGTCGGAGGTCGTGCAGGCCATCAATGCCCAGAACGCCATCATCCCGGCCGGTGATGTGAAAGTCGGTGACCTGGACTACTACGTGTATTCAAATAGCCTGATCGACATCGTAAATCAGATTAACGATGTCCCGATCAAAGTTGTGAACGGTACGCCGGTCTTTGTGCGCGACATCGGCACCGCTGCCGACTCTGCCGCGATTCAGACCTCGATCGTGAGGGTGAACGGTCGAGAGTCGGTCTATATCCCCATCACGAAACAAGAAGGAGCCAATACGCTGCATGTCGCGGATGGGATTCGTGAAAGGATCCCCAAGCTGACCGAGATCCCGGCCGGTGCCTCGGTCAAGTTCATCTACGATCAATCTCTCTACATCCGACAAGCCATTGGGAATCTCCAGAAGGAAGGGCTGTTGGGCGCCGGCCTTGCCGGCCTCATGATTTTCCTTTTTCTTCGCAGCGTGAAGGCGGCCCTGGTGGTTGGGTTGGCCATTCCCCTGTCTCTCACCTCAGCCCTCGTGCTCCTCTACCTGACGAATCAAAGCGTCAATATCATGACCCTCGGTGGGCTAGCACTGGTGATCGGCACCTTGCTGGATAACAACATCGTGGTGCAGGAAAATCTGCATCGTCACTTGGAGATGGGCAAGGACGGTCGCTCGGCTGCTGAGGACAGTGCCATTGAATTGACCCTCCCGATCTTCGTGGCCACGATCTGTATTTTGATCGTCTATCTTCCGATCATCTTCTTCAGCGGAATCATTAAATTCTTGTTCGTCCCCCTCGCGATGACGGTCGCCTTCGCCATGATGGCGGATTACGCGGTGTCCATGTCGGTCACGCCCGTCATGCTGGCCCGGCTGTACCACCATGGGCACGGCAATGGAGGAGACGTTCAAGAAGGGGCGGCGGAGTCAGGCTGGTTCGGTACCGTTCTGAGCCTCTATGGGTACATCTTGCCCGTCGCTCTCCGGTATAAGCCCTTCGTCTTGTGGGGAGCGTTGACTGTGTTGCTCGCCGTGGGTGTATTCCTCGTGCCTCACCTTCACACCGAGTTCTTCCCGAAAATTGACGCCGGGAACTTTACCCTCCTGGTCACAGCCCCTGAAGGATCTAGGATTGAAAAAACCACAGCCATCGTCGGTCAGATAGAACAGATGATCCGCGAACTCATTCCCAATGACGAGTTGGACGAACTCGTCTCCAATACAGGTCTGTATTATGGCGACGCCGCCCGGTTCACACCCAACACAGGTCCCCATACCGCCTTTATCCTTGTCAGCCTCGTGACCGGCCATCGAGGGCACTCCGACACCTACATCGCACGGCTCAGGGAACGGCTTCATCGAGACCTGCCTGGAATCGACGTGGCCTTTCAAACGGGTGGGATCGTGAGCGACGTTCTCAACTTCGGCCTGCGAGCGCCCGTGGATATTCAAGTCAGAGGGCCTCATCTCGATCTCGTCCGACCGGTGGCTGAGGAGATTCAGCGCCGAGTGGCCCAGATCCCGAACACGGTGGATGTGCGGATCAAGCAGGGCAAGAACTATCCCGAGCTGCATCTGATTGTGGATCGGACGAAAGCCGCCTACTACGGCATCACGCAAGACCGGGTCGTGGTGGATGTGATCACCGGCCTCAGTTCAAACATTGCGCTCAGTCCCAACTACTGGCTCGACCCGAAGACCGCCAATGGGTATTACCTGCTGGCCCAGTATCCCGAACAGTCTCTCAACCGGACGGAGGATCTGCTAAATATCCCTGTGGTCGGAGCCAGAGTGCCGCTTCTCCCCTCAGCGAGCCTTGGCAATACCACATTCTCCGGATCAAGCCTCGCATTGGAGAACACTCCTTTTGCAGGCCGCGCCTTGAACCTCGCCGGTGGCTACTTCAGCGGCGACGATCGACGTGGGCCGCCGGTCCGGCTCCGTGATCTCGCCCAGATCATCCACCAGACCGGCCCTGATTCAGTGGATCACTATGACCTCTCTCGCCTGATTGACGTCCTGGTCACCCCTGTCGGGAACGATCTCGGCCGTGTGGCAGCCGAGATCGAATGGGCCCTCAAGGCCGTTTCGTTGCCCAAGGATGTCACAGTGACTCTGAAGGGCGAGGTGGCCAACATGCACGCTGCCTTCCAAAACTTCGCCCTCGCCCTGCCCTTGGCCGTCATCTTGATCTACCTCGTGATGGTTGGGTTGTTCCGATCTCTGATCGACCCACTTATTATTCTCCTGGCGGTTCCACTGGGCTGGATCGGAACGGTCCTGATGCTGCTCCTGACCGGCACGTCTGCAAATGTCGAGTCCATGATCGGGACCCTGATGATGATGGGGATTGTGGTCTCAAACAGCATCCTGCTGGTGGACTTCGCCAACCGTATGGCTCGGTCAGGGCTCACACCGGACGCGGCCGTCCTGGAGGCTGGCAGGCGTCGCCTTCGGCCCATTGTCATGACGGCGTTGGCGACGATCCTGGGGCTTCTTCCCCTCTCCCTGGGATTCGGTGAGGGCAATGAAACCATGGTCCCTCTTGCCCGGGCCGTGATCGGGGGGCTGCTGGTCTCAACGATCATGACCCTGCTTGTCGTGCCGGTCCTCCATAGTCTCATGCTCGCCCGGGAGCAGCCGTCACAAGCTGTCGTCAGACCTGACTCCACGGAATCGGAGACCTGACCCAAATGCCCACGCACGATCCAATCGAACCCCGACCGATCCGCTGGCGCCTCCTTCTGCTCTCCGGACTCATTGGCCTCACTCTGCTGGGTGGGGCCTTCATGATGCTCCAGAAAGGTGAAAGAGCGCCGGCATCTGAAGAGAACGCCAACGCGCCATCCCAAGACACTGCCGGGTCCATTCCAGGAGACACAGCCACACCGGCTGGACAGACAGGAGACGAACAGGCTCGATTGACTGCCGTGGAGGTCCAGGTCGCGAAACCGATCCGGCGCGACGTGACCTATTCGATCTCGCTCCCGGCCAATGTTGCCCCCCTCTACCAGACCACGCTCTACGCCAAAGTCGCCGGCTATCTGAAATGGATCGGGCCGGATAAAGGGGACCGGGTAAAGAAGGACCAAATCCTGGCGATCATCGATGCCCCTGAAGTGGAGGAGCAGTACCACCAGGCGGTGGCCGACTACAAAATCAAGAAACTGACTTACGAGCGGCTGGCGAATGTCTGGAAGGAAACGCCCGATGTGATCGCCAAACAGGATGTGGACGTCGCGGAGGCAGCGTTTGAGGGGGCGAAACATCTCATGGAGCAGCGAACCGTCCTGCGTGACTACATGAAGGTGCGCGCTCCCTATTCAGGGCTCATCACGGCTCGGTTCGCCGATCCCGGCGCCATGATCCAGATCGCTACCAGTTCCGCCACCAATGCCAGTCCGGTCTTTACGATCATGGATATCGAGACCGTCAGAATTTATACCAATGTCCCGCAAGACGAAGCCCCGATGGTCAGAGCTGGCACCCCGGTTATCGTCACCGTCAAAGAACTCGCAGACCGCCCCTTTACGGCGACGGTCACGCGAACAACCCTCTCGCTGGACCCTTCGACCAGAACCATGTTGGTCGAAATTGACCTCCCTAACCGGGATCACGCTCTGCAACCAGGCACGTTTGCGGAAGTCACGCTCATGCTTCGGCAGAGCCCCAATGCGCTCGTCATCCCACCAGGATCAATCGTGACCAACGGGAAAACCAAATCGGTTTTCATCGTGCAGCAGGGTCGGGCGAAACTCGTTCCGATTACAACTGGCCTCAGCGACGGCCGGTGGGCTGAAATCACGCAGGGGCTCAACGGAACTGAGGATGTGGTGGTAGTCGGCAAGACCAGGCTCGCAGAGGGAACACTCGTGCGGGCAGCTCCGTACAACCTGCCGGAAGGCACACCCTCGGTTCAGAAGTTCGACCGACGATCAGCGGGGGGCAGCGCATCTTCCAAGCCTCTGTCTCCACTTGGGACAGCCGCACCGGGGAATCGCTAAGACACCATGAAGACTCCATCGTTGATCAACCAACTAATCAGGAGAGAGCATATGAAAGATCCCAAGGTAAACGGAATCGTATTTCTGTTGACGCTGGTCATGGCATCGACTTGGTTGGTCCCGTTTTCATCGACCGCCCAACCTATTGCCAAACGTGAAGCCGAACCACCGGCTCGCGGGAGTTTTTTGGGGATGCAGCAAGCCATCGAACTAGCCTTGCGATATCACCCGCTCGTCCAGGAAGCTGACGCCACGCTCAAAGCGGCAACCGCTCGGACAGATCAGGCCCGTTCCAACTATTACCCTCAGGTCAGTGCCCACTTCGACACGTCGGCAGGCGCGGGACGAATCAATCCACGTTTCCTGATCGGTGGATTTCTGGTCCAAGCGAATCTGAGCCAGTATATGGGAGGAGTGAGTATCGACCAGAGGATTTACGACTTCGGCTTCACTCAACATACCGTAAACTCCGTCCACCTTGCCGAACGCGCCCAGGAACAGGACATCAATGCGCGGCGTGCCCTTGTCATCCTGAATGTACAGACAGTTTATCTGACCAGTTTGAAACGCCAACGACTCGTTCAGATTGCGGAAGAGACCGTCCGCGAACGTGGGATTGTCAGGAACCAGATTGAGGCCCTCTATCGACAGCAACTCAAGTCGAAATTGGACTTGGACCTTGTCCAGGTGGAACTGACCAATGCGGAGTCCTTACTTGTCAAGGCGAGGAACGAATTCAAAGCGAGCTTCGCTAATTTGAATCGCGCGATGGGCATCACCGGTGCGGAGGACTATGTACTCGAAGCCCTGCCCATTCACGTGCGTCCACAGCGTCCCCTTGAAATGCTCATCAGCGACAGCCTCTCCCATCCAGAGTTCCGCAAGGCGAAAGAACTGACCGCCTCGGCAGAAGCTCGTGTGACCGCGATGAAAAGACAGTTTCTTCCCACCGTCTCTGCCTACGCCAGTGGGGGTGACTTTGAGGTGTTTGACACGAGTAGAGTCGCACAAACCGGAGGGTGGTGGGCGGTTGGAGGTTTCATCTCCATGCCGTTGTTCACCGGCTTCTTGATCGAAAACCAGGTTCGTGAAGCAAAGGCACAGAAGGAAGCCGCGGACGCTGCTAGCCTGAATATTGGGCAGGCCTTGACCCAACAGGTTACGAATGCCTACCTCGATACGGTGACCTTTGCGCAGCAAATCAAGCTGTCGGAGGAGCAGGTGAAGACAGCTCAGGAAGCCTTACAGTTGGCCAGACAGCGGTACAGGTTAGGGCTGGGATCGGTGGTGGAGGTCACGCAGTCGGAGGTAGTCCTGACCGGGGCCCAGACCAAACTAGCTGAAGCCCAGTACGACTACAAGATCTCTGAGGTCACGCTGGCCTATGCGGCCGGCCTCGCTGGCGTCCCGAACGGAGAAAACTTGCTCCCGTGAGGAACAAAACCTCCGACCCTATACGCCTCAATCCCCTACTAGAGGCATTGGGTGCTGATTTGAGCTCCGGTTTTGGCGCGCACTGCGACCAGCATTCAATTCCGGCAAAAACGAGCGCATGACGACTGGGGTGACGACGTAGGGATCGGCAGTTACGATTACGAACGATGGTTACGTCGTAAGGTAGCGGTTTAGCGCAACAAAACTTGGCTCGACTTTTCCCTGTCCCAAGACAGCAGTTTCGTCTATAATTCACCCCCCTCTGGTGATTGTGTGACAGAGGGCAAGTTTCGATCAGGAGTTCCTAAGGCAGTTTAACCGTTTGTAGCACACCTATCTCCCACAGAAACGGGTGCTGATCACAAGGAGGTTTTGCCATGAAGAAGCTTATCGGCCTGATAGCGCTAGCAGTAGTGCTGGGCTTTGGGACTGCAACCCTGTCATACGCCGCTGGTGAAATGGCAGCGCCAGCCCCCCAGACTGTCACAGGGGACGTGCTGAAGATTGAGGGGGAGTTTTACGTGGTGAAGGATATGACCGGCAAGGAAGTCCGCCTGCATGTAGACAAGAGCACTAAGCTGGAAGGCTCCTTCAACGCCGGCGACAGGATTGAGGCCCAAGTAACGGAGAAGGGCCACGCGCTGTCCATTACAAAACCCCTCGAAGCAGGTTCTGGGATCGCACCACGGTAGAGCTCCTGCATTGAGATTGGACCAGTCCTCAAGGCTGGTCCAATCCGTTTACTTCGCAGAATCGGAGTTCAGTCTTCCAACCAGGTCCACCGGGATTGCGGTCTTCAGGCGGCTGATCCCTTCCTGCATTTTACTGTGCGCGCTCTCCTTATCCGCTGCAGAGCCAGCTTGAGCAAGAAACGACTCCCACACGGTAATTGCCTCCTCGCGGAGTCCTTTGGCTTCCAGGGCCAACCCCAGGTTATAGGCAGCGATGACTGAAGTCGGATCCACGACGAGTGCCTGGCGAAACTCTTGCGTCGCGTCCTCCAGTCGGTCCATATCCCACAAGAGATTCCCCAGATTAATGTGCGTCCGCCTGGAGTTCGGACTCAGCCGAAGGGCAGTTCGGTACAACGCCGCGGCTTCTTCAGCCCTGCCGGCTCGCTGCCATGCAAGTGCTGCGTCGGTGAAGAGTTCCGCGTCGTCCGGAGCCAGCGCCATCGCCTTATCATACGCTTGCACTGCCTTGTCCCATTGCTCCAGTGATGCGTAGGCGAGCCCGAGGTTCCGGGCGATACACGGAGCATCTGGCCAGGATTCGGCTGCCGTATGGTAGTGGTGGATGGCAAGCTTCAAGAGATCGGAATCCCCGTGCAGCACCATCGCAATGGTCTGCAAAAGATGACCGGTGGCAAACGAACGGTTAGCCTCAGGCTTAGCAACGGGGGTGACCGGCCGTTGGGTACGTGCCAGCGGAGACGGCCAGGACAACAGGTGATGTGAAGCCAACCATTGCAGGATTACAGGAGCCGGGATCGAGTAACTGATGCCTGACTTCATAGTGACGCTTCCGATCGCGACTCCACTACGGTCCTTCACTCGTTCCAGGTACGGCACAGTGGTGACCACCAAACCAGCCACCTCGCCTGAGTCTGTTCGCACAAGCGGGCCCCCGCTGTTCCCGAAGTTCAGGAGACCTGTTGTTTGGATGAAGCCCGCGGCACGCCCTTTCGTCCTCGACTGTCCCTGAACGAGACCGCTTACATTTGCCGGCATAACTGTGGCATGGAGGGTAAAGCCCATCTGCAGGATATCTGTCACGCGGGGATAACCAACGGCGATCACCTCGTTCCCTTCCTGTGGATTCTCAGCTGCCAGCGCTAGGTGATCAATCCAAGTGCCCTGAACGCGAAGGGCCGCTAGATCCAAATCAGCGTCTACTGCGGCTACGTCTGGCGCACGATAGACTTCCTGATCACGGACATACACGTACAGGCGCGTACTCTCTTGAATCACGTGGGCATTCGTGACTAGCAGGCCCTTGGCATCCACGAAGAACCCGCTACCCAGCGAGATGCTATGGTTGGCCTCGTTGACGGCAACGATGAGGGCGGTCGCAGCCTTGGCCTGCCGGAAGATGTCCTCCCGCTGGCCCGCACGGGCAGGCACCGCTAAGGCGAAGAGCAGGAACGCTGTAATCAGCACATGCAACATGGCTTGGGTTAAGTCTAGCACAGCATGTGGGAGGGTCAAACGCGACGGCAGGGATGCACAAGGACATTTCCAAGGGTGCAGGACAAACTGAACCAAAACCTCTTGCGGAAGAGCAGGTGAAGACAGCGAAGGAAGCCTTACAGTTGGCCAGGCAGCGGTACAAGTTAGGGCTGGGTTCAGTGGTGGAGGTCACTCAGTCGGAGGTGGCTCTGACTCGGCCCAGAGGAAGCTGGCTGAACGCAAGTGACGGACTGGGAACCAGCTTCCGGAGATCGATCACCATCTCGTCTTTTTCCCATCCCAGCAACTGATCCCAAATGCTGCTCTCTTCCGTCACGACGGCGGTGGTCTGATCAAAGCGTATGTCAAATCCTTTGGCCGCTGTCGGCCTCATCGGGTACCGGCGGTCATAGACCATCCCGTAAGCGGGGATGCCGTACATAATCCGACGATTGCCCAGGATAAAATGTAATTGGTTGTCCTTAACGTATATCCCGCCGGACGTGATCTCTCGTTTGATCGAGGTCTGCGGTTGACTCAGATAGTAGGTGACGCGTTCGTCCGGCTTGGCCTGCGCCAGCGCCTCTGACAGCCTGGGAACGAGCAATGCAATTTCCTCGTCACGGAAGGCTGGCTCCCACGGGGCTTCGCCGAGAATCTTGACAAGAAGCCATGGGCGATGTTCCCTCACCATAAACCCCTTGAGGATATCCCCCATTTCACCTGGGCTGATCAGCGCCGGATGGCTGTTGGCGCTCGGAGGCCATTCTGGAAGAAAGAACGGATCAGGCTCCAATCTGACGAAATTGACCGGGTCCTCGTAAATCACTCGCGAGGGAACTTGCGGCACCGCACAGCCCGCGACGGCAAGTAAAAAGGCAAAAGTAAAAAGGTGAACAAGAACTTTGAAGCATTTTGCACTGACTGATTGAAACTTTTTACTTTTCACTTTTTCCTTTGCCCTCTGTCACTCTGTGACAGTGACGGTTATTTCAACCCGCTCCAGCGGATTATCCCGACTGTCCCGCTTGACGTTCACGATCTTGTCGGCCACCTCCATCCCGCTGACGACCTCGCCGAAGACGGTGTATTTCCAATCCAGAAAATGAGCGTCGTTCACGCAGATGAAAAACTGCGACCCGGCGCTGTCGGGATCGTTTGAACGAGCCATCGACAGGATCCCGCGTTTGTGGGGCTTACTGTTGAACTCGGCCTTCACCCGATGGCCTGGCCCCCCCATGCCGTGCGACGAGCGGTCCAGGCTCTTGCTGTTCGGATCACCGCCCTGGATCATGAACCCCGGAATCACGCGGTGAAAGGTGGTCCCGTCGTAAAACTTCTCCTGGGCCAGCTTGATGAAATTCTTCACGTGATTGGGAGCCACATCCGGAAAGAACTTGAGCACGATCTCCCCCACCGGCTCCCCC
>Ga0209853_1000200_pt1 | contig 16198 bp, 14 predicted proteins | sample GWRWS1_30_40_FD_187224 | JGI IMG/M metagenome (GOLD analysis project Ga0209853, IMG submission 187224) | Riverbed sediment microbial communities from areas with vegetation nearby in Columbia River, Washington, USA - GW-RW S1_30_40 (SPAdes)... | ecosystem: Environmental > Aquatic > Freshwater >...
GACGCGCGGCCGGAGCGAGGCGCCACGCGCGAGGCCGCGCCGGTATCCTGTGCGAGCTGCGGCACCGTCGAAGCGATCCGCACGATCGAGCTGCGCGGCGATGCGGCGGGCGCCCAGGAGCTGGACCAGCACCTCAGCAAGCGGGTCGTGTACCGCGTCACCGTGCGGCTGGACGACGGGTCGTACCGGACGCTCTCGCAGACGACGACGCCCGCGATTGCCGTGGGCGGGAAAGTGCGCATCGTGGACGGCGCGGTGGTGGCGCACCCATGACGGCAAGGAGACGCTGATTGCTCGGACGGCGGGCGAGGGCGCGAGAGCCGACGCGCCGCCGGTGACAACAACCCGACCACATTCTCCCCGGGAGAGCTCTCCCGAGCACCAGCAATCCAGGAGCTCTCCGCTTCAGGCCCGCTTCCCTCCCCGCGGGCCTTCTTTTTTTGCGCGCCCGGATGATGTTCAGCATCGTCGGCGCGTTCGCCGTGGCGCGCCGTCGAATATTCTTACGTCGATGATTCTTACAATCGCTCCGCGCGACGAAAGGTTTGACAATCGTTTGCACTCGCTAGGCTGTTGCTGAGGTACTGCGGCGCTAGAGTGAGAGAAGCGGGAAGACCGCATCCACAGCACTGCTCGAGGGGAGGACCTATGAAGCTCAAAGCGCTCGTCGCCGCTCTCGCGATGACCGTTGCTGGCGTCGCGTCCGGGGCCGGTATCACGCTGACCCAGGTGGGTGCGCAGACTTTCCCCAGTCCGATCGGGATCGACTATCACCAGCCGCTGAACTCCATGGTGTTCTCGGTCAACTACATCACGGGACTCCCGAACAATTTCGCGCGTCTGGATATCGCAACCGGCACGTTCCAGCCGTTCTCGACGATCTCGGGGCTGACCGAAGAGGTCAAGATCGCAACCGCTCGCCCCGGCAACCCCGGCGGCTGGGCGGCGGGCACCATGTTCACCGGCAACGGTGTCGACGGTCAGATCACCCGCATCAATCCGGACGGCACCCTGTTCGGCGGGAGCGCGCTATGGGTCGATCTCCCCGGCGCCGGGAACGGTCTAATGCGTGGCTCGTTGTACGTCGATCGCACCGGCGTGTGGGGCGGGGATCTCATCGCGGTAACGACTGCCGGCGAGGTGTGGCGAATCGACAACCTCGGCGCGGCGACGATGGTCGCGGACGTCAACACACACCTCGAGGGCGTGGCGACAGTGCCGAACGATCCGAAATACGGCCCGCTCGCCGGCAAGATCATCGCCGGTGCCGAAGGACAGGGACTGCTCTATGCCTTCGGTACGTCGGGCGCCCCGCAATCCTTCGATGTAGACGTGAACGTGGAGGATATCGACCTCATTGACGCCGGCGAGAACTTCTTCGGCGTCAACTTCGGAACGTCCAAGATTCTCGCGGCGCCGGCGAGCGACTTCGCGTCTTTTGTGGGCGACATCCTGCTCACTCAGGAATTCCCCACCGGCGGTTCGGGACTCTATCGGCTTCACTGGACCGGCTCCCAGCTGGTTGCCGACCTCTTCACGGTCAACGCCGGATCCGCGCCTGTGGGCCAATGGGAGCACGTGAGCTTCGGCCCGGTCCCAATCAGCGTCCCCGAGCCCGGGACCGGCGCATTGCTTGGCCTCGCGTTGTTCGGCGCGTTCGCGGCCGCCCGGCGAGGGCGGGTGAATCCGAAGCGATAAGGAAGAAGCAGGGCGGGCGAAGCACCCGCTTCTCAGGACGGCGGGATGGGCTCCCGCCGTCTCTTTTTCTACACCGCGATCGGGGCCTTGATCGCCGGGTGCGGGTCGTAGCCCTCCAGCGTGAAGTCCTCGTACCGGAAGGCGAAGATGTCCTTCACCGCCGGATTCAGCTTCATCCTGGGGAACGGGTGTGGAGCCCGCGTCAGCTGCTCGCGCGCCTGTTCGAGGTGATTCAGGTAGAGGTGCGCGTCGCCGAGCGTGAGCACGAACTCCGCAGGCTTGAAGCCGGTCACTTGCGCGACCATGAGCGTCAGCAGCGCGTAGGAAGCGATGTTGAACGGCACGCCGAGGAAGATGTCGGCGCTGCGCTGATAGAGCTGGCACGAGAGCCGCCCCTCGGCGACGTAGAACTGGAACAGCGCGTGGCAGGGCGGCAGCGCCATGCGCTCGACGTCGGCCGGGTTCCACGCGGTGACGAGGTGACGCCGCGAGTCGGGCTTGCGCTTGATCGAGTCGACCACCTTCGCGATCTGATCGAGCGTCGTACCGTCGCCGGCCGGCCAGCTGCGCCACTGGGAGCCGTACACCGGTCCGAGGTTCCCGTCCGCGTCGGCCCACTCGTCCCAGATCGTGACCCCGCGCTCCTGCAGCCAGCGCACGTTGGTGTCGCCACGCAGGAACCACAGCAGCTCGTAGATGATCGACTTGAGATGCAGCTTCTTCGTGGTGAGCAGCGGGAACCGGTCGGCGAGATCGAACCGCATCTGCCAGCCGAAGGTCGAGAGCGTGCCGGTGCCGGTGCGGTCGCTCTTGCGGTGCCCGCGCTCGAGGACGTGCCGCATCAGATCGAGGTAGGCCTGCTCCATGTTCAGTGCGCGATGTAGTTGAACAGCTCCCGCGCCGACTGGAAGCGGTCCTCGGGACGCTTCGCGAGCAGCCGCTCGACGAGCGGCTGGTAACCGGCGAGCCGCTTGGGCAGCCGCGGAATCTCGCCGTGCACGTGCTGATAGGCGAGCGCCGACGCGTTGTCGCCCTCGTAGGCGTGCTTGCCGGTCAGCATCTCGTAGAGGATGACGCCGGCCGCGTAGAGGTCGCCGCGGGCGTCGTGCGGGTGGCCGAGGCACTGCTCGGGGCTCATGTAGAGCGGGGTCGCCATCACCATGCCCTTCTGCGTGAGCGTCGACGTCGCGTCGATCTCGCGCGCGAGGCCGAAGTCGAGGATCGCCGGGCGGTGGTTCGCGCGGAACATGATGTTCTGCGGCTTCAGGTCGCGGTGCACGACCCCCGCCGAGTGCACGGCCTCGAGCGCCTCCGCGAGCTGCACCAGGATCTTGAGCGACCCCATCGAGCTGATGCCCTTGCGGATGCGCTCCTGGAGGTCCCCGCCGGGGAAGTACTCCATGGCGAGCCACGGGTTGTCGGACGTGAACCCCTGGTCGAAGATCATGACGACGTGCTCGTTCTGGACGCGCTGGATGATCTTGTACTCGCGCACGAACCGCGCGCGCGACGTCGGATCGGCGGCGAGGCGCGGGTCGAGCATCTTCAGCACGAGCTGCAAGCCGTCCGACTCCCGCTCGGCGAGGAAGACGCGCGACATCCCGCCCTCGCCGATCTTCCGCAGCACCTTGTAGCCGGTGACGTCGAGCTTCACGTTGCCGGCCGGCTGGCCGATCTCGGCGATGGACAGCTGCTGGGTCCGGCGCAGCATGGCCACGTCGCGCGAGATCGCGACCGACTCGATCATCGCCTCCTTGATTGCCATCGCAAGCCGGATCGCCGTGACGTCGGGCTTCCTGAGGTAGTCGGCGGCGCCGGCTTTGATCGCCTTGACCGCCGTGTCTTCGCCGCCCGAGTCGGAGAGCACGAGCGTCGGCGGAACCGGGCCCTCCGCGCGGAACTCGCGCAGCCACTCGAGGCCGTCCTGTCCGTCGCCAGGCGTGTCGTCGAGCAGCAGCGCGTCGTAGCGGCGCCAGTCGAAGCCGACGGTCGGCTTGCCGTGGCGGGCCGGGTCCCAGAGGGTGAGCTCCGCGTCGGGCATCGCGGCGCCGAGATACTGCGCGATCCGCTCGCGAAACTCCCGGGAATCGTCGATGACCAGGACGCGCATTCGGTCAAGGAGGGGAAGACTCGCTGGATGATAGCTCTTTCCGGGAGCGCGTCTCCGGCGGCACGCGCCAAAGTGTGACGGCTACCGCAATCGCGAAGAAAACGTAAGCAGTCGTGAATACCCACTCGGGGAAGTCGTAGTAGAGGAGTCGGCTCACCCAGCGGCCGACGAAGCTCGGGCCGTCGGGGCTTCCGCTCCGCAGCAGGTACTCCCAGACGGTGAGCGGACAGGCGACGCCGGCGAGCGCCTCGGCGGCGACGAAGACGATCGCCGCGAGATGGGCGTAGCGGAACGCGCGGTTGCGGATCCAGCGCCATCCGGCGACGGCGCCGACGAGGATCAGCGCGAGGCCGCCGACGACGAACAGGACGAACGCGAAGTGGACGACGAGGACGACGTCGGCGAGGAGCGCGGTGCCCACTGCCTGGCTGGCGCCGTCCTCAGGGTGTTGCCCCGGCCGCTAGGGGTCGGAGCGGATCCGCGCACCACTCGCTCCACGAGCCGGGGTAGAGGCGGCTTCCCGAAAGCCCCGCGATCTCCATCGCCAGCAGGTTGTGGCACGCCGCAACCCCCGAGCCGCAGGAGTGCACGACGCCTTCCGCAGGCACGCCGGCGAGCAATGCCTGCCACTCCGCGCGGAGCTGCGCCGCCGCCTTGAACACGCTGCCCGTACCGAGGTTCTCCCGGACGAAACGGTTGACCGAGCCGGGGATATGACCGGCCACCGGATCGATCGGCTCGGCTTCGCCGCGATACCGTTCGGCCGAGCGCGCGTCGACGAGCTTCACCGCCCCGTCGCGCAGGTGCGAGGCGACGAATCCGACATCCACCGCGAGCGGCCGCGCGCGCGGCTCGAACCGCGCCGGCGTGATGCGCGGCAGCGCCGCCGATTCCGGCCGCTCCTCCCGCAGCCACTGGGCGAGGCCGCCGTCGAGCACCGCGGCCGCGTCGTGCCCAAGCCAGCGCAGCATCCACCAGAGGCGCGCCGCGCTCACACCGCCCTGGGCGTCGTAGGCGACGACCTGCGAGTCCGTCCCGACCCCCGCCGCACCGAGCTTCGCCGCGAAGGCGCCCGGGTCGGGCAGCGGGTGGCGCCCGTTCTGGCCGGTGAGCGGCCCCGCGAGGTCCTCGTCCATGTGCATGAACCGCGCGCCGGGGAGGTGCGACTTCAGGTACTCCTCGCGGCCCGCGTCCGGGCGCGCGAGGTCGTGGCGGCAGTCGAAGACGATCCAGCGCGGATCGTCGAGGTGCGCGGCGAGGGCCTCGGTGCTGACGAGCGTGGTGTGCATGGCGCGCCGAATATAGCAGGACCGGGCGATAATCCCCGCTTGCCCGGAGAACCACGCCGCGCCATGCCGAAAGCGAATCCGTCCGTCGACGAGGCGCCGAAGAGCTTCGAGGCCGCGCTCGCCGAGCTCGAGAAGATCGTCCAGTCGATGGAGGCGGGCAGCCTGACGCTCGAGCAGTCGCTCGCCGCGCACAAGCGGGGGCTGGAGCTCGCCAGGTATTGCCAGGCGACCCTCGCGCAGGCGCAGCAGCAGGTCCGGGTGCTGGAGGACGAGGCGCTGAAGGCGATGCCGGCGGGATCGGCGAGTGGCGACGCCGAGGGTTGAGTTCCGCGACTGGATGGCGGGCGTGCAGGCGCGCGTCGAGCGCGCGCTCGACCGCATGCTCCCGCCCGGCGGCGAGGCCCCGCAGCGGCTGCACGAAGCGATGCGCTATGCCGTGCTGGGCGGCGGCAAGCGGGTGAGACCGCTCCTCGCCTTCGCCGCGGGCGAGGCCGCGCGCGCGGCGCCGGAACGGCTCGAGGCGGTCGCCTGCGCCGTCGAGCTCCTCCACGCCTACTCCCTCGTCCACGATGACCTGCCGTGCATGGACGACGACACGCTCCGCCGCGGCAAGCCGACGGTGCACGTCGAGTTCGACGAGGCGACCGCGCTGCTCGTCGGCGACAGCCTGCAGTCGCTGGCGTTCGAGGTGCTGGCGGGGAATCGCCTCGCCGACGATCCCGCGGCCCAGCTCGAGATGGTGCGCGCCTTCGCGGTCGCGAGCGGCACCCGCGGCATGGCGGGCGGCCAGGCGATCGACCTTGCCGCGGTCGGGAAGCCCCTCGCGCTTCCGGAGCTCGAGTTCATGCACATCCTGAAGACCGGCGCCCTGATCCGGGCGTCGGTCATGCTCGGCGCGCGCTGCGGCGACGCGCTGGGCGCGGCCGAGCTCGGGCGGCTCGATCGATACGCCAAGTGCGTCGGCCTCGCCTTCCAGGTGGTCGACGACGTCCTCGACGCCGAGACACCGACGGCCACGCTCGGCAAGACCGCCGGCAAGGACGCCGCGCGAGGCAAGCCCACCTACGTGTCCGTGCTCGGGCTCACCCGCGCGCGCGAGCTCGCGCAGGAGCTGCGCCGGGACGCGCGCGCCGCCCTCGAGGGGCTCGGCGTCCGCGCCGGGCGGCTGCTCGACCTCGCCGATTTCATCGTGCTGCGGGAGTTCTGACGCGCCGGACGCGCTACAATCTGCCGGCAGGTGCAGCGTCCGATTCCCCTTTCCGCGCCCGAGGTTACCCGTCCCGTGCCGTACGAGCTGCTCCAGACCATCAACGACCCGGCGAGCCTCCGCAAGCTCGACCGCAAGGCACTCGGCGAGCTCGCGACCGAGCTGCGGGCCTTCGTCCTGGAGTCGGTCAGCAAGACCGGCGGGCACCTCGCGTCGAACCTCGGCTCCGTGGAGCTCACGATCGCGCTCCACTGGGTCTTCAACACGCCGGAGGACCGGATCGTCTGGGACGTCGGTCACCAGACCTATCCGCACAAGATCCTGACCGGGCGCCGCGAGGGGATGGCGCGCCTGCGGATGCTGGGCGGGATCTCGGGCTTCCCGCGCCGGAGCGAGTCGGTCTACGACACGTTCGGGACGGCGCACTCGAGCACCTCGATCAGCGCGGCGCTTGGGATGGCGGTCGCCGCCAAGCGCAAGGGCGAGAAGCGGCACGTCATCGCCGTCATCGGGGACGGCGCGATGTCGGCGGGCATGGCCTTCGAGGCGATGAACAACGCCGGCATCGCCGACGCGAACCTGCTCGTGATCCTCAACGACAACGACATGTCGATCTCGCCGGCGGTCGGGGGGATGAACCGCTACCTGGCGCGGCTCGTTTCCGGGCGGTTCTACGCCGCGGCGCGGCGCGCCGCGGAGAAAGTGCTCTCCGGAGTGCCGCCGCTGTGGGAGCTCGCGCGCAAGGTCGAGGAGCACGCCAAGGGCATGGTCGTCCCGTCGACGCTGTTCGAGGAGTTCGGCTTCAACTACATCGGCCCGATCGACGGCCACGACCTCGACTCGCTCATCCCGACGCTGAAGAACATCAAGGCGCTGCCCGGCCCGCAGTTCCTGCACATCGTGACCACCAAGGGTCAGGGCTACAAGCTCGCGGAGGCCGACCCCGTCCTGTACCACGGCGTGTCGAAGTTCGAGCCCGCGGCGGGGATCGCCGGCGGCAAGTCCGGCGGCAAGCCGACGTTCACCCAGGTCTTCGGCGACTGGCTGTGCGACATGGCCGAGCGCGACCCACGCCTGATCGGCATCACGCCCGCGATGCGCGAGGGCTCGGGACTCGTGAAGTTCGCCGAGCAGTTCCCCGACCGCTACTTCGACGTCGGCATCGCCGAGCAGCACGCGGTGACCTTCGCGGCCGGGCTCGCCTGCGAGGGGCTGAAGCCGGTGGTCGCGATCTACTCGACGTTCCTCCAGCGCGCCTACGACCAGTTCATCCACGACGTCCAGATCCAGAGCCTGCCGGTGCTGTTCGCGCTCGACCGGGCGGGGCTGGTCGGCGCCGACGGCCAGACCCACCACGGCGCGTTCGACCTCGCGTACCTGCGGTGCGTGCCGAACATCACCGTGATGGCGCCGGCGGACGAGAACGAATGCCGCCAGATGCTCTACACCGGGTTCCTGCTCGATACCCCGGCGGCGGTGCGGTACCCGCGCGGCAGCGGCCCCGGCGTGCCGGTCGAGAAGGAGATGCAGCGGCTCCCGATCGGCAAGGGCGAGGTTCGCCGCGAAGGCCGCCGCGTGGCGATCCTCGCGTTCGGGACGGTGCTGAAGCCCGCGCTCGAGGCGGGCGAGGAGCTCGACGCGACCGTCGTGAACATGCGCTTCGTCAAGCCGCTCGATGACGAGCTCGTCGCCCAGCTCGCGCGCTCGCATGCGCTCCTGGTCACGGTCGAGGACAACGTCGTGATGGGCGGCGCGGGGAGCGCGGTGGCCGAGAGCCTCGCCGCCCAGGGGATCGGCGCCGCGCTGCTCCAGCTCGGGCTCCCCGACCGGTTCATCGATCACGGCGACCAGAATCAGCTGCTCGCGGTGGCGGGGCTGAACAAGGATGGGATCCTCGCGCCGATCCGCGCGCGCCTCGGGCAGCTTTCGCCGCACGTGCGAGCGGCATAACCCCGTGCGGCGAAAGGACTTTGGGCCGACGTCGCGAGAGTGCGTGCTAGAATCGCCGGGTCTCCCGCGACTCGCCTACGAAAGGCCTCCGGCATGAACACCCGCGACCCCGTCGGCGCCAAAGGCGCCGCGCCGGACGCCATTCCCGACGTCCAGGCGTCCGCCGACACGCGCCGGCTCGCGATCGACAAGGTCGGGATCAAGGCGATCCGGCACCCGATCCGGGTGGCGGAGAAGGGCGGCGGCGTCCAGCACACGATCGCGACGTTCAACATGTACGTCGGGCTGCCGCATCACTTCAAGGGCACCCACATGTCGCGGTTCGTCGAGATCCTGCACGCGCACGAGCGCGAGATCTCGGTGGACAGCTTCAAGTCCATGCTGCGCGAGATGCTGGAGCGGCTCGAGGCCGAGTCGGGTCACATCGAGATGAACTTCCCGTACTTCATCGAGAAGCGCGCGCCGGTCTCGGGCGTCCAGAGCCTGATGGACTACGACGTGACCTTCAACGGCGGGATCGAGCGCGGCCGACCGACCTTCACCATGAAGGTGGTGGTGCCGGTGACGAGCCTCTGCCCGTGCTCCAAGGAGATCTCCGAGTACGGCGCCCACAACCAGCGCTCGCACCTGACGATCACCGCGCGGACCAAGGGCTTCGTCTGGATCGAGGACCTCGTCGCGGCGGCGGAGGCCGAGGGATCGTCCGAGCTCTTCGGCCTGCTCAAGCGCCCGGACGAGAAGTACGTCACCGAGCGCGCCTACGACAACCCGAAGTTCGTCGAGGACATGGTGCGCGACGTCGCCGGGCGCCTCGAGAAGGACGAGCGGATCGAGTGGTTCTCGGTCGAGTCCGAGAACTTCGAGTCGATCCACAACCACTCCGCCTACGCGCTGATCGAGCGCGACAAAGCCAAGGCTTAGTGACGGCTCGCGCGGACCGGCGCGCCTTGCAGGTCGCGGCGTGCGACCTCGCCCGCGTAGGAGCTTCTGATCGCCGCGCTCAGAAGCGCTTGGTCAGCACCATCGTCTCGCCTTCGCGCTTCATCTCGGTGCGGTTGAGAAAGCTCATCCCGAGGAGCGCGAACGGCAGGCCCGCTTCGATCACCACCGCATCGACTGCGTTGATCGCAATGTCTCCGACCCGGACGGTGTCGAGGGTGACCTTGTACGCCGCGGTCGGGCCGCCGGCGGTCTGGACGGTGCCGCGCTGGCCCTTCAGGTAGTCGATCCCGAGCCGGCGGGCGTCGGCTGCGGGCAGCGCGACCGTTGTCGCGCCGGTGTCGACGAGGAACCGGACGCTGCCGCCGTTCACCTGCCCGTCGGCCAGGAAATGTCCCCGCGAGTCGGCTTTCAGGGTCACCGAGCCGCTCCCGGCCGCCGCGCGCGAGGCGTACGCCTGGCCCATTCGCAGCGTACGACGCTGGCCCTCGACCTCGAACGTCGCGGTCTCGCGATCCACGGCCACGAGCGCAACCCCTTCCGGCGAGCGCTGCCCAACGCTCATCGTCCGCGGCGGGCCGCCGTTGATCGACACCACGGCCTTGGCTCCGAACAGGCCGACGACGTTGAGGTCGGTCGCCGCCGCGGGGCCGGCGAGCGCCAGGGCGAGCCCCAGCACTGCAATACAATCGGCACGCTTCATGGACAGAGCGAGTGCAATGAACCCGGTCGCCATCTTCCGCCAGAGCCCCACCGAGGGTCCAGGGTATTTTGCCGCTTATCTCGAGGCGCAGCGCATCCCCTGGCGCGTCGTCCGCGTCGACCAGGGCGAGCCGGTCCCGACCGACCCGCGGTCCTTCGCCGGGCTCGTGTTCATGGGCGGGGCCATGAGCGTGAACGATGACCTCGCCTGGATCCCGGGCGAGCTCGAGCTGATCCGGCGGGCGGTCGACGCGGAGGTGCCGTGCCTCGGCCACTGCCTCGGCGGGCAGCTGATGTCGAAGGCGCTGGGCGGCGAGGTCACGCGCAGTCCCGTGAAAGAGATCGGGTGGGGAAGCGTGCAGGTCGCCGACGACCCCGTAGCGCGGCACTGGTTCGGCGAGTTACGCGAGTTCCTGTCGTTCCACTGGCACGGCGAGACCTTCACGATCCCGCGGGGCGCCACGCGGATTCTGGGGAGCCCCTACTGCGCGAACCAGGCGTTCGCGCTCGACCGGCATCTCGGGATGCAGTGTCACGTGGAGATGACCGCCGACCTGATCCGGACGTGGTACGCGGACGCCGGCGAGGAGGTCCGCCGCCACGCGGGCCCCTCCGTGCAGACGCCTGAGCAGGCGGAGGAGCGGATCGAGGAGCGGGTGCGCGACCTCAACAGCGTCGCCGCGCGGCTCTACGACCGGTGGGTCGAGGGGCTCGCGCGCTAGAGCGCGCCGCGCGCGGGCGGCAACCCTTGACGGGAGGCAGAGAAGCGATGGGAACCGGTATGCTATCCAGTAACACAGGTGCAAAGTAGAGCCCCTTTTCGGGTGCAAAACTCCGCACCTCTTCGGGGTTCGACTTTCAGTTCGGCGTCACAGGAAACGTGATCCTGTTCATCGGCGTCAGCGGCACCTTCCCGAGCGCATTCGCGTCGGCGGCGTCAGCGGCTTCGTCGTGCGCCCCCTTATCGCGGCGCCTTAGCGTCCGTCCGCCTCAGTCGCGTGCGCAGGCTCGCACACTGAAACCGCGCTTTGCTTTGCGAAGGCTGTTTGGGTTCGTCGTCCCCTCCACGCAGAGTCTGTACTCTTCGTACTCGCGACGTGAGCGCTGCTGCGCCATCAGGTTTTCAGCGCATTCGCTCATGCGGACGCAGCGTGCATGGCACTTCACTCGTGGTCTGCGTGTGGCGCCGCCGAACCACGCGTTCCAGGGGGAGCGCCGGCCGGCGGGGCTGGCGGGTACCCTCGCCGCTTCGCCGCTCAGCGGCCGCTCAACGCGAACGTTCGTCCGTGTCGGCACCGGTTCAGCTCTTGATCGCCAACTGACTTCGCGAGAATCGTGATGAAGGCGACGATAGAAACGAACACGACATCCACACATTCGGTAAGTCTTTCCGAGTGCCTGGGCGCGCTTTCGCTGGCCACCGACTTGGCCGACGGCCAACCGCAAGGCGCAGCCATGGGAGCGACCGTCATTGCCACGCGGATCGGGCAACGCCTGGGGCTGGAGAGGGACGCATTGACGGAACTTTACTGGTCTGTTCTCTTGCGGTTCCTCGGCTGCACCGCTTCCGCCTCCGAACTTGCGCCGGCCGGATTCGGCGCGGAACAGCCCGTGAACCACGCCTTCACGATCGGCGACCCGTATGACGCCGCGAACATGCGGCTGCACCTCACGGCCCATCTGCCGAAGGACATGCCCGAGGCCGAGCGCACCAGTCGGATCGAAGCAATCGCGGCGTTGGGCGACGGCGCCTATCCGTTCGTCGCGATGCATTGCGAGCAGGCGCGGACGCTGGCGAGCCGGCTGCCGGTGCCGAAGGGCACAGCCGAGATCGTGGCGCTTCGCCATTCGCGCTGGGATCCTGCCGCCCCGCTACACCCCTCGGGTGATGCACTTCCGATCAATGCCCGGATCATGGAATTCGCGACCGCCCTGGAACTGCATCGCCGCGCCGGTGGATTGCAGAGCATGACAGAGGTCGCCGTTGCACGCGCCGGGAGGCAGTTCGATCCCGGACTGGTCCGTGCCTTTCTCTCCGGCCCGGAAGCCATCGTTGCCGGACTCGGGCCCGGCCCGGATCTCGAACTGTTTCAGTCGCTCGAACCGGGCGATCGGATCCTCATCGGCGCGGTCGATCTCCGCAAGGTGGCTGAGGCTTACGCGGACTTCATCGACATCAAGTCGCCGTATTACCTTGGGCATTCGCGGCGGGTGGCCATGCTCGCCTACCAGGCGGCCGTCGATTCAGGCGCCGACGAGGCAAGCTGCAACGCCGTGTCGAACGCCGCCTTGCTGCATGATCTGGGCAAGGCAGCGATCCCGAACGGCATTCTGGACAAGCCTGCACCGCTCACTCGAATGGAGGAAATGCGACTGCGCTCGTATTCCTTTCATACCGAGCAGATTCTCGCCCTGTCGCCGCATTTCGATCCCATTCGGGACATGGCCTGCTCGGTTCAAGAGCGCAGCGATGGTTCGGGATACCACCGGCATATCCGGCTCGGCGAAGGCAGTGCGGCACTCATTGCCGTTGCGAACCATTACGACGAGCTGACCCGCGATCTACCGGGTCGCGGGGCCATGGAGCCAGGCGCTGCGGCGGAGAACTTGCTGGCCGAGGTTTCGGCCGGCCGGATGCCGCGCGGTGCGGTGCGCCTCGTGCTCGACGCTGCCGGGCACCGCACTGCAGCCAAGCAGGCGGCCCGGCCGGACGGGCTGACGCCGCGCGAGGTCGAGGTGCTGCGCCGGCTGGCCCGCGGCTTATCCACCAAGGAGATTGCGCGGGCGCTGTCGGTCTCGCCGAAGACCGTCGACAACCAGATCCAGAGCATCTACCGCAAGATCGGCACCAAGAGTCGCACGGGTGCCGCGCTCTACGCCATGGACCACGAGGTCTTCGCGGCTTAGGGAATCGACCCTATGGCCGCCCAGGCGCAGTCAACCTAGCATCCCTCCCACGGCACGATCCCGGAAGCCGAGTGACTCCGGATACCAACCCAGGGAGGAGCCCGTGTCATTCACCGTTGGCCAGATCGCATCCGAAGCCGCGCGCAAATTCGGTGACCGCGTCGCGCTGATCATCGACGGCCGGCGCCTGAGCTTTCGCGAGCTCGACGCACTTTCCAACCAGGTCGCGAACGGCCTGGTCGCGAGCGGCGTACAACCCGGTGACAGGGTATCCCTCTTCGGTCCGAACTGCTGGGAGTGGGTCGTCTCGTACTACGGGATCGCCAAGGCGGGGGCCGTCATGAACCCGCTGAGCAGCATGCTGACGGCCGACGAGGTGCAGTACGCGGTCAACGACACTGGGGCACGCGCGGTGATCGCCTCGCCCGAGAAGGCCGCGCTGCTCCAGAAGGTCAAGGCGGACAGCGGCGCGTTCGAGCTCGTCGTCTGGGACCAGGCGCCCGTGGCGGGGGCGAGACTGCTGCGTGAGTGGCTGGCCGACGAGAGCCCCGAGTTTGTCCCGCGGCTGAGGCTCGCTTCGGACCTCGCGGCGATCTGCTACACCTCGGGCACGACCGGCCGCCCGAAGGGCGCGATGCAGAGCCATCGCGCGGTCATGGGCGCCGCGGTGGGGACGGCGCTGATGGCCGCGCGCACCGCCGATGACCGGGTAATCAGCGCGTTGCCGCTGTTCCACGTCTACGGCAGCTGCGTCATGAACGCAGCCATGCTGGTCGGATCGACCCTGATCGTGATCCCCCGCTTCAGCGAGGTGGCCGTCCTCAGCGCCATCGCCGAGCACCGGGCGACAATCATGGACGGCGTGCCAACAGCCTACTACTACCTGCTCGCACACCCCGACTTCGACAAGTACGACCTGTCGAGTCTGACCCGGTGCTGGGTCGGCGGGCAGACCCTGCCGGCGGCGAAGTCGCTCGAGTTCACCCGCCGCACCGGCTGCCCGGTCCACGAGGTTTGGGGGATGACGGAACTGGCGGGGGCCACCAGCGCCAACCCGGTCTACGGCCCAAACAAGCCGAGTACGATCGGCATTCCCTATCCCGGTAACGAGTTTCGGGTGGTCGACGTCGCGGATCCTGACAAGGAGATGCCGCGGGGCGAGCGGGGCGAGCTCATGTACCGCGGGCCCCTGGTAATGATGGGCTACTACAACAACCCGAAGGCGACCGCCGAGACGATCCGACCCGACGGGTGGCTGCACACCGGCGACATCGCGGTGATGGACGACGACGGCTATGCGACGATTGTCGACCGCAAGAAGGACATGATCCTGACCGCCGGCTTCAACGTGTACCCGGCCGAGATCGAGCGCGTGCTGTGCATGCACTCGGCGGTCGCGCTCGCCGCGGTGGGCAGCGTTGCCGACGAGGCGAAGGGCGAGCTCGCCAAGGCCTACGTGGTGCTCAAGCCGGGCACCGAGGTCTCGCGCGCCGCACTGATCGCGCATTGCCGCGAGCAACTGGCCGCCTACAAGGTGCCGCGCGGCATCCAGTTCGTCGATTCGATTCCCCTGACGTCCTCTGGCAAGATGATGCGCCGGCTGCTCAAGGACCTCGACGATCGGTCTCTGGCTGTCGAATAGGAAGGCATCCGACGGCGCAGGATGTTCGGTGGTGGCCCCATCTTGTGCGCCGCGGACTTGATGGCCGGCGCGCCGCCGAACACCTATGAGGCCCCGGCGCGTCAAGAGGTAAAGGAATTCTGGCGCGAGCGAAGCTCGAGCTGAGGCTTCTCGACGTCGTTGCCGCTATTGCTGCAGCCTGACTTGGTTTCAGGTGGCGGGTTTCGCAGGCAGTGCCTGGTCCAAACACCTATCGTGGGTCAGACGCCGGCGCGCGATTGCCACCGGCGTCGTCGCGCGCTGCGCGCGCGACGCCCTGGAAACGACTTCAGGCCCTTTCCGGCGCATCCAATGCGTCGGGTTCGGATCGCGAGGATCCCCTCCAGTTAGTGCCGCGCTCGGGTAAGGGGCAGGCAAGCAAATGGCGTCTCAGAGATCGAGGAACGGTTCGGTGCCGGCGGTGAGCGTCCAATCAATGCGTAAAGGCTGCCAGGCGCATGCTTTGCGGCCACGGTCGCGGCGTGCTCGGGGCACACAGACATCGGTCGACCTCATGTTGCGGGCCGCGCGCCTTGTGGGCTCCAGTTAGACGGTTGCGGCTGCGCGCCGCCGGCACCGAATTCGATTCAGTGGGCGAAGAAGCGCTCGGCGTCGAACGCCTCGCTTCGTCTGAGCATGAAGTACACCGCGCGGGCGAGCCTCGCGGCGATGATCGCAAGGCTCTTGCCCTTGCCATGCTTGGCCATCAGGCGCGCGCGCAGTGCCTGCGCCGGCTTGTTGGCGCGCAGGAAACACACCGCGGCCTCCGAGAACGCCCATTTCAGGTGCGCGTTGCCGATCTTTCTGCCCGAGTGCCCGAGGATCTTGCCGCCCGACTCCTTGGTCGGCTTCACCAGGCGGCAGTAGGACAGGAACTGCTGCACCCGCGCAAAGCGGCCGATGTCATGGATCTCGTAGAGGATCGACAGCCCCAACACCTTGCCCATGCCATGGATGGTGCGCACGATCGCCAAGGCCATCGGATCGTGCGCCTGGGCGTTTGACTCGAGATAGCGCTCAAGGCGCGGCAGCTCCCGGTCGTAGTGCCCGATGACCGAGAGATCGACTTCGATACTCTTTCTGACCGAGACTTCGGTGAAGTGCTCGGCAAGGCCTGAGCGCTCGGCGGGCCGGGCGGGCCGAACGCCCAGCGCGGGCAGGTTGTACTGGTGATTGGTGTTGGTGATGTGCGAGAGCAGCTCCGCGCGCTGGCGCATCAGGTAGTTGCGTCTGCGCATAAGATCGCGCGTAGCGCGCATTGCCTGCGGGTAGACGTAGGCCTGCGGCAGCATCCCGCCGCGCAGCAGCGCCGCGATCTTGTGGGCGTCGATGCGATCGTTCTTCGCCTTGCCGCCGTGGATCGCGCGCATGTACAGCGCGTGACCCAGCACGAACACCAACCCCTCGCGCGCGCACAAGTCGGCGAGCCAGTACCACGTGAACATGCACTCGGCTGCCACCGCCAGGTCCTCGCGGTACGGCGCGATGAGCTCCAGAAACGGCTCGGGCGCAGTGGCGATGTCTTTCGACACCAACACACTGCCTTCCTGATCCAACACGCACACGTACATCGAGCGCGCATGCAGATCCACGCCACAGTAGAACCGATGTTGCCGGGTATAGAATCGCATTCGAGGCCTCCTTTCCGAAGAATGGTCGTGTCGGCAAACACGTTCTTGGATGGTAGCGTCGAGCTACCAAGCCCGCCGGAAACGGGGGCCTCAATCAGTATCAAC
>Ga0209853_1000201_pt1 | contig 16176 bp, 16 predicted proteins | sample GWRWS1_30_40_FD_187224 | JGI IMG/M metagenome (GOLD analysis project Ga0209853, IMG submission 187224) | Riverbed sediment microbial communities from areas with vegetation nearby in Columbia River, Washington, USA - GW-RW S1_30_40 (SPAdes)... | ecosystem: Environmental > Aquatic > Freshwater >...
CGAACTCGAACTCCGAGTCGCTCTCGGAGAGCGAGATTTCCGGCTCGGGCGGGAGCGTGTTGCCGAGCGGCTGCGACATCGCGGCCTCGACCAGGGCGATCTCGTGGGCGCGCGTCGCTGGCGGCGGCCCCGGCGCGGGCTCGCGCGCGTCGGCTTCGGCGACGAGCGCCGAGCGCGCGTCGAAGACGGTCGTGCACTGGCCGCAGCGCACCTGGCCGCCGCGCGCCGTCAGCTGATCGGGGTGGACGCGGAACGCGGTCCCGCACGCCGGGCAGCACGTGACCATCTTCATCGGCGGGTCCCCTCGAGCGCGATCCAGCCCTCATCCGGGTCGGACGCCGCGATCTCGAACCACGGCGCGTACGCGCGGGCCACGCGCTCACCCTGCGCCTCGAGCAATCCGGCGAGGGCGATGCGGCCGCCGGACCGGCAGTGGCCGGCGAGCAGCGGTGCGAGCACCTCCAGCGGATTCGCAAGGATATTCGCCACGACGAGATCGGCGGAGAAGTCGAGCGGCGCGTGCGCGTCGAGGAAGCGTGCCGGCGCCCGGTTCAGGGCCGCATTTTCGCGCGCGGCGGCGAGGGCCTCCGGATCGATGTCGACGCCGACCGCCTCGCCCGCTCCGAGCTTCACGGCGGCAATGGTCAATATACCCGAACCGCAACCGTAATCGAGGACGCGTGCGCCGGGGAACACCCGCCGCTCGAGCCAGCGCAGGCAGGCCCGCGTGGTCGCGTGGCTCCCGGTCCCGAACGCGCGCCCGGGATCGAGGACGAGGTGGATCGCCCCCGGATCGGGCGCCGCGTGCCACGACGGGACGATCCACAGGCGGGCGGAGATCCGGATCGGCTCGAACTGGGATTGCGTACGGCGGACCCAATCCTCGTCCGCGACCGGCTCGAGCGCGAACCCGAGACCTGCCGGGACCCCCGCCTCGGCGGCGGCGTTCCGCAGCAGCACCCCGGGGTCGATGTCGGCGGGCACGAGCGCGCGCAGCCGCACGCGCGCCCAAAGTGCCTGGGCGGCGCCCGGCTCGTCGAACACCGGCCGCTCGGCGCGCGTGCCGGCCGCCGCGTCCTCGACGCTCGTCGCCGCGGCGCCACGCGCAAGCAGCGCCTCGGACAGCGGCTCCGCCGCCGCGGCGTCGACTTCGACGACGAGCGAACGCCAGGACATCGAGACCTCGGTGAAGCCCTCAGCCCTTCGCCGCCCGCCGCGCGGCCTGGGCGAGCTTCTGCTCCAGGTAGTGGATGCTCGTTCCGCCGCGGAGGAAGCGCGTGTCGACGAGCAGCTCCTGGTGCAGGGCGATGTTGGTCTGGATCCCCTCGACGACCATCTCGGACAGCGCGATCCGCATGCGCCGGATCGCCTGCTCGCGCGTCGCGCCGTACGCGATGACCTTCCCGATCATCGAATCGTAGTGCGGCGGCACGACATAGCCGTGGTAGATGTGCGAATCGACGCGGATCCCCGGGCCGCCCGGCGGGTGATAAGAGGTGATCCGGCCCGGCGACGGGGTGAACTTGAACGGGTCCTCGGCGTTGATCCGGCACTCGATCGCGTGGCCCTTGAGCTCGATGTCGCGCTGCCGGATCGGGAGCTTCTCGCCCGCCGCGATCCGGATCTGCGCCTGGACGATGTCGACCCCGGTCACCATCTCGGTGACGGGGTGCTCGACCTGGATCCGCGTGTTCATCTCGATGAAGTAGAACTCGTCGTCCTGGTACAGGAACTCGAAGGTCCCGGCGCCGCGGTAGTGGATCCTGCGGCAGGCCTCGACGCAGCGCTCGCCGATGCGGGCGCGCTGGCGCGGCGTGATCTCGGGCGCCGGCGCCTCCTCGAGCACCTTCTGGTGGCGGCGCTGCATCGAGCAGTCGCGCTCGCCGAGGTGCACGGTGTTGCGATGCTCGTCGGCGAGCACCTGGACCTCGATGTGGCGCGGGTTCTCGAGAAACTTCTCGATGTACACGGTCGGGTTGCCGAACGCCGCCTGCGCCTCGGTGCGCGTCAGGCTCACGGCCGCGAGGAGCGCCGCCTCGGTGTGCACCACGCGCATCCCGCGCCCGCCCCCGCCGCCCGCGGACTTGATGATCACCGGGTACTTGATGGTGCGCGCGACCTTGATGATCTCCGCCGGCTCCTCCGGGAGCGGGCCGTCCGAGCCCGGCACACACGGGACGCCGGCCTTCTGCATCACCTGCTTGGCGCTGACCTTGTCGCCCAGCATGCGCACGTTCTCGGGCCGCGGGCCGATGAAGACGAAGCCGCTCTTCTCGACTTTTTCGGCGAAGTCCGGGTTCTCGGCGAGGAAACCGTAGCCGGGATGGATCGCCTCGCTGTCGGTGACCTCGGCGGCGCTGATGATCGCCGGGATGTTGAGGTAGGAGCCCGAGGAGGGCGGCGGGCCGATGCAGACCGACTCGTCGGCGAGCTTCACGTACTTCGCCTCGCGGTCGGCCTCGGAGTGGACCACGACGGTGCGGATGCCCATCTCGCGGCACGCGCGCTGGATCCGCAGCGCGATCTCGCCGCGGTTGGCGATCAGGATCTTCTCGAACATCGGCGCGGCGTCGCGGGCCTCACTCGATCACGATGAGGGGCTCGCCGTACTCCACCGGCTGGCCGTTCTCGACCAGGATCGCCTTGATCACCCCGTCCTGGTCCGCCTCGATCTCGTTCATCAGCTTCATCGCCTCGATGATGCAGATCGTCTGCCCCGCCTTGACGGTGTCGCCGACCTCCACGAACGGCTCGGCGTCGGGCGACGCGGCGCGGTAGAAGGTCCCGACCATCGGCGACTTGACGACGTGCCCCTCGGCCGCGGGGGGCGCCTCGGGAGCCGGCGCCGCCTGGGCGGCGGCAGCGGGTGCCGCTGCGCCGGGTGCGGCCGCCGACGCCGGAGCGCCCGGAGGAACGACCTCGGCGCGCTGCCCTCCGCGGACGATCTTGACCTTCTCCTCGCCCTCGGTGATCTCGAGCTCGCCGATGCCGGACTCCTGCACGAGATCGATCAGCTTCTTGAGCTTTCGCAGGTCCATTCGATTTCCCCCTTGCCCGGCGGTGAGGCCGGGCAGCGCGGCGTGAGCCGCGAAGCGCCTTTCCCGCAATTCCGTCGAGATCGACGACGAAGAGCGGAGTTCGGCGCTTTTTCTTCCTCGAGGCGGGTTATTCAGCCCGCTTTCCTGGGTTTTTGGAAGCCTAAGCTCCCGGCTACGGCACGGTGCTCGTCGGCGAGGATCGGCCGGACGAGCAACCGCTCCTTCGAGCCGGGGACGGCCGCAACCTGAGCGCCCCCGGCCGCCTGGTCATCGGTGGGAGTTTGCCGCAAGAAGCCGTCTGTTGTCCAATCGTTCGCCGCGCGTTCGACGAAGTTTGAACCACCAGGGCGACGAAGCTACCCCAGCAGCGGTCCGAGAATCCGCTCCAGATCGGCCTCGGAGAGGATCCCGAGGTGGGAAGTCACCGGCGCCCCCTGGCGGTCGAGGATCAGTGTGTACGGGAGCGCCCCGGCGCGGTTGCCGAGCTTGCGGGTCAGGTCGATGGTCTCGAGGCCGGCGATCAGGACGGGGTAGTTGATCCCCAGCTCGGTCGCCGCTTGGCGGCTTTTCGCTGCGGAATCGAAGGCGATCCCGACAATTTGCACCCCGTTCGCTGCAAATTTCTGCTGGGTCCGCACCAGCCCTGGGATCTCGTCGCGACAGGGCGGGCACCAGCTCGCCCAGAAGTTCACCACGATCACCTTGCCGCGCCACCGCTCGAGGCTCAGCTGCTCCCCAGCGAGGTCGGGGAACACGGTGCGAGTGAGCGCTGACACGGCGACCGCGTCCACGGCCGTGGTCCGGCGTTCGAGCGCGAAGTAGACCCCGGCCGCCAGGGCCACCGCGGCGACGGCCGCGACCGCGACGACCCGGGCGGTTCTAGCCATCCGCAGCCAGGAGCGCCGAGACCGCGCCGATCCCGGCGCGCTCGATCGGCCGGCCCGCAGGCGTGGCCTTGAGCGAGCTCCGCTCATCCTTCGCCGCGTAGACGGCCAGATTCAGCGGGAAGCCCTGCCACTCGAGCCGCAGCACCGGCACCGGTCGTGGCTCGTCGCCGCGGAAGTGCCGCTGCTCGCTGACCTCGTACGCGAGGCTGCGGTTGAGCAGGAAGAACTCCACGGCCTTGTGGTCGTCGGTGAAGAGCTGCAGGTCGATGTCCGCGTAGCGACCCGCCGTGCCCTTGAGCACGGCGCCGGCGAGGTACGGCTTGAACGCGGCGAGCGACCGCATCGCGTCGAGCGCCACGGTCCGCAGCTCGCGGATGCGGGTGCGCTGCTCCTCGCCCTGGTACAGCGCCTGGTAGGCGCGGAGCTCGGCCTCGATCTCGTCGTTCGCGGGCAGCGACTGCGTGTCGGACGCGCCGAGCTGCCGGGCGGCCTTGCGCTTCGCGAGCGCGAAGTCGTCGACCCCGTCCTCGGCCATCAGGCGCGCGGCCACGGCGGCGATCCGGGCGCGCATCTGCGATTGTTTGCGATTGCTCTCACGCGCCACGGCTCTAGCGCCTCGTCGTCGGGGTCGCGACCGATCATACATCACAGGTTCCGCGGGACGAACCTCGTACAATTCCCGGCCCATGCATCTCCACATCCTCGGCGTCTGCGGCACGTTCATGGGCGGCATCGCGGTGCTCGCCCGCGCCGCCGGGCACCGCGTCACGGGCTCGGACGCCAACGTCTATCCGCCGATGAGCACGCAGCTCGCCGCCGCGGGAATCGAGGTCGTCGAGGGCTTCGCCGCCGACCAGATCGCGCTCAAGCCCGATCTGTGGGTCGTCGGGAACGTCGTGACGCGCGGCAACCCGCTGGTCGAGGAAATCCTCGACTGCGGCGCGCCGTTCACCTCCGGCCCGCAGTGGTTCGCGGAGCACGTGCTCGCCGGCAAGCACGTGCTCGCCGTCGCCGGCACGCACGGCAAGACGACGACCACGGCGATGCTCGCCTGGATCCTCGAGCACGCGGGCCGCCGCCCCGGGTTCCTGGTGGGGGGCGCGCCGAGCGACTTCGAGGTTTCGGCGCGCGCCGGGGCGTCCGAGCTGTTCGTCGTCGAGGCCGACGAGTACGACACCGCGTTCTTCGACAAGCGCTCGAAGTTCGTGCACTACCGCGCGCGCACGGCGATCCTCACCAACCTCGAGCTCGACCACGTCGACATCTTTCCCGACCTCGCGGCGATCGAGCTGCAGTTCCACCACTTTGTGCGCACGCTGCCGCGCTCCGGCCTGGTCGTCGCGAACGGCGCCGACGCCGCGCTCGCACGCGTGCTCGCCCGCGGCTGCTGGTCGCGGCTGGAGAAGTTCGGCGCCCCCGAGGGCTGGTCAAGCGAGCTCGGCGCCGACGCGAGCTTCGAGGTGCTGTGGCAGGGCACGCCGCAGGGGCGGGTCGCCTGGTCGCTCATGGGCGACCACAACCGCGCGAACGCGCTCGCGGCCATCGCCGCCGCGCGCCACGTCGGCGTCGCGCCCGGCGTCGCGATCGAGGCGCTCAACGTCTTCCGCGGCGTCAGGCGGCGAATGGAGCTCCGCGACGTCGTCGGCGGCGTCGCGGTCTACGACGACTTCGCGCACCATCCGACCGCGATCGCGACGACGATCGCCGGGCTCCGCCGGAAAGTCGGCGCGGCGCGCATCCTGGCCGTGCTCGAGCCGCGCTCGAACACCATGAAGCTCGGCGTGATGAAGGACGAGCTCGTCGCGAGCCTCGCCGGCGCCGACGTCGCCTTCTGCTACACCGCGAACCTCGGCTGGGACGCCGCAGCGACGCTGGCGCCGCTCGGGGCAAGGGCCCGCTGCAGCGCCGACCTCGACGCGCTCGTCGCCGCGATCGTCCGCGAGGCGCGGCGTGGCGATTCCGTGGTCGTGATGTCGAACGGCGGCTTCGGGGGCATCCACGAGAAGCTCCTCGCGCAGCTCGCCCGGCCGGCGCGGGAAGCCGCCGGATGAACGACCAGCGCGATCTCACGATCGTCCTCAAGTCGCGCTTTCCGCTCGTCGTCGTCGAGACGCACGAGGAGGCGCGGCCCGCCGCATGACCATCGTCTACCTCCACGGCTTCAACAGCGGGCCGCAGTCGACCAAGGCGCAGGGGCTCAAGCGCGCCTTGGAAGAGCGCGGACTCGGCTCGCGGTTCGTCTGCCCGCGGCTTCCGCATCGGCCCGACGCGGCGATCGCGCTCGTCGAGCGCGAGGTCGGGCGCCGGCCGCCGCGCTTGGTGACGCTGGTCGGCAGCTCGCTCGGCGGGTTCTACGCCACCCATCTCGCCGAGAAGCTCGGCCTTCGCGCGGTGCTCATCAACCCGGCGGTCAAGCCGCAGCGCGACCTGGAGAGCTACCTCGGCCTCCAGCGCAACCTCTACAGCGGCGAGGAGTACGAGCTCACGCGCGGCCACATCGACGCTTGGCGCGGGCTCGACGCGCCGACCATCCATCCCGATCGCTACCTCCTGCTCGTCGAAACCGGCGACGAGGTTCTCGACTACCGGGAGGCGGTGTGGAAGTACGCCGGCTGCCGCCAGATCGTGGTCGAGGGCGGCGACCACTCGCTGCGCAGCTTCCCCGAGCACGTGCCGCTCATCCTCGAGTTCGCCGGGCTTGCCCCCGCGTAGCCGGCGGCGGCGGGCGGGCGGGTGCGCGCGGCTATAATCGCGGCTCGCGACTCCCCCCCTTCCGCGGCGCCCGATTCGCGCCGGCTCCCCATGAACGTCCTGTACGAGGAGAACGGCGAGTTCAAGGTCGGCACCGTGCTCGCCGAGCACGAGGCGTCGCTCCACGTCGAGGCGCCGCACGGCAAGCGAGCCAAGGTCAAGGCGGCGAACGTCCTATTGCGATTCCCCGACGCCGGCCTCGCGGATTTCCTGGACCGCGCCGCGCGTCTCGCGGCGGAGATCGATACCGACTTCCTCTGGGAAGCGAGCGGTGAGCCCGAGTTCAGCTTCACCGACCTCGCCGCCGAATACCACGGCCGCGCGCCGACGCCGCTCGAGGCGGCGGGGATCCTCGTGAAGCTCCACGCCGCGCCGGTGTACTTCCACCGCAAGGCGAAGGGGCGGTTCAAGGCGGCTCCGCCCGACACCCTAAGGGCGGCGCTCGCCGGGCTCGAGCGCAAGCGCCGGCAGGCAGAGCAAATCGCCGAATGGGTGGCGCAGCTCAAACGCTTCGAGCTGCCGGACGCCTTGCGCGCCATCCTCCCGCAGCTGCTCTACGGGCCCGACCGCAACCGGATCGAGAGCAAGGCGTTCGAGCAAGCGGGCGAGGAGCTCGGGCTGTCGGCTGCGAAGCTCGCGGAGCGCTGCGGCGCGCTGCCGTCGACCCACGACTATCACCTCGGGCGGTTCCTGTTCGAGCACTACCCGCGCGGCGCCGGCTTCCCCGAGGTCCCGGCGCCCGAGCTGCCCGTGGGCCTGCCGCGCGCGGACGTCGCCGCGTTCAGCCTCGATGACGCGACCACGACCGAGATCGACGACGCATTCTCGGTCGCGCCGCGCGACGGGCGGCTCCGGGTCGGGATCCACATCGCGGTCCCCGCGCTCGGGTTTGCGCCCGGCTCCCCGATCGACCAGATCGCGCGCGAGCGCCTGTCGACCGCGTACCTGCCGGGGACCAAGATCACGATGCTGCCTCCGGGCGTGATCGAGCGGTTCTCGCTCACCGAAGGCGCGCCGCGGCCGGCGGTGTCGCTCTATCTCGACGTGGACGCGGCGACGCTCGAGGTTCTCGGCACCGAGACCCGCATCGAGGAGGTCCCGGTCGCCACGAACCTGCGGCATCAGGAAGTCGACGTCCTGAACGATCGGCTCGCGGCCGGTCAGAACGACCGGAGCGTGCCGTTCGCCGGCGAGCTCGAGACGCTGCACCGGCTGGCGCTGGCGCTCCAGGCGCGACGCGGGAAGAGCGGGCCGCAGCCCGAGCGCACCGAGTACAGCTTCCACGTCGCGGACGACCGTGTGACGATCACCGAGCGCAAGCGCGGTTCACCGCTCGACAAGCTCGTCGCCGAGCTGATGATCCTCGTGAACGAGTCCTGGGGGCGGCTGCTCGACGAACGCGGCGCCGCGGCGATCTATCGCGCGCAGGCCCCCGAGGGCAAGGTGCGCATGACCACCGTCGCCGCCGAGCACCAGGGGCTCGGTGTCTCGCACTACGCCTGGTCGAGCTCGCCGCTGCGGCGCTACGTCGACCTCGTGAACCAGTGGCAGCTCGTCGCCGTGCTGCGCGGCGAGCCGCCGCCGTTCGCGAAAGGCTCGGAAGCCCTTCTTGCGGCCATGCGCGATTTCGAAGCGACTTACGCCGCGTACGACGAGTTCCAGCGCGCCATGGAGCACTACTGGTGCCTGCGCTGGCTGGTGCAGGAGGGCGTCGAGGTGGCGCCCGCCGAGGTGGTGCGCGAGAATGTCGTGAAGCTCGCGGGCGCCCCGCTCTATGTCCGCGTGCCGTCGCTGCCGGATCTTCTGCCGGGAACCCCGGTCGAAGTCGAGGTCGCCGGGGTCGATCTCATTGACACCCACCTCCGCTGCGTCTATAAAAGGCCCCAAGAAAAACGAGAAGTGGCTTGAGAAATCAAAAGTAACGCTCTGATCGATCAAGGTTTTGAGGGGTCTCTTTGCAGGCTGTTCCGCACCTCCCCCGCGGGCTCGTGCCGGTCGCCGCGCCAGCGCTCTCGCCGGCGCTGCGGAACGCGATTCTCGCCTCGATCCTCCTCCACGCGGCCGTCCTGTCGCTGCGGTTCGGCCTTCCGGACCCCGCTCGCCTCCGCCCGCTGCCGCAGACGCTCGACGTCGTGCTGGTCAACAGCAAGTCGCAGACCCGACCGGTGGAGGCCGAGGTCGTGGCGCAGGCGAACCTCGACCGGGGCGGCGACACCGACGAGGACCGGCGGGCGTCCACGCCCCTGCCGGTGACGCGCACGGTCGAGCGGGGCGATGACCTCAAGCGCGCGCGCAAGCGCGCGGCCGACCTCGAAGCCAAGCAGCGCCAGCTCATGACCCAGGCCCAGGCCCAGGCCGCGGTGCCCGCACAGCCGGCGACGCCGGCGCCGGCGAACGAGCCCCAGCCCACGCCGAGCGGCGCGGACCTCATGAACTCGGCGCTCGCGCTGGCGCGCATGGAGGCGCAGATCGCGCGCCGGATCGAGGAGTACAACAAGCGGCCGCGCAAGCAGTTCGTCGGCGCGCGCGCCGCCGAGTCCCGGTTCGCGCAGTACGTCGAGGACTGGCGCCTGAAGATCGAGCGCGTCGGCAACCTGAACTATCCCGACAACGCGCGCGGCCGGATCTACGGCAGCCTGCGGCTGACCGTGTCGCTCAAGCCCGACGGCAGCATCGAGGACGTGCAGATCGACCGGCCCTCCGAGTACCGGATCCTGAACGACGCCGCGCTGAAGATCGTGCGGCTCGCCGCGCCGTTCGGGCCGTTCCCGCCGGAGATCCGGAAGGACACGGACATCCTGGTCATCACCCGCACCTGGACGTTCGCGCCCGGCGACCGGCTGTTCGACAACTAGCGGTCCGGGCGCGCTTGCGCGCGGCTCTTCGCGCCGTGGTTTTCCTTCCCCATCCCCCGCTCCGCAGCCCGCGCGGATGACCGACCGCTACGCCATCATCGGCAACCCGATCGCGCACTCGCGCTCGCCCGAGATCCACGCTGCGTTCGCGCGCCAGACGGGCGAGGACCTCCGGTACGAGCGGCTGCTCGCGCCGCTCGACGGGTTCGGGCCGGCGGTCGCGGCGTTCCGCGCCGCGGGCGGGCGCGGTCTGAACGTGACGCTGCCGTTCAAGGGCGAGGCCTGTCGCCTCGCGACCGAGGCCACCCCGCGCGCCCGCGTGGCCGAGGCCGTCAACACCCTCCGGTTCGACGGCGCGCGGGTGTACGGCGACAACACCGACGGGGTCGGCCTGGTGCGCGACCTCGCCGCGAACCTCGGCGTTGCGATCGCGGGGCGCCGGATCCTCATCGTGGGCGCGGGCGGAGCGGCGCGCGGCGTGATCGAAGCGCTCCTCGACGCGCGGCCGGTCGAGCTCGTCGTCGTCAATCGCACGGGCGAGCGCGCCGAGGCGCTCGAGCGACAGTTCCCTGGGGGCTTGCGTGGCATGGGCTTCGAACTGCTGCCCCGCCACGGATTCGACATCGTGATCAACGCGAGCTCCGCCGGCCTTTCTGGCGAGGCCCCGCCGCTGCCCGGATCCGCGTTCGCTGCCGGCGCGGCGGCGTACGACATGGTCTACGGTCAGGGCGAGACGCCGTTCCTCGCGTTCGCGCGGCGGAGCGGCGCCGCACGGCTCGCCGACGGCCTCGGCATGCTGGTCGAGCAGGCGGCCGAATCGTTCTTCGTCTGGCGCGGGGTGCGCCCCGCGACCGCGCCGGTGCTCGCGATGCTCCGGGCGTGAAGCGCCTGTTTGCCCGCATCGGGAAGGCGTTCGCCTATGCCGTCGGCGCGATCGCGGCGGTGTTCGTGCTGGTCCAGGCCTGGTTTCTCGGCCACGTCGTTTATTGGAAGCACTTCGACCCCGGGACGACGAGCTTCATGGAGCGGCGTCTCGACGCGCTGCGCGCGAAGAACCCGAAGGCCGCACTGAAGCACGAATGGGCCGACTACGAGCGCATCTCGGCGCACCTCAAGCGCGCGGTCGTGGCCGCCGAGGACGCGAAGTTCATCGACCACGAGGGCTTCGACTGGGAGGGGATCCAGCGCGCCATCGAGCGCAACCAGCAACGCGGCAAGGTCGTCGCCGGCGGCTCGACGATCAGCCAGCAGCTCGCGAAGAACCTGCTCCTCTCGGGCGAGCGGAGCGTGGTCCGCAAGGGGCAGGAGGCGCTCATCACGCTGATGCTCGAGACGGTGCTGACTAAGCGCCGGATCCTGGAGCTGTACCTCAACGTCGCCGAATGGGGCGAGGGCGTGTTCGGCGCCGAGGCCGCGGCGCGCCACTACTTCGGCACGAGCGCGGCCAACCTCTCCCCGGCGCAGGCGGCCCGGCTCGCGGCGATGCTGCCCCGCCCGCGGTTCTACGACCGCAACCGCGGCTCGCAGTATCTCGCGACGTACACCGAGCGGATCCTCGCGCGGATGCCGGGGGCGCAGCTGCCGTAGCGCGGCGGGGCCGTCTACGCCGCGGTGGCGGCACGGCGCCCGCGCGCCACGTCGAGTCCCGCGAGCAGCGCGAGGCCGACGATGAAGAATCCGCTGGTCGCGAGCATCGCGACGCGGTGGTTGCCCGCGGTGGCCCAGCTGATCGCCCCGTAGGTCACCGGGCCGAGGATCGCGGAGAGCTTCACCGCCAACCCCCAGAGCCCGAAGAACTCGGCGCGCCGGTCCTCCGGCGAGAGATACCCGACGAGCGCCCGCCCGGCCGACTGCGAGGCCCCGAGCGCGAACCCCGCCATGTTGGCGGCGACCCAGAAGAGCCCCGGGCCGGTCGCCGCCCAGGCGACCAGGGCGGTCGCAATCCACAGGATGAGCGTCACAGCGAGCGTCCGGACGTGCCCCAGGCGGTCCTGCACGTGGCCGAACGCGAACGCGCCCGCGGCCGCGGTCACGTTCACGACCAGGATCATCGCGATCGTCTGCCTGGTCGTGAACCCCAGCGTCGCCTGGGCATAGATCGCGGCGATGACGACCACCGTCTGGATCCCCGCCTGGTAGAACACGATGCACACGAGGAACCGGGCGAGGTCGCGGTAGCGCCGCGCGTGGCGGACGGTCGCCGCCAGCCGGGCGAACGCGCCCGCAACCAGGCCGGCGCCGGGCGGCAACGGCTGCGGCCGCGCGCGCTCCCGGAGGATCAGGAACGTCGGCAGGCTCGCCGCGGCGAACAGCGCCGCCGTGATCAGCATGGTCACCGGCACGAACTGCGCCGCGCCCTCGCCTCGGGCCTCCGCCCAGCCGACGTAGACCAGGCACAAGCCCAGCGCGACGAGGCCGCCCAGGTAACCGAGGCTCCAGCCCCATCCGGATACCTTCCCGAGCGCTTCGCCGTCCGCCACCTCCGGGAGGAACGCCGCGACCAGGTTCTCCCCGGTGCCGAAGCAGAAGTTGGAGGCGATGATGAGCGCGATCGCGAGGGCGAGGGTCCCGGGACCGGTCAGGGCGAGCGCGGCGGTGAACGCGACGCAGCCCACCGTCGAGACCGCGAGCAGGCGCTTCTTCGCCGCGCGCAGGTCGGCGTAGGCGCCCACCAGCGGCGCGGTGAGGAGGACGAGGGCGTAGGAGACGGCGAGCGCGGCCGTCCACGCGAACGTCGCCCACGGGGCTTGGCCGGCGACGACGCCCACGAAGTAGGCGTTGAAGACGGCGGTGATCACGACCGTGGTGTACCCGGAGTTGGCGAAGTCGTACATGGCCCACGCGACCACCTCGCGGGGCCGCACGCCGGGCGCGAGCACCGGCGCGGCGCGGGCTGCGGCGAGCGGTCGGGGGGCGTCCATGTTCCTTCGCAATGAAACCGACGGGCGCTATCCTACCGGCATGCCGGAAACGATCGAGCGCAAGGAACTCGAGGACCTGCAGCAGGACCTGCAAGACGTGCAGGAGCTGCTGCGGCGCCAGCGCCTCGTCGCGAGCCTGGTCGAGCGGCAGGCGATGCCGAAGCGCGAGCTCGTGGGGACGCTCGTGCACAAGCAGCACCTCGCCGAGCTCCGCGGGAAGCTCGACCAGATGCACGCCGCCGACATCGCCTACATCCTCGAGGCGCTGCCGATCAACGAGCGGCTCACGCTCTGGGACCTCGTCAAGGCGGAGCGCGACGGCGAGATCCTGCTCGAGCTGTCCGAGCCGGTCCGCGAGTCGCTCATCCGCACGATGGACTCGGAGGAGCTCGTCGCCGCGGTGGAGAGCCTCGACACCGACGAGATCGCCGAGCTCGCGCCGGACCTCCCGGACGAAGTCATCCAGGACGTCTTCCAGTCGCTGCCGGTCGGGGAGCGCGAGCAGCTGCGCGCCGCGATGTCCTACCCCGAGGACGCGGTCGGCGCGCTCATGGACTTCGACGTGGTGTCGATCCGCGAGGACGTGACGCTGGAGACGGTGACGCGGTACCTGCGCCGCTTCGACGAGCTGCCCGACCACACCGACCAGCTGTTCGTCGTCGATCGCGAGCAGCGCCTGAAAGGCGTGCTGCCGATCGCCAAGCTCGTCGTCACCGACCTCGACAAGCCGGTCGGCGAGGTGACGCTGAAGGACTTCGTGACGCTCTACCCGGACGACAAGGCGCAGGACGCGGCGCAGGCGTTCGAGCGCTATGACCTCGTGTCCGCGGCGGTGATCGACCAGGCGGGGAAGCTCCTCGGCCGGGTGACGGTCGACGCGGTGGTCGACTTCATCCGCGCCAAGAGCGAGAACGAGGCGCTCGCCAAGGGGGGCCTGCGCGAGACCGAGGACGTGTTCGCGCCGGTCTGGCAGTCGCTGAAGAACCGCTGGGCATGGCTCGCGATCAACCTCGTGACCGCGTTCATCGCCTCGCGCGTGATCGGCGCATTCGAGGGCTCGATCGAGAAGCTCGTGGCGCTCGCGGCGCTGATGCCAATCGTCGCCGGGATCGGCGGCAACTCCGGCAACCAGACGATCACGATGATCGTCCGTGCGCTCGCGCTCGGGGCGATCCAGCCCGACCAGGCGCGCAAGCTCTTCGCGAAGGAGGTCGGCGTCGCGCTCGCGAACGGGCTCGTCTGGGGCTCGATCCTCGGCGTGATCGCCGCCGCGCTCTACGACAACGTCAAGCTCGGGCTGGTCATGACGCTCGCCATGACCCTCAACCTGCTGCTCGCCGCGCTCATGGGCGTCGTGATCCCGGTCACCATGGCGAAGCTCGGCCGCGATCCGGCGATCGGCTCGTCGGTGATGATCACCGCGGTCACCGACTCCGGCGGTTTCTTCATCTTTCTTGGGCTTGCGACGCTGTTCCTGCTCTGAGATGGACGCCCGGGCGTGACATAGTTCACACTCGCACCACTTGAGGGGGAATCCGAGATGTCGATGCTGCAGGAGTTCAAGGAGTTCGCGGTCAAGGGGAACGTCATGGATCTCGCCGTCGGCGTCATAATCGGCGCCGCGTTCGGCAAGATCGTGGATTCGGTGGTGACCGACCTGATCATGCCGATCATCGGCCGCGTCACCGGTGGGCTCGACTTCTCGAGCTACTATATCGCTCTGAAGGACATCCCGGCCGGCACCCCGGTCACGCTGGAGGCGGTGAAGAAGGCCGGCGTGCCGGTGTTCGCCTATGGCAACTTCATCACCATCGTGCTCTACTTCGTCATCCTCGCCTTCATCATCTTCATGATGGTGAAGTGGATCAACAAGCTGAAGCGCGAGGTGCCGAAGGCGCCGCCCGAGCCGCCCGAGGAAGTGAAGCTGCTGCGGGACATCCGCGACTCGCTCAAGAAGTGATCGGCGCTTAGTCTTCTTTTTCCCCCCGCAGGCTCGCGGCGAAGCGCTTCGCCGCCCTGAGCTGCGTTTTCAGAGCGACGTCGTACAGCGCGACGCGCTCCTGCAGCAGCTCCTGCGCGATCGTCGCCGCGTCGGCCGGCGGCAGCTCCAGGTGGGCAGCGGACTCGCCGGCCTCGGTGACGATGGTCATCCCGGCCTTCCTGGCGATGTGCATCATCGCCTTGTTCTCGGTGAGGCAGTGCATGAAGAGCTGGCGCAGCCCCTGGTTGCGCGCGTAGGCGTGCGCGCGCTCGAACAGCGCGCTGCCGATACCCTTGCCGCGGCTGCCCGGGACGACCGACACGCCGAGCTCGGCGCCATCCTCCATGCGCCCCACGTGCGCGACGCCCGCGAGCTCCAGGTCGTCGTCGAACGCGCCGAACACCGCGTCGCGGTCGAAGTCGATCGGCGCGACGTACTCGCGGATCGCGTCCGGCGTCATCGAGCGACCGAAGCGCAGCCGGAAGTCCTCGGACGTCAGCCTGAGGAAGTGCGCGATCAAGGCCTCGCGGCTGAGCGGCGAGAGCTGCTTGACGGGGATGGTCATCGCGCTGCTCGCGCTTACCGGGCGAGCGCGCGCTCGGCGGCGCGCAGGGTGTCCGCGATCTCCGCTTCCCCGTGCGCCGCGGACACGAAGCCGGCCTCGTACGCGGAGGGGGCGAGATACACGCCCTCCTCGAGCATCGCGTGGAAGAAGCGGTTGAACGCCTCCTTGTCGCATGCCATCACCTCGGCGTACGAGGCCGGCGGCGTCGCCCTGAAGAAGACGCCGAACATCCCGCCGACGTGCGCTGCCGAGAACGCCACGCCGCGCCGCTTCGCGACCCCGTTCAGACCTTCCACGAGGCTCGCCGTGCGGGCGGCGAGCCGCTCGAAGAACCCGGGCTCGAGCACGAGCTTCAGGGTCGCGAGCCCCGCCGCGACCGCGACCGGGTTCCCCGACAGCGTTCCCGCCTGGTAGACCGGCCCCAAGGGCGCGATCTTCGCCATGATGTCGCGCCGTCCGCCGCAGGCGCCGACCGGCATGCCCCCGCCGATGACCTTGCCGAGCGTCGTGAGGTCGGGCGTGATGCCGTAGAGCCCCTGCGCGCCCCGCGGGCCGACGCGGAACCCCGTCATCACCTCGTCGAAGATCAGCACGGCGCCGTGCTGCGTGCACAGGCTCCGCATCGCCTGCAGGAACTCGCGCGTTCCGGGGACGAGGTTCATGTTGCCCGCGACCGGCTCGACGATCACCGCCGCGATCTCGCCGCCGTGCTTGCGGAACGCGTCCTCGAGCTCGCCGGCGTCGTTGAACGCGAGCACCGTCGTGTGTCCCGCGGTCTCCGGCGTCACGCCGGCCGAGCTCGGGTGCCCGAGGGTGAGCGCGCCCGATCCCGCTTTCACGAGCAGCGCATCGGCGTGACCGTGGTAGCACCCCTCGAACTTGACGATTCGCGGGCGGCCGGTGAACCCGCGCGCGAGCCGCAGCGCGGTCATCGTGGCCTCCGTCCCGGAGGAGACGAGGCGCACGAGCTCGAGGCTCGGCAGCGCCTGGCAGAGCAGTTCCGCCAACTCGACCTCGAGCGCGGTCGGCGCGCCGAACGAGAGGCCGCGCAGCGCCGTCTCGCGCACCGCCTCGACCACTTTCGGATGCGCGTGGCCGAGGATGAGCGGGCCCCACGAGCCGACGTAGTCGATGTAGCGCTTGCCGTCGACGTCCCAGACGTAGGCGCCCCCGCCGCG
>Ga0209853_1000202_pt1 | contig 16150 bp, 14 predicted proteins | sample GWRWS1_30_40_FD_187224 | JGI IMG/M metagenome (GOLD analysis project Ga0209853, IMG submission 187224) | Riverbed sediment microbial communities from areas with vegetation nearby in Columbia River, Washington, USA - GW-RW S1_30_40 (SPAdes)... | ecosystem: Environmental > Aquatic > Freshwater >...
GTCGTGAAGGACAACATCCACATCGCCGGGCTACGGAATACCGCCGGCACTCCGGGCCTGCGCAACTTCGTGCCCGACGACAACGCGCCCGTCGCGCAGGCGCTCCTCGACGCCGGCGCGATCATCCTTGGCAAGACCAACATGCACGAGCTCGCGTTCGGCATCACCAGCAACAACGCCGCGTTCGGCGCCGTCAGGACGCCTTACGACAAAACGCGATTCGCCGGTGGCTCGAGCGGCGGCACCGGCAGCGCGGTTGCCGCAAGGCTCGCGCCCGGAGGGCTCGGGACCGACACCGGCGGCTCGGTGAGGATCCCCGCCGCGTTGAACGGCATCGTCGGGTTCCGGCCGACCATCCATCGGTATTCGCAGGTCGGCGTCACGCCGATTTCGTCCACTCGCGACACGCCCGGCGCGATGGCCCGCACCGTGTCGGACCTGATCCTGCTCGACAGCGTGATCACCCGCGACTGGAGGAAAGTGCGGCCGGTGGACCGGCACCGGATCCGTCTCGGGGTAGTGCCGGAGATGTTCCAGAACATCGACGCCGAGACGCTCGAGCTCACCGAGCGCGCCCTCGACCGGCTGCGCCGCGCAGGCGTGGAGATTGTAGAGGTCCACATGCCCGGCTTGACGGACTTGAATAACCAAGCCGCGTTCCCGATCGCGCTCTTCGAGGCGAACCGGGACATCAGTGCTTACCTACTCAGCTACGGGACGGGCCTCACGCTCACGCAGCTCGCGGCGCAGATCGCTAGCCCCGATGTCAAGGGCGTGTTCGACACGTTCGTTGTCCCGGGTGCGCCGCAGGCAATCCCCGAGTCGGTCTACAACCACGCGGTCGGCGTGATCCGCCCGCAGATGCAGCAGCTCTATGCCGACACCTTCAGGCAGAATCGCCTCGACGCGATCATCTTCCCGACCACGCCGCTGCCGGCGTCGCCGGTCGTCGGATCCGACGGGACGGTTGAGCTGAACGGCGTCCGCGTGCCGACCTTCACGACCTACATCCGGAACACGGATGCGAACGCCGTCGCTGGCGTGCCGGGCGTCTCGCTGCCGATGGCGCTGACGAAAAAGGGGTTGCCGGTCGGGATCGAGATCGACGGCCCGTCAAACAGCGACCGGCGGCTCCTCGGGATCGCGCTGACGCTCGAGAGGATACTCGGCAGGCTGCCCGCCCCGCTTGGCTTCTGATTCGTTTCGCTGCCGGAGGCATCTACGGCGGAGCCACTGACCCGGTCGATGATCCCTACCGTGCGGGGAGCAGTCTTGATGACCCTGCAGGTCGCTCGAGCGGGGAGCGACCAAGCCAAGCGATTGAATGTCCGCTTCGGATCCGATCGCGGGGTTTCAGACAATTCTTGGAAATTCCAGGTGGCTTCATGAGCGCAAGTGACCCTGGCAAACTGGACCGCATCGTCGCCGAAGCCCGTCGTGCTGCCGCGAAGCGCGGACGGGGCTATAGGGAACAGGCGTTGAAGATCTACCCTTGGATCTGCGGTCGCTGCGCCCGCGAGTTCACGCGCGCCAACGTGCGCGAGCTGACCGTCCACCACCGAGACCACAATCACGATAACAACCCACCCGATGGCAGCAACTGGGAACTGCTGTGCCTGTATTGCCACGACAACGAACACCAGCGGCAGTTAGAAGCGACTGGCGGGGGAAGCAGCCCCTCCGTCGGTGGCCGCGTGTCGACCTACGCTCCCTTCGCAGATCTCAAGGAGCTACTAGCCAAGAAGCAGCCCCCGAAGTGAGTCGGCGAACGCCACGCCGAGCAGCGCGCTGCGCATCGCCGGGCCGTTGCCGGCCGAGCGCACCCCGGAGAACGGCGGCGGCACGAGGAGACCGCGGCGACGGCGGCTTGGTCGGTGGATCCTCGCGGCGGACAGGATCAACTTCTGAGAGCCGAGCGGGATTGGCTCGGCGCGGGTGAGCCGGATCGAATCGGATGTTGGTTGGGGATCAGGCCGTTCGGAACAGGGCCAGTGGCCGCGCCGGTGCTCGGGGCGGGGCGCGGGCGGGCTCCTCGACGGTGCCGAGCGCGTCCAGCACACGCTCGCACCTGGCCGCGCCGGATGGCTGCACGTCGCGCGCGGCAAGCTGCGGGTGAACGGCGAAGCGTTCGGGCCCGGCGACGGCGCCGCGATCCTGGACGAGAAGGTCCTGGCGCTGCAGCGGGGCGTTCGTGCGGGGAGCTGCCGACGCTCGCGTGAGCACGGCTCGCGCCCCATCGATATCCTTCCAGCGTGTCCCACCTCTTCGAACCCGCCTCGAGCGGTCGCTCCAAGTGCCGCGGCTGCGCCCGGCCCATCCAGCGTGGAGCGCTGCGTTTCGGCGAGCGCCTGCCCAACCCCTTTGCGGACGGTGAGATGACGCTGTGGTTCCATCCTCCGTGCGCGGCCTACAAGCGGCCGGAGCCGCTTCTTCAGGCCCTCGGGGAAACGCTCGAGAACGTGCCCGATCGAGAGCGACTGGAGCGCGCGGCGCGCAGCAGCCTGGCACACCGGCGCCTCCCGCGGATCGACGGCGCCGAGCGGGCGCCGAGCGGGCAGGCCAGGTGCCGCAGCTGCCACGAGCCCATCGTGCGCGGGAGCTGGCGCATCCGGCTTGTGTTCCATGAAGAGGGCCGCTTCTCTCCTGGAGGGTTCGTGCACCTCGACTGCCGCAAGGCTTACTTCGAGACCAACGACGTCTTGGATCAGGTGCTCCACTTCAGTTCGGACTTGAGCGACGGCGAACGCGAGGAATTGAGGCGCGCATGCGACACCGATCTGACCAGCCCATCGCTGCCGCAGAGCTGACGTAGCCGGTATTCGTTGACCGCTCTCGAAGCGGAAGGACAGCGGCAATAGGCGTTTCCTCCCTCTTCGTAGCCATGACCGGCTCGCGCCAGGCTCTCTCGGCCGTTCTCTGCAGTGGCCGAACGTCGGCTTTGGGTCGGATAGCGACCGTCCTAAGACTCAGCACACTCTGGCTTCTCCCACGCGGAGAAGGAGCCAGCCATGTATCAACTCGACGCTACCCAGCTAGACCGAGAGTTTGCGACTCGCAACGATAGCCCTACGCTTCATCGAAACCACCGGGATCGAAGTCGCCGCCGTCATCAATCGGATGATCGCTTTCAGTGAACCCTGCTTCTTGGCTGGGTTCCGGGGCGCTATCGAGACCGGCCGTGCCGTAGCTGTCATTGGCAAAAAATTCCCGTGCGATCATGCTGCCGATGACCGTACCGGCGATACTGCCCAGCAAGCTGCCCGCCATGAGTCCACCCAGGCCCACGCCGCCCGCCTGGCCGAACGTGCGTTCCATCGCCCCAGGTTGCCTGATTTCCGCGCGCGTTGCCATGCGCGCTAACCCCTGCGGGTTGGCATCGCTTTGTCCGGCCAAGGCACGTTCTGAAGCCGGCATGCCCTCGGCGATCTTTTGCAGCACCAGGCGCCGTTGCTCGGGCGTGAGTTGCGCGAACGCCTCCGCGTGCGCCTGCTCGATGACCTCCGGCGGGGCGGTCTTCAGCATGTAGCGATAACGTGCGATCGCCTGTTCATCATCCGACTCCAGTTTAGCTGCCTCGCCTTGCCGCGCAGGTTTATCGCTTCCCCATTTCTGGTCGAAAAGGCCCATCTGTTTTGCTCCTTGGCGGTCGAGGATGTTCGCACATTACTCTTGGATTCCAAAGATCGCGCCGAGTGCCCAAGGGATGGCGATCCAGGAGAAAAGTAGCTTCGGAACCCACCAATAGCTGTGAGCACAGCGGCCAAAGGCGGACTTCCGGTACCGGTCAAAGGCGTCGACGGGGAAGCAGGGAGCCGATCGGCAAACCTGGTGCAAAGCCCACGCATCGCTGCGCGATCGTGATCGAGAACTACCGCGGCGAGGCGGTGGGGGTTCAGTAAGGCCGCGACCCCAACAGATACGGGTGGGCGAGCAGCAGGACGGCGTAGAGCGCGAGCCCCGCGCCCACCCGCGTCCAGCCGATCTCCCGGACGCTGAAGCGATTGCGGCCGTTGACGATCGCGCCGAACGGAACGTTCGAGGTGACGTCGGCGAAGCGCTTCCAGTCCTCCCCGAGCGCATCGGCTTTGCGGGCGTCGATCAGCACGGTGCCGAGCGCGGCGAGCACAAGGAAGCCGCCGAAGAAGACGAACGAAGCGAGGTCGCCGCGCGCGAGGATGTGGACACCCGCCCACAGCATGACGCCCCACAGAAAAGGGTGGCGCGTGACGCGAACCATCCCGCGCGCCGGCTCGTCGGCCTTCAACGCCGACGCTTGACCGACCATGGTCGGGTTGCGCGTCGTGAGCCCCGCGGCGACCAGGATGAGCGCGAACGGCATCACGACGAGCGGCCAGAGCCGCAAGCCCGGCACCTGCCACAGCGGCTGGAAAGGCGCCTTCGCGTAGGCCCAGCTCATCCAGACGATCGTTCCCGCGGCGACCAGCGAGTAGACGCCGAGGTAGCCGCGCGCGCCGATCGCCGCGCCGAGCGTCCGCCGGAGCGGTGTGCTGGAGACGAAATGGGCCCCGAGGAAGACCAGTGTGGCGAGGACGAGGTGGGCGATCGGATCCATGCGACTCCCTCCCTCTGCTGGGGGGCGAGGGGCTCAGCGCCTGCTACAGCGTCGGGCTCGCGAACTCCCCGCCGAGCGCGACCAGTCCCCAGTTCGAGCCGTGCGCATCGAAGGCGAAGCCGATGTGCGCGCCGAGCGAGTGCGCGTCGCGGAAGATCCGCTGGATCGGGTAGCTGTCGTAGATGCCGTTCGCGCCCGCCATGGTGTGCAGGAGGTCGACCGCCTCGGTGCAGAGCTGGACGGCGTAGGCGACGTTGCGCTTCACCGCGAGCTTCTCCTCGAGCGACATGACGCGGCCCTCGGCGGCGACCCGCTGCGCCTCGATGCAATCCTGCCGGAGGACGAGCCGCGCCGCGTCGATCCGCGCGCCCGCCGCTCCCACCCGGAGCTGGACCGTCTGAAAGTCGCGCATGCGCATCCCGGTGTAGTTCGTGCTGCGCGCCTTCACCGCCTCGCACGTGAGCTCGAGGGCAGCCTGGGCATTGCCGAGCGCGGCACCGGAGAGGCAGTGCGATCCCATGGTCGTGATCGGCACGCGGTAGACGGGGTTGGGATTGACGCGCGCTCCGGGAAACTCCGCGCCGCCGCGGCAGGTGTACATGTCCAGGGTGCGGTATTCGGGCACGAACAGATCCTTCGCCCGCACCGACTTCGAGCCGGTGGCGCGCATCCCCATGACGTGCCAGTCGTCGATGATCTCGTACTCCGAGCGGTGGACGAGGCACATGCAATGGCCGGCGACGCGCTCGCCGTCGCGGACGGTGACGGCGAGCATGTTCCAGTCCGACGAGTCGACGCCGCTCGAGAAGTTCCAGTGGCCGCTCACGACGAACCCACCGTCCACCTTGCGGCCCTGACCCTGCGGGAAAGCGATCCCCGACGCGATCAGCACGTCGGGGTTCTTGCCCCAGAGTTCGTCCTGGGCGCGCTCGTCGTAGAGCGCGAGCATCCAGTGGTGGACCCCGAGGTTGGCGAGGTTCCAGCCGGTGGACGCGCAGCCGCGCGCGAGCTCGGCCGGCAGCTCGAGCAGCGACAGGTAGTCGAGCTCCATGCCGCCATAGCGCTTCGGCTGCGCGAACCGCAGCAGGCCGGAGCGGTGGAGGTCGGCCTCGGTCTCGGGAAGCATCCGCCGGGCGGACTCGCCGCGGGCGGCGCGCTCCCGCAGCGCGGGCACGAGCTCGCGGGCGCGGCGGATGGCCTCGGCGTAGCCGAGGTCGGCGAACGTTCTCGCCGACGGTGCGTTCACTTCGCGGTCTCCGCCACCCGCGGCATCTCCGCGTAGTTCTCGCTCGCGCCGCCCCACTTCGGCTCCTCGGCGATCCCGTGGAAGTTCAGCTCGATCGTGAGCCCGTTCGGGTCCTTCACGAACATCTGGAAGAGCTGGAACTCGGGGAAGTACCGCCGGCGGGCGGCGAGCCCGGTCTCGTCGAAGCGCTTCGCGAACTTCTCGGGATCGGTGGCGAGGAACGCGATGTGGTCCACCACGCCCGAGTTGTCGAGCGCCGATTTCGGTGTCGTGCCGAGGTAGTACAGCTCCGAGTTCGGCACCCCGTGCGGGCCCATGTGCACCTGGATCTTGCCGTTCACGCCGAGCCAGTAGCCGGGGAACGGGAAGTCGGGGCGGGGCATGACCTCGAAGCCGAGCAGGTCGCAGTAGAACTGCTTGGTGCGTTCGAGATCGTTGGCGCGGACGAAGTAGTGGTTGATCTCGGTGACGGGCATGGGCGATCTCCTCGGGCGCTGCAGCATGGAAATGTTACGCCGGTTCGGGGGCTCCGGCCAAGCCGGTAGTGAGCAGGCGCTCAGCGGCCCGGATACGCGGCCTACGCCTTGTCCCAGAGCACGTCGCAGTCCGCCGGCGCCGCGCGGGCGAGCAGCTCGATCAGGGGATGCGCGCGCTGGCGGAGCGATACCTTCGGCGTCTCGTCATCCTCGTCGTTTGCTCCCCCGGTCGCCGCCGGCGTGGCCGCGAGCGCCGCTTCGAGCCGCGCGAGCGCCTGCGGGATGTCCTTCGCGAGGAGCGCGCTCGGCACCGTGCCGCTGTGCCCCATCATCTTGAGGAGCTGCACGGCGGGCTCGCCAAACATGGTGAAGCCGCCGACGCGGCTGTCGAAGCGGACGAGCATGCGCCGATTGTAGCGGGGCGGGCGCGCCGCGGTAGAATCGCGCCCCTTTGCGTCCTGACCATCAGGAGCCTTCGCTTTGCCGCTCGTCCGTCCGTTCAAAGCCTTGAGGCCCGCCCCGGGGCGCGCTACGGAGATCCTCGCTCCGCCCTACGACGTGCTCACGACCGAGGAGGCGCGGGCCCGCGCCGCCGGCAAGCCGTGGAGCTTCCTGCACGTCTCCAAGCCGGAGATCGATCTGCCGCCCGGCACTGACCCGTATTCGCCCGCGGTGTACGCGAGGGCGACCGAGAACCTCGCGCGCATGATCGGCGCCGGTGTCCTCGCGCGGGATCCGGCGCCTGGCTATTACGCGTACCGCTTAGCCGTCGGCGGCCACGTGCAGACGGGCGTGGCGGTCGCCGCTTCGATCGCGGCGTACGAGGCGAACCGCATCCGCAAGCACGAGCTCACCCGGCCCGACAAGGAGGACGACCGCGTGCGGCACATGGAGGCGCTGAACGCGCAGACCGGACCGGTCCTGGCCGCGTACCCGGATGCGCCCGAGCTCGATTCGCTGCTCGCCGAAGCGTCGCGGCTGCCGCCGGACGTGGACGTGGTGGCGAATGATCAGGCGCGGCATGCGATCTGGCCGATGCGCGACGCCGGCCTCGTCGCGCGGATCGGCGCGCTGTTCGACGCGCTGCCCGCGCTCTACGTCGCGGATGGGCATCACCGCTCCGCCGCCGCGTCGCGCGTCGCCGCCGCCCGGAGGAAGGCGAACCCGCGGCCCACCGGCGACGAGAGCTACAACTCGTTCCTCGTCGTGGCCTTCCCGCAGCGCGAGCTGCGCATCCTCGACTACAATCGTGTGGTGCGCGATCTCGGTGGCATGAGCGTAGACGCGTTACTGGGCAAGCTCCGCGACCGATTCGCGGTCTCGCCGAGCACGGCGGCGGTGAAGCCGGAACGCCACGGCGAGTTCGGGCTCTACGCAGGCGGGCGGTGGCATCGGCTCACGCTCCGCCCCGAGCTGGCCGCTCCTGCCGACCCGATCGCCCGCCTCGACGTCAGTCTGCTGACCACCCACGTCCTGGATCCGCTGCTCGGGATCAACGACATGCGCACCGACAAGCGCATCGACTTCGTCGGCGGCGGTCGCGGGCTCGCCGAGCTCGAGCGGCGCGTCGCTTCGGGCGAGATGGCGGCCGCGTTCTCGCTCTACCCGACGCCGTTCGCGGACCTGATGGCGGTCGCCGACGCGGGCGACGTGATGCCGCCGAAATCGACCTGGTTCGAGCCGAAGCTCGCCGACGGCCTCCTGTCGCACGTGCTTGATTGAGCGCGGGCGGCCGCACTGCGGCGGCGTGGCTAACCGAACTTCCACCCGATCGGCTTACGCCGGGGCCTCAACGGGTAACCCATGTCCCCGGACTCTTCTGTCACCTATCTCCCCGACCGCTCAGGCTCCTACAGGCCGCGGACTTGAACTGCGACGAGCAGAAGGCCATATCCAATGATCCATGACCAATCCGCGACGTTCGCATCGACTCGGAACATTCTGAAATGGGCGAGTAATGCGACGACATAGAGAACGAGACAGATGACCCAAATAATTTGTTTCGGAGCTTTCCCGCCACCTCCTGCCATGAATGCCTCCTAAACGATTGCTGCGATTCGACGACTGCATCTCAGCTCGACTGGGGCGCGCATGCTTTTCTTTTCTGCGCCGGTAACGCATTTTGGCACGAAGCGATTCGCTGGTCGAGAACGGTGAGACTTGACCGTCGGCATTTCGCGCGACGACCGCGGGGTTATGCGTCGTCATCGAGTCGGCTCCCGAATAGCCATGTCACGATATGTTGAACATTGGCCCTCAACAGAGGCATGCTCGCGCTCCAAATCCTCTAGTATCGCGCGTACCTGCGTCAGGGTTTAGGCGATCTTAGTTTCCCGACTACTTATCTCGTCGAGCGCTCAAAAGCGCCCGGTGAACACTGACGAGCGGTGAACGACAAGGCGGTGTCAGACCGAGATGCCGTGGTGTCAGACGGCGCAGGGCGCGCTGAAGGAACCCGCGGACGCCGGACGACGGCTCAAAGCTACTTATCCGAACAACCCGGTTATCTCCCATCTGCAGCCATCCATGCCACCGTCGCTTTCGCGTGGGCGAGAGCGTCTTCCTCAGTAGCGAAGACTTGATGTGAGTAATGGTGGAGCGGAAACCATCCTCTTTCGTCTTCGGGGTCTCTACGGTATTCCTCGAAACCGAATGTGCCATCGACTCGCACGAAGATATCAATGCAATGGTCGTGTGCCTGATTCTCGATGGATGCTACAACTCGAGCGGACATGGCGATTCACTGCGGACGTCTAAACCACAAGTCGAACCCCGAAGAGGCGCAGAGTTCTGCCCCCGAAAAGGGGCTTTACTTTGCACCTGTATACTGGATAGAATGCCAGTTATCAGCATTTCCGTGCCCCGTCAAGGTTTGCCGCTCGCGGGCGGCGAGCCAGAGTCGCGGGCCATGCACCTCGGAAGGGAACGTGGCCACCTCCTAGGACCGCGGGAATCGTACCGGATCGAGGCTCTTCTCAACGACGGGATATGGCGCTCAAAACCACCCGCGGCGACCGCGGCGCCCCGACCAAGGGCCGCGGCGCGCCCTCGAATCTCGAGGGCCGCTACGAGTCCTGGGCCCGGGAGGCGGTCGACGACGGCTGGGCGCGCGAGGAGGAGGCGCCGCGGCGGCTCGAGACCGTGGTCACGCCCGAAACGGCCAAATCGATCATCGCGCGGAACGATTCGCCCGACATCCCCTTCGACCAGTCAATCAATCCGTACCGCGGATGCGAGCACGGGTGTGTGTACTGCCTAGCCGGGGAGACCCCAATCTTGATGGGCGACGGCGGCGTCAAGCCTCTCGCCGAGCTTCGGGTGGGAGACGAGATCTACGGGACGGAGAAACGCGGTCATTACCGCTACTACGTCAAGACCAACGTCCTCGCCCATTGGCAAACGCGCAAGCTGGCCTACCGCCTGCGCTTGGCCGACGGCACCGAGCTGGTGGCGAGCGCGGATCACCGCTTCTTGACCGAGCGTGGCTGGAAGTTCGTTGCCCAGAGGGGCGGCCGCGAGCAAAGGCCGCACCTGACCCTCAACAACACGTTGATGGGCTTTGGCGCTGTGAGCTCGCCGCCGCGTCGGTTCGACAATCGCGACTACCGGCGTGGCTATCTCTGTGGCCTGATCAGAGGAGACGGACATCTGGGTGTGTATCGCTACCGCAGGGCGGGACGCGCGAACGGGGATCAGTACAGGTTCCGGCTCGCGATGACCGACAACGACGCGCTTGAGCGCGCTGGGCGCTACTTGTGCGACTTCGGCATCGGCACGGACCGTTTCCTGTTCCAGCCGGAGCGCCCGAATCGGCAGCGGATGGAGGCGATCCGTACCAGTGCTCGCGCTTCGATTGAGGCGATCGAACGGCTGATCGAATGGCCGGAGCGCTACGAAGGCGACTGGGCGCGCGGTTTCGTCGGCGGGATCTTCGATGCGGAGGGTTCGTTCAACTGCGGCTGTGTCAGGATCGCGAACACCGATTCGACGAGGATTGAAACGACGAGGGTGTCTCTGGGAGGGTTGGGTTTCGACACGGTCGTGGAAACGCAGCGGGCCCACTCGCCGAGGCCGATAAATTACGTGAGAGTTCGCGGGGGATTGCGGGAACATCTGCGGTTCTTCCGCTCCTTCGATCCGTCGATCGCCCGGAAACGGAACATCACGGGCCAGGCGGTGAGGTCCAACACCGATCTCAATGTCATCGCCATCGAGCGATTGAACGCCGAGCGCGACCTCTTCGACATCACGACGGGCACCGGCGATTTCATCGCCAACGGCGTGATAAGCCACAATTGCTATGCGCGTCCCAGTCATGCCTACCTCGGTCTCTCCCCCGGCCTCGACTTCGAGACGCGCATCTTCGCGAAGCACAACGCCGCCGAGCTGCTGCGCAAGGAGCTCGCCGCGCCGAACTACCGCTGCAGCTCGATCGCGCTCGGCGCGAACACCGATCCGTATCAGCCGGCCGAGCGCGAGCTCCGCATCACCCGCTCGATCCTCGAGGTGCTCGTCGAGTGCCAGCACCCGTTCACGATCGTCACCAAGGGCGCACTCGTCGAGCGCGACATCGACCTGATTGCGCCGATGGCGGCGAAGGATCTCGCGCGGGTCTACGTCTCGGTGACCAATCTCGACGCCGAGCTCGCCCGCAAGCTCGAGCCGCGCGCTTCCGCGCCGTACCGCCGGCTCGAGGCGATCAGGCGGCTCGTCGCCTCGGACATCCCGTCCGGCGTGCTCGTCGCGCCGGTGATTCCCTTCATCACCGACCGCCACCTGGAGGAGATCCTGGAGCACGCGCGGGAGGCAGGCGCAACCGAGGCGGGATACATCCTCTTGCGCTTGCCGCACGAGGTCGCGCCGCTCTTCAAGGAGTGGCTCGCGACGCACTACCCGCTGAAGGCCGAGCACGTCATGAGCCTCGTGCACCAGATGCGAGGCGGCAAGGACTACGACTCGACCTTCGGTGTGCGCCAGCGCGGCACCGGCAACTTCGCCGAGCTCATCGGCAAGCGCTTCGCGCTCGCGTGCGAGCGGCTGGGGCTCAACGCCGGGCGGCGCGGCGGGCTGGACACGACTCGGTTCCGGCCGCCCCGCAGCGGGCCGCAGATGGCGCTCTTCTGACCGTTACCGGGGTGTGCCCCAGACTTCGGTCGCGACCCGAACCACCAGCTCGAGCTTGCGTCGCTGCACGTCCTCGCTGATGGGATTTCCTAGGAAGGTGCTCGCGAAGCCGCACTGCGGGCTGAGGCACAGATTCTCGAGCGGGACGTACTTCGCCGCCGCGTCGATCCGGCGCTTGAGATCGTCCTTCGACTCGAGCGCCGGGACCTTCGTGCTCACCAGGCCGAGGACGACCTTCTTCGACGACTTTGGCGGGAAGAACCGCAGCGGCTCGAACCCGCCCGAGCGTGCGTCGTCGTACTCGAGGAAGTACGCGTCGACGTCGATCCGGTTGAGGAGGCACTCGGCGATCGGCTCGTAGCCGCCCTCGGCCGCCCAGCGGCCGGCCGAGTTGCCGCGGCACAGATGGATGCCGACGACCATCCCGGCCGGCCGGCCGGCGATGACCGAGTTGATCAAGCGCGCGAAGCGGTCTGGCGCCTCGGCCGGATCGTCGCCCCATTGCCGGAAGGTCTCGCGCAGCTTCGGATCGCAGAGATACGCGAAGTTCGTGTCGTCGAGCTGCACGTAGCTGCAGCCGGCGTCGCCCAGCTGCTGCAACTCTTCCCGGTAGACCTGCGCGATGTCGGCATGGAACGCCTCGAGATCCGGGTAGGCCTCGCGGCTGACGGCCGCCCGGCCGCCGCGCAGCAGCATGGTCGGCGACGGGATGGTCTGCTTGGCGGTGCGCTTGGTGTGGGCCTTCACGAACCTGAAGTTCTCGACCTCGATCGGCCGTGCGTGGCGAAGCTTGCCGGTGATCGCGAAGGCGCGCGGCGCGAACGGTTTGTCGCCCGCGGGCGCCGCCGCCAACGCGCCGCCTACCGCGCCCTGCACCGGCAGGCTTCCCGTCGACCGGGCGCCGTCGAGCTTCTCGATGAAGTCGGCGTGGAACGACGTGCGGCGCAGCTCCCCGTCGGTGATCGCGTGAAGCCCGACGGATTCCTGGAGAGCGATGACCTCGAGGATGCTGCGGTCCTCGAGCTCGCGCAGCGCCGCCGCGCCGTACTTGCCCGCGAGCGCCTGCTCGTGCGCCGCGCGCAGCGCGGGGTTGCGCAGCAGGCTGCCGACCTGGTCGGCGCGAAACGGGAGCTTCGTCGATTCGGTCATCCGGCGACTCGCAGCAGGATCTTGCCGAAATGGGCATTGGCGCGCATGTGCGCCTGCGCCGCTTCCGCCTCCTCGAGCGGAAAGACGCGGTCGATGGGCAGGGCGAGCTTGCCGCTTTCCAGGGCGTCCCAGAGGTCGGCGCGCATCCTGCGCGCGATCTCGCGGACCTCATCCACCGACCGCGTCCGGAACGTGACGCCGACATAGGTGATGCGCCGCAACGCATGTTGGTTGAAGTCGAACTCGGCGGCGTTGCCGCCGAGTCGGCCGACGTTGACGATGCGGCCGAGGATCGCCGCCGCCTGCACGTTCTGATTGACGAGCTTGCCCGATACCTGATCCACGATCACGTCGACACCCTTGCCGCCGGTCGCCTTGGTCGCTTCTTCCACCCAGGCGGGGTCGTTGGAGTCGAGCGCGAGGTCGGCGCCAAAGTCCTTCAACCGGGCGCGACGCGACGGATTGGTCGACGTGCCGAGCACGGGCTTCGCGCCTTTGAGCTTCGCGATCTGCAGGGCCATCAGCCCGACGCCCGAGCTCGCGCCTTGGATCAGCGCGCTCTCGCCCGGCTGCAGGCGGCCGTTGGTCACGAGCGCGTCGTGCATGGTCATCAGCGCGACCGGCAGCGTGGCGGCCTGCTCAAGGGTCCGGTCGCCCGGGATCGGCAGCACGCGTCCCCAGTCGGTGACGGCGTACTCGGCGTAGCCGCCGGTGCCTGAGCACATGACGCGGTCCCCCGGCTTGATGCCCTTGACCTCGCCGCCGACCTCGACCACCTCGCCCGACCAGTCCATCCCCGGGATGGTGGCCTCGCCGCCCTTGGCGCGGCCCGCGCGGAGCACATCGGCGCGATTCAAGCCGCAGAAGCGCACGCGCACCATAAGTTCGTTCGGCTTCGGCATCGGGCGCAGCACTTCGCGGATCTCGAGCCCCTTCTCGCCGGTGACGGCGGCTTTCATCGTCGTTGCGCTCGACACGATTGCACGCTCCTCCTTCAAATCCACTTAGCGAAACAGAGACCGGTCCCGGTCAACGCGGGGGTCCGATAGGCCGGCGTGTAGGACACCCACACGAGCTCCAGGTCCGACGCTGCGCCGGCGACGACGAGCCAGTTCCGGATCTCCGAGCTGCCCGCCTTCAGCCGCCGCGGATCGAGGCCTGCAAGGAACGCGGTGTCCTTCTTGCGCAACGCTTCGATCACCGGCCGGTCCAGGTCCTCCTCGACGATGAAATGGCTCAGGCCGCCCGAGGCGAGCAGGCCGACGCGGAGGTCCTCCGGGAAGTCGGCGATCAGCTCTTTTAGCGCTGCGCCGAGCCGCAGGCAGCGCCTGGGGTGCGGCTGGTTGGGGGGATTGTAGGTGTTGAGGAAGATCGGTACGATCGGCAAGCCCGTCCCGTCGAGGTATCGGCGGTGCACGAAGGCGTAGGCGTGCCCTTCGAACTGGTCCGCGACGAGACCGGCCATCGCGGAGACGTCGAATTCCCGGTCGGCCAGGCCTGCGATGAGATGGAGCGCCAGCGGCCGATGGCAGGGGTAGTGCGCATCCTTCCCCTCTTCCCGGCGGCGCAGCTGCGCGCGCCGGTACCACTCCTCCGGCGGAACCGCCGGCTGGGCGGCGTTCCGGATCGTCTCGCCGTAGTAGATGGCGATCGACGGCATGTGCTGGTCGTGGAAGAGCTCGTACTGGTCGTCGCCGACGATGATCAGCGCGTCCAGTTTGGCCGCCGCGATCTCGACCTTGAGGCGCGCCATCGCGTCCTGCACTGCCTCGAACCGGTTCGTGATCGCCTCCGGGGTGATGAGCTCTCCGGCGTTGGACGGCGCGCGGGCGAGCACGTCGGCGTAGGAGCATGGCGCGCCCTCGCGGTCGTAGTACGGCATCCGGGGATCGGTCTCTCGGAACCGCGTCAGCCAGTCGTCCAGCTCGGCGGTCAGCATCACGCTGTGGGACGAGCCGAACGCGGCAGCGAGGCGCGCCATGAGCCCGTTCCTCCCCGGTCAGTCCGCCTTCGCGCCTATCGTTGCGCACGGCGCGCTGCGAAGCGCGGATACACCTTCCGGACGTTGCCGTGGAAGATCTTCTCCCGGTCCGCGGCGCTCAAGCCTTCGATCGAGTCGACGTAGCGCTTCGTGTCGTCGTAGTACTGCCCCGTCTCAGGGTCGATTCCCCGCACCGCGCCGACCATCTCCGAGGCGAACAGGATGTTGTCCGCGGGAATGACCTTGAGGAGGAGCTCGATCCCGGGGCGATGATAGACGCAGGTGTCGAAGAAGACGTTGTTCAGGAGCAGCTCCTTGAGCGGCGGCCGCCCCATGTCCTGCGCGATCCCCCGATAGCGGCCCCAGTGGTACGGCACCGCGCCGCCGCCGTGCGGAATGATGAACCTCAGCGTCGGGAAGTCCTTGAAGATATCCGCGGTGATGAACTGCATGAACGCGGTCGTGTCGCCGTTGATGTAGTGCGCCCCCGTGCCGTGGAAGTTCGGGTTGCAGGAGGCGCTGACGTGGATCATCGCCGGGACATCGAGCTCGACCATCTTCTCGTAGAACGGATACCACCACTTGTCGGTGAGCGGCGGATCCTTCCAGTAGCCGCCGGACGGGTCGGGGTTGAGGTTGCAGCCGATGAAGCCGAGCTCCTTGACGCAGCGCTCGAGCTCCGGGATGCAATTCTTCGGCGGAACCCCAGGCGACTGGGGCAGCTGGCACACCCCGACGAAGTTGGCTTGATACAGCGTGCAGACCCGATGGATCAGGTCGTTGCAGATCTCCGACCACTGCCGGCTCGTCGCCTCGTTGCCGAGGTGATGGCCCATCCCCATCGCGCGCGGGGAGAAGATCGTGAGATCGGTGCCCCGCTCGCGCTGGATCTTCAGCTGGGCGCCCTCCAGGCTCTCCCGGATCTGGTCGTCGCTGATGCCGAGGGATCCCTTGGACGGTGCGTGCTTCGCGCTCTCGAGGTCCGCGAGCTGGCGCTTGCGATACTCCTCCAACGCCTTGGGGGCGGTGGTGTAGTGACCGTGGCAATCGATAATCATGGACCTCCTCCATTGTTTCGTACTAACTGCCCAGCGCGCGGGTCACGTCGTCGAAGAGCTCGTCCACCTCGAACCGTCGTGGGATGAGCCGTTGCCGGTGAACGTAGTCGATGGCGACCTCGAGGTTGCGGCGGTTCGCCTCGACGCCGAACGGGTTCGCGTCGAGCTCGCCTTTCGCCGGGAGCCCCGCGGCCTGCTTGCTCTCGCGGAGCAGCCGGTAGATCTCCTGCACCGCGCGCGGGTTGGATTGCGACAGTGAATCTTTGACCACGACCATGTGGTTGATCTGCAGCGCGCCGTTCTTCCGGCGCCAGGCCTCCGCCGCCGCAGCGGGGTCGGCGATCAGCGGCTTCAGCCGCGGGTCGCTGGGCACCGCGCCGACGATCGCGGCGTCGATCTCTCCCTCGAGCAGCATGGGGACGAGGTCCTTCCCGGGGGCGGCCCGCTCGACCGCCGGCGGATCGCGAAACTCCGCGACGTGCGCATCCTCGAACGTCAGCCATTTCACGCGGTCGAGGTCCACGCCGTAGTCGCTGGCGAGAA
>Ga0209853_1000203_pt1 | contig 16130 bp, 20 predicted proteins | sample GWRWS1_30_40_FD_187224 | JGI IMG/M metagenome (GOLD analysis project Ga0209853, IMG submission 187224) | Riverbed sediment microbial communities from areas with vegetation nearby in Columbia River, Washington, USA - GW-RW S1_30_40 (SPAdes)... | ecosystem: Environmental > Aquatic > Freshwater >...
AGCGTTACACGCTCGGGGGTGCCAGCACGCATCGGGGTCGTTGCCGCATGACCCGGGCCTGTGGTGGGAGCAGGTGTGTCGGGCCACGTTCCGCGCGCTAGCGTGGGCGTTGAGAGGAGCGCGGATGGCGGTCATCGAGGTGGAGGGACTCCGTAAAGAGTACCGGAGCCGCAGGGGCCGGACCCTGGCCCTGGACGGCCTCGACCTCGTGGTCCCCGAAGGCGGCGTCTTCGGCTTCCTGGGACCCAACGGTGCCGGGAAGACCACGACGATCCGCTGTCTCCTGGGCCTCGTCCGCCCCACCGCCGGGAGATGCCGCCTGCTCGGCGCGGACAGCCCGAAGGACCTCGCCACGGTCATCCGTCGGGTCGGCTCCATCGTGGAGACCCCGACCTTCTTCCCCCGGTTCTCCGGCCGCCGTAACCTCGAGCTGCTGGGTCGGCTCCACGGCATCGGCCGCAAGGCCGTGAGCGAGGAACTGGAACGGGTCGGCCTGGCCGAGCGGGCCGATGACCTGGTGAAGACGTACTCGCTGGGGATGTGCCAGCGACTGGGGATCGGAGCCGCGTTGCTCAAGGATCCCGCGCTCCTCGTCCTGGACGAGCCGGCCAACGGGCTCGACCCCGCCGGCATCAAGGAGGTCCGGGAGCTCCTACGCCGGCTGGGCGCGGAGGGGAGGACCATCTTCGTCTCCAGCCACATCCTCACCGAGGTCCAGCACACGGCCGATCGTGTGGCCATCCTGTCCCGCGGCAAGTCTGTCGCCTCCGGACCGGTCGGCGAGGTCCTGGCGGCCGGTCGTTCGACCGGGCTGACCGTGCGGGTCGACGACGAGGCCGGGGCGCTCGAGGCGCTTCGGTCGGCCGGCATCCCCGCGAGCCTCGACGACCACGCCATCCGGGTCATGCTGCCTCCGGAGGAGGCGGCAACCGTGACCCGAACGCTCGCCGATCGAGGCCTGTACCTCACCGAGCTCCGCCCGGACGAGGTCGACCTGGAGACCGTGTTCCTCGAGCTCACCCGGGAGACGCCGAAGGAGGCGTCGCCGTGACCGCGCTTCTCGCCGCGGAGTTTCGACGGATGTCGTCTCGGCACCTCGTCAGGATCCTGGCAGGCCTGGCCCTCCTGGGGATCACCATCGCCGGGGTGATCGTGGCCGTTCGTTCCAGCCCCCAGGTGGGAGCCGACCCTCGGTTCCCCCTGACCATGCTGCCCGACATCCTGAGGGGGACGAGCATCCCGCTGATCCTTGCGGGGTGGCTGCTGGGGGCCTCGTTCATCGGCGCCGACTGGCGCGCCGGAACCATCACCACCCTGCTCACGTGGGAGCCCCGGCGAACCCGGGTGATCGTGGCCAAGCTGCTTGCCTGCGCCGCCTCCGTGTTCGTCCTGGCGATCGGACTGCAGGTGGTGTTGGGAGGCGTGCTCGCTCTCGATGCCGCGTTCCGAGGAACGACCGAGGGCGTCGGGGCACCCTGGTGGCGCGAGTCGAGCGGCGTGGCGGCCCGGGCCGCGACCCTGGCCTCCGTGGCCTCCGTCATCGGATTCGCGGTCGCATCGATCGGGCGCAACACAGCGGCCGCTCTCGGTGCGGGGTTCGCCTACCTCGCGGTCATCGAGAACCTGGTTCGGGGACTCCGTCCCGCATGGCAGCGCTGGCTGTTCACGGACAACGCGGCGGTGTTCATCAGCGGAGGGAACGTGGGCTTCTCGTTCCAGCGCACGATGCTCCAGGCCCTCGTGCTCCTCGCCGCGTACGCGGCGGCGCTCTTCACCGTGAGCGCCATGATGTTCCGTTCCCGCGACGTGAACTAGCCGTCCTGTGGGTATCCACGGTTGGAAGGAGGTCCCGGTGGAGCTCGAGGTCAAGAGGTTCGACAGCCCGGACGAGACACGGACGTTCGACAAGGGTGCGTTCGCGGTGGTGAGGTCGGGCGGCATCTCGATCGGCCGAGCCACTTACCAGCCGGGGTGGAGGTGGTCGCTGCACGTCGGAGCCATCGCCGGTACGGCGAGCTGCCAGGTGGAGCACGTCGGCATGGTCGTGTCCGGGCGGGCCATGATCGCCATGGATGGCGGTGAGGAGCGCATCGTCGGACCTGGAGACGTGTTCCACGTCCTACCCGGACACGACAGCTGGGTCGTGGGCGATGAGCCCTACATCTCCCTCCACTTCCTCGGCGCCGACGAGTACGCCTCCGAGTAGCGGCACCGACGGCTCGAGCTCATCGCCGGCTGTCCTGTCGGATGCCCGTACGAGGAGCGGGCGCGCGCAACCGACGGAACCATGGCCCTCGTCGCCTCGTCTGGACAATGGAGTCGCCTGCTGAGGCGATCCCAATGCGACGGAGGAGGAGGGGACGGCACGCAGAGCGCTCGATCTGTCGCTCGTTCCGCCTAACCGAGATCGTGAAGCTCGTCAGCGTGACCGGGGGAGCCCCTACTCGGCGGTAACCTGGAAATGCCTGACCGTCGTGTCGCGTTCCACCAGGTACCGATCGTCCTTGGGGTAGAAGACCGCCCGCTCGACGTCGTCTCCCGCGAACCCCCGGATCGCTTCCTTCGATTCCCAGAAGCTGATGGTCAGGAACTCGGCTCGACCATCGGCGACCCGCCACAGCACCCAGGCGCCCTTGTTGCCGGGCGTCTCCCGGTACTCCTTAAGGCCTGTGCCGCGAAGGTACTCGACGTATGCCTCGGCATCGGCCTCTCGCGTTGCTCCCCTCCAGATCCGGGCGATCACGATGTTCCTCCCTCCTCGCTTCGTTCGGAGGAACGGCGCAGGGAGACGACCATGCTTGCCACCCTCGTAGCCAGCACGACATCGCCGGGCTGGAGGTTCTCCGGAACGCCCTCCGGACCCAGCCGAGCGTGATCGACGGATCGGTCCCGGTAGGCGATCGTCACGTCCTGGTAGTTCACCCCGTGCAGGTTGAATGGCTTGATCTCAACGACCACGGCCTCTTCCTCGCGGAGCATGTCAGCAGCCTACCCGGCTGTGCTCGCCGGCGGCGGGAAATGAGACAGCCACTCCTGCCCCCCGGCAGCACACGGCGGACGCCGCCGCGGTCAGTTGTGGAGCGCTTCCAGGGCGTTCGGGACGGTGTCCTCCGGCCTCACCCCGTACCAGGCCCGCTCGATCCGTCCTTCCTCGTCGACGAGGAAGGACGACCGAATGATGCCCACGTACGTCCGGCCGTCACGGGTCTTCTTTCCCCAGGTGCCCCAGGCGTCCGCCACCGCGTGGTCCGGATCCGAGAGCAAGGGGAACCCCAGGCCGTACTTCTCGTCGAACGCCAGCTGCTTGTCCGGCAGGTCGGGTGAGATCCCGACCACGTCCACGCCGATCCCGGCAAGGTCCTGGCGGTGGTCCCGCACCGAGCACGACTGGGTGGTGCATCCAGGCGTGTCGGCCTCCGGATAGAAGTAGACCAGCTCTTTTCGCCCGCGGAAGTCCTCGAGCCGAACCGTGCTCCCGAGCTGGTCCAGGAGCTCGAACGGCGGTGCGGCGTCCCCGGCCTCGAGCCTCGTCATTTCCTCACTGTACCGGCAGTAGGTCGAGCGGTGTTCCGTGAAGGCAGTCTTCCAGGCCAGGACCAAGCTCTTCTCAGGTTAGGTGGCGCGCCAGACCGCCGCCGGGGCTGCTTTTGGGTCTCGTCGGCGATGACCGACCGAAAGCCTTGGATAATCGGCTGAGAAGTGGGCGTCCGTCTTGGGCCTCGTGTGCTACTGGCGGTCGCCCACGAGACGGCGGCAGCGCCGCTGCGCGCGAGGGCCCATTTCATGAGCGCCCCCGATTCGAGTCCGGAATGGTACCTGACCTCGCTGGGCGCGCCTCCCGGGGTATAGTGTCAAACTGGATGAGAGGGGAGGTCGGAATGCATCCGAACGAGAAGCTGCTGCGCGACGCGGACGACGCGCAGATCCGGGGGGATGTGGAGGCCTTCGTCGACTTCTATGCCGACGACGTGATTGTCCACATCCCGGGCAAGAGTTCTTTCGCGGGGGTGTACAAGGGCAAGGATCAGTTCGTCGAGCTGTTCAGGCGTTTCATGGAGCGCGTGCCCGAGTACTCGTTCGAGCCGCACGCGTACCTGGCCGATGACGAGCACGGAGTCATCCTTCAGCGGTCGCACTTCAAGCGCGGCAATGAAACCCTGGACTCGAACGACACCTTCGTCTGTCACTTCCGCGACGGCAAGATCTCGGAGTTCTGGCTCTTGAGCGAGGACAACGACGCGGTCGACGCGTTCCTCGGTTAGGCCGCGGGTATAGGCTGGCGATCCTGACAGATCCGACGAACTCGTCAGGTTTCTCCCCCGTGCACCCAAGTACCGTGCAACGGGAACCGCCCTAGGTCGAAATGCCCGCCCCCCACCTAGTGGGGGATTCCGATACCGTCCCATCGGGCTATCGTTCATCGGTCGGGTGTCTCCCATACTCGGGCTACAGCGCATGGTGTCCTTTACCGACCAACACCGGTTCGTCCTCGCAGTCGGCGATGCGGTCGACTCCGTCGTGGAAGACTCGGCCGTCGTGGTCCTCGATCGGCTCGATCGCGTAGTGCTGATCGAGACGAGCTACGGAAGTGCCGTCCAGATCCGGCACACGCCCGGGCTGATCATCCACATCTTCGAGCGCGAGGCCGAAGCCCGACGCGCGTTTGGGCTGTTCCAGCACTAGCGTCGACCGAGTCACCCCTGTAACCGCTACGCTCCTTGCATCGTCGGCGATGACTGGAGCGTCGTGGCCGGAGTGCGGTTCTGCGCATACCAGTATCAGCATCTCCCGTTCCCCCAGCTGTACGACCGGTGGGAGCGGGCCGAGCTGCTCGGCTTCGACGTCCTGTGGAACGTGGACACGACGATCGAGCCGGACAGGCCAAGGACCGTGCTCTTCGACGGCCCTACTACGCTCGCCGCGATGGCGCTGAAGACCTCGACGATTCGTATCGGAACCCTGGTCACGAGCCTCTTCTTCCGCTCCCCAGTCCTTGCCGCAAGAGCGGCGGTGGCTGCGGATCACCTCTCGGGCGGGCGGGTGGAGATGGCGCTCGGCGTCGGTGACCCTTCGGCCGGACCGGCCGCAGCGGGGGTTGAGCCCGAGCCCCCCGGAGAACGGGTTGCCAGGTTCCGGGAGTTCGTCGAGCTGATCGACCGTCTGCTCCGAACTGAGGTCACGACCTACCGGGGACGCTACTTCTGGTGCCGGGAGGCCGAAACCATCCCAGGCCCGGTCCAGCGCCCCCGGCCGCCGATCACGGTCGCCGCACACGGCCCCAAGATGCTTCGGATCGCCGCAGAATTCGGGGACGGGTGGAGTTCGTGGGGAGGCTACGACATCGAGACCGAGAAGCGGTTCTCCGATGTGACGCGAGAACGATGCGTCCGCTTCGACGATCTATGCTCGGAGCTCGGCCGCGACCCCAAGGCGATCCGCCACTCCCTTGTCTGCTTCCCGCCCCTCACGCCCTGGGAGTCGGTCGAGTACTTCGAGGAGATGGTCGGGCGATACCGCGCGGTGGGGATCGACGAGTTCGTCTTGTACTGGCCGAGAGAGTGGCGCGATGAGCCCAGAGAGGACGAAGTCTTCGAGCATGTGGTGATCGACGCGTTCCCTCGGCTGCGCGAGCTGTAGGCCCAGCAGGCTGGTCCGCCTCCTCTTCTGCCGCGTCCGTCAAGGCGGTGTATGAGAACACCGCTCCATCCCTGGTGCAGGACCGAGCACGTGGCGGCCCACTTGGGTGAGCCGGGAGTCACCGGGAGACCCGATGCCGTCCGAGATCGCGGCCTGGGCGAAGTAGAGGGGCATGCGGTGGGGGCACACGACGCATGCGCCGTTTCCGCCCGTGTGGACATGGACAACCGTCCCCTGTGTGCCGCTTGTGCGATCGAAGATCAGGAACAACGAGGCGATGGCGACGTCCGCCGTCGCCAGCAGGAGGGCCGTCGCAAGCGCCAGGCACGCGATCAGAGGGCGTGGCTTGAGCACGTTACGCACGCCGGCGTCCGTCAAGTTCGTCCCTTCGAGACTCCGTGGCCAATACACCGCAAGCCCGATCGTGGGTTCCGCCACTTACCCGGCGCTCACCAATGCCGGTCTGGGTTCCTCGCAGTTCCCGTTGAGGATGAAGCGGTGGTCTTCTACTTCACGGACCCTCAGGTCGTTCGTACACCACGCCCGCGGACTCTACGTCGCCCTCAAAGCGACCTAGCCAAGACCCGAGCGCACTCCAGGTCCCAATCGACGTCGGATCCGTGGATCTCGAGGCCCCAGAGCACATCCTCGATCGACCGAACCAGCGCCCAAGCGCGCACCCGCTCTGGGTCAAGGCCAAGCTCTGCCCCCAGCCGATCGACGACCTTGTCAACGACGGCACGGTCCAGCCCTTCCGGCACTACCGTTCGCAGGAGGTGGCCCGTGTCGAAGGCCGGTTCGCCAGCGAGTGGCTTAGGGTCGATCAGGAGCCAGGGCTCGCGCCGCGCCGCCAGGATGTTCCAGAGATGGTAGTCGCGGTTCGCCAGGACCGTCTCCTCGATAGAGCTCGCGAATTCGCTGCACAAGCCCTCGGCCATTCGGAGCAAGGCGATCTCGAAGGGCATGCGCAATCGGTCGAAACGCTCGGGCAGCTCGATGGCCCATCGCTGTGCCAGTCCTCGAACGGACGGAAACGGGTGAGGCTCGGGAACCGGCCGCCAGAGCCGCCGGAGCAGCCGGCATAGAATCGAGATCGCCTCGTCCCGGTCTGGATGATCTCCGAGGAAGGTGCCTGGCTCGATCCGTTCGAGAAGGAGAGCGCCTCGCTCGGGATCGGAGTCCAGCAGTCGCACCGCTCCGTCGCCATCCCACAGCGCAAGGGCGTCCGCTTCGTGGCGCGTTTCCTCATCGATGAAGCTCACCTTCAGCACGACTCGATTCCCATCCGCGCGCTCGGCCGGGACTACAAGGCCCACACACCCGCCCTCGAACGGCGGGTCTATGGTTAGCTCCCACCGCGCCCGAAGCTCCTGAACCACTTTCGGAAGCGCCTCCAGCCAGGCCCTCCCAGCCTCTCCGTTGGCCGTGAGGTTCATGCGAACCACCTCGTCTGGAATCGCGAGATCGCTCATGGCCTTGTCCGCAAGCGCACCTGCCCGGTTTCGTAGCGCACGGCGCATAGGAACCATTGCCGGCTGATTCAACTCCGGTCAATGTTCCCAGACTGCGGAATCGGGCGTCGTCGTGAGGCGAGCTACGGCAGCGCGGAGAACTCGGGACGATTCCACGATCTCCCCCGTGAGCCGCCCACCTCGAGGAATGTCCCGTGAACCTTCAACTGTGATCCAGTTGGGCCCCGCTGTGCTGGCAAGGCCGTTGGGCCGTTCAAGCTCCGCCCGGAAGAACCCGAGGTTTCGTTGGTGAGGTGGCTCTTCCTGGTCATGACGGCGACCGTGCTCGCCGGTGTTTGGTGGCGTCGACGCGGGAGCATCGGCCGACAGCGGCGCCTGATGCTCCTGTGCCGCCATGCCGGCCTGGAGTTCGCTCCGCTCGATCTGTCCCCGGCCACCGCATGGTTACCGTTCCCGATGTTCGGGCATCCTCGGCACGGGACCGAGAACCTCGTCTGGGATCGGCATGGTGGTGAGGACGTTCGGGCGTTCGACTTCTGGTACCGCGATACCGGCGACGATCGCGCGCTCGGCCCCCGCCGAAGGTTCACGTGTGCGGTGGTGCCGCTCGGATCCGCGTGCTCTCGGCTGCGAGTTGCCCCGCGGGACGTGGTCGACGACGTCGCCGATGCCCTCGGACGGCCGGAAGTGCGACTCGAGCTCGATGAGTTCGATCGCCGGTTTCGAGTGGAGGCCGAGGATGCCCGGTTCGCCGTCAGCTTCCTCGACCAGCGGATGATGGAAGCCATCCTCGGGCTGCCCCAGGGCGTGACGGTCGATGTGAACGAGGACGTGCTCCTGCTCTGGGCCCCACAGCTGCCACCGGAGCACGTGCTAGTGTTATTCGACGCCGCGGTCGCCATCCGGCGACGGATCCCGCGCGTCGTCGCGAGCCTGTTCCCTCCCCGCCCGACGCGCGGACCCCGCGAGCATCGCTGGCTTCAGGGACGGTGGAGCCCGGAGTCCACCGGCGGAGAGTGAGCCAGGTCAGAGTCCGTCGCGGCCGCACGGACGACGTACGGACGATCAGGGCGAGCGCGCGTTGCGCTTCTCGCGATGGGCTTTCACCAGCTCCTCGCGCTGATCGGGATCCAGATACTTGACCGCCTCGCGGATCGTTACGCCCGAGACCCGACCCGTGCGAGGAGCGAGCCATTCGAAAACCTCCTGGGGACGCCGCTTCCCGGTCTCTCTGAGTACCCAGCCGATCGCCTTGCGGATGAAGAACTCCGTCTCGTCGAGCATCCCGTCGGCATATCCGGCAAAGCGCCGAAAGGCAGCGCCGTGCTTCAACGGCTCGAGCATGGCCAGCAGTGCCGCCCGCCTCACCCAGAAGTCCCGATCCACGGCCCAGCGATCGAGTCTCGATTCGGCCTGAGGATGACGGACCAGGAGCTGCCCGATCACGTCGCCGGCGAGGACGTCGACCAACGCCCAGGTCTTCGACTCCCGGACCAGCCGCTTGAGCACGACGAGGTCGGCCGGCCCGACCAACGCAGGGTACGCCTCGAGCAGGGCGGCCGCTGCCATGCGTCGTTCGTGTACCCGCCGTGACCACAGCGCCTGGACGAGCGCGACGAGCTCTGCATGCGAGAGCGAAGGGTGCTCGTCCGCGAACGAATTGACCTCCCGGCGGATCTGCCACACCGTCGCGCCGAGATGGTCGAGCTCGCTCTTGAGGTAACGCCTCTCCGCCTCGGCGCGCTCGGGCGTGGCCATAGCCCGCAGCTGATCCTCGATGCGTGCGGCAGCTCCCTCGGCGTCGAACGACTTCACCTACTGAAACGTTACACAGCCGGACCGTGTTGGCGTCGGCTGACCGACGCCCGCATGCATCTGCGCAGCGAAGCGGTCGGCTTCCTGGCTCAGGCGCCGAGCGCGCTGACCTGGGCGATGGGGACGGGGCTGGTGAACGGCACCGCAAGCAGCTCCCCTCCGGTCGTGGGGTCGAGGACCGCGAGGTGGTCGCCCAACGCGACGTATAGGCGGAGCCCGTCCACCGAGAGTCCGAGACCGGACAGATCGCCGCTCACGGGCCACTGATGCGTCATATCGAACGTGGTCGTGTCGATCGCGTACAGGATCGAGCGCTCCCCGCCGGTCCCCACGAACAACGTCCCGTCGTCCGCGGAGAGCTTCGCCGAGGTGTCGGCGACCACGGAGTGTCCGAAGTCGATCGTCTCCGAGCGGAGGATCTCGAGGGTCTCCGTATCCATCACGCTCACCATCCCGCGGACGGAGTCGACGATGTACAGGCGGGTACCGTCCGAGGACGCCGCCATCGTCTGGGCACTCGCCGGCTGGTTCCACAGCTCGCGGGGCAGCCCGACGCAGTGCGCCCACCCGTTCGCCAGGCTCAGCACGTGGACGAAGGAGACGGACGCGTCGCTCGGGACGGGAGCGCCGTGCGGTGCGTATCCGGGATGCGAGCTCGTGTAGAGCGTGTAGAGCTGGTCGCCGTCCGGCGCGAAGACCTGCTGGAGACGGGTCCCCGGCATCCGTTCGGGCGGGCTCTTGAACGGACCGAACACCGGCTTCACGCGTCCCCGCACGAGGTCGAGCACGGTCACGCGATAGACGGTCGGCGTCTCGGCCGGGAGGTGCTGGATCATGAAGAGCCGCTGGTCATCCGTGGCGAACGCCTCGGGCTCGAAGTTCCCATCGAGAGCGTAGTTCCTGGGCGCGTGGGCGCCCGTGGGGTCGGCGACGACGATGGTCGTGTGCGACCGGGGGATCGGCGTGCTGGGGTCCCAGCCCTCCGGCAACGGCGCCATCAGCGCCACGCCCCGGCCGCTCCCGGACACCACGCGGACGTCGAGGTCGCCCGGGATCCGCGTGGTCGAGACGATCTCGCCGGTCGTCCCCTCGATGGTCTTGAGCACCGTGGACCGGCCATGGCTCGACGCCGAGAAGACGAGCGAGCCCTCCGGGCCGGCCACGGCGCCGGCACCATCGAAAAGTACGGACCCCGCCGGGACGCGAATCGCGAGCGGCCCGGAGTCGGTGCCGAGGAGCAGGGTCTCCCGCGGGATCGAGCTTTCGGACGAACCGGTATCCGGAGTCGGTGAGGCGCCCCCCGTGCACGCCGCCGCCGCGAACACGACCGCCGAGATGACCATGACCAGCTTCAGACGCATATCGGCTCCCCTCCCGGGTCCGGCTGCTGGGCTTCTCCTCCCAACCCTCGACCGAACTACTCCGCGAGAGGCCCCACGGTTCCGGGGAACCGGCAAGGCGCTCGGCGGGTCTGGCTCCTTGACAGCTTCACTGCGGAGGGGAGGCGGATGCGCTCGCTTCGGTGGCTCACGGTAGCGACGATGGTCGCGGCGCTGCTCGCAATGCCGGGTGCGGCCAGCGCCGATGGCGGCTCCTACATTGATCTCGACCGGACGCATTACCTGGCCGGCGAGACGGCGGTCGGCGTCGCGTATGTCTCCGTGCCGGAAAGGAATCAGGATCTCTTCGAGCGTGGACCCTTCTACGCCTTCGTGGTGACGAAGGGGGCTACGATCCGCGAGGACGGTCCGATCCCGGATGGCTTGATCCGCGTGGGCACCTTCTCGATCGAACGTGAGAAAGGAAGGTCGTTCGAGCTCCGCGTCTCGTTCGCGGTCCCTGACCTCTCCGGCGCCTTCTACTCGATCGCGTTCTGTAACGACCCCTGCACGATCTCCGGGTTCCGAGAGCCGCTCACCGGGGTCATCTCCATCGTCCAGACGGTGCGGGAGGGGCAACTGCTCACGGAGCAGTCACGGCTGGACGGCCGCATCTTCGGTCTGCGTCACCAACTCCGGAAGGCCGAGCGTGCCGGGGAGGATCTCCAGGCGCAGCTGGACGCGAGCGAGGCCGAGCGGTGGCGCCTGTCGAGCGAGCTGAGCCGGCTGGAGGACGAACTCGCGAACGCTGCCACCTCGCCCGAGCCGCGGTCGCTGATCGATGTTTGGGCCGGCCTGATGCTCGTGATCGCGCTCCTCGGGGTGGCCGGGGCGCTCGCGATCTGGCGGCGCAGGCCGGCCAAGATCGTCGTGCCCGACACGATCGAGGAACTCGAGCGCCCCGGGGAGGAGCTTGGCCGGGACCAGTGCAACCGGCGTGTCGGCAAAGACACGTTATCGGTGTAGGGCCGGCATCGAAGCCTGGATCGGAGGGCAGGTCACCGCTCGGACGGAGGCTGCCGCCTGTTGGGTTCCGGCCGGGCGTCAGGCCGAACTCGATCGCTTCCACAGGTTCACGTCGCCTTCGGTCGCGTGCCGGTCGATCTCGGCCAGCTCGTCCTCGGTGAACCGAAGGTTCCGCAGCGCCGCGACGTTGTCCTCCAGCTGGGCGACGCTACTGGCCCCGACCAGCGTCGCGGTCACCCGAGGATCGCGCAGGGTCCACGCGAGGGCCATCTCGGCGAGCGTCTGTCCCCGTCGTTGCGCGATCTCGTTCAGAGCACGGACCTTCGCGAGGTTCTCCTCGGAGAGCATGCTCTTGGTGAGCGAGCTCTTCATGCCGGCCCGAGAGCCCACCGGGATTCCGTGGAGATAACGGTCGGTGAGCAGTCCCTGCGCGAGTGGCGAGAACACGATGCAGCCGACTCCCTCCTCGCCGAGGACGTCGAGAAGACCGAGCTCGATCCAGCGGTTGAGCATCGAGTACGACGGTTGGTGAATGAGGAGCGGTGTGTCCAGGTCCCGGAGGATCCGCACGGCATCGCGGGTACGCTGCGCAGAGTACGACGAGATCCCGACGTAGAGTGCCTTCCCCTGTCGGACCGCGGTGTCGAGCGCGCCAAGCGTCTCCTCGAGCGGCGTGTCGGGGTCGAAGCGATGCGAGTAGAAGATGTCGACATAGTCGAGCCCCATTCGGGCTAGGCTCTGATCCAGGCTCGCCAGGAGATACTTCTTGGATCCCCACTCGCCGTAGGGCCCGGGCCACATGTCGTATCCGGCCTTCGTGGAGATGACCAGCTCGTCACGGTAGGGACGCAGATCGCCATGCAGGATGCGGCCGAAGTTCTCTTCCGCGGACCCGTAGGGCGGCCCGTAGTTGTTCGCAAGGTCGAAGTGGGTGATGCCCAAGTCGAACGCCCTGCGGATAATGTCGCGCTGTATCTCGAGCGATCGGTCGCCGCCGAAGTTGTGCCAAAGGCCGAGTGACATGGCCGGCAGCAGCAGCCCGCTCCGTCCGGTGCGGCGGTATTGCATGGCTTCGTATCGATCGGCCGCTGCCAGAAACGTCATGACACCTGATCGTATGACACGAAGGCGACTCGGCGAGAGCACTTCGGAGATGTCCCCGCAGCTGTGGCGAAAGCGGCAGAACCGCGGATCGTCTTCAGCGGCCGCTCATAGACCACGAACTGGCCGAGATCAGGCTGACCCACTGCTGAGGCCTGGTCAAAACTGACCCCTTACCCAACGTCGATGATGCTTGACTCGGCAGGGCTCTTCAGTGCAGAGTCCACGTGAAAGCGCCCGCGAAGGGCAGGGCGGCTGAGGGGACTCTTCCGAGAGAGAGAACAACTCCGGCCGAGCGTTCAGCACGACCCCGGGCCACTTCGAGGACTTCATATGCACCAGTGACTGAGCGTCAACTGAAGGTCGGGCCCGCTACTCCGCCCGGGCCCGCACTCCGGTCGACCCGATACTTGAAAGCCGCGGCCCGAACCGCTCGGGGTCCCAGGGTGCCGATCCCGAACAGGGCGGCGAGCGTCGTGTCAGAGACCCGTCCTCGATCGCCTGGGGCCCTTCCGGGAAGATCTCAGTAGATTGAGGCAAAGCATGACCTACAAGCTCGAGGGCGGGTGGCTGAGCAGCGTCTGTGGCATCGACGTGACCCGCCGTCCGGTGAGGCACTTCGGGGGTCCCTGGCCGGACGGGCATCCGATCGGCTACCTCTTCCATTACACGGCCGGGTGCGGGTCGGACATCTCGGACGTCCTGGACGATCGCGGCATCAGCGTCCACTTCTCGGTTGATCGCGAGGGCCGGGTCTATGAGTACGTGCCGGTTACCAACGTGGCGTTCCACGCATTCGAGGCGTCCTTTGTGTGCTGGGGCGTCGAGCACAACGCCAGCCCTGGAACTTGTGACCTCACGGACCGGCAGCTCGCCGCGAGCGCCAGGCTGACGGCTGGGCTGGTGGAACTTACGAAGCGCAGGTGGGGATTCCACATCCCGCTGCGCAAGACCAGGGGACCTGAACTCGTCCCCGGCTTCAAGGATCACGCGGATGGAACCACGTCGACGTGGAACGACAACGGCCATACCGACCGGCTCTACATGTGGACGTGGGATCGCTACCTGTCGGAGGTCCGGGCCGTCCTGGACGGAGAGGAGGATGAGGTGTCGCTCACGCCGGAGCAAGAGGATGCCATCAAGTTCGCGTTCGGTCAGTTGAGGTTCCTGGAGGGCGGGCCGTCGCCAGTGGAACCAGGGCCCGGCCGCCGAGGGTGGCGGTTCGCCAAGAGAATCTCGGAGGCGATCGGCGAGTCCGTACCTTCCCAGATCATGCCGATGACCGAGGAGACCGAGAAGTAGAGCCCCAACCTCAGGGTGAGCCCGCAGCCCGGCGGCGGCTCTGTTCCGGTCGGCGGACGAAGCCCTACGGAGCAGGCGGCGTCCTCCACGCCAGTCCACCGAAGATCCGCACGGCGGCGTATCCCACCCATTGCCGCCAGCCGGGTACGCCCTCCCGTTCCATGATGCTCCGGAACAGCTGGTCGGTCTGTGCTCGCGAGTAGGTCCGAGGCGGGAGGATCGCGCCTTGCGGCGCCCCACCGTTCTCGTACAGGAAGTCGTGGATCAAGGGAGCCGCGACCGAGAGCTCAAAAGGCGCGATCAACCACCACAAGAGACGTGGCACCGATGAGAGATCGAACACAAACCCCTCGGGTACGATGATGGTGGTGTGTCCGTCCCGATAGGAGTAGGCGGTCTCAAGACGCCATCGGTTCCTGTGGCTGACGTACGTGAGGATCGGTGCCGGCAGCTCCGACCGTTCTATCGCAACGGACTCGTGCTGCAGCTCCTGCGCGAATGGCTTCATCCCTTGATCTCCTCTCCCAGACAAGATAAGCGAGGGCACATCGGCATGGAAGCGAGGTCGGCACCCGCACAGGGTAGGGCGGCCCCTGACCCGTGGCGTCGCCTCCTGTTCACAGGCGGCGTACCCTATCGGCAAACCTCGACAGAACGGAGCGCGGATGGCCGTGGATCGTTCGTACATCGCCGAGAACGAGGCTCAACTGCAGAGGCTTCGCGATCTCGTCGACGGACTCAGTGACCATCAGCTCGCGCACCCGATGGACGGCGGGTGGACGGTGGGGAGTGTGCTCGCGCACGTGGCCTTCTGGGACTACCGGATCGTCACGATGCTCGACCGCTGGGGAGCGGACGGCCGTGGGACCCCTCCGACGTACGACGAGGAAGCCGTCGACTGGATCAACGACGCCAACAAACCGATCTTCCTGGCGATCCCGCCCCGCGTCGCCGCTCGGATCGCGCTGGACGCCGGGGAAGCAGCCGACCGGGCCGTGGCCGACATGTCGAACGACCTGCTCGCCAAGAACGAGGAGCTTGGCAGCCTGATCAACCCTTTCCGCGCGGAGCACCGGCAAGAGCACGTCGACGAGGTCGAGCGGGCGTTCTCCCCCCGCTGACGTCCGGGACGGTCCCTAGAAGCGCCAACGGGTCGCGCTGAACGACTCGCCGCGACCGTAGCCGAAGGCCTTCGACGGCGTCACTCGGTACACGAGGACCCTGCTTTCGGAAGGGCCTTCTTCTCTAGGGACCGGGCCGCGCGCCTCGTAGAAGGCGCCATCGCGGACGTCGAAATGCCAGTCGTACTTCGACACGAACGCGTCGGCGACACGCCGGAGCGTGGCCTCGTCGCTCACCCTCGTGGCCTCGCCCTCGACCACGAGATCGAGGCCCTCACGGAACGCGTTGCAGCCGGTCGTCATGACGACATGTGGGTTTCCCGCGAGGTTCTTTGCCTTGCGCTCGCTCTCACCGGTCGAGAAGAACAAGGCGTCATCCAGCCAAGCGGCGACCAGCGGCGTGACATGCGGGCGTCCATCAGGACGGACCGTCGTCACCCAGTAGATCTCCGCGCGCTCCAAGTGCTCCCGCGCCTCGGCCCAATCCGTCGCGGTCGCACCCGGGCTGCTGAATTCCGGATGCAACTCCGTCACCGGCTCCCGCACCATCGTCCTGGCTCCCGTTCTCCTTCTCCCGTCGGCGACCGTGGCCCACGGCTCCGCGTGACGCGCTGGCTCCGCCCTGACCGATTCTCCTCCCCGGCAGGCCTGATCGTCATCGAGTAGACCGCCAGCGAGTGAGGAACTCATCGCTCGAGGGCGGTCGGCGTGGTCTTGGACGTCACTTCCGAGCAGGTGACTCCGGATATCCCTATGCGAGGAGGCGTCGCCATTGTGGATCCGGACAGCCATGAGGAGCTTGGGTCCGTTGAAATCCCAAAGGTTCTCGTAAGAGTGGCGAGGGTCAAACGCCACGTAGCGATTGCGCGTACATTTAGGACCACCCGAAGCCCCTGCCCAGGGCCGGCAGGCTCTTCTCCAAGGCTTTGTCTCGTGCCCATCTCGTACCTGGACCTTCCCGGTCCCGCCGAGCCCGAGGACATGCAGGGCGTAGGATCGTACCCGGGTGATCAGGTCGATGGCAGGACGGGCAGACGCGCAGGCAGAGGCAGCGCGGGTAGCTGCGGGGACTCGGCAGGCGATCGCGAAGAAGATCGCTACGCTTGTGCCGAAGGTCGAAGATGATGCTGAGGCGCTGGTCGTGCTGCACCTCGCCGAGGCATATGCGCACCTCGCCTCCGAGCCGCCGAGAGCCAGGGCCGGTTAGTCGGTACCCCGAGAGCGAGCGCAACTGCCATCCCGCACGAGACGGCGCGTTGACGAAGAGGGCCGGGCCACCCGATCAGATCCTCGGTGCGCGCGTCATGTTGACGGCGTGGCTCGAAACCTCGGAGTCG
>Ga0209853_1000204_pt1 | contig 16117 bp, 16 predicted proteins | sample GWRWS1_30_40_FD_187224 | JGI IMG/M metagenome (GOLD analysis project Ga0209853, IMG submission 187224) | Riverbed sediment microbial communities from areas with vegetation nearby in Columbia River, Washington, USA - GW-RW S1_30_40 (SPAdes)... | ecosystem: Environmental > Aquatic > Freshwater >...
GAGAATCCTGAGCGGCTCGGGGGTTCTTACACTGTTCCCCTCGCTCGCGCGTTTCCGCTGGTCACGGGCCTCAGCGGAGGCGGACGGGAATCGAACCCGCCTGGGAGCTCTCGCCCCCACACCGGTTTTGAAGACCGGGGGGCCCACCAGGCGCCCTGACGCCTCCGAGTCCGAGGATACGCCCCATCCATCTAACGAGCCGAAGTCCGGTTCGCGTCGGGGGCGTCCTCTACCATGGAAGGGCCATGGAAGCGGCGTTCTTCGACCTCGACAAGACCATCATCTCCAAGTCCAGCTCGCTCGCACTGTCGCGACCGATGTACCGGGCGGGCATGGTCTCTCGCGGCCAGCTCCTTCGGGGTGCCTACGCCCAGCTCGTGTACCTCCTGGTGGGCGCGGACGAGAAGAAGATGGACAAGCTGAAGGACGGCATGCTCGCCCTCACCAAGGGGTGGGACCGCCAGCAGGTGGAGGAGCTCGTCCGGGACGTCATCATCGACGTCATCGACCCGTTCGTGTACCAAGAGGCCCTCGACCTCATGGCCCTCCACCGCCAGCAGCGCCGGCGGGTCTACATCGTTTCCTCGTCCCCGGAGGAGGTCGTGCGTCCCCTGGCCCGGCACTTCGGCGTGAGCGGCGTTATCGCCACGCGGGCGAAGATCGAGGACGGCAAGTACACCGGGGAGCTCGAGTTCTACTGCGCCGGTGACGCCAAGGCCCAGGCCATCCGGGATCTCGCGGAACGCGTGAGGATCGACCTCGAGGGCTCGTACGCCTACACCGACTCCATCTCCGACCTCCCCATGCTCGAGGCGGTCGGACACCCCGTGGCAGTGAACCCGGACAAGGATCTCCGCAAGGAGGCCGAGACCCGGGGGTGGGACGTCCGCGAGTTCCGCCGGCCGGTCAGGCTGCGGACCAGGATCGCCACGGTCGCGACCCGCCCGCAGAACCAGGTCGCCGTGGGGGTGGCGGCCGCCCTCGTCGTGGCGGCGATCCTCGGTTGGGTGGTGCTCCGGTCCCGCCTGTCCGGCCGCCGCGAGGCCTCCTGACCCGGGGCTGACCCTCGCTGGCGACGGGACCACCGGTTCGCGCGCTCTCCGCCCCCGGACTACAATCGGGGCGTCGCCTTCGGGTGACCGTGAAGGGAGCAGAAACCCACGCGCGTGCTGCCGCGGGAGGCATGCTCGGGACGTGGCGGCAAGCCGCCCGCACCGAGTAAGTGCAGAGAGCGCATGTTCGCTGCTCCCTTCGCGTTTGTTCGAAGCCCGGCGGGGCGGCCGGTCCCTAGCCCCGGCTGAGCCGCCGCTCGCTAGCCCTGGGCGGGCGGTCGGCGGTACTCGAAGTGCATCCCGTCGGGGCGCACGAACGTGCCGCCCCAGATGAACCCCCACTCCTCGAATACTGCGACCATCAGAGGGTCCTGGTCAGGAAGCGCGCCGTACGGGTTCTCCAGCACGTTGATGTCCAAAGCGATGCCCCACGTGTGGTGCGAGATGGCCTGCGAGGGATCGCGGTTCGCGTACCGCCTGGCAAAGCACCCCGAGTAGCTGTGGACCGCGCCGGCCAGGCCGTCGGCGATCAGCTGTTCGATCGCCCCCCGGATCTGAGGGAACAGCGCCACGTTGCACGTGACCGGTCCGAGGAGCGGGACGCGCTGGGTGGCGATGTGGGCCCGCTCCCACGCCGGGTCGATCAGGAGATAGCCGGGGCGGCCCGGGTCCGGCTTCGCCGCGAACTCGCCGAACAGCATCTTGATCTGGACGGGCGGAAGCACTGCGTCGCCCTGGCGGAAGTAGGGCGTGTCGCCGGGGGCCCGGACCCTCAGCGGCAGGCCCGGGGGGAGGATGCTCCGAACCCCTTTGGTGAGCTGGCGGTCGGTGGGGTGCCCGGAGGGCTGGAGCAGCGCGTACCGGTCGTGGGTGATGCCGATCTCGCGGCCCAGCTTCCGCGACACCATGAGCTCGTGCGCCCCCACCAGCTCGTCGGGAAGGACGGCGGCGACCTGAACCCGTACGCCGCCGAACCGAAGGACGGCGCCCGGGCCCAGGCCGCGGAGGCGAGCGCTGCTCGCACCGAGGATCCCCTGAGGCGTTCCCTCCTGCTGTCCGAGCGCGATCACCACGGTTCGATCGGCGGGGGGCAGGAACGGCGTGTAGTCCCGGGGGTTCACCGCCGCCACCTCGAGCGGGATCCGGAGGCCCTCCGGGGGATCGTCCACGACCTCGCTCTGGGCCGAGTAGGACCGGGTCATCCACACGGTGTCGCTGGCGACGACCACGGCCCGCTCGATCCCGGGAAGGCTCTCGACCCGCTGCCGGAACCCCGGGGGGAGTCCGCCCGGGGTCCACGCCAGGAAGGTCTCCGAGGCCTCGGGCTTGGTGGTGGGCACGGGCGCTCGAGCCCCGCCATCCCGCCCGCGATCGGGGACTCCTGAGCCCTGGACCGACAGGGTGAGGACGGCGCCGGCGACGAACCCGGCGACGGCGCCGGCCGCCACCCGCGGGACGCCGCCGAGCCTCACGGCGCCGCGTACACCTGGAGGGACTCGGCCAGGGCCAGGAGGTCGGCCAGGTCCAGTTCCGCCGCGTCGAGCGAGTAGTACACGCCGTCCTCCACCCACTCGAGCTGGTTGCGGTCGGGGATCCACCGACCCACCACGCCTCGCACCTCGACCTCGGACTGGATGGCCGAGGAGGCCGGTGGGAGCTTCTTGGCCTCCTCCTCGTGCAGCCGGATGGGCCCCGCTCCGAAGTCGGCCTCCTCCTGCTGGAAGTACACGTTGAGCGCGATGGTCTTCTTGAATCGAACAAGCTCGGCGCTCGCATGGGTGTACCCGGACGGCAGCGCCTCGAGTGCCGGCACCAGCGCGGCGAAGGCCAGCTCGGCCGCCGCCCGCTCCAGGGAGGCGCGCTCGGTCACGCCGCCCGGCGAGGTGCGCACCCGCCAGGCCTTGGGAAGTGTCATGCCGGTGACCGGGAGGGATCCCGCCACTCGAAGCAGCTCGGCGCGGGACAGGTTGGTCTCCAGATACAGGTCCGTTCCGGCGGCGTGGATGGACAGCCTCCGCCCGTGGTCGGGCGTGGCCGGCTCGTAGTAGGCGACGCCCCCGTTCGGCAGCGCCACCTCCTGGGCCCGCAGTCCCACCGGGCCGAACAGCGTGTTCCCCTTCCACCGGCGGGTCTCACCGAGCTTCAGCCAAGTCAGGCCCTTCGAGTACGTGATGAGGGTCTCCTCGCGCTTGGTCTCCTCCGCCTCCTCGACCGGCGGGGCCGGGAGCACCACCTGGTACAAGTCGAGGCCCTCCACCTCGGCCGGCGCGATGGGCCGGAAGCCCGTCTCCTTCGAGGCGTCGGAAAGGGACACGGCCGCGGCGCCCTGGTCGCTGGCACGCTTCGTCTCCGGGATGCGAAACGTCGAAGACGCCGGGGGCTGCTCGCTCATGGACAGCGTGGTGACCTCGAAGATCGGAAGCCGAGAGGATTCGTCCGGGAGGCCGAACCTAAGGGCCCACTGGTCACGTTCGCGGCCCGGGGCGGGGTAGACCGTGTAGCGGAGGGGGAACCAGCTCCGCGCGTCGAGCCACAGGTCCACTCGGTCGCCGGCGAAGAACGGACGCCACGAGCCGCCGAGGGACAGGAACGGGAACAGCGGCTTGGCCCGCTCGAACGGCAGGCGCACCTCGATGGCCGGCCGGCCCAGCACGGTGCCCTCGCCCAGGACCTCGAGCTGGTCGGCGTCGGCCAGGGTCGCGACCGGAAGGATGAGGTCGGTGGGCGTGGGGGTGGAAGCCGAGAACGGCACGCGGTTCTCCACCACCGTCTCCGTCCGGGGGCACACGCCGATCGGACACGCCGAGGGCCCAACCGAGTACCAGCTCGAGCCGTTCGCCACGAGCTGGAGGTCGGTGGGGGTCACGTCCTCGGTCGGGTACTGGGTGTGGTCCACCACGTCCAAGCGGAACCGTTCGGGGGCCCGGAACCATACGTTCATCGACAGCTCGCGGACGGGGACGTCGGGCCCGAAGTGGTGCTCGGTGACCGAGAACCGGGCTTGGTACGCCGTGAGCTGCGACGCGGCCCGGGCCACGCCCTCGGTGACGTCCGCGGCGGCGATGGGCAAGCGCTCCGGCCCCCGCCACGGGCCGCCGGCGGCGAGGCTCCCCGCCACCAGGCCCACCACCAGGGCGGCCGCCACCGGGGCCAGACGGCGGCTCAGCCGGGGAAGGAATGGTCCCGCCGAACGGCGACCCGGGAGGAGGCGGAGCCGGACCGGCGGGCGCTCCCGGGCCTCCCGTGCGACGGCGGCCATGATCGGCTCCACCAGGTCGGGAACGGCCGGCGCCACCTCGAATCGCGCGGCCTCTCGGAGCGTCCATGCGCCCCGCTGGAATGCGGCGCACCCGGCGCAGGTCGCCACGTGGCCCTCGACGGCCGCGGCCAGTCGATGGGACAGTCGCTCGCCGTCCATGCGCTCGGAGATGGCCCGGCGGGCCCGCTCACAGTCCACCGGCGTCCTCCTCCACGGCCAGGGCGCTCATCATGGCGTGGCGCGCCCGGTGCATCCGGCTCTTCACTGTGCCCACCCGAAGGTGCAGCACGTCGGCGGCCTCCTGGTAGGACAGGCCGAACACCTCGATCAGCAGGAACGGCTCGCGATGCTCGTCGGAGACGGCCTCGAGGGCCGCGTGGAGCTCCACGCGGGCCTCGGGGTCGGGCGGCCCGACCGTGGGGGGAGGTTCCTTGGCCAGGTGGCTCTTGCGGGCCCGGATGGCGTCCATGGCGCAATTCCGGGCGATCCGGAACAGCCAGCTGGTGAACTTCGAATCGCCCCGGAAGCTCCGCAGGAATCGGAACGCGCGAAGGAACGCTTCCTGGGTCACGTCCTCGGCGAGGGACCGGTCCCGGGTGAAGTGGTAGGCGAACCGCCACACGTCGGCCTGGTACATGCGAACGAGGTCTTCGAACGCGCCGAGGTCGCCCTCCCTGGCGCGCCCGAGCGTGCGGGGGTCCGGGTCCTGCACGTATGCCCTCTCAGTTCGGCCGGCCAACCAAGCTTAAGCGCCCGTCCCGCGACCGGATACCCGCTGAGCAGGCGCTTCCCGGCCGGGCCAGGGACTCCCTCCTCTCCGGATGAGGCTGGTCCGCCCGTTACGACCGGTCCGCCAGCGGGTTGGTTCCGTGCCTACAAGGTCCCCAAGGCGGAGGGGTGTTCCAGGCGCACGGCCAGGCGCTCGGCACGCACCGCCGCGTCGCGCACCCGGCCCGCCGTCACGGCCCCGGTGATGGTGAGGAGCTCGGTCTCCAACCGCAGCCCGATCCGGCCCGTGCCTCGCCTGACCAGGGGGTCAAGGCGCGCCACGGCCCGCTCCAGGCGGGCCAGGGCTGGGTCCGCCTGCCGGCCGGGCCGCCGGTCGGGCGGCTGGCCCGGCCCGTGGTCCCCCGCGCCGGTTCCGGACCGCCGGCGCCGCCAGGCCTCGAGGTCGATGACCCGTCCCACAGCCCGAAGCGTAGAACGGGCGTCTGACATTTCCTCGGAAGCTCCGGACCGGCATCCCGGAGCCGGGGGTGTCGTTCGGCCCTACCGCCGGCTGGGCATCGGGCCCAGCGTGGTCGGGGTGAGAGGAGGGAGTGTCGATGGATTGCCCGGCCTGAAGCTCGATGCGTCCTGGTCGGACCCGAGGGGTAGAGGGACCCGGCCGCCCGCGCGCCCTCTGGAGTTGCGTCTTCCTGCGAACGGGAGATAGGTTCGGACCCGAGGCAGGCCGGTCCACTCCCCGAGGACCGGCAGACACGGGGCTTCATGAGAGGCAAGTTCCTGGGCGCCGCCCTGGCGCTCGCGCTCGCGACGGCAGTGGGGGTCGTATCCCTTGCACCCGCTGCCGGCGCCGGAACAACCAGGACCTACATCGTCCTGTACAGTTAGGTCGCAGTATCGGGCGACGCTGCCGCGAAGATCCAGAGCGCTGGCGGGACCATCGTGGCCAGCTACGGCCAGATCGGCGTGGTCATCGCCCGATCCTCGAACGACGCGTTCGCGACAACGCTGAAGAACGACCTTCGGATCTTCGGCGTCGCCGCCACCGACGGGTTCGGAGTGAGGCTGCCCGACGTGGACGATGAAGGGGCGAATGCGGCGTCGGACGAGATCGCCGATCTCCTGCTGACCGGGGATACGCTGTCCGACCGGCAGTGGGACATGGATCAGATCCACGCGCCGGAAGCCCATGCGATCAACACGGGCACGGGTGTCCTCGTGGGCGACATCGACACCGGAATCGACTTCAACAATCCCGACCTCGTGGCGAACATCGACGTCGCGAAGAGCGCCAACTGCGTGTCGGGGTCGGCCGTGCAGGGCACCGCGGCGCAGGACGACAATGGCCACGGGACGCACACGGCGGGGATCATCGCCGCGGCCCAGAACGGCAAGGGAATCGTCGGCGTGGCGCCCGGCGTGAAGATCGCCGGCATCAAGGCGGGCAATGCCGACGGGTTCTTCTTCCCCGAGGCCGTCGTCTGCTCCTTCATGTGGGCGGGAACCCACGGGGTCGACGTCACCAACAACAGCTACTTCGCCGACCCCTGGTACTTCAACTGCAAGAACGATCCCGAGCAACGGGCAATCTGGATTGCGGAGCAGCGGCCATCCGGTTCGCGCAGCAGAACGGGGTTGTGAACGTCGCGGCGACCGGCAACTTCTCCGACGACCTTGCGCACCCAACGCAGGACGTCATCAGCCCGGACGACGTGCCGGAACCGCTGACGCGTCCGGTGACGAACGCCTGCGTCGACATTCCGGCGGAGATCCCCGGCGTCGTGGGGGTCAACGCCAACGGCAACCAGGTGCTGAAGTCCTTCTACTCGAGCTACGGAACCGGCGTAACCGACGTGATCGCTCCCGGCGGCGACTCGCTGTTCTTCACCCAATCGCCGACGGTGCCGAACGGGCGAGTCCTGTCGACGTGGCCGCAGGACCTCAATTCGAATTGCCTGGCCTCGCGCAGGGTCTTCGACACGGACGGGACGCTGTACTGCTACCAGCAGGGCACGTCGATGGCGGCCCCGCACGCGGTCGGGGTGGCAGCGCTGATCATGAGCCAGTTCCCGAGTATGTCGCCCGGTGGGGTCGTCGGGTGGCTCATCCAAACGGCCGACCCGATGGCCTGCCCAACGGCAGAGGAGATGGAGAGGTACGAGGCCTTCTCGTCGTTCTCGAACGGGGCGCCTCAGGTGTGCACGGGCGGGGCCGCCTACAACTCGTTCAATGGCCACGGCCAGGTGAACGCCCTAACCGCGGTCGGCGAGTAGCCGGCGGGGAAGCAAGACCCTCGATCTGTGAGGGGCCGGCCCGCGAAGCGACCGGGCCCTCACGCTGACGGGTATACGAGGCGAACCATCGAGCCCTGAACCGTCTAGTCGAGTGACTGGCATCGGAAAGGGGACCCGAGATGTCTCGTATCGGTCGGACCGGGGTCACGGCCCTCATCGCTCTCACCGCGGACGCGCTACAGGCGGGACCGGCCTCCACCGGCGGCTCCTGGTTGTCCCCGGATCGCCGAGCCTACGTGCCGAGGGATCACGCGCTCCTCCGAGGCTCATTCTCGACCGCTCGCTGGAGGGACGGATCTCAGATGGCCCGTTCTTCGCGTACCTCCTTCCGCAGGGCCGCTGGATCGACGGTTCCGAGATTCCGGGGAGCGCGATCCGGCTCGGTGAGCTTCGAATCGTCCGGGGCGATGGGAAGTACCCGAAGCGCGCCCGGGGTCGAGTTCACGGTGCCCGATGTTACTCGCGGCCCCTACCACGTCTCGTCCTGCAACGATCCCTGCCCGGTGGGCGGGATCGGTGACCTGATCGGAAGCTCCTCGTTCGCCATCGCCCCGACCCGCGCCGAGGACGGCGGATGGTGCGCGTCGCGCCGCTTGAGAGTCGGATCAGGATCGTCGCACAGCGTGTGCATGCCAGAACCCAGAGCGAGCGGAAGCGGTTGGAGCGGGCCCTGGAGGAGCGGACCTCCGATCTCGTCGAGACCGAGGCCCGTGTCGCGGCGCTCGAGCGCCAGGTCGCGACGCTGCATGAGGCGTCCGGGGCGGAAGCCCGGCAAGCGCGCCCGACGGTGGACCCCTGGGTCGGCCTGGTCGTGGTGGCCGCTCTCGCTGCGGTTGCGGCATCCGTGCTCGTTCGGCGGCGGCGGCAGCCTGTGCGACACGTCACGATCGCATCCCCCACGCCCCTACGCGACGTCCCCCGGGTGCTGGACGATGCCATCCGGCGCGGCTGAGCCGACGCCGAGTGCAAGCCTGAACCTGAAATCCGCCGGGCTGGTGATTGTCCGCGCGGGCGGAGTCGTCTAGCGTTCGCTTCCACCGGCGGCTCGGCCGCGCCGGTCCCCGAAGCTCCCCCTCGTTTCCCTGTGTTGGGTGGTCTCCCCCCGGTTGCGACGGAGCTGGCATGGAGGAGGTCGCGAGGGTCGTGCTCGCGCTCGACGAGCACGACGTGGCCGAGGAGGTCATGCACTTCCTCGACCGTACGGGCCGGGCTCGGGTGGTGGCCACTGCATCGGATGGGCGGCAGCTCACCGAGGCGGTGCGGCAACTCGAGCCGGACGCGGTAGTCGCCTCGCCTGCCATCGTGGACTCCGGTGCAGAGCTGAACGGCAGCGCCCTGCTCGCCGTGGACACGTCCGAGTCCGTCCAGTCCCTGCGCGGAGCGATCCGAGCCGGGGCCAGAGGGTTCTTCCTGTGGCCGTCGGACCGCGACGAGCTTGCTCGCGCAACGGCCCGCGTGGGCCCGCCACGCGGTCGGGGCGCCGTGAACCGGGCGCGGGTGGTGGCCGTGTACGGACCGCGGGGTGGAGTGGGGGCGACGTTCCTGGCCTCGCACCTGGCGGCGGCCTTCGCGCGACGCGGCCGGCGGTGCGTCCTTGTGGACCTGGACCTCGCGTTCGGCGACATCGCCTCGGCCGTCGGGGCCCCCGCGGAGGAGTCGCGCCACACCATCGCCGATGCGGCGGCCATCGTCGAGGAGCTCGCCCCGCGCCACGTCGAGGGCCTTCTGTGGGCTCACCCGGATGGCTTCCGGGTCCTGTTCGCACCGGGGGAGGGCGCGTCGGCGGAGCGGGTGGGCGCCACCGACGTGGGCGCGGTGCTCGAGGCGGTTCGCGGGACGGCGGATCTGGTCGTCCTGCACATCCCCAGGGGCCTGGACGACGTCGCTCGGACCGGCCTTCGCATCGCCGATCGGATCCTGGTCGTTCTCAACCTGGACGTCATGTCGTTCCGGGCCGCCAAGAGCGCGATCGACGCGACCGGCCTCGACGAACGGTGCGCGTTCGTGGTGAACCGGGCCGTCAGGCGGGAGATCGCGCCGCGCGACGTGGAGCGCGTGTTCGGACGAGCGGCGACCGCGGTGATACGGGCGGACCGCGCGGTGGCGGCGGCGCAAGACCGAGGACGGCTGCTACCGGGGCGCGGTCGGGTCGGTCGCGCCGTGGACCGCCTGGCCGTCCGGCTGTTGGAGGAGGAGGCCTGATGCGTGCGGACGCGCTGTCCGAGGTCCGCCGAGGGCTGCACGAGCGGCTGCTGCGTCGGGTCGACCCCCGAGGGATGGAAGGGGTGTCTCGGGCGGAGCGACGCCTGCGGGTCCGGGAGGAGGCGCTGGCCGTCCTCCGCGAGGATGGACACATCCTGCCCCGGGGCGCGCTCACGAGAGTTGTCAACGAGGTTTCGGATGCGGTCGTCGGGCTGGGGCCCATCGAGTTCCTGTTGAAGGACCCCGACGTCACCGAGGTCATGGTGAATGGGCCCGACGACGTCTACGTGGAGCGGAAGGGGCGGGTCGAGAAGGTGGCGGACGGTCTATTCGAGGGGGAGGAGGCCGTCCTTCACGTGATTGAGCGGATCGTGGCCCCGCTCGGCCTTCGGGTCGATGAGTCATCACCGTGGGTGGATGCGCGACTGTCGGATGGCAGCCGGGTGCACGCGATCATCCCGCCCCTTTCGCTCTGCGGTCCCACCCTCAACATCCGCAAGTTCTCGCCGGTGCCGTTCACGCCCGAGGACCTGGTCGCGCGAGGGACGCTCGGGCCTCGGATGCTGGCGTTCCTCGCGGCGTGCGTGCGCGGGAGGGCGAACATCGTGGTGTCCGGCGGGACCAGCTCGGGCAAGACCACGTTGCTCGGCGTGCTGTCGGCGTTCGTTCCGGAAAGCGAGCGGCTCGTCACGATCGAGGACGCTGCGGAGCTGCGACTGGCCAAGCCCCATGTCGTCGGCCTGGAGGCGCGCCCACCGAACGTGGAAGGCAAAGGCGAGGTGACGGTTCGCGACCTGGTCCGGAACGCGCTCCGGATGCGACCAGACCGCATCATTGTGGGCGAGGTCCGAGGCGGGGAGGCACTCGACATGCTCCAAGCCATGAACACCGGCCACGATGGAGCATTGTCGACGGCGCACGCGAACTCGCCTCGGCATGCGTTGTGGCGCCTGGAGACCATGGCCCTGATGTCCGACGTGGAGCTCCCCTTGGCGCACGTCAGGGAACAGATCGCATCGGCCGTCGATGTCGTGGTTCACATGGCCCGACTGAGCGATGGCCGCCGAGTGGTCATGGAGATATCGGTGGTGGATGGCGTGCGGGACGGTGAGCCCGTCGTCACGCAGGTGTTCGGGTTCCGGCCGCGGATCGGACCTCGCGGCGAGTTCGTCTCGATGGGTGTCGTGCCGGAGATCGCCGACGTCCTGGCCGACCGAGGCGTGGAATTGCGCGACGCGCTGTTCCTGCCGGGGCCGGACGGATCCGGGGCCACGCCCGCGGGCGTGTCGACGGGGCCAGAGGGATGAGGCCCGAGATCCTGGCGGCGGGGCTGGCCGCGCTGCCGGGACTCTTCGCCGCCGTGGCCGCCGACATTGCGGAGCGGGATCGTGTGCGGTCGCGCGCGGGCGCCAGGCCTTCACCAGAGGGATGGGCCCGCCCGCTTGCCCGGCGAGGCGGCAGGCTACGGAGCCTTGGGGTCAGAGCGACATGGCTCGTCGCGGGGGTCGGACTGGGCCATGCCGTAGCTGGCCTTCCCGGCGCGGCCGCGGGAGGCGTAGCGGCGGTCGGGGCGCCCGTCGCACGGGCTCGGCACGCGGAGGCCCGTCGGAACGCGCGCATGCAGGAGCAGCTCGTCGATGCCGCCTCGTCGATCGCGTCGGGGCTTCGAGCTGGGCTCTCGCTGGTCCAGGTCATCGGGCTCGCCGCCGACGAGGCCGATCCGCCGCTCGGACCCACCCTGCGAGGGTTGGCCGATCGGGTCCTCTTGGGGACGCCGCTCTCCGAATCACTCGATCGGTGGGTGTCGGATGTGGCGCAGCCGGAAGCGCGCCTCGTCGCCGGGGTGCTCCGTCTCCAGCACCGAACCGGGGGCGACCTCCCGGCCGTGCTCGACCGGCTGGCCCGCACGCTTCGGGACCGAGAGGCGGCCGCCCGGGAGATACGGTCCCTCACGGCCCAGGCCCGGTTGTCGGGCGCCATCCTCGGGCTCCTTCCCGTGGGCTTCTTCCTGTTCCTGTCGGCTACCTCGCGTCGCGAGATGGCCGCCGCCTACCAGTCGCGGGTGGGCGCCACGGCCATCGTCGCGGGCCTGCTCATGCAGGGTGCGGCGTTCCTGTGGATCCGGCGGCTTCTTCGGGTGGAGGGCTGATGGAGGTGGCGCTCGCTCAGGTGCTGGCGGTCGCCGCCTCGGTACTGGCCGTGGCGGCCGCGGCGACTCGGGCCGGTGAGTCCGTCGCCGCACGATTGGGAGTGCCTCCGGCCGAGGCGAACCAGAGCCGGCTTCACTGCCTCGTTCGCCGGCTCGGCGGGTCACGTCCGGTTCGGAGATTGCCCGGTGCTGAGACGCTGTCACGCCGGCTGGCTCTCGCGGGCTGGTCGGTCCCGGTAGAGGAGGTCGTTGGATGGAAGGTGCTGCTCGCGCTCTCCTTCGGCTTCGTGGTCGCTCTCGCGCCCCCTCCCGCGAGGGTTCTCGCGCCCGTCCTGGCGATCGCGGGATTCCGGTTCCCCGACCTGGCAGCCGGGGCGGGCGCGCGGCGCCGCCTCAGGCGGGCCGACCGCGAGCTCCCTCTGCTGATCGACCTGTTGGCAGCCGCCTCGTCCGCGGGGCTCTCCGGGCAGATCGCCCTGCGTAGGGCCATCGAGGCGACCGAGGGCCCGCTGTCAGAGGAGCTCTCCGCGGTCACGCGGTCCGTGGATCTGGGAGCCAGGTGGCGCAACGAACTTCGGGCCGCGGCCGATCGCCTTGGGCTTCCTGACCTGCGGCGCGCTGCCGCCACGCTGACGCGGTCGGAGTCCCTCGGTTCCTCGCTCTCGGATTCGCTGTCGGAGCTCGCGACCCAGGTCCGCGATGCCAGGCGCGCCGCGGCCTCCGAGCGGGCACGGACGGCGCCGGTCAAGATGCTCTTCCCCCTGGTCTTCCTGGTCCTTCCGGCCTTCCTCCTCCTCACGGTGGTGCCGGTCCTCGTCACCACGCTTCGGTCGATCAGCTGAAAGGAGGTGAACCGATGGTGCTCGCGCTCTACGTGCGCATCCGCACGCGCATCCAGGAGGACATCGGCCAGACCACGGCCGAATACGCGCTCGTGATCCTGGCGGCAGCCGCGGTGGCGGTCGTCCTGATCGCGTGGGCTCGTTCGTCGGGCAAGCTTCCGGCGTTCTTCGACTCCATCATCGACAAGGTGGCGGGGAGTGCGCCGTAGCCCTCGCCGTCGAGGGTGGGAGCGGGGCTCGGCAGTGGTGGAGTTCGCCCTGGTCCTCCCGATCCTGCTGCTGGTCTGTCTTGCACTGGTACAGATCGGCGTGTTGGCGCGCGACCAGCTGCTGCTCGTGCAGGGGGCTCGAGCGGGGGCGAGGGAGGCCGCGGTCGAGCCCGATGAGGGCGCGGTCCGGACCGCGGTGCTGGAGGCGGCGCCGGGCCTGGACCCGACGCGCATCGACGTGGCCATCGAACGGGCGGGTGGACGAGGCGAGCCCGTCAGGGTGACGGTGGGCTACGACGCGATGATCGCGGCTCCCCTCGCCGGCTTGTTCCTGCCGGAAAGGGTCCGGCTCGACGCGGCGGCCACGATGCGCCAGGAGTTCCCGTGAGCGGCGAGCGAGGTTCGGTGTCGATCGTGGCGGCGGCCATCGTGGCGATGGTCATGGTGGTCGCGCTGGGCGCGGGCGACCTGGCCCGGGTGCTCGTCGCCGCAGCGAGGGCCCAGTCCGCGGCCGACGCGGCGGCCCTGGCCGCCGCCCAGGAGCTGGCCCTGCCGATCGGTCCGGCCCCCGGCGACGTCGCCGCTCGGTTCGCCGGGCTGAACGGCGCCGAGCTCGTGGAGTGCCGGTGCGATCCGGGGACGTTCGAAGCCGTGGTCCGGGTGCGGGTCGCCGTGGGGCACCTCGCGACGCTCGCGGGGGAGCGGAGCGTCGAGGCCCGGGCCAGGGCGGTGGTCGGCGTCGTCGGGCCGTGAGCCTTCCGGTCCATCCCGCCTCGCCGGCCCGAAACTTGCGTCGGGGGGCGGGCGTACAATGCGTCCACCATGCAGAACCCTCGGTCGGTGGCCAAGGGAAGGCGGGCCCTCCTCGGGGTCGTGGACTACACGCTGGCCAAGCGGGCCCTCCTCCGCGAGGTCCGCGTGGGGCTGAGGTCCAGGGCCGACATCTGCGATGCCCACCCAGAGCTGATGCGCGCAGCCAAGCACGTCGGGGAGGTGACCCGGCGGGATTGCCCGGTGTGCGGCCGGGCCAGGCTGGTCCTCCTGGCCTACGTCTACGGCGATGGCCTGAGGCGGGACAACGGCCGGGTGTGGTCGCTCGACCAGGGGCTCTCGATCGCGGCCAACCACCGAAACGCCTGGTGCTACGTGGTCGAGGTTTGCACGGAGTGCTCCTGGAACCACCTGTCCGAGGCGTTCGTGGCCCGCGAAGCCGGCTGAGCCTCCGCGGCCGGAAACCCTCGTTCGTAAACCCGGGTCTACGTGGCATGAAGCCCAAGGTCCCTGGGTAGAATCGGCTGGTCTTGGCGGTCAAAGCCGCGCCCCGACGGGCCTCGAAAGGCTCGAAGCACGCCCCCCGGAAGCCCCCGAGAAAACGAGGGTTCCTTCGCCGGTACTGGTGGGCGTTCGTCGTCGTCCCCATCCTCGGCATGCTCGGGGTGCTCCTCACGCTCGTCTACGTGTACGCGCGCCTCGACCTCCCGGCCACGCCGCCGCCGCTCCAGACGACGTACATCCTGGATCGGAACGGGGACGTCCTGGCCACGTTCCACGCCTCGGTGGACCGCACCATCATCCCGTTCAGGGAGATGCCGGAACCCCTGCGGGAGGCGGTGATCGCCGCCGAGGACCAGGACTTCTACCGGCACCGCGGCATCGACCCCGTGGGCATCATCCGCGCGGCGTGGAACGACCTCGTCGCTCGAAAGGTGGTGCAGGGCGGCTCCACCATCACCCAGCAGGTGGTGAAGAACGTCTACGCCGGAAACTACGAGACCGATCCGGAGACTCGAGAAATCACCTACGTCGTCCCGTCCCGCACGCTCTCCCAGAAGGTCCGGGAGGCCCTGCTGGCCATCAAGCTCGAGCGGACCTACACGAAGGACCACATCCTGGCCACGTACCTGAACACGATCTACTTCGGGCACGGCGCGTACGGCGTGGAGGCGGCGGCCGAGACCTACTGGGGCATCCACGCGAGCGAGCTCTCGGCGCTCCAGTCGGCCACGCTGGCCGGCCTGATCGCCAACCCGTCGCTGTTCGATCCCATCGACCATCGCACCGACGCGGAGATCCGCCGCGACTACGTGCTCGACCGGATGGCGGTGCTCGGCTACCTCACCCCGGAACGCGCGGAGGAGCTGAAGCAGAAGGAGGTCAGGATCGACCCGTCCGCGCCGGCCCTCACCTTCCCGTCCAAGCTCGGGTACTTCCTCGACTACACGCGCCGTGACCTGATCGACCGGTTCGACGAGGCCCGGGTGTTCGGCGGCGGCCTCCGGGTGACCACGGGCCTCGACCCTCGGATGCAGGGGGCGGCCATCGAGGCCGTGAACGCTCGGCTCGACACCCCGGGCGGCCCCCAGGCCGCCGTGGTGGCCATCGACCCGGCCACCGGTGAGGTCCGCGCCATGTACGGGGGGAGCAACTGGGGCCGGTCCCAGGTGAACCTGGCCACCGGCGACGGAGGGACGGGGCGCCAGGCCGGCTCGGCGTTCAAGCCGTTCACACTGGCCGCCGCCATGGAGGCACGGGTCTCCCTGAGCTCGCGGTGGAGCGGACCGGGAACCATCACCATCCGGGACCCCCGCTGCTACACGGACGGGCGACCCTGGACCCTGTCCAACGCCAGCGACGAGGAGAGCGGCACCTTCACCCTTGCCTCGGCCACCGCCCACTCCGTGAACACGGTTTTCGCCCAGCTCACGTCGGTGGTGGGCCCCGAAGCAGTGGTCGACGTCGCCCACCGGATGGGCATCCGCTCGACCCTCGAGCCGGTCTGCTCGATCACGCTCGGTACCCAGGCGGTGAATCCACTCGAGATGACCAACGCCTTCGCGACCCTGGCCGCCCGGGGCACCCGGCGATGGGCCACCCCACTTCATGTGGTCCGGGATGCCAGCCGCGACGTGATCCTCCGGGCCAACGGGAACGGCAGGCAGGTCATCTCCACGAACGACGCGGATCTCGTCACGTCCGCCCTCCGGGGCGTCATCTCCGGCGGCACCGGGACGAACGCGTACATCGGACGGCCGGCGGCGGGCAAGACCGGGACCGCGCAGGACTACGCGGACGCCTGGTTCTGCGGGTACGTGCCGCAGCTCGCCACGTGCGTGTGGGTGGGCTACCCGAAGGCGGAGATCCCGCTCGTGAACGTGGAGGGCTACCCGGCCGTGTTCGGGGGGACCATCCCCGCCCTGATCTGGCGCGACTTCATGCTGGCGGCCACGGAGGGTATGCCGGTCCAGGACTTCGTCACGCCGTCTTCCGGCGACTACACGATCGGGGCGCCCACGCCGCCCCCATCGCCGACGCCGTCCATGACCCCGTCCCCGTCGTCCTCGCCGTCCCCGTCGCCCTCGCCGTACCCGTCGCCCTCGCCCTCAC
>Ga0209853_1000206_pt1 | contig 16045 bp, 10 predicted proteins | sample GWRWS1_30_40_FD_187224 | JGI IMG/M metagenome (GOLD analysis project Ga0209853, IMG submission 187224) | Riverbed sediment microbial communities from areas with vegetation nearby in Columbia River, Washington, USA - GW-RW S1_30_40 (SPAdes)... | ecosystem: Environmental > Aquatic > Freshwater >...
CGGAAGGGAGTGGAGCAGGTCCGCGAGAGCCCAAGCCGCGAAGAAGTACGCCGCGGCCGCCGCTCCCGCCGCACCGGGTATGGTGTTCAGGATGATGAGCGGAAGGAGGGAGACGCCCGCGCCCGCGACCAGGCCCGACGCGTAGTTCCATAGGCTGAACCGGATCATCCCGGTCTGTCGAATCTGCTCGAGCCTCAGCGCGGGGCGATACCCGGAGTAGAACCTCGGAAGGAGAGACATGCTGACGAGGACGGAAACGACGAGGGCGAGGGTCCAAGCCAACGGGATTCCGAAGCTCCCGGCGAACGCGGCGAACGTCAGCCCCATCGGCAGTCGCATCAGGTTGTACAGGGTCGTGCGGAGCGTCGCGTAACCCGCTTTGCGCGTTGCGACGAATGCGTTGTCGACGATGCCGTCGAACGTGAAGAAGAAGAGCGACACGACAAAGGTCGCCGTGTATAGGAGGTTGTCCCTGACGATCGACAGCGCAGGAGCCCAGACGTCGAGGCCGACCAGGAAGACGACCCCGAGAATCAACGCCGCGATTCCCGACATCGTGAGCGCCCCGTTGATCAGGGCGGGCTTGTTCGGGCTCTCCGGAAGGAACCGGATCATCCCCACGGGCAACCCGAGGCCTGCGGCCCGCGCAAGGAAGAGCACCATGCTCAGCATCGCCGCGCCCACACCCACCGCCGCCGGAGGATACGAACGTGCGATCGCGAGCCAGAACAGGAACCCGAGCGCGTTGCTCAGGATCGCGGTCGCAAGCAGGAAGAAGGAGTTCCGGTACAGTGATACGCTCAGCGTCCGCCGGAAGGCGGCACTAAGATTGGGCCGCAGTCTTCGACCTCCCCCTGCAATCGGCAACAATGAGGCGGGTCGGGTATTAAGGTTGCCCGCCGAGCGATCCGAGAGGGTCGACGGTGGGAGGCGGAGCCGCGAGCGGGGTCGGCGCATCCGGGCCCGCCCGGTCGGCGAGGGCCTAGCGCTTGCGGTGCTCCTTCCTCTTCCGCCGGCGTGCCAGGGCCGCGAGCCCGATGAGCACGGAGGCGACCAGGAGGTACAGCGGGAGCCCGAAGAAGGGCCCCGTGGGGCTGATGATGTTCGTATCGACTTGGAACACGAGGTTCGCCATCGCGGGGTTGCCGGCAACGTCGATCGCCTTGATCTTCACGTTATGGGCCCCGTCCGCGAGCCGGATCGTGAAACTCGAATTCTGCCCGAGGGTGACGAACCCACCGCCGTCGATGCTGACCTCGAAGCGGTCGATCCCGGACATCGCGTCGGCCGAATGCCACGACACGACTACCTCGGAGGACCTGACGACCCCGCCGGGAGAGATCTGGTCGAGGGTCGGTGGCGCGCTGTCCACGTAGATCGAACGGGATTTCGGGATCTCCGACGCGCCCCCCGGCTCGCTGGCGAAATGCTTGAGGAGGTGCCTTCCGTCCGGGATCGTGAAGGGTCCGGCATAGGTCCCCCACGGAGCGCCGTCGAGCTGGTACTCGATCGTCGGGGTGCCCCCGCTCTCGCTCACCGCGGAAAGCGTCGCGACCACGCTCGACGCGAACCACCCGTTCGACCCGAGGACGCCCTCGAGGCTCAAGGTTGAATCGGGAGGAGCCGCGGACCCGGCGCCGATCCGTATCGTCACCTGCTTCGTGGGCTCCGTGTTGCCCGCGGCGTCCGTCGCGAAATAGTCGAACCGATGGGTACCGTTCCCGCTGACGTCGACGGGCGAGGTGTACGTCTGCTGCGCGCCTCCGTCGATCCGGTATTGGACGCCCGCGACACCGCTCGTGTCGTCCGAGGAGGCGAGGGTCACCGTGACCGTCGAGACGTACCAGCTCCCGTTCCCGAGGGTCCCGCTCAAGGAATGGGTCGTAGACGGCGGGAAGCCGTCCTGTTTGAACGTGAGGGCGAGGGCGGTCTCCGCGTTCCCCGCGCGGTCCGTCGAGTGGTAGTTCATCCCGTGTGCACCGTCGGTTGCGACGGCGACCGGAGTCGAGTATGACTGAGAGGAAGCGCTGTCGAGCACGTATTCGGTCGAGGAGACGCCGCTGAGATCGTCTGAAGCGGACAGCGTGACTGTCACCGTGGAAACGTACCAACCTCCGTTGCCCTGGGTCCCCGAGAGGGAGGACTGGGTGACCGGCGGCTGGATGTCGATGACGACCTGCCCGCTCGTCGCATCCGTGAGGCCGTCCGAGGTCCGGACCTCGATCTGGACCGGATACGACCCGGGTGCCCCGTACTGGTGTTGCGCGGTCATCGTCGTTGACCACGTCGTGTCCCAGGTCCCGTCCCCCTCGAAGTCCCAACGGACCTCAAGGACGGCACCGGGGTCCCGGGAGTCGTACGAAGCGGATGCGTCCATCGAGACGACCTGGTTCACCCCGGGCCATGGAGGGGAGGTCGTGAGCCGAGCGACGGGGCCCTGCGACCGGGTGATCGTGAACGCGTCCTGGAACGTGGACGAGGCGGTGGACGGGCAGCGGCCGTTCGCGTCCGTGCCGCCGGAGGGACAGAAGTCGGTCCGCGCCGAAATCGCGTTCGCGCTCACTTCGTAAATCACTGGGCCGTACCCGTTGCTGAGCCCCTTCGTGTTCTCGTTGTCCCCCATGACCTGGTGGAAGTACCCGAGCTCGCTGTCGCCCCCATCGATCGTGACGGTGTACATGCTACGGCCGCCGGTCCCCTGGACGACGACGACGCTCCCCTTGTCCTTCGGGTACAAGTCGTCCGCGCCGTCATCGACGACGCAGTCGGGGTTGAAACTCCCGCCCGAGGGGACGGTGTCGCAGGTTCCCTGGATCGCGATCTGATGGCTCCGCTCGTAGACGTGGTCGTGGCCCTCTAGGATGAGGTCCACCTTCAGATCGACGAGCTTGTCGAACATCGCCTGTCCCATGTCGCAACCGCCCTTCTCCCCGACCGTGATGCACTGCTTGTGCATGCCCGCGACGATCCACGGGATGCCTGCCGACCGTGCGGCTGCGACGGCGTTCACGACCCAGTCATAGTGCTCGGAACCCACGCTGTAGTCGTAGCTCGCGGAACCCTCCACGCCGGGCGTGATCATGATGAAGCGGGCGAGCGGGTTCGTTGCGGGGTAGTCGAAGTAGTACTCGAACCCGTATCCTTCGGCGGGCCCCCCGGTAAGGGACACCCCGAGGGCAAACGGACAGTGCAACACGTAGTTGTGGATGTCGCCGCCGGAGCTCTCGCCCGTGTCGTGGTTCCCTGCGATCACGAGGACGTTGCTGATCTCGCCCCGGATCGATTCGCACCAACCCTGCTCGTCCGATGTGTAGCCGAGGTCACCGAGACCGAGGAGGAAGCTCGCGTTCGCGTATCGCGCCCGCATTCCGAGGGAGACCAGGTCGCTGCTACCGGGATCCCCGAAGTCTCCCGCCGCGGTGAACACGAAGGTGGGAGTGGTCCCCGCCTCTCCCGGTCCCGGGGCCATCAGGGTGACCTCGACAATCAGCGCGGAGAACAGCAAGACCGCAATGAGGAGCGCTCCCGTAGCTCCGGTTGCTCTCCTTCGCGACTCAGCGGCCCCCATGCGGCCCCCGACGGCCTCCGGAAATGTATCAAGCCTCCCGTCAAAATGGCGAACGGCGATAATCGGGACGGATAACACCACCGGCGGAACTGGCGAGGCGCGCCTATCGATCGTGCATTCGGTTATTCGTCCGACTCGGAAGTTCTCCGGCGATCACGAACCGTTTGAACGCAGCCCACGACCGCAACCCGGAAGAATAGCCGAGGGTGACGAGCAGAAGGCCCCCGACGATCTCCCCTCCCAGGACGAAGGGATCCTGAAAGCGGAGCAGAAGGTCGAACACCGTCGCGGTTGCGGGCGGGAACGCCCACCCGAACCCCGGATAGAGAAGGACTGCGGGATCCTCCCACATCCCGTCCAGGAGGAGGTGGGTCCAATGTCCGAACGCGAGCCAGAGAAGACCGTTCCGGCCGCGCATCTGGACCCCAACGGCTAGGAGGGTGAGTCCGACCGCGAACACGCCCGTATGGGCGAGGGCGCGCCCGCTGATTCCCAGGGCAAACCCCACCGGCTTGTCGATGAGATCCGCAATCATCGAGCCCAACAGGACGATTCGGAAATCGACCGGGGGACGCGGGTTGCGCCCACCGGTCAACCTCGCAAGGAGGGAGGCGATGCCCAGGTGGGCGAGGACGTACAAGGTGTCGACTGGAAATCGGCTGAGCCTATAAACCGGCGTCTGCGCGGCCCTCCGTCCGCCTCCAATGGCGGCCGCGAAGTGCCGCGGTTCGGGGCGCGGATCGTCCTTGTTGCTGGGTCAAAAACCGTTCCAATGACCTTTACTACCGAGGCCACGTTCAACACGGCTCGGGGGAACGAAGGGGGAGGGGCGAGAACGTCGCTGTGTACCTCGGATAGTGTGAGTACTGCCGTCGAGGGCGTCATCCCGAAGCCCTTCTCCCGGATTGCGACGGCAGACTCGGCATAGACGGCGTTCGACCGGAGGAGGAAAGGGGTGGTCGTTCAGGAAGGATCGCGGGGTTTCCCAGACATCGAGCCGAGAGTCGTCCAACGGCCGAGGGTCGTTGCCGCGGTCCCCGTGTTCAACGAAGAGAGAACCGTTGGCAGCATCGTCCTTGGGGCGCGGCAATACACGGACGAGGTCGTGGTCGTCGATGACGGGAGCACGGACCGCACCGCCGAGATCGCCGCGCTTGCGGGTGCGACGGTCATCCGCCACTCCAAGAACCTGGGTTATGGGGCGGCGATCGCATCGTGCCTCCGGTACGCGCGGAATTCGTCCGCCAACGCGCTCGTGGTCCTCGATGGGGACGGCCAGCACGATCCTTCCCAGATTCCGATCGTGCTCGGGCCTGTGCTGAACGGCGAGGCTGACATTTCGATTGGATCGAGGTTTGTCGAGAACGGAAACACACAGGAGGTCCCCGGATACCGGAAGTTGGGGATTTCCATGCTCACGAAATTGACGAACATAGGCGTCTCGAAGCAGGGGAGGGTACGGGACGGCCAGAGCGGCTTCCGAGCGTACTCAACGGATGCCTTCCAACGCCTCCGGCCCGCCGAGACCGACATGGGCGTCAGCGCGGAGATCCTCCTCGAGGCGAGCCGTTACTCCCTCCGCCTGAAGGAAGTCCCCATCGAGTGCAAGTACGACGTCGATGGATCATCGAAGGGACCCGTCCGCCATGGCCTGAGCGTGGTGGGATCCGTCGTCCGATACTTGGAGACAGAACATGCCCTCCTCACGTTCGGGCTGCCCGGGTTGATCGCGTTCTTGGTGGGCGTCCTCTCGGGCATCGGCGTCGCCTCCGAATACAGCACGTCGGGAAGCGTCAACGTGGCCCTCGCCCTCGGCTCCGTCCTCCTCGTTGTCGGCGGATTGGTGTTAGGATCGACGGGGCTCATTCTTCACGCCGTCATCAATGCCGCCCGTCGCTGGAGGGCGATCGGTGGATCCCAGGATTGACGACGCGAGGGATCGAGGGTCGCCGCCCCGGATCTCCGTCATCATCCCCGCCAAGAACGAGGGAAAGAGGATTGGGGAGAGCCTGCGATCGATTCACGCGCAGTCCCTGACTCCCATTGAGATCCTCGTCGTGGACGGACGCTCCACGGACCAGACCGCCGAGGTCGCCCGGGCAATGGGTGCAACCGTCTTGTTCGAGGACTATCACACCCGGGCGGGGGCATGCCAGGTGGGGCTCGCGGCAGCGGTGGGGGACTACGTCGCGTTCACGGACGCAGACTGCAATCCAGATCCGAGGTGGTTGGAGAATCTGCTGCCGCATCTCTCCGACACCGTCGTGGGAGCGGGAGGGCGGATCGTGAACGAAGGGAATTCCTACTGGTCTCGGGCGATCGATGACGCCCTCGACACCCTCCTCGGTAGCGCGAACTCTGTCCAAGGGAGGAATTTCGCGAGCCTCCGCGATGTCTCGAGCATCAGCGGCTGCAACTCCATGTATCGCACGAGCGACCTCAAGGCGATCGGAGGCTTCCGGCCGGAGTACCTGACCGCGGAGGACACGGAGCTGAACCGGCGGCTCCTGAGTCGGGGGCGTCTCGTCTACGTTCCGGACGCAGTCGTCTTCCACCGCCACGGACGCGGATTGCGCGCGTTTGCGAAGCGGATGTACCAGTACGGGTACGGACGCGGGCAGGTGTTGCTTCCGGGCGCTCCCGTCATTCTTCCTCTCTCGGCTCCGGCGATGGCCGTGACGCTCATGCTGTGGCCCGCGTTCGCGCTCGCGCTCGTCGCCGCCTATGGCGCCATCGTCCTCCTCTCCGCGCTGATCGCGAGCGTTCGCAAGCGTCGAGCCCGGTATCTCCCCGCGATCCCCGTCGTCTACGTGGTCGAGCACGCGTCGTACGTCGTCGGATTCTGGGTCGGCGTCCTGCACAGATTGCGCCGCGCGCTCCGGAGACCTCGAGCCCAGGAAGGCACAACGCCGTGAGGGTGTGTCACCTCGGGGTCGAGATTGTCCCCGGTCCTGGGGGGTCGTTCGTCGGCGGCCTCGTGAAGAACGTCGCCACGGTCGCCCGGGAGCAGGTCGCGCGCGGACACGAGGTCGACGTGTTCACCTCCGACGTCGCCGGGTCCGTCCCCGACGGCCTGGACAGCCCGTACGGGCGGATCCATCGGATCAAGACCGTAGGGGGGTACGCTTCCGCTACCTTCGTTGCATCGTTCATGATCCGTGCGGCGTCCGCCATCAAGCGCGAATACCGGCGCGCCCCGTTCGACGTCCTCCACCTCCACTCCGCGTACGCGTTTCTGAGCGGAATCGGCCGCTCGCTCCGCAATCTCCCCGTCGCGAAGGTGTTCTCCTTGTACTCCCCCAACTTCAAGGTCCTCTCGGGCCATGACTGCAATGGATTCGCGTCTGCCGCGGGCCGGCCGCTCGCCAGCCGATTCCTGAACGAGTTTGACCGGCTCGTGGTCCCCAGCGAGAACCTCAGGCGCCGCCTCGAGGCCCATGGCGTCGGGGATGGGCGCGTGGTCCGAGTCCCGCCCGCCCTGTCCCCTGCGATGCTCGACTCTCTCCCATCGGCCGAGGACGCGCGGGCGTCCCTCGGCGTCCCGGAAGATACCCGCATCGTCCTTTACCTGGGAAACTATTCGAAGTGGAAGGGAATTGAGGAACTCCTGAAGGCGGTAAGCGAATTGCGGCGGGACTTTCCGGACGTCGTCCTTCTCGCCGCTTGGGGAGAACCGTACCAATGGTCTGGGAATCGGAGGAGGCAGGTCCTCGCGCGGATCCAGGAGCTCGGACTCGGGGGGAGGGTCCGACACGAGGGGATTCTCAGCGACGTGCGACCCGTCCTCCGCGCCGCCGACTTCCTCGTCTCGCCGTTCCAGTGCACGTGCAAGGTGCTGGACTACCCGCTCTCCATCCTCGAGGCCATGGCGTGCGAGAGGCCGGTCGTTTCGACGCTCGTTGGCGGGATCCCGGAGCTCATCGGGCAGGGAGACCGTGGTCTCGTCGTGGAGCCGCGGGACGCCGCATCTCTGGGCAGGGCGATGCGCACCCTCCTCGACGACGGTCCCGGAGCCTCGGAGATGGGTCGTCGAGGGGCCGCATGGGCCCGCAAGGGCTTCCGTCCGTCCGACGTGGTCGAGGCGCTGGACTCAACATACACCGGAGCCTTGTCCGTCGCGGGCTAGCGGTCCGCCGACGGCTGTCGATGCCGGGGAAGTCATGAGGCTTGTTGCATTCGTTGGTGCTGACGGGACGGGGAAGACAACGCAGGCGAAGATGCTCGTCGATCGGCTCGCCGCGACCGGGCATCGCGCCCGGTACGTCCGGCCCGCGTTCGTCCTGTTCAATCCGTGGGCGACGGGCTCTGGCAGCGAGATGGCGCTGGCTGTGAGCCCTCGGGTCCTCCGGGTTCGTTCCGCGACAGGGACGGCATCCGTCCGGCGGTCCCTAGTGGCCGCCCTAGCGATGCTCGTCGGCTACTTCTATTCCCTAGCGACGTACGGGGTGCTCCGCCTCCGGTTCCGCAAGGAAGAGTTCGTCGTATGCGACCGTTTCTTCTACCAGTACTTCCATGACATCTACGGTCCGGGAGCATCGAACGTGGCAAAGTGCTTCCCTCGGCCCGACCTCGCCTTCTGGGTCGACGGCAGCGTCTCCTTGATCCGGTCACGGACGAACGACCCCCTGTTGTTCGAGAATGGCGGCGCGTACTTGGATTCCGTGATCGAGATGCACCGGCGAATCTCCGGCGACCTTGGCTTCCACCGGATCCGCGCGGAGCTCGACCCGACGGCTCTTGGGCAAGCGGTGTGGGAGGACCTGCTGCGAGCGTTTTCGAGGGAGGGCGGATGAATTCCGAGGGTTACCGATTCCTCCTCTCCGCGATCCTCCCGGGTGAGACGGACCCGGATAGCGGTCGCATGGGGACCAGCGACGTCCATGTCCTCCGCGAGGCGATTCGCATCGCCCGGGCGAACGGCCTCTATCTCCCGCTTGGGCGTCGCCTACTGGAGTCTGGGCGATCGCTCGCCGGACACGACCAGGCCCTGTGGAACACGGAGGTGGAACAGCACGCGAACTTGCTTCGGACGATCCGGTTCCTGAATGAGGCGAGCGAGGGCGGTGGAATCGACTACCTCGTCATCAAGGACTGCCCGACGATCGACCACGTTCCCAGGGATGTCGATGTTCTTGTCCATGGCGAGGATCGAGACGCCTTCCTTCGCCTCCTTCAGCGTCGAGGGTTGGAGCTGGAGTATGCGAGCGCTGCGGAGACGTCCCTGCGGGGACCCGGGATGCTACGGATTGACGTGTACTCGGAGATCCGGTATCTCGGTCGAGAGTTCATCCGCGAAGAGTTCCTCTGGGGGTCCGAGCGGGTCAGGTCCACCGCTGGAGTCGATCATCCGGGGCTCACGGCGGAAGCCACGTACCTGCTGAACCTCATCCACGGATTCCTCGGTCGGGGGTCGATCACCCTCCTGGACTTTCTCGACTTCGTGCGCCTCGAGGCCGAGTTCCGTGATCCGCACGCGATGAGACGCGAGGCCTCCGGGTGCGGTTGGGCGCGTCTCTTCGACCGGCTTGTGGAAGACCTCACGGAGAAACGACACACGATCATGGACGAGGGTGGAATGTTCCCGTTCCCGTGTCGATATCCGCGCGCCTTCGTGATCGACTCGCTGGGTGAGATTGATGCCCTGTCCCTTGGGCCCCGCGAACGGCTCGCGTTCAGGGCCTCGCTCCTCTTGGACGATGTCGTGTTCCATCTTGAGAACGCTGGGATTGCGAATGGCCTCCGCAAGCTGCGCTTTGCGCCCCGCCTCGGGAATACCCTGGGTCATGGTCTTCGGCATATACGCGGGGACAGCAAAGATCCCGCGAGGGGTCGAAAGGTGGACCCATGACGACGCGATCGACCCCCGGGGATGCGAGTGGGTCGTCGAAGCGCATCGTGAGGGCCCTGTTCCGCCGGAGGTCCCCGCGCGGAGGGGAAGCCAACAAGGGTCCAGGGCCCTCGCGCAAGGGTGCCCGCACCGGAAGGAAGACCCGACTCTTCGCTTGGGTCCTCCTCATTCTTTCCACCGGCACGTCCGGTGCCTTCTTCATCATTGGATTCCACTCCACCCTCTTCCTCTTGGTCTCGACCGCAGTCGGATCCGCGCTCTACCTCTGGATTGACCGACCTCCGGTTCCGGAACTCGAGGTGGCGCCGAGTCCCGACACGTTCCGCCGTCGGCGCGTGGTAAGGTTGTTCGTCTCCATGCTGTTCTTTCTGTTCACCGGCTTCAGCCTCCTCGTCCTTGTTCCCGACTCGTACGGCAGGTCTGTGTTGTACAACGTGCTCGTGGCCGCGAGCGCGGCGATGATTGCGGTTCGGATTGGGCTCATCGCGGACTTTCGGAACGTCCCTTCGACCCTGGCTCACATCCTCGTGCTCGCGGCGAACCTGTTCGGATCGAACCAGCTTGTCTTCCCCTTCGGGATTGGAGGCTCCGATGCCCCCACGCATATCGACGTCCTCGTCAAGCCGATCCTCGCGACCGGTCACGTCCCGGGGACCGTGCCCTGCGGGTTCGGCTTCGACTATGAGGCCTTCCCCGCGCACCACCTCCTCGCCGTGGCGGGGACCCTGCTGGGTGGAATGGACCCCGCGCGAAGCTACTACGCGATGGCGCTGCCGGGCGCGATCACATGCGTGGTCGTCGTCTTCCTCCTCGTGCGGCGGGTGTCGACCGCTAGGGCAGGTCTCTTCGCCGCCCTCGTCCTTTCCGGGAGCAGCTACTTCGTATACTGGGCCTCCCACGCAGCCCCGCTTAGCCACGCCGCGGTCCCGATTGGCTTCCTCCTGTACGGCGCCCTGAGGATGAGCCGGGGCCTCGATCCGAGGTTCGTGATTCTCTCCGTCCCGTTTTCGATTTCCCTCGTCTTCACGCACCCCTACTCTTCGACGCTGTTCATCGCCGTCCTCATCGGGCTCATCGTGGCCCGTGTCTCCGTGGGCGGACCCCGCCGGATCCCGTGGGGCGCTCTGGCGACCTTGGTCGTGTTCCTTACCGTCCTGCTCCTCCACTGGATCTATTATTCCTGCCAGCTTTCGGAGGCGGGGCGGCTCGCCGCACAGTACGTCCGAATCATCACGAGCGAGCCGGAGCTCTCGCCGCCCGCGGTCTACGACCGGTTGCCGCTCTCCGACATCCTCATCAACACGCTCGGGGACTCCATCCTCGTATCCTTGGGTGTTCTGGGGCTCCTCAAGGTGCTCTCGCGGGAAGGCGCGACCCGGAAGGCGTTCCTTCTGGGCCCCGCCCTGACGTTGGTCTCCCTCGCGATCATCGGCCTTCTCAGCAACCTGGCGTACCTCCTCCCCAACCGGATGTACGTGATCCTCCAGTTCGTTGGGCTTGCCCCCCTCGCGGGCTACGCCCTAGGGTCTCGTGGAAAACCGCCGCCAGGGGGCTCGTCGCCCCCGCAACGACGATCCCGCCTCCCGCCGGTTTCGAGGCGGGTGACCGCCGTCGCAGTCGCACTCGTCGTCGCGTTCTTCGTGTTCATGTCGACCGCGAGCAACATCGCGGGGTTCGAGACGAGCGCGTTCACGGGCAACCGACCCTACGTCAAGCTCTACGTGACGACGTCGGAGGCGCAAAGCGTCCAGTGGTTGTGCCGGTACGTCGCCGGCCCCGATACCGTCCGGATTTCCCTGAGCGTCTCGGCATTCATCGTCCACGAGCTGCAGGCCTGTCTCAAGCTCCACAACGGGACGACGAACGAACTGCTCGTCACGGAAGACGGACGCATCGATGTCAATCGGACTGCCCCCGGTTCGATGATTCTGTTCTCCCGGTTCGATTTCCAGCCCGGATTCCAGTCCGCAATCACCGGGGCCGGGAAGCACGGGCAGGGCGTGTTCCAGCGACTCAACGCCTCGGTGCTCCCCCAGCTTGGAGACTTCAACAAGGTCTACGACAACGGACCCCTCGAGGTGTTTCGCACCCCCTCGTCCCGGTAGATTAAGGAGCGGGTTGCGGAAATCGCCACGGGAACCGAAGCGGTCTTTAGGCGAGCCTCGCCTCCCCAAGGCGTGAGCGACTTCCTGTTCTCGGATGGGCCGATCCAGGCGCTCCAGAAGTACGCCTCACCCCTGCTGGATGCTTTCTTCTGGGCGGTGACGAACACCGGGAGCGCCCTTCTCCTCTTCGTACTCGCGGTACTCGTCTACTGGCTCCTGGACAAGAGGACGGGCCTCCTCCTCGCCGTGGCCCTCCTCATCAGCTCCGCAGTGAACGGCGTCCTGAAGCGATTTTTCGGGATGCCCCGTCCACCGGAGGCGGTCCAGAAGATCGTTGCCGAGGGGAATGGATTCCCGAGCGGCCACGCGCAGCAATCGTCGTCCCTCTGGAGCGTAGCCGCGTTCCGGCTGAGGAAGATGTGGATCCCCCTCGCCATCGTCGCCATCCCTCTCATCTCCCTCTCTCGCGTGTACCTCGGGGTCCACTTTGTCGGGGACGTCCTTGGTGGGGTCGCGATCGGGATCGCGATCGGAGCCCTCACACTCCTCGCTGCGAAGACCCTGCCCTGGTCGCGCCTCCCGGAGGCAGCAAAGTTCGCCCTTGCGGGGGTCATCCCTTGTGCGGCCGCCGGAGTCCTCGCGGTTCTCGGAGAGCCCGTCGTTACCTCCCTTGGACGTCTCTCCGGCGTCGCGGTCGGCTTCTTGATCGAGGAGAAGTGGGTTCGGCTTGCCGTACCCGCCCGGCGGTCGTCATTGGTTCTCCGGGTCGCCATCGGAGGCCCGGCGCTGGCGGGATTGCTGACGGCAGCCGCGAGGCTCCGGGACCTCCCGGTCATCGCGTTCGGATTCGAAGCCCTCGTAGGCCTGGCCGTGATGGCGGGACTTCCGTGGGTGTTCGTCCGACTCGAGCCGCTCGCATTCTCCGCGTGGCGGAGGATTTTCTCAAGGGAGGGAAGTGTTTAAGTCGGGGCAGACGCGTCCGAGGAAGACATGCGTCTCCAGTTTCAGGAGCGCCCGTGGGACCTCGTCCTCATCGCCGCGCTCACGGCGACGCTTTCCGTAATTCTCCTCGTGGCGGGCGTGGGGAACATCGCGGCGATCTTCCTCTTCCTCTTCGCCCCAGGGTACATGTTCGCGGCGGTGGTCTTTCCCGGTCCCCAGGGGATCGGCTGGACGGAGCGGCTCGCCCTGAGCGTGGGACTCAGCCTGGCCTTCGTTCCCATGGTCGCGCTCCTCCTCAGCTTCACGCCTTTCGGCATCAGCGTCTCGTCCCTCGTTGGCGGGATCTCCCTCTTCACCTTGGGGCTGGCCGCGGTCGCGTTATGGCGGAGGATGGGACTCCCTGCGAACGAACGCCTCCGGTTCGCAGCGGACCTCGCCTGGCCTGAATGGTCGGGACAGGGATCGGTGGAGAGGGCGGTCACCATCGGTCTGGCCGCCAGCGTCGTGTTCGCAGGCGCTGCCCTCGCCTACGTCCTCTTCGTCCCGCGGTCCGGGAATACGTACACGGAGTTCTTTCTGTTGGGCCCGAACGGGACCGCCGAAGACTACCCCGAGAGACTGAACGTCTCGGAGCCCGCCGCGGTCACGATCGTGGTCGTGAACCACGAAGCTGCGAACGTCTCGTACGTGGTCCGAGTGGATTTGGTGGGGGTCCGGACCGTCTTCAACGGAACGACCGGGCGTAACGAGACCATCGAGGTGAACCGCACCTCGTGGGGATCTTTCTCCATCGCACTCAATGACGGTGAATCGTGGGTCCAGGCGTACCCGTTCGCAATCAATGACGCGGGCCACTGGAGGATCGACTTCTACCTGTTCCGGAATCCCGATCTCCTGACAACATATCGTGATCTGCGGCTCGTCCTCGTCGTCGGAGGGCCGTAGGACCGAGCTCTCGTTCATTCGTCCCCGGGAACTGACGACTCCGATTCCTCGGACGCGAAGAGAGTACGCCTAGAGGGGCGGTCAAAAACCGTTCCAAAGGCCGGAAATAGGGTACGGATGGATTCCCACACTCCGCCAATCCTCGGGAGAAGGGGGAGACTCGCACGGGGGGGTTCGCGATGGAGTTTGAGACATCACTAGCGAAGCGTGTCGCCCGACAGGCAGCCGAATCTGATGGAACCGGACTCCGATTTCGCTCGACCGGCAGGCTCGCGGTACTCCGCGTGCTCGTCCGTTTCTGCGTCTCGATGATGGTCCTCGTCCTCGTGTCGGGCGTGCTCGCCCCGTTCACGACCGCGTCTGCCGCCCTGGTGGCGACGGTCTCCACGGACCAGGTTTCGTACCTTCCCGGTGAACAGGTGGTCATCACCGGATTCGGGTTCATCCCGGAGGCGAATATCCTGGTGACGGTCACCCTCCCGAACGGGCAGAACGACTTCCTCACTGCGAACTCCGACAGGTTTGGCGCGTTCGAGACGACGTACCAGGTTGAGGGGCTGTCGGGGGACTACACGGTCGCGGCCACGGACGGGTTCTCGACGGCGATCACGGTGTTCGCGGATGCGATCCAGATCCAGTACAGACAGTGCGCGACGGACGTGAACGACAATGGTCTCGTCGATACACCGTTGTGTGACTGGATCGCGGACGGTGTGCGAAAAGAGAACGCGATGCTCGCGGAGGGCAACACCCCGCCGCCATACCCGCCGCGGATTCCTGGCCACACGACGTATCGGGTGCTGTTCGAGGGCCTCGATGCAGGAACGTATGACTGGACAATCACGTACAACTTCACGAAGGAGGGAAAGGTGATCTGGGACTTCCTCACCACAGCGTACGGGGTCGAGGATTCGAACCTGTGCATCGACCTTCCCTCAGGCTTCACCGTCTCGACGTGCACGACCTTGATCGCATCGGGCCCGGATGCCTACACGTTCCCGTTCGACGACGAAACCGTTGGCGCCGCCCTCGGAGAGGGAACGGTTGCGGACCGCCAGCAGGCGCATGACTTCGCATTTACCGAATACAGTGCGCGGACCATGAAGCTGTACGGGGCGGACATCATCGGAATCCGGAACCTCGACCGCACGGGTCCAGTTACCGGGGACAGCTCGGATCAGGTCGTTGTCACGTTCACGAAGTCGACCCCTTCGAGCAAAGCTGCGATGGCCCTCTGGGGCGCCCACCTCGGCATGGGCGCGGCGCCACCGGTGGGGTACGCCCCGGCGAAGGGCGCCTCCGGCGACCGGGGCGAGACCGTGAAGATGACGATGGAAGACCTGGCGCGGCTCACGGATCCCGTCCAGGGGGACCTCCTCGCGGGGGGGACCGTGCGGCAGGGGAACGCCCGGATCATGGCGGGCGGAAGCGTCGAGATCCAGAGGGTCAACATCGTGGTGCAGACCGTCACGAGCGGGCCCTCACTGATGACCGGCTTTGGGGTCGTCGGGAGCCCAGGGATTGGGACCTTCTCGCTCGGCGGCGCGATCGCTCCCACCCTCTCTAGCGTGAAGTCCATCAGCCTGTCTGCGGGGCTCTACGGAATTTCTGACTTCGCGACTCCCCCGGGCTGGCGGTTCACGTCCCTGACCTGCTCCGACCCGGATGGGGGGACCACCGTCAGCGGATTCACCGCGATGATCGACGTGGACACGCGCGAGGAGGTTACCTGCACGTTCACGGCGACGCAGCTCGGAAAGATCGTCATCGTCAAGGACGCGGTGCCCGATGCGGCCGACGCGTTCGGCTTCGCCCGGAGTTGGGGGGACGACTTCCACCTGATCGACGACGCTCCGGACTCCGCGACGAATTCGGCCTCCTTCGACGAACTCCCTGCAGGGACCTATCTCGTCACCGCGCTGACCGCAAACGATGGCCCGGAATGGGATCTGGCGGGGATTGTGTGCTCGGACCCCGACGGGGCCACCTCAACCACCGGCCCGACCGCGACGATCGACCTGGATCCCGGCGAGACGGTGATCTGCACTTTCACGAACGTCCACCGAGGAAGCCTGATCGTGGAGGCCCAGACCCTGCCGCAGGGAGCGACTACCCCGATCGTCTTCTCCGGCGACGTGAGCGGGGAGATCTCGGATGACGAGGTACTCGTCGTTTCGAACGTCATCCCCGGAACGTACACATCGACGCAGGTGGGTCCAGCACTCGGGTTCGACCTCACCGGGATCGAATGCAGTGACGGGGACAGCGTTGGCGACGTGGACGCCCGGACCGCAACCTTCCATGTAGATCCGGGAGAGATCGTCCGATGCATCTTCTACCTCACGCAGCGGGGGATGATTGTCACTCAGGTGCGCACGATCCCCGCGGGCGCGCCCGAACCGTTCACGTTCACGGGGGACACCCCGGGACAGGTTTCCGACGGCGGCGAGCTCGTCGTTGCGAACGTCCGGCCCGGGGTCTACACGACGACGCAAGCCAGTCTCGAAGGGTACGAGATCACATCGATCGTGTGTGACGATTCGGACAGCGTGGGCGATTCGCTCACGGGAGTCGCGACGTTCCGGGTCGACCCGGGAGAGACGGTCACGTGCGTTTTCACGAACTCCGCGCTCGGTG
>Ga0209853_1000207_pt1 | contig 16023 bp, 16 predicted proteins | sample GWRWS1_30_40_FD_187224 | JGI IMG/M metagenome (GOLD analysis project Ga0209853, IMG submission 187224) | Riverbed sediment microbial communities from areas with vegetation nearby in Columbia River, Washington, USA - GW-RW S1_30_40 (SPAdes)... | ecosystem: Environmental > Aquatic > Freshwater >...
AGCATCCCCCCGCCGGCTCGACTGACTTCGCGGACGTGATCCACGTAGCGGGACGAATGTACAGCTGTGAGCACTTCTAACGGTACAGGCTCGGGTTCGACGCGGACCAGATGGTCGTCCAGCCCGCTGCGATTCACCGCGTCCATGACCGCGCGGATACGCTCCGGCCGCTCGGGATGACCTGATCCTGTCAGATGCTTGGAGTAGTCGGCGTGGGTGACGAGTGCAACCGGCATGCCTAGGCGCGTGCGACCTGCGCGGCCTGCCGGAGCCGTTGCAAGGACGCCTCGACCCCGCCCCGCCCCTTGAAGATGGCGGAGGCGGCGACGAGTACGTTCGCGCCCGCGGCCACCACCTGCGGCGCTGTGGCTTCGCTGATGCCGCCGTCCACCTGGAGATCGACGGCGGGGGCTCGCTCCGAGATCCACGCCCGCAACTGCCGGATCTTGGGGATGACGGAACTGATAAACCGCTGACCGGCATATCCCGGATTCACCGTCATCAGCAGGGCCATGTCCAGGTCGCCCAGCACCGGCTCCAGCAGCACCAACGGGGAGCCGGGGTTGAGCGCCACGGCCGCACGAATGCCGAGATCCTTGATCTGCTGGATCAGCCGGTGCAGGTGCGGTGCGGCCTCGGCATGCACGGTGATCGAGGCCGCCCCCGCGCGTGCGAAGCGTTCCACGTGGCGTTCGGGGTTGGCAATCATCAGGTGGACGTCGGCGGGGAGGGTGGTTGCGCTGCGCACCGCCTCGACGATCACCGCCCCGATGGTGATCTCCGGGACGAAGCGGCCGTCCATCACGTCGACGTGGATCAGATCGGCCCCACCCCGCTGCGCCGCCGCGATTTCCTCACCCAGGCGCGTGAAGTCCGCCGAGAGGATGCTGGCCGATATGCGAATCTCAGCAATCACGGACGGATTTCCTGCACCAGGCGGTTCTCGACGTAGACCTGAATGATCGTATAGCCCTTCGTCCGGATGGTCTCGGTGACACGCGCTCCGGGACCGAGCATCTTCTGGTAGACGGTGCGCATGCCCGCTTCGTCGATGACGACGATGCGGACCTCCTGCTCGGGCGCCCCGGTCGGCACGATCAGCTGCACGCGGGTGGCTTTCTCGTCGGCTCCACGCGGGGTCTGGGGCTGGGCCGTCACAACAGCCGTCGGCGGTGGGGTCGTCTCCTGGCCCGGCCGGACCGTGACCGTGACGGTGACGCGATCTAGGGAGCGGATGCGCGTGCCCGGCGGGGGCGACTGTTCGACCACGATCCCGGGCTCGAGATCTGTTGTTGGCGAAGTCCTCACCTCGCTCAACGTGATGCCGAGCTCCTCCAGGGTCCGCCGCGCGTCGCGCAGGGGCCGGCCAACCAACGGCGGCATCTCGATCCGCTGCGGTCCCTTGCTGATTACGAGGTTCAGCGTCCGGCCGCGCTCGACGCGGGCTCCCGGCTGGGGATCCTGCGAGAGCACGAAGCCTCCCTTCACCTCATTGTCGAACACCTCGCGCAGCTCGCCGACGGATAGCCGCGCCTGCTCGATCATGAGCCGGGCCTCGATCAGCGAGCGCCGCTGGACGTCCGGGACGGTGATGATCTCGGGTCCCAGGCTCACGACTACGCCGATCACCCGGCCCCGCTTGACGCGCTTACCGGCCGACTGTTCCTGCGACAGTACGACGTCCGGGGGACTATTCGTGCTGAACACGCGCTCGATCACCGAGAGGGAGAGACCGACACTCGACGCGACCTGCTGAGCGACCGGGAACGCCCGTCCGACGAAGTTCGGCACCTCAACCTCGGGCACGACCAGGTAGCTGCTGAACGCACGCCACCCACCCCAGGCGGTGCCCGCAATCACCACCGCGAGGATCACACCCATGGTCGCTGCAGGGATCTTGCGCTGGGGAACCAGCCGTCCGGAGACCACGACCGTGGGCGACGTGTCCTCGAGGAGGGTGCGCGGAACCACGTGGCTCCATAGCTCGGTCTCACCGATCAGATCCCGCCGCATCTCGCCGGCGGAACGGTAACGCCGTGACGGGGCCTTGGCCAGCGCGAACAGAATGATGTTTTCGATGCGCACCGGCAACGAAGGCACGTGCGTCCGGGGCGCCGGCGGGGCCTGGTTCACGTGCGCCAGGGCGATCGCGATGGGGCTGTCGCCGTTGAACGGCAACGCTCCCGTGACCATCTCGTAGAGCACCACGCCCAGCGAGTAAATGTCGGTCGACCGCCCCACCGCCCCGCCGCGGGCCTGCTCGGGCGACAGGTACTGGACAGAACCGAGGACGGTGCCCGTCTGCGTAATCGTCGCGGAGCTCATCGCCCGGGCGATTCCGAAGTCGGTCACCTTCACGCGGCCGTCGCTGGTCAGCAAAATGTTCTGAGGCTTGATGTCCCGGTGCACGATCCCATGGCTGTGCGCGTATTCGAGCGCGTCGGACACCTGCGCCGCGATCTCCAGGGCGCGATCCGGCTCCAGGCGGCCATAGCGGCGGATATGCTCCTTGAGGTTCTCCCCCTGGACGTATTCCATGGCGATGAAGTGGACGTCGCCGTCGCGACCGCTGTCGTAGATGCGGACCATGTGGGGATGCGAGAGCTCGGACACCGCCTTGGCCTCTCGCTCGAAGCGCGTGATGAAGTCCGCGTCCGAGGCGTACTGCTGGCGAAGGATCTTGAGGGCAATGACCTCACCATCCTCGATGCGCCGCGCGCGGAAGACTTCCGCCATCCCGCCCCCGCTGATGAGGTCGAGAATCTCGTAACGCTGGCTGATCACCGACCCGGTGGCAATCATGTCGGATTCCTGGAGGCGGCTTCCTCTTGTGAGAACCGCGTCCCTGCGTTTGTGCCCGCGTGCCCGGGTAAGACGTCCTGTCCACGGTCGGACAGCCCGTGCGTTCGCTGGAGCTGCCCGCATGCCGCGTCGATCTCGATCCCCCGCTCGAGGCGAACCGTCGCCGGCACACCACGCCGGTCCAGCTCGGTGAGGAAGCCTTCCACGCGGCTGCGGCCGGGCCGATGATACTGCATCCCATAGACGGGATTCCAGGGGATGAGGTTCACGTGCCACGCCGCCGCGGGCGTCTCGCCGACTGCCCGGGCGTGCTCAGCAAGCAGTCTGCCCAGCAGCGCCCCCTGGTCGGCACGGTCATTGACGCCCTCGAGCAGCACGTATTCAAACGACACGCGCCGCCCGGTCTGCCGCACGTAGGCGCCGCTGGCCGTCAGCAGTTCCGAAATCGGCCACCGCCGGTTGATGGGCACCAGCGCGCTTCGCAGGCCGTCATCCGGCGCGTGCAGCGAGACGGCCAGGGTGAACTGCAGCCGTTCTTTCGCCAGCATCTGAATCTGTGGGACCAGACCGACCGTCGAGACGGTGAGGTGGCGCATGCCGATGCCCAGCCCGTACGGCGCATTGAGCACGTACAGCGCGCGCAGCGTGGCGTGGTAATTGGCGAGCGGCTCTCCCATTCCCATGAAGACGACGTTGGTGATACGTTCCTGCTGTTTCCGCTGCACCAGCAGCACCTGATCGATGATCTCCGCGGCGGTGAGGTTGCGGGTGAGGCCGGCCAGCCCCGTCGCGCAGAAGGTACATCCCATGCCGCATCCGACCTGGGTGGAGATGCACACGCTGCGCCGCCCGTCCTCGTAGCGCATGAAGACCGTCTCCACCGTGGCGCCATCGGCGAGATTCACGAGATATTTGACGGTGTCGCCTCTGTCCGCGGTCACCTCCGTCAGCGGCTCGAGCGAGGTGAGGGATGCAGATGATGCCAGGCGGCCGCGCAGCGCCGCGGGCAGATCGCTCATTTCGGCGAACGAGGAGGCATTGCCCTGATACACCCAACGGGCAATCTGCCTGCCGCGATACGCCGGCTCACCCAGACTCGACGCCAGCGCCTCGAGCTCGGGAAGCGTCATGCCCTTGAGTTCAACCGGACCGTCGATGGAGGTGGCCATCAGATGTCGGCGCGCCGCCGCATGCGCGCGATGAAAAACCCGTCGGTGCCGTGGCGGTGCGGGAGCAGCAGCGCGGCGCCGGAGGCGGCGACGGCGGATCTGAATGCGTCCGGAAGGTCAGGCATCTCCAGACGAAACTCCTTGTGCTCCAGCAGGAACTCCTCAACCACCTTTTGCCCCTCTTCATCCTCGGTGGTGCAGACGCTGTAGACGAGCACACCCCCGGGCCGCACCGCATCAGCGGCGCCCTGAATGATCTGCTGCTGCAACGCGGCGAGCGCGGTGACATCCTCAGCCTGCACGCGCCACTTGATATCAGGCCGACGCCGCAGCACACCCAACCCTGTGCACGGCGCGTCGAGCAGGACACGGTCCGCCTGGCGGGGGAACGCCCGACCGATCCCGCGGGCGTCCTGCTCGTGCGCCTCCACGATGCTTATGCCCATCCCAGCGACCCGATGGCGGAGACGCTCAAGCTTGGCGGTGTGGATGTCGCAGGCGATGATTCGCCCGCGGTCCCGCATCCGTTCGGCGATGTGCGTGGTCTTCCCTCCGGGAGCCGCCGCGCCGTCGATGACCGTCTCCCCCGGCTGGGGGTCGAGGACGTGCGTCACCAGCATCGCGGCCAGGTCCTGCATCACGCAGAGTCCTTCCATGACGATACGGTGACGGTCAGAGACCGGGCCGGCCAGGTGCAACCCCTCTGCAATTGCGGTACGTGTAACGGTGATACCCGCATCGTGGAGGCGCTCGACCGCCTCATCGGGTTGTAGCTTGAGGGTATTCACGCGGGCGGTCGGACGGGCGGGGGCATTGTTGGCCCGGCAGAGCGCTTCGGTTTCCACATCGCCGAACCGGCGCAGCCAGCGGTCGATAAGCCACCCGGGGTGCGAGTTCTCGACCGCGATGCGCTCGGCAGGAGATCCCGCGGGGAGCGGCCGTTCCCCCTCCGAGGCGATGCGCCGCAGCACGGCATTCGCGAGCTTCGCCGTCCCCACGTGACCCAGGGTGCGGGCCAGTGAGACTGCTTCATCAACGGCGGCATGCGCGGGAATGCGCGGCAGAAAGATCAATTGATAGGCCCCGGTCCGCAGCACCGCCCGGATGCGGGGTGGTAGATCACTTAGCGGCCGGCGAAGCGCGCCCGCCAGAGTCCAATCCACCCGCGCGCGGTGGCGCAGCGTCCCCAGGACAAGCTCAGTCGCCAGCCCCGCGTCCGCCTCGGACAGCCGGGCTCGACTCAGGACGGACCCAAGCAGGAGGTTGGCGTAAGCCTCGCCGTGGTCGACGCGCGCGAGGATCAACACAGCCGCCTCCCGTGCGGATCCTCTTTCAGAAGGACGCCGGGCGGCTTGCGCAGCCGCCCGGCGGGCTGTCTTCATCAGACGCTCACAATCTAAGCTTAGTCGTCGCGCATGTTGCGCAGGACGATGAGACGGACGAGTTGAAGCACCGCCACCGCCGCGGCCGCAATGTAGGTCAGCGCCGCCGCGTTGAGGACGGCGCGCACTCCCTGGGCCTCTTGCGGCAGCACCATCCCCTGCCCCTGCAACAACTCCACGGCCCGCGCGCTGGCATTGAACTCCACCGGCAGCGTGACGATCGCGAAGATGACGTAACCCAGGAACAGCAGGATACCGAGGTCCATCAGCCCCGGCCGGGCGAGGACGAGTCCCAGCAGGAACAGAATCCACGCCGCGGTCGTCCCGTACTGCGCCACCGGCACGATCGCGGAACGGAGCGCGAGCGGCGCGTAGCCGACGCGGTGCTGGACGGCGTGCCCGGTCTCATGGGCGGCCACGCCGATGGCGGCGAGCGAATCGCTGCCGTACACCTGCTCTGAGAGACGCAGCACCTTGGTGCGGGGATCGTAGTGGTCGGCCAGCATACCCTGCACCGGCTCGATCTTCACGTCGGTGATGCCCTGTCGCTGCAGCAGTGCCGCCGCGGCTTGCCCTCCCGTGTAGCCGGTACTACTGCGTATTTCCGAGTACCGGCGAAACGTTGATTGCACCTTGAACTGCGCGTACACCGCGAGGATGATGGCCGGCAGCAACAACACGTACGTCGGATCCCAGAAGTACATCGATCACGTCACCTCCGTCGGCCCCAATTATAGCATTCCGAGCAATTCTCCGATCTGCAAACGGGCGCCGCGCGCGTACTCATCCGCGCTCATACGCCTGCGCCCTTCCGGCTGGACTTCGAGAACGAGCAGCCCGCCGTCTCCCGTCCCGACCACAAACCCTTGCCCCCGCCGAACCTCAACGACCGTGCCCGGTGCACCGGCACGGGGCACCACATCGGCCTTCCAGATCTTCAGGAGCTGCCCCCGGTGCCAGGTGTAGGCCGACGGCCAGGGATTCATCGCGCGGATGAAGTCGACCAGCCGTGCGGCAGGCCTTGACCAATCGATCCGTCCATCTTCCTTGCTGAGCTTGCCCACGTACGTTGCCTGCGAGGGATCTTGTGGGATCCGCGGCGCCCGGCCTCCGGCGATGAGCCGCAAGGCCTCGACGAGCGCATCGGCGCCGGCGGCAGCGAGCTTCTCTTCGAGGGTCTGCGCCGTATCGTTGAGATCGATCGGCACCGTTCGCTGCAGGATGATGTCGCCGGCATCCAGCTCCATCGACTGATACATGATGGTCACGCCGGTCTCCCGCTGTCCGTCGCGGAGAACGGCTTGAATCGGAGAGGCGCCCCGGTATTTCGGCAGCAACGACGGATGCACGTTGATAGATCCGCGCGGCGCGAGTTCGAGGATCTCTTTGGGAATGATCTTCCCGTACGCGACGGTCACGATGATGTCGGGTGCCAGCTCGCGCAGCGTCTCCAGCACCTCGGGGGAGCGCAGCTTCGCGGGTTGGAGCACGCGCAGCCCGCGCTCGCGGGCGAAGACGGCGACGGGGGGAGGCACGGTCCGTCGTCCCCGCCCCTTCGGCTTGTCGGGTTGGGTGACGACAGCGAGGACCTCGCCGGCGGTGAGCAGCGCGCGCAGCGAGGGAACGGCGAACGCGGGGGTTCCCAGGAACACCGCGCGCAGGCGCGGGATCGTCATGCGGGCGGCGTCGCGGCTTCCACCTCGGTGGAGGCAGTCACCTCGCGAATCGTGGAGCGATCCACCACCCTGTCCAGGAAGAGGACTCCATCGAGGTGATCCACCTCGTGCTGGATCACCCGCGCGAGCAAACCCTCCGCGGCGATGGTGATCCCCCGGCCTTTGCGGTTCTTGCCCTTGACCGTGACCTGCAGCGCGCGAGGCACATCTGCAACGATTCCTGGGACGGACAGGCAACCCTCACTCGAGATCTCTTCGCCGTCCTTTTTCACGATCTGCGGATCGATGAAGACGTGGACGCGCTCCTCCACCTCCGCCACGAAGACGCGCTTGCTCACGCCGACCTGCGGGGCGGCGAGACCCACGCCCTTCGCCTCCCGCATGGCATTGATCATCCGGTCGATGAGACGCTGCATGTCGGCCGTGACCCGCCCGACGGGTTTCGCCCGCCGGCGGAGCACGCCGGCCTTGGGACTATCGACAGTCACGATTTCCACGGCTCCCAGTCTATCATGGTGATCAATTGCGACCTTGGTCACAAGAGATCGACCGGATCGACATCAACGATCACTTTCGTCTCGCGTGGCACAGCGAGTGTGCGCAGCAGGCCGGTGAGGGCGCGCCGCGCGGCCAGCTCCTCGATCTCCTTCGCCAGCACCTGCCATCGGTACCGCCCGCGCACCCGCGCGAGTGGCGCCGGAGAAGGACCGAGCACTTCGGTGCCCTCGCCGAGCGCGCCGGCCAGGCGCGCCGCCACGTCCCGCGCCGCATCCGGATCCGGTCCGGTCACGATGATGTTCACAAGCGTGTGGTACGGCGGATAGCGGAATCGCTTACGTGCGGCGAGCTCATCGCGATAGAACTTTTCCGCCTCCTGCTGCACAAGCGCCCGCAGCGCCGGGTGGGAGGGCGCAAAAGTCTGCACGATCATCTCTTGCTCGGCGAGTGCCACCAGGCGCGTCAGCACCTGGTACGTCCGCTCCGCGGCGCGGAAGTCGGGCAGGTTCAGCCCCGCGTCAACACCGATCACGCCCACCACGGCCGCGGGGACCTGCCCCACCCCCTTCACGAGCAGCTGCGTGCCGATCAGCAACCCGCCCTTGCGGCCGAACTGTTGCCACACGCGCTGCTGCGCAGCTTCATCCGGGGCCACCTCTGCGTCGAGGCGAAAGATCGGCGCCCCGCGGAAGAGGCGTCGTGCGGTTTGCTCGACCCGCTCCGTGCCGACGCCATGCGGCCGCAGATGCGTCCCCCCGCACGTCCGGCAGACCTCAGGCGCGGGGTCACTTCTCCCGCAGAGATGACACTGCAGCCGAACCTGCCGCACGTGATACGTCATCGCGACACCGCACTGGGGGCACCGTGGGACCCAGCCGCACTCATGGCACAGCAGGAAATCCGCGTACCCCCGCCGCGGCACGAAGAGCATCGCCCGCCCGCGCGGAAGGATCCGGGCGAGGAGTTGATACAACCGCCGGCCGAACAGGCCACCGACCGGACCGGCTTCCGCCCTGACGTCGGAGATCGCCACCGCGGCGCGGCGCTCCGGAGGGCGGACGATCGCCGCCGCCCCGCCTTCCTCTACGGCGTGCATGACCTCCACTGATGGCGCAGGAGTGCCCCAGAGGACCGCCGCGCCCACGCGCCGCGCGCGCTCTTCTGCCACCCGGCGGGCGTGGTAGCGTGGCGCGCGTTCTTCCTTATAAGAGGCATCCTCCTCATGGTCGATGACGATCAAAGAGAGATTGCGCAGGGGCGCAAAGATGGCGAGGCGTGTCCCCACGACAATCCGCACGGCGCCGCTCTGGACCTGTCGCCACGCCGTCCACCGCTGCGCGTCGGTGAGTCCGCCGTGCGTGATGAGCGCAGGCAGGGTGCTGTGCCGGGTCAGCCACAGGAGGAACGCCTGAGCCTGCACGACCTCGGGGACGAGGAAGATCGCCCCACGCTGCCCGGCCTCCAGCCAGCGGACCGCCTCGAGATACGCGCCGAACCGCTCGTCATCCGCGATCACGGCGAGCCGGGCCGCAGGCACGTGGTTCAGAACGCGCTCGACTTCTCCAGGCTCCCCGGGCCGCGGTGGTGATGCCACTTCCTCCGCGCCCGAGGCATCCGGCGCTTTGCGCTTGCGGTGTGCGGCCGACACGGAGGGGATCATCGCCCAGAGGGCTTCACCAACCGAACAGACATATTGTTCGGCCATCCACACGGCGAGATCGACGAGTTCGGCGGGCAACGGCGGCATACGTTCGTCCACGGTCGCGATGGGACGTACCGCACGGCCGCTGGCGGCGGAAAGGCTCACGACGAATCCGGTGGGCGTCTGGCGCCCGAACGGCACGCGCACGGGCGTGCCGATGGTGATCTGCGGCTCAATCTCCGGCGGAACCGCAAACGTGAAGGTCCGATCCCCCGCCCGCAGCGGGGCGTTTACCGCCACCTCGGCAAACATAGGCCTTCGAACCCTTCCGTCACGCGCGTGGACCCGCGCGGCGGAGCGCCGCCTGGATCAACGCGCGTCGAGGATGGTCAAGATCTCATCGACGATGGCGTCCGGCTCGGACATGCGGCCGATACCCTGGCGGCCGGACGCGAGCCACCCGGTCTCGGGACCGATCTGATGATATCCACGCTGGCGCAACGTGCGCAGGTGTTCCTGGGTCGTCGGATGCTCGTACATCGCGTCATGCATCGCTGGCGCCAACAGCACCGGGGCCCGTGTGACCAGCGCGGTCGCGGTGACGGCATCGTCGGCCAGGCCGAGCGCGAGCTTGCCAATCGTATGGGCGGTAGCCGGCGCGATGACATACAACGACGCTCGTTCGCCCAGGGCCACATGGGGTTCGTCGTAGGGGTTTTCAGGATCCCAGAGCGTCGTGATGACCGGGTTCTGCGACAGGGTGCGAAATGTCAGGGCTGAGACGAAGTGTGTCGCAGACCCGGTCATCACCACGTACATGTCCGCGCCCATCTGGCGCAACCGGCTCACAATCTGCGCCGTCTTGTAGGCGGCGATCCCGCCCGTGACACCAACCACAATGACTTTGCCGGTCAGCCGCGGATCACTCATGGTGTGCGCATCCCGGTCAAGGCCGCGCGCGCCAGGCCGGCCAGCGCGTCGACGAGCCCCTCGACGTTCCACAGCGTGGTGTCGATCACGAGGTGATAGGGACTCAGATCGTCGATATCGATGTTGTAGGCGGCCTTGTAGCGCGCCCACTCGCTTCGCTCGCGCTCCACCAGCTCCGCCCTCGCCACCTCGACCCGCTGCCTCTCCCGCTGCGCCACACGTGCGGCACGCACGTCCACTGGAGCGCGCAACCACACCTTCAGGTCGGCGTCCACCATCCATCCGCTCAGGCGGCTCTCTACGACGCAGTTCCCGGCCTTGGCCAGCTCGTGTTGCCGGCGATCCACTTCGCGGTCGATGGCCGGATCCGTTTCAGCGAGCTTATTCACCTCGAGCACCGAGATCCCGCGCTCGCGGGCGATCTCGTGGAACACCTGTCCGCCGGAGATGTACCGATATTTCAGGCGCTCAGCCAGCGCGCGGGCGATAGTGGTTTTCCCGACGCCGATGGGACCCGCGATGGCGATAATCATGCGGGCTCTATTCCGGCTCCTCCTCTTCGTCCCCGCGGGTGGCGTCTTCCCGCGTGGTAAACCGGTGCGCCACGGTTTCGGGCTGCACCGCGGAGAGCACGACATGGCCGCTGTCTGTGATCACGACCGCCCGCGTACGGCGGCCATATGTTGCATCGATGAGGGCGCCCTTGTCGCGGGCTTCCTGGATGATGCGCTTGATGGGCGCCGAATCCGGCGCGACGATGGCAATAATCCGGTTGGCCGCTACGATATTCCCGAAGCCGACATTGATCAGACGGGGTTCCACGGACTCGCCCTACTCGACGTTCTGGATCTGCTCCCGCATGCTCTCCAGCTCACCCTTCATCGAAATGACCGCGCGGGTGATCTCGAGATCGTTCGCTTTGGCGCCGGTGGTGTTGACCTCGCGCCCCATCTCCTGCAAGACGAACTCCAGCCGGCGGCCCACCGCCCCCTCGGCATCCCGGAGATCCTGGCGGAACTGTGCCACGTGGCTGCGCAACCGGGTCACTTCCTCGCTCACGTCGCTGCGTTCGGCGAAAATCGCCACCTCCGCGGCCAGCCGGTTCTCGTCAACCGGCACTTCCCCCAGCAGCGCCGCGATCCGCTCCCGCAGGCGGGTGACGAACTCGCCCACGGCACCCCGCGAACGGGCCTCCACACCCCGGGCCAGCTCTTCCACGTGCAGGAGACGCGTCTCCAGGTCCTCGGCGAGACGGCGCCCCTCGGCCTCACGCATCTCCACGAGATCGGTGGTGGCCTCCTCGAGCGCGGCGGCCAGCTGGGGCCACAGGGTGTCGAGGTCTTCTTTCGTCTCCTCGACCCGGATCACGTCGGGGAGGGCGGCCACCTGCGCGAGTGTCATCCCCTCGCGAACGCGGAGCACGCCGGCCAGCTCTTTCAGGGCCTGAGCGTAGGCGGTGGCGAGGTCGACATCCGCGCGCACGGTTTTGGTCCGCGTCGCGCGATCCTCCCTGATCACGGTCACTTCCACCCGTCCCCGCAACACGCGCGTCTGGACCACCGCGCGCACGCGGTCCTCGAGCGGCGCGAGGTCGCGGGGCAATCGTACCAGCACTTCCCCGAACCGGTGGTTCACCGACCGCATCTCGACGGTGAACCGTCCTGACGCGGTCTGCGCTTCAGCGCGGCCGTATCCGGTCATGCTGCGGATCATGTGACAGTTCTGCTTCTTGTCAGTTGGAATGGACTCCTGTCGTGGGGTATCGTAGGGCGGGATGGCCGCCCTGATCGGGTCGTTCGACAGCCTCGTCCTCGCCGCCGTTGCCGTGGATCTGGAACGCCTCGCCGGCGCGAGTGTCCAGCGGGTGGGACAGACCGGCGAGCAGGAGATCGTCATTGACCTCCGCGGTTCGGGCGGGCAGGCGAGTGTCTTGTGCTCCATTCACCCGCGGTGGGCGCGTGTCCATCTGGCGCCCAGATCGGAGGGCACAGACCTCTCGCCTTTCGGACAGATGCTGCGCAGCCGGCTCTCCCACGCGCGCCTGCATGGGGTGGAGCAGCCGCCCTTCGAGCGGACCCTGACGTTGCGATTCGAGACCGACACCGGCTCCGCGGACCTCATCGCCGAAATCATGGGCCGGCACAGCAACCTCATTCTGGTGCAAGGCGGTCTCATCGCCGGCGCGCTCAAGCTCGTGCCCCGCGCGAAATCCTCGGTGCGTGAGGTCCTGCCCGGACTCCCCTATGCAGCGCCGCCGCATCCCCGCCCGACTCCTATGGAGCTCACGCGGCAGGGACTGGACGAACTCCTGGCGGCGTCAGCGGAGCCGCTCGGCCGGACGCTCGGCACCCGGATCCTCGGACTGAGTCCGACGATGGCGGTGGAGGTGGCTACCCGCGCCGGATGCGACGCCGATGCCGCCGCCGGGCAGCAGGGCGGCGCTATCGATCGGCTCTGGGGGGCGCTGCAGGATCTCGTCACCGTCGTGCGCAGCCAGGACTTCGCGCCGGTACTCTACGTGGATGGTGAAAACGTACGCGGGTACGCGCCCTTCCACCTGACGCATGTGACCGGTCTCCGCGCGGTCCTGGTTGAGACGATGAGTGAGGCCGTTCACCGCGCCACGGCGCATCTGAACGCCCAGGCGGAGCTGGACGAACGACGAGTAGGCCTGATCGGCGCCGTCCGCACTCCGCTCTCCAAGGTGATGCGGACCGAGGCCGACCTACGGAAGGGACTCGAGGAAGCGGCGCAGAGCGAGGCCACCAGGCAACGCGGCGAGTTGCTCCTCGCCTACGCGTCGCAAATCCCACCGGGGTCATCGACGGCGACGGTCCCCGGATATGATGGAACGCCGCTGGAGATCCCACTCGATCCGACGCTCACACCGATTGAGAATGCGCGCAAACTCTTCCAGCGGTACACGAAGATCCGCAAGGCCCGGCCGGCGCTCGAGGAGCGCTTGCGTGCGGCCGAGGAGGAGCGGCAGTATCTCGAGTCCGCGCTGACGATGGCCGACCAGGCCACGTCACAGGATGATCTCGAGGCGTTGACGCGCGAGCTCGTTGCCGAGGGCTACCTGCGGCGCAGACCGCGGGCCGCCCGCCGGGCTGCGTCGCCGAAGCCCCGGAGCTACACGCTCGATGGCGGGGCGGTCGTAGTGGTCGGGAGGACGAACCAGGACAACGACCACGTCACGTTCAAAGTTGCCCGGCCGGAAGACCTGTGGTTCCATGCCCGCGGCGTCCCCGGGGCCCACGTCGTGCTCCGGGCCGGCGCAGAGCATCCTACGGCAGAGGAGATCGAGCGCGCGGCGTCAATCGCGGCCTGGTTCAGTAAAGCGAGGGGGGCATCGGCCGTGCCGGTCGACTACACGGCGCGCCGGCATGTGCGCAAGCCGAAGGGGAGCCGGCCGGGATTGGTGGTGTATGAGCGGGAACGCACAATCCATGTGCGCCCAGAACTTCCTTAAGCGGGTTCTTCGATCACGACCTCGTCCACCCCGTCGATCTCCGCCAGCCTGACGGCGACGTGCTCGCGGGATGATGTCGGCAGGTTCTTGCCGACGTAATCGGGACGGATCGGCAGCTCTCGATGGCCGCGGTCGACAAGCACGGCCAGCTGGATCGTAAATGGCCGCCCCAGGGCGATGAGGCCGTCCAGCGCCGCGCGCACCGTGCGGCCGGTGAAGAGGACGTCATCCACCAGGACGATTGTCCTGTCCGCGACCTCGAACGGCAGAGCGGCAGGGCGCTCGGCATGCGCGCGGTCGGCGCGGTCGTCCCGGTACGGGCGCGCATCCAGGACGCCCACCGGCACCCGGACGCCCTCGATTTGCTCGATGGTCGCTGCGAGCCTGCGCGCCAGCGGGGCTCCACGAGTCTCCACCCCCACGATCGCCATCTGCTGGGCGGACTTGTTGCGCTCGAGGACCTCGTGCGCCATCCGTACCAGAGCGCGGCGGATCGCGTCGGCATCCATGACCTTGGCTTTTTCGCGCATCGGCGAACTCTTCATCTTCTTCTGTCTCGGGTGGTTCGGCGGCTCGCACCGGCGCTACCTGCCCGGGCCCGTGCCACCGCATCAGCGAAATCAGGCGGCGGCGCCGCCTCGAACGCCATCTCGCGTCCTGAGTCGGGATGACGGAATTGCAGCCGGAACGCGTGCAGCGCCTGGCGCCCGATGCCGGGGTCCGCTCTGCGCCCGCCATAGACGGGATCGCCGACGACGGGGTGCCCGAGATGGGCAAAGTGCACGCGAATCTGGTGGGTGCGGCCGGTCACGAGATTCGCTTCCACCAGAGTGGCGTCCGGCAGCCGCTCCAACACGCGGTAGCGGGTCATCGCCGCTCGCCCTCGAACCACGACCGCCATCCGCGTCCGGTGCTTTGGATGCCTGCCGATCGGGGCCTCGATGGTCCCCTCACCCTGTCGCACGATCCCGTGCACCAACGCAAGATACGTCCGGCGGACGGTGCGTGCGGATACCTGCTCCTGCAGCGAGCGGAGCGCGCCCTCTGTCTTCGCGACGACGAGCAACCCGGAGGTGTCCTTGTCGAGCCGGTGCACGATGCCCGGACGCAGCCCGCCGCCCAGCGTGAGCAGCTGAGGCACGCGGGCCGCGATGGCGTTCACCAGTGTCCCGGAGGACCGTCCGGCCCCTGGGTGCACAGTGAGCCCCGCGGGCTTGTTGATGACCAGGAGCGCCTCGTCCTCGTGGACGACATCGAGCGGGATGTCTTGCGGGGTCAACGCCACCGGTGGGCGCGGCGGGATGGTAATCTCGACACGCTGGCCACGGCGCACTTTCGCCGCCGGCTTCGCGGCTGCGCCGTCAAGCCGTACGTGGTCTGACTCGATCAACTGCTTGATGCGGGAACGCGAGAGCGCGGGCAGATGCGCGGCAAGAAAGGCGTCGAGGCGGAATCCCTCGTGACCGGCATCAACAAAATATGTATGGTGTTCCGTCTTAGACCGCCGGCGGCATCTCGGGCGGCGCGGCAGATTGCACCGGGGGTTCCGGGGCGCGCGCCCTCGAGACCAGGAGCAGCCCGACGAGCGCAATCATGGCCACCGCCGCATTCACGACCTGCCCCAGCGTGAACAGCGTCCCCAGAAGGGGCGGGCTTTCCACGAAGAACTCTACGGCCACCCGGCTCACCGCATGCAGCAGCAGCCACAGGAAGAACAGTGTGCCCGGCGGGGGCTGGAGTTTCTCCTGCGCCCGCAACACCGCGTATGTGCCCAGCGCGCCGAGCATCAAGTAGATCTGCGTCGGATGCCGGCGGTCAAGGAACATCTGCACGCCCCACGGCACGCCTGTGGGCCGGCCGATGTACAGCCCGTGCAGCAGCGCGCCGACCATGGCCACCGCGTACCCGAGCGCGAGTGCCGGCGCGAAGACATCGACAAACTTGCCGAGTGGAATGCGGAACAACCTCGCGTAGAGGGCGGCAACCATGAGCCCGCCCACCAGCGCCCCATAAAACGTCAACCCGGAGTCTTTCCAGATCGTCACGATGCTCAGCGGGGCTCTGGCAAACGCCGGGAAGTTCACGGCCACGTAGCCCAACCGGCCGACCACGATACCGCCGATGATCATGTACAGGGCGATGTCCAGCATCCGGGAAGGATCGATCCCCACTGCCTGCCCACGGCGCCGGGCTAGTGCGATGCCGACGAGAAACGCGAGCAGCAGGAACAGACCGAATGATGAGATTGGAAAAGGGCCTAGCTGGATGAGGATCGGCTTCATCGATCACCCCGGATCAGTGTGAAGATCAGCAGGCCGGCCCCGGCGGTCACCGCGAGGTCGGCCAGGTTGAAGACCGGCCAGACGTGGACGTCGATGAAGTCGACGACGGCGCCCACGCGCACCCGGTCGATCAGGTTCCCGATGGCCCCGCCGCTCACGAGTGCGAGCGC
>Ga0209853_1000208_pt1 | contig 15966 bp, 10 predicted proteins | sample GWRWS1_30_40_FD_187224 | JGI IMG/M metagenome (GOLD analysis project Ga0209853, IMG submission 187224) | Riverbed sediment microbial communities from areas with vegetation nearby in Columbia River, Washington, USA - GW-RW S1_30_40 (SPAdes)... | ecosystem: Environmental > Aquatic > Freshwater >...
GCGCGAATTCCTCGTGTTCGAGGACCGCTCGGTCACGTACCGCGAAATGGCGCGGCAGGTCGATCGGGCGGCGGCGCTGTACGCGGCGCGGGGCGTGAAGCCCGGCGATCGCGTCGGCGTGATGTCGCAGAACCATCCGTCGACGGTGATCACCTGGCTCGCGCTCGCGCGACTCGGCGCGATCATGGCGCCCGTCAACCCGGACTACGGCGTCGAGGAGGCGCGCTACGTGCTGTCGCATGCGCGGGTCAGCGGCGTGCTGAGCTCGCCCGCCGCGCTGGCGACCGTCACCGCGGCCTGCGCGGGGTTCTCCCCGGCGCCATGGCGCATGCTCAACGAGGCGGGGGAGGCCGGCCTGCCCGTGTTCACCGACGAGCTCGCACGCGTTACGGCGGAGCCGCCGCCCGAGGCGGGCACGGCGGACTCGACGTGCGTCTTCATCTACACCTCCGGGACGACCGGGTTCCCGAAGGGCGTCATGCACAGCCAGCGGAACGTGGTGCTGACGGGTGAGGGCTTCGTCGAGCGCATGTACCTGCAGCCCGCCGACCGGCTGCTGTGCATCCTGCCGATGTTCCACATCAACGCGCTGTTCTACTCGCTCGCCGGTGCGCTCGCGGCCGGTGCGACGCTCGTCCTCGTGCCGAAGTTCTCGGCTTCGACGTTCTGGAAGACCGTCGCCGAGACCGGCGCGACCGAGGTCAACACCATCGCCGCGGTGTCGACCATCCTCATGAGCCGGCCGCGCAGCGAGTTCGTGTCAGGGCATCGGCTGCAAAAGATCTATGGCGCGCCGTTCACCGCCGAGGTGTACCGCGTATTTCAGGACGAGTTCGGCGTGCCCACGCTGATCGAGGGGTACGGCATGTCCGAGATCCCGGGCGTTCTGAACAACCCGTTCCCCGGACCGCACAAGATCGGGGCGATGGGCAAGCCGAGCCGTCACCCGGACCACGGCCTGGCGTTCGCGGAGATGAAGGTCGTGGACGACACCGGTCGTGAGCTTCCGGATGGCGCGACCGGCGAGCTCGCCGTACGCACCCCGATCGTGATGCAGGGTTACTACCGCGATCCCGAGCAGACCGCGGCGGCGTTCCGCGACGGGTGGTTCCTGACCGGCGACCTCGGGTCGCGGGACGCCGACGGCTACTTCTGGTTCGTGGCCCGGAAGAAGGACATCATCCGCAAGCGGGGCGAGAACATCTCCGGCGCCGAGCTCGACCGGGTGATCGGCGGCCATCCGAGTGTCCTCGAAGCGGCGGCGATCCCGGTGCCTTCCGAGCTCGGCGAGGACGACATCCTCGTCGCGGTCGTCCCGCGGCCCGGCGCGACCGTCGCCGCCGAGGAGATCGCAGCGTGGTGCCGCGAGCGGCTCGCGGCGATCAAGGTGCCGCGCTACGTCGTCTTCGTCGAGGCGCTGCCGAAGACGCCGACGCACCGCGTCGAGAAGTACAAGCTCCGGAGCGATCGGACGCTGCGCGAGCGCGCCGTCGACCTCGGCCGGTAGCCGCTCGGACCCAAAGGAGTCGCCGCCATGGAATTCGCATACTCGGACAAGGTGAAGGCGCTGCAGGAGAAGCTCTGGCGCTTCATGGACGAGCACGTTTACCCGGACGAACGGCGGTTCGACGAGGAGGTGGAGGAGAACACGCGCCGCGGCCAGCGCTGGACGCCCACGAAGCTCATCGAGGACCTGAAGCCCAAGGCGCGAGCGCAGGGGCTGTGGAACCTGTGGTGGCCCAAGGCGCACGGCGGCGAGCTCACGAGCGCCGAGTACGCGCCGCTGTGCGAGATCATGGGGCGCGTGTTCTGGGCGCCGGAGGTGTTCAACTGCTCGGCGCCCGACACCGGCAACATGGAGACGCTGATCCTCTATGGCAACGCGGCGCAGAAGCGCGAGTGGCTCGAGCCGCTCGCCGAAGGGAAGATCCGCTCCTGCTTCGCGATGACCGAGCCGGACGTCGCCTCGTCGGATGCGACCAACATTCAGTCGCGGATCGTGCGCGACGGCGACCACTACCTGATCAACGGCCGCAAGTGGTGGTCATCGGGCGCGATGGATCCGCGGTGCCAGCTCTTCATCTTCATGGGCAAGACCGACCCCGACGGGCCGCGGCACCAGCAGCAGTCGATGGTCCTGATCTCGAGAGAGACCCCCGGGGTCAAGGTGCTGCGGCCGTTGACGATCTTCGGCGCGGACGACGCACCGCACGGGCATGCCGAGGTGGCGTTCGAGAACGTGCGCGTCCCGATGTCGAACATCCTGCTCGGCGAAGGCCGCGGCTTCGAGATCGCGCAGGGGCGGCTCGGGCCGGGACGGATCCATCACTGCATGCGGGCGATCGGCGCGGCGGAGCGGGCGCTGGAGCTGATGTGCAAGCGGACGCTCTCGCGGGTGACGTTCGGCAAGCCGGTCGCCGAGCGGACCGTGACCCAGGAGCGCATCGCCGAGGCGCGGATCATGATCGAGGCCGCGCGGCTGCTCACGCTCAAGGCGGCCCACATGATGGACACGGTCGGGAACAAGGTCGCCCGCGCGGAGATCGCGATGATCAAGGTCTACGTCCCGAACGTCGCGCAGCAGGTGATGGACTGGGCGATCCAGGCGCACGGGGGGGGCGGCGTGAGCGACGATTTTCCGGTGGCGTGGATGTACGCCTGGAACCGCGTGCTGCGGCTCGTCGACGGCCCGGACGAGGTGCACCGGAACGCGATCGCCAAGATCGAGCTGGCGAAGCACATCCCCGCGAAGCGGTAGGTCCTTGCCGGTCAGCGTGGCCTCGGGCTGCGCCGCCGGATCAAGTACCGGAGCAGGAAGCGGCTCGGGTGCGCCGCCTCCATCACCGTCCGGGGCAGCGGCGCCGGCTCGCCTTCCAGATACGCGGCGAGCATCTCCCCCGAAAGCGGTGCCGTGACGAGACCGCGGGACCCGTGGGCCGTGTTCACGTACAGGCCGTCGAGCCAGGGCGACGACGCCTCCAGCTCGAGCGTTGCATCGCGGGCGAGTGGCCCGTAGGCGATCGCGAACGCCGCGGCGTCGACGACCGGCCCGATGATCGGCAGGTAGTCCGGCGCCGAGCAGCGCAGCGCCGCGCGGCCAGGAAGCTGCGCCGGGTCGAGGCGATCGCCGCCGACCGCGGCGTAGAGCGCGGGCGCCAGTCTTGCGAGCTTCGCGAGGTTCTCGCGATGCTCGGCCGCGGTGAGCGCGGTCGACGTGTCGCGAAACCGGTGCGTCGCGCCGACGCTGTGTTGCCCGTGTTGCGCTGGCGCCGCGTAGCCCTCGCCGCAAAGCACTGTTCTGAGCGCGCGGCTGGCCGGCGTTGCCGGAACGAAGCTGAGCTGCCCGCGAATCAGGCGCAAGGGCAGGTGGTTTGTCTCCGCGAAGGCGGCGGATGCGCCTGCGGCGGCGATCACGACGACCGGCGCCGCCGCGATGTCTTCCGTGCCGTCGGAGACGACCCACCCGTCAGCGGCGCGGCGGAGCTGCACCGCTTCGCGGCTGAGGACGAGCCGGATCGCCGAGTGTTTGGCCAAGGCTCGACAGACCGCTGGCGGATGCACCCAGCCGGCGCGAGGAAACATCAGTCCCCCCACCGGGAGCTCGATCGCGGCGCGCGCTGATGCCTCGGCGCGATCGAGGGGGGAGAGCAGGGTGCCAGGCCACCCCAGCGCGGCGAGCTGTGCGTGGCCGCGCGCTTCGTCGTCGTCGTACGCGAGCTGCAGCACGCCGCACTGCTCGAAGTCGTTGCCCGGCTCCAGCGCGAGCGTGGGGAGCGATCGGCACGTGTACTGAAGGCCAGACCCGACGAGCTCGCTGAGCGCGGTGGCGTGAGGCGACAGCCGCGCGTACAACATCCCCTGTGGATTGCCCGATGCTTCCGCCGCGATCGTGGCGTGCCGGTCGACGAGATCGACGCTCCAGCCGCGCGCGGCGAGACTCGCTGCAGTTGCGGTGCCGGCGAGGCCGGCGCCAACGACGACCGCGCGCCGATCCGCAGCCGGCACCGGGGGCGCGAACCACGGTGCGCGCCATCGCGTCGCCCGAGGTCCGGTGAGCTCGCCACGCAGCATCTCGCGCTTGCGCCCGAACCCCGTGGTCTTGCTGACCGCAAAGCCGGCTGCTTCGAGCCCGCGCCGGACTTCCCCGGCGACGGTATAGGTCGCGCACGTCGCGCCGCGGCGGGAGAGCCGTGCGACTTCCACGAGCACGTCCGATTCCCACATCTCCGGGTTCCTCGCCGGAGAGAAGCCGTCGAGAAACCAGGCGTCGAACGCGCCGTCGACCCGCGGCAGCGCGTCGCGCACGTCGCCCACGACCAGTGTGAGGATCACGCGTCCCCCGCCAAAGCTCAGTCTGTGCCAACCGGGCGCGAGTTCACCCCATTGATCCAGGAGCGCATCGCGATAGCGCGCGAGCTCGGGCCACAGGCCGAGCGTGCGCCCGATGTCAGCGGCCGGCAGCGGAAACCGTTCGACGCTCACGAAGCTCAGCCGCGCCGCTCGCGGCGCAACCGCGTCCCAGAGCTGCCAGGCGCACGCGAAGTTGAGGCCGGTGCCGAACCCGGTCTCCCCGATCACGAACCGGTCGCCCGGCTCGAGCGCCGTCCAGCGGCGGCGCAGGGCGTTTCCGCCGAGAAAGACGTGTCGAGCCTCTTCGATGCCGGAGTCCCGCGCGAAGTAGACATCGCCGAACCGGCGGGAGACCGGCTGGCCTGCTTGCCAATCGATGAGCGCGAGGTTGTCGGGGTGGGACGACACGATGGAATCTTCGACCAGGCTGCGCACTCTAACGCTCCCCACGGACCGCTGCGCTAGACTCGGCTCGAGCGTGCCGGATCGCGGCCCGCGCTCGCGTCCCGGGGCGTCCGGGGGTATCATGCCGCCCCAAACGACCCCAACATCTAGGGCCCCCCGACCAGATGGCGACGAAATCTAGGGCCTACAGCGCCGAAGACATCGAGATCCTGGAGGATCTCTCGCCGATCCTCCACCGGCCGGGCATGTACACCGACCCGGCGAACCCGAACCACGCGCTCGTGGAGGCGATCGACAACGCCGCCGACGAAGGCCTCGCCGGCTTCGCAAGACAGGTCTCGGTGACGCTGTACGAGGACGGCTCGGCCGAGGTCGAGGACGACGGCCGGGGGATTCCCGTCGACATCCATCCGCGGAAGAAGATCCCCGCCGTGCAGGTGATCTTCACGACGCTGCACTCGGGCGGCAAGTTCAGGAAGACCGACAAGGACGCCGTGTACCGGATCGCGGGCGGCCTGCACGGCGTCGGCGTGTGCGTGACCAACGCGCTCGCGAAGCGGCTCGAGGTCGAGGTGACGCGCGACGGCGCGCGTCACCGGCTCGTGTTCGCCGACAACGGGAAGGTCAAGGAGCCGCTCAAGAAGGTCGCGGCCGTCGGCCCGCGCGAGAGCGGCACGCGCATGCGCTTCTGGCCCGATCCGAAGTACTTCGACTCGCCGCAGATCGTTGTCGCGGACATCGCGGCGCTCCTCCGCGCGAAGGCGATGCTGCTGCCGGGAGTCAAGTTCACGCTCGGCGTCGAGAAGAAAGGCAAGGTCCAGACCCAGACCTGGCATTTCCCCGAGGGCATCAGGGGTTACTTCTCGTCGGCGATCGGCAACCTGAGCCCGGTCGCCGAGGCGTTCTACGGGGAGCGCTACATCGACGCCCAGTCCGAGTCGGACAGCTTTGCCGAAGGCGAGGGCGCGCTGTGGGCGATGGCCTGGATCCCGGATGGCGACGTGGTCGCCGAGTCGTACGTGAACATGATTCCGACGCGCCATGCCGGCACGCACGTCGCCGGGCTCCGCGAGGCCGCCTACAACGCAATCCGCAGCTTCATCGAGATTCACGAGATGGGGCAGCGCGGGCTGAAGATCGTGCCCGAGGACGTATGGTCGCGGGCCGGCTACGTGCTCGCCGTGAAGATGCTCGACCCGCAGTTCAAGGGACAGGTCAAGAACGAGCTGCTGTCGCGGGACGCGGTGAAGCTCGTCGCGCAGATGGTGCGCGACCCGTTGGAGCTGTGGCTGAACACGCATGTGGACGAGGGCAAGCGCATCGCCGAGCTTGTCATCCGTCAGGCGATGGCCCGCACCAAGGCGGCGCAGAAAGTGGAGCGGCGCAAGCTCTCCGGGGTCGCGGTGCTGCCCGGCAAGCTCACCGACTGCGCCTCCGACGACCCCGACCGGAACGAGCTCTTCATCGTGGAGGGCGATTCGGCCGGCGGGTCGGCGAAGCAGGCGCGGGACAAGGAGTTCCAGGCCGTCCTGCCGCTCAAGGGCAAGCCGAAGAACACTTGGCAGGACAGCGCCGATTCGCTGTATTCGAACAAGGAGATCGAGGCGATCGCGCTCGCGATCGGCGTCGATCACCACAAGCTCGAGGACGCGGTCGACCTGTCGGGCCTCCGGTACAAGCGGCTCATCATCCTCGCCGACGCGGACGTCGACGGCGCGCACATCCAGGTGCTGCTGCTCACGCTGTTCTTCCGCCATTTCCCGAAGCTGATCGAGCGCGGCCACGTGCACGTGGCGCAGCCGCCGCTCTTCCGCATCGACGTTCCCGGGCAGGGCAAGGGCAAGCCGGCGCGCAAGCTGTACGCGCTCGACAAGCAGGAGCTCGCGGCGATCGAGGAGAAGCTGGTCGACGAGGGCGTGAAGGACGACAGCTGGACGGTGAGCCGCTTCAAGGGCCTGGGCGAGATGAGCCCGGAGCAGCTCTGGGAGACGACGCTGAACCCCGACACCCGGCGGATGCTGCCGATCAAGGTCGAGGACGGCATGCTCGAAGCCGACCGAAAGACGTTCGACATGATGATGGCGCGCGAGAACGCCAACCAGCGGCGCGAGTGGATGGAAGCCTACGGCAACCTCGTCGATGCCGACATCTCGTAGCGCCATGGGCAACCAGAAAGATCTCTTCGACGGACTCGATGCGACTGGCAAGGCGGTGAAGGCGGCCAAGGGCGCGAAGCCCGTGAAGCAGGCGTCGGGCGGCGCCGCGGGCGGGTTGCCGCCGCCCTTCGCACCGCTCGCCGGCGATCTCGGCGACAGCTTGCCTCTCGGCGGTTACGCCCAGACACAATACCTGCAGTACGCGATCGCGACGGTGAAGGACCGCGCGCTGCCGCGGGTTGGCGACGGCCAGAAGCCGGTCCAGGCCCGCATCCTCTACGCAATGTGGGACATGGGCGGGCGCTCCGGGACGCCGCGGAAGAAGTCGGCGCGCGTCGTCGGCGACGTGCTCGGCAAGTTCCATCCCCACGGCGACGCGTCGGTGTACGACGCGCTGGTGCGGCTGGCGCAGGGCTTCACGATGCGCTACCCGCTGATCGACGGCGAAGGCAACTTCGGCTCCCGCGACGGCGACGATCCGGCGGCGATGCGCTACACGGAGGCGCGGCTCACCCGATTCGCCGACGTGCTGCTCGCCGAGCTCGACCAGGGCACGGTCGACTTCGTGCCGAACTACGACGGCAGCATCACCGAGCCCGGGATGCTGCCGGCGCGCCTGCCGGTGCTGCTGCTGAACGGCGCCTCGGGGATCGCGGTGGGCATGGCGACCGAGATTCCGCCGCACAACCTCACCGAGGTTGTCCAGGCGGCGATCGCGATGATCCGGGAGCCCGACCTCACGCTCACGGGCGTGATGAAGCACATCAAGGGCCCCGACTTCCCTGGCGGGGGCCAGATCATCACGCCGCGCGCGGAGCTGAAGGATGCCTATCAGTCGGGCCGCGGCTCGGTCCGCGTGCGGGCGCGCTGGTCGATCGAGCGGCTCGCGCGCGGGCAGTGGCAGCTGGTGGTCACCGAGCTGCCGCCCGGCGCGTCGGCGAAGCGGGTCCAGGAGGAGATCGACGGCATCACCAACCCGCAGCCGAGGCCGGGGAAGAAGTCGCTTACGCCGGAGCAGACGCGCGAGAAGCAGCTCGTGCTCTCGATGCTGGAGCGGATGCGCGACGAGTCCGACCGCGCGCATCCGGTGCGGCTGGTGTTCGAGCCGCGCAGCTCGCGCATCGACGAGAACGAGTTCGTGAACCTCCTGCTCGCCAAGACGAGCATGGAGACGAACGCCCCGATCAACCTGGTCATGGTCGGGCTCGACGGCCGTCCCGCCGGCCGGAACCTGCGCGAGGTCCTCGCCGCGTGGCTGAAGTTCCGCTTCGAGACGGTCACGCGGCGGACCAAGCACAAGCTCGAGCAGGTCCTCGATCGGATCCACGTCCTCGAAGGGCGGATGATCGTCCTGCTGAACGTGGACAAGGTGATCAGGATCATCCGCAATGCCGACGAGCCCAAGGCGGAGCTGATCGAGGCGTTCAAGCTCACCGAGCGGCAGGCCGACGACATCCTCGACCTCCGGCTCCGCCAGCTCGCCAAGCTCGAGCACATCAAAGTCGAGCAGGAGCTCGGGGAGCGGAAGAAGGAGCGCAAGGGGCTCGAGAAGATCCTCGGCTCGCGTCGCGCGCTGGAGGAGGTCGTCGTCTCCGAGATCGAGGAGGACGCGAAGACCTTCGGCGACAAGCGCCGCACCCGGATCGAGGAGTCCGAGAAGGCGACGATCGAGACCCCGGTCATCGACGAGCCGGTGACGGTGATCTTCTCGAAGAACGGATGGGTGCGGGCCCGGCAGGGCTGGGGCGTGGATCCGGCGACGCTGTCGTTCAAGGAAGGCGATGCGCTCGGTGCGCTCATCCAGTGCCGGACGGTCGATCCGGTCGTGTTCCTCGACTCGAAGGGCCGCGCCTATACCATCGAGGCTTCGCAGCTTCCGCCCGCGCGCGGCGACGGCGCGCCGGCATCGTCGCTCGTCGACATCCAGGACGGCGGCAAGATCACGTTCTGCGTCGCGGGCAAGCCGGAGACGAGCGTGCTGGTCGCGTCGACCGGCGGCTACGGCTTCCTCACGAAGCTCGGCGACATGACCTCCAACCGCCGCGCCGGCCGGGAGTTCATGTCGGTCGCGGAAGTCGAGACGCCGATCGCGCCCGTGCTCTTTGACGAGGCGCCGGGCACCCAGGTCGTCGCGGTCTCCGAGAACGGCCGCCTGCTCGTCTTCGACACGACCGAGCTCCGCGCGGTCTCCCGCGGCCGCGGCGTGATCATCATGGGGCTCGACGAGGGCGAGAAGCTCGCCGCGGTGGCGGTGACGGCGAAGCGCGAGGTCACGGTGAGCGGGGTCGCGCCGCGCAGCGGCAAGGAGAAGGAGATCGCGCTCGCCGGGGGCAAGTTCGAGCATCACGTTGGCCACCGCGCGCGGATGGGACGCGTGCTGCCGGAGAAGCTCAAGCCGCCGCTCGCGCTGCGCGTGCGCCCCGAGGTCGAACCCGGGGCGTGAGGGCGGTTCGCTTGAGTCGACGTGCTAGACTGCACGTTGTCATCCTGCGGCATGTGCCACACTGGCGCGTGCTTTGACGCCGTTCAATGGCGGGCCTCCCCGCATTGCAGCGTGGTGAACCTGGTCAGGTCCGGAAGGAAGCAGCCACAGCTACTTACTGCAAGTGCCGGGGGTTAGGCTCGCCACCCAACCGCCGCGTGCGTAGCGCCGAAGGCGCGAGCGCACGGAACCCCCCTCTCCCGCTGATGGGAGAGGGGCACCAGACGCGCCACCCGCGCTGCTAAAATCCCCGCATGTCGTACCAAGTGCTCGCGCGCAAGTGGCGGCCGCGGACCTTCGCGACGCTCGTGGGACAGGAGCACGTCGTCCGGGCGCTCACCAACGCGCTCGAGAGCCAGCGGCTGCATCACGCCTACCTTCTCGCCGGCACGCGCGGCGTCGGCAAGACCACGCTGGCGCGCATCCTCGCGAAAGCGATCAACTGCGAGACCGGAATCACTCCGACGCCGTGCGGCAAGTGCTCGGCGTGCCTGGAGATCGACGCCGGGCGCTTCGTCGATCTGATCGAGGTCGACGCCGCGACCAACACCCGCGTCGACGAGATGCGGCAGCTGCTCGAGAACGCCGTGTACGTGCCGACGCGCGGCCGCTTCAAGGTGTACGTGATCGACGAAGTGCACATGCTGTCGAACTCGGCGTTCAACGCGATGCTGAAGACGCTCGAGGAGCCGCCCGAGCACATCAAGTTCATCCTCGCGACGACCGAGCCGCAGAAAATCCCGGTCACCGTGCTGTCGCGCTGCCTGCAGTTCAACCTGAAGCAGATGCCGGCGCCCGCGATCGTCGCGCACCTCGAGCGGGTCCTGAAGGAGGAGGGCGTGCCGGCCGAGACGCCGGCGCTGCGGCTCGTCGCGCACGCGGCGCGCGGGAGCATGCGCGACGCGCTGAGCCTGATCGATCAGGCGATCGCCTACTCGGGCGGCCACGTTACCGAAGCGAGCGTCCGCGCGATGCTCGGGACCGTCGATACCGGTTTTCTGTTCGATCTCCTGGACGCAGTCGCGCGTCGCGACGCGGCGGCGACGCTCGCCGTCGCCGATGCGATGGAGACGCGTAGCCTGTCGTTCGATGACGGGCTCGCCGAGCTTGCCCGAATCCTGCACCGGGTCGCGCTGGCGCAGGCGGCGCCCGAGGCGCTTCCCGAGGACGCGCCGGAACGCGAACGGGTCACGGCGCTCGCCGGAGTCCTGGATCCCGAGGACGTGCAGCTCTACTACCAGATCGCGCTCAATGCACGCGAGGACCTGGCGCTCGCGCCCGACGAATACACGGGCTTCACGATGGCGCTCATGCGCATGTACGCCTTCGCGCCGGAGACCGTCGGCGGCACGCCCCCTGCCATCCCCGCGGGGAGACAGGGGAACGTCGAACCGACGCAAGCACCGGACTCCCGGTTCGACTGGCCGGCCGTGGCGCGGGCGCTCAAGCTGACGGGCGCGGCGAAGCAGCTCGCGGAGCGAAGCGAGCTCGTGGCGTTCGATGGCGACAGCCTCGAGGTCGCCGTGCCGCCGGAGTCGCGCGCGCTCGCCGACAAGGGGTACGTCGAGAAGCTCAAGGCGGCGCTCGCCGACCACCTCGGGCGCCCGGTCCGCGTCACGGTCAGGATCGCCGCCGCGGTGAACGGCCGGACCGCGGCCGGCGTCGCGGAAGGCGAGCGCCGGGCGCGCGACGAGCAGGCGAGCGCGCAGATCGGCGCCGATCCGCTCGTGCGCGAGCTGGTGGCCGGCTTCGACGCGACGATCGAATCGGTGAAACCCGTGGAGTAGGGGACCGCAACCATGATGAACAAGGGACAGCTCGCCGGCCTGATGAAGCAGGCGCAGGAGATGCAGGAGACGATGCGCAAGATGCAGGAGCAGCTCGCGACGATCGAGATCGAGGGACAGGCGGGCGCCGGGATGGTGAAGGTCGTCATGACCTGCCGTTACGACGTCAAGCGGGTCTCGATCGATCCGTCGCTCCTCGCGGACGACAAGGAGATGCTCGAAGACCTGGTGGCTGCCGCGGTCAACGACGCAGTGCGCCGCGTGGAGTCGACGGTCCAGGAGAAGATGGCGGGCGTCACCGCCGGGCTGCCGCTGCCGCCGGGGATGAAGCTCTTCTGAAGGGCTCATGAAGCCCGCTTCCGCCCTCGACGAGCTGATCGACGCCCTGCGCTGCCTGCCGGGCGTCGGGCCGAGGTCGGCGCAGCGGATGGCGTATCACCTCCTGCAGCACGATCAGGACGGCGCGCAACGGCTCGCTTCCGCGCTCGGGCGCGCCCTCGGCCGCATCCGCCGGTGCAACCGGTGCAACACGTTCACCGAAGAGGAGCTCTGCGGGCTCTGTGCCTCGCCCAGGCGCGACGCGCGGCTGCTGTGCGTGGTGGAGATGCCGGCCGATCTGGCGATGATGGAGCAGACCCTCGCCTACAAGGGGCTGTACTTCGTGCTGATGGGGCGGCTGTCGCCGATCGACGGCATCGGGCCGAAGGACGTCGGTCTCGACAAGCTCGTCGCGCGGGCGTGCGACGGCGTCGTGAAGGAGGTGATCCTCGCGACGAACTTCACGAACGAGGGCGAAGCGACGGCGCACTACATCGGGGAGATGCTGCGCAGCCGGGGCCTGGAGATCACCCGCATCGCGCGCGGCATCCCGGTGGGCGGCGAGCTCGAATACGTGGACGCCGGAACCCTGGCGCAGGCCTATTACGAACGGCGGCCCGCATGAGCCCGCCGGGCCGCCCCAAGGGCGAATCCCGAGCGCGGAGCGCGACGGTAGTCCAATGAGCCCGCCGGGCCGCCCCAAGGGCGAATCCCGAGCGCGCGAGCCGCGAGGGTAGTCCAATGACCGGGCCGAAAGCCCTCGCCGGTGTCAAGGTCCTCGAGCTGGGGCAGCTGATCGCCGGCCCGTTCGCCGGCAAGTTCTTCGCCGAGTTCGGGGCCGAGGTCATCAAGATCGAGCCCCCGGAGGGCGGCGACCCCCTCCGCCAGTGGCGCAAGCTCCACGGCGGCACATCGCTCTGGTGGTACGTCCAGGGGCGGAACAAGAAGTCGGTGACGGTCAACCTGCGGACGCCGGAAGGGCAGGAGATCGTGCGCCGGCTCGCGCGGGAGACCGACGTCCTGATCGAGAACTTCCGCCCCGGCACGCTCGAGAAGTGGGAGCTCGGCTACGAGCGGCTCTCGGCCGGGAATCCGGGGCTCGTCATGCTGCGGCTCTCGGGGTTCGGACAGAGCGGCCCGATGCGCGATCAGGCCGGGTTCGGGTCGGTCGCGGAGTCGATGGGTGGCCTGCGGTACGTCACGGGGTTCCCCGATCGCGCGCCGGTGCGCCCGAACCTGTCGATCGGCGACGCCATCGCGTCGCTCCACGGGGTCATCGGCGCGCTGATGGCGCTCCATCACCGCAACGTGAACGGCGGGCGGGGACAGGTCGTCGACGTCGCGCTGTACGAGGCCGTCTTCAACATGATGGAGAGCGCGTTGCCGGAGTACGACCTGTTCGGCGTCGTGCGCGAGCGTACCGGCAGCAATCTCACCGGGATCGTGCCGTCCAACACGTATCTCAGCCGCGACGCGCTCCACGTCGTCATCGGCGCGAACGGCGACAGCATCTTCAAGCGGCTGATGGGCGTCATCGGGCGCGAGGACATGGCGAACGATCCGGCGCTCGCCGACAACGCCGGCAGGGCGAAGTGCGCCGAGGAGCTCGACCGCGTCATCGGCGAGTGGACCGCGCGCCACGACGCCGACGAGGTCGTGCGCATGCTCAACGAAGCGCAGGTGCCGAACGGGAAGATCTACAGCATCGCCGACATCGCGCGCGACCCGCAGTTCCTGGCACGCGGGATGATCCGCGAGGTGCGTCTGCCGGACGGCGCGCCGCTCAAGGTGCCGGGAATCGTCCCGAAGCTCGGCGCGACGCCGGGCGAGCTCGAGTGGGTCGGGCCGAAGCTCGGCGCGCACACGGACGAGATCCTGGGGCGGCTCGGGTACTCTCTGGCGGACATCGCCGGCCTGCGCGCGCGCAAGATCGTCTAGCGGCGGGGGGTCGTTGACATGGCGGTGGCCCCATGTGAGCATCGCCGCCTCCCCGGGCGGCGCGCTCGCCGCGGCAACACCGATAATCATGGAGGAGGAAGACCATGTTGAAGGTGCGTCAGGCGCTCCTCTCGCTCGCTTGCCTGGCCATTGCGGCCGGCGCTGGCGCGCAGACCCAAGCGCTCGAGAAGAAGGACGTCCACATCGCGGTCGGCGGCAAGGCGGCGTTCTACTACCTGCCGCTCACGGTCGCCGAGCAGCTCGGCTACTTCAAGGATGAAGGGCTGAACGTCAAGATCAGCGACTTCCCGGGCGGTGCGCGGGCGCTGCAGGCCGTGGTCGGCGGGAGCGCCGACGTGGTCTCGGGCGCGTACGAGCACACGATCAGCATGCAGGGCAAGAAGCAGTACTTCCAGGCTTTCGTGCTGCAGGGCCGGCTCCCGCAGATCGCGTTCGGGATCGCGACGGCGAAGGCTGCCAGCTACAAGTCCCCCAAGGACCTGAAGGGGTTCAAGATCGGCGTCAGCGCACCCGGGTCGAGCACCCATAACCTCGTGAAGCAGATCCTCACCCAAGGCGGGCTCGATCCCAGCAAGGACGTTGCGATCATCGGCGTCGGCACCGGGGCAGGGGTCATCGCGGCGCTGCAGAGCGGGCAGATCGACGCCGTCTCGAACGTCGACCCGGTCATGACCAAGCTCGAGCAGGAGCAGGCGGTGAAGATCGTGGCCGACACGCGCACCCTCAAGGGCACGAACGAGGTCTGGGGCGCCGCGCTTCCGGCCGGCTGCCTCTATGCGCCGGTCGAGTTCGTCAAGAAGCATCCGAACACCGTCCAGGCCCTGACGAACGCGATCGTGCGCGCGGACAAGTGGATCGCGACCGCGAGCGCGACCGACGTGGCCAAGGTCGTGCCGGAAGCGTACCTGCTCGGCGATCGGGCGCTGTATCTGTTCTCCTACGACAAGGTCAAGGAAGCGATCTCGCCGGACGGCATGATCTCGGACGCCGGCGCCAGGGCGACGGTCAAGGCGCTCGCCGCGTTTGACGCGAATATCAAGCCGGAGGAGATCAAGCTGGGCGAGACCTACACGAACGAGTTCGTCAAGAAGGCGAACGCGAAGTACAAATGACCGCGTAGCGGGCATTCGCGCGCAAGCGAGGACCCAGCCCACGAGTGAGCACTCCCGCCCTCTCGCTCGAGAACATCACCTGCACGTTCCTTTCGAGGGAGGATCGAGCTCAGCGTTACACCGCGGTCAGGGACACGACGCTCGCGGTCGGGGAGGGCGAGTTCGTGTCGGTGGTCGGCCCCACCGGCTGCGGCAAGTCGACTTTGCTCAACGTCGCCGCCGGGCTGCTCGAGCCCTCCGCCGGCCGGGTGCTGGTCCGCGGGGAGCCGCTCTCCGGCTTGAACCGGCGCGCCGGCTACATCTTCCAGGCGGACGCGCTGATGCCCTGGCGCAATGCGCTCGAAAACGTCGTGGCCGGGCTGGAGTTCAGGCGGGTCGAGCGACGCGAGGCGGCCGAGCTCGGCGAGCGCTGGCTGCGACGGGTCGGCCTCGGCGGGTTTGGCGACCGCTACCCGCACCAGCTGTCCGGCGGGATGCGAAAGCGCGTCGCCCTCGCCCAGACGCTCATCCTGGACCCCCAGATGCTGCTGATGGACGAGCCGTTCTCGGCGCTCGACGTGCAGACGCGCCAGCTGATGGAAAACGAGCTCCTCGACCTCTGGTCGGCGGACCGGAAGTCGGTGGTCTTCATCACCCACGATCTCGAGGAGGCGATCTCGCTCTCCGACCGCGTCGTGGTGCTCTCGGCCGGCCCGGAGACCCGCCCGATCGGCGAGTTCGCGATCGATCTGCCGCGGCCGCGGGATGTCTCGGAAATCCGGCTCACGCCCCGCTTCATCGACCTCCATGCCCGGATCTGGCACGCGATGAAGGAGGAGGTTCTCAAAGGCTATGCCCGCCAACAGCGCCAAGGCTAGCGTGCGGTCGGCGCTCGCGCCGAATCCGCGCAATCTCCGCGCCTACCAGGGGCTGGTGCTCGCGCTGGTGTTCGCGCTCTGGTACGTCCTGACCAGCCCGACGCTGCTGCCCCCGTTCTACTTCGACAACCCGCACAAGGCCGCTTTCTTCTTCGGCGAGCCGCACAAGGTGGTGGCCCGGGTCTGGGCGTGGTTCGTCTCCGGGGAGATCTACCGGCACCTCTGGGTCACGCTGATCGAGACGCTCCTCGCGTTCGCTATCGGGACCGTGTTCGGCGTCGCGATCGGCATCTGGCTCGCCCTGTCGCCGGCGGCGTCGGCGATTTTCGACCCTTATATCAAGGGGTTGAACGCGATGCCGAGGGTGATCCTCGCGCCGATCTTCTTCGTGTGGTTCGGCCTCGGAATGGCCTCGAAGGTCGCCTTGGGGGTTACGCTGGTGTTCTTCATCGTGTTCTTCAACGTCTACCAGGGTGTCCGGGAGGTGAGCCCGGTGGTGCTGGCAAACGCTCAGATGCTCGGCGCGACGCCACGCCAGCT
>Ga0209853_1000209_pt1 | contig 15961 bp, 11 predicted proteins | sample GWRWS1_30_40_FD_187224 | JGI IMG/M metagenome (GOLD analysis project Ga0209853, IMG submission 187224) | Riverbed sediment microbial communities from areas with vegetation nearby in Columbia River, Washington, USA - GW-RW S1_30_40 (SPAdes)... | ecosystem: Environmental > Aquatic > Freshwater >...
GCTCGCGGCCGCGGCGTTGGCGCGTTGGATCTCGGCGCGCAGTCGTTCGCCGCCGAACGTGCCGACGACCTTCTCGCTGATCTCACCCTGCACGCTTTCGATGTCCTTCGCCGCGACGGCGCTCTCCGCCTTCGAGACGAGGCTCCGGACCGCGTTCGCGTCGTCCCCGAGGAACTGGAGGGAGGCCTTCAATCCCGTCAGGCCGTCATCGAGCCGCTTCTGGAGGGCGCCCTCCGCGAGGTTCCGGCTCTTCACCGCGAGCTCCGTCGCCCGGCGGTAGTCCTTCTCCTTCGTCGCGAGGATCGCCTCCTCGAGGGCCTTGCTGGACTCGGACAGGTCCGCCCCCAGGCGCTCCCCGGAAGTCAGGATGAACTCCGTCTTCTCGACGATCTCCATCGTGCGGTCGTACTCCGCACGCTCGAGCTCCTCCCGCCCCTTCTTCACGGACTCCCGGGTGACCGCGAAATCCTTCGCCTGGAGGGACTGCCGAGCCCGGTCCAGGTGCCGCCGGGCGTTCCCGACCGCGACCCCCAGGGTCTCTGCCTCCGCGATCGTCTTCGTGAAGTCCCGCACGGAACCCTCGACGTCCCGGGACTCGGATACGATCCGGTCGATATCCGCGTCCGCCTTCCGGACCGCGCCGACCGCGGCCTCGAAGTCCCCCTGCTGGAGGGCCTGGCGGGCCTGCTCGAAGAGCCCGAAGGGCCCACCGAGGTCCGCCCCGAGGCTCTTCGCCGCGATGAACTTGTCCCGGCTCTGGTTCATCATCAGGAGGACCCGCTGGAACTGCGCCTGCTGGAGGGCCTGGAACCCCTGGCGGGCGAACGTCGCCCCGTCCTGGTACCGGTTCTCCCGGATCGCGCCCTCCGCGTGCCGGAACGCGGCCCGGGCCGGGGTCGTGTTCGCCCCGAGCTTCTCCGCCTTCGCGACCCACTGGGTGAAATCCGTGATCTTGCCCTCGAGCCCCTTCTGGAGGGCCTTGTCCCCCTCCGCCTTGCTCTGCTTCAGGGCGTTGAACGCCTTCTCGAATTCGAGCTTCTCCATGTCCGCCCGGGCCCTCTCGATGAGCTGGGCCATCTTCGTGGCGTCCGCGCCCATCTCCTTCGCGGTCCGCATCAGTCCCTCGGAGTCGAGGATCGAGCGGTCGAGCTCCGAGCGGAGCTCACCCGTCACGGTCTCCAGGCACTCCTTCGTGAACCCCATCGCGAGCTCGAAGTCGTTCGACTCCATCGCGGACCGCGCGCGGGAGAGGAGGTCCTCGACGGGGCCCGTGTCCCGCCCGAGGTTCTTCGCGGCCATGATCAGGCTCTGCGCGCGGGAGAAGGAGCCGGACATGTGCTCGTGTAGGACCTTCTCCTGGCGCTTCCACACCTTCTTCGCCAGGTCGATCGCGGTCTCGAAGTCCTCCGAGCCGAGCGCCTCGCGCGCCCGGGTGATCGCGACCTCGTTCTCCACGACATCCGAGCCGAGCGCCTTCGTCATCGTCACGAGGCTGGCGCTCGCGTTCACGATTTTCTTCACCCGCTCCTCGTAGATCCGGCGGGCCTTGTCCCTCGCGGCGACGGCCTTGTCGAGGGCGAGGCGGTAGTCCTTCGCGGTCATCGCGGAGGTGGCCTCCGCGAGTAACTCGTCCGCCTCCGTCGTGACGGCGTCGACCCGTCGGCCCGATGTGATCAGGTCGCCCGCGCTCTGTAGGGCCTTCTCCGCGTCCGAGCGGGACCGGGTCGCCTCCCGTACCTTCTCCTCGAGTTGTTTCCGGAGCGCGATGTCTTTGAGGTACCCGCTCACGCTGGACCACTCCAGGATGCCGCGGTGAGGTGTTCACTCACTGGGGACGCGACCTGATATTTCGTTAGGAGGCTCATGCTATTTAAGCGCTATCCGCCGGTTATCGGCTCTCCCGCAGAACCGGGTGACGGAGACGGCGATCCCTGGGACGATTCGTTGGCGGGCGCACCTTCCGCGGAGGTTCCATCGTCGGCGCCCCTGTCGGGCTTCGGTGTGAACTTCACCCCCGCCTTCTCTGCGAGGAGCCGCCGAATCCCCTCCCGGTCCGCGGCCTTGATCCCGAAGAACTCGACGAAGTAGCGGGTCGTCGTCAGCTCGAAGCTGCGCCCGCTCGGCCTCTTGTTGATGAGGTTCAGGCCCGCGAGCGCCTGCACGTGCTCGTACACCTTCGAGCCGATCATGTCCCCGAGGTCGCTTTGGAGGACGGGCTGGTGGTACGCGACGAGGGCCGCGGTCTTCAGCAGGTCCCGCTCGATCTCCGGCGGGGCGAACGCCCGCGCCCGGTCCGTGTACTCCATCCGGATCTGCATCGTCCACTTCTCTCCCACGGCGGCGACCTCGACCGCGCTGGACCGGGCCGCGTAATCCGAGGCGAGCTCCTCCAGGTGGACCCGGACCTTTGCGACCGCGACCCGGGTGCTCTGCGCGAGTTCTTCCGCGGACACGGGTCGTCCCGCGGAGAACAGCGCCGCCTCGACGATCCCCTTCTCGTCCGTCACGGGAGTTCCTCCGGTGCTGCCGCGGCACTCGCGGGTCCCCCCGCCGCCGTCGGCGCGACCGCCGGAATCGCGGCGAGCTCCTCCGCGTTCAGGGACGCGTCCGGGGCGATCCGCTGGACAAGGATGTCGCCCTCGGGGTACGCCTCCTGCCAGAGCTTCACCTTCTCCATCTTCGCGAGGAAGAGGACGGACACGAACACCGTGATCAGCTCCCACCGGTCTCGCGGGGTCGCGAGGTTGCCCAGCGGCACCGCGTTCCCGTTGAATCCGAGGATCCGGCTCCACGTGAGTCCGATGTCCTCGGACAGGTCCTCGGAGTGGACCTTGTCGTGGAAGTTCGGGGCGAACGACTTCACCGCCTGCGCTCGGAGGGCGGCGAGCTGGAGCTGGATCTCTGCGTCCCGCCGGGCGTCGTCGAACGCGTCCATGAGCTCCATCAGGGTGACGGCCCGTCTCCCGGGTCGGCGGATCGCCTCGGCGATCGGAAGCCGTCCCGCGTCCAGGACCGCCTCGTTGAAGTCGAGGTCCTCGGACCCCTGGAGCCCGCCGAAGTCCCAGTCCGCCGGGGCCTCCTCGACGGGGGGCGCCGCGCTCACGAGGACGGAGTCGGACTGGAGCTTGAGGATCGACCACGCCATGAAGATCAGCTTCCCCGCCGTGACGAAGTTCACGGGCCCGCCCGCCTGGACCTTCTCCAGGAACATCCGCGTGAACTGCGCGATGTCCAGGTCCCACGGGTCGAGCTGCCTCTCAATCACGAGCTCGAACGCCGCGGCGACCGCCTTCTCGAACGGGTCCCGCAGGGCGACGTGCATCCCCTGATCGATCTCCCCGAGCATCGACACGTAGCGGCTGATCCGTTCCGCGCCATCGTGCTCGCTGATCAGCGCCTTGTGGAACAGGAGGTGGTTCAGGACCGTCTCGTACGCCTCGCTCATGCCACCACCGCCTCTGTGGTCCGCTCGTCCTCGACGTCGGACAGGTTCACCCGCATCACGAGGTCGGAGTGTCCCGCGGGGGTCATCGTGACCCCAACGAGGTGGTCCGCCTCCTTCAGTGTGATCTTCCGGAGGGAGATCTGGACGAACTGGGCCGTGTTCGAGTTCCTCTTGATCATCCGCGCGACCCGCTCCGCGTTCACCGCGTCCAGGTTCTGGTCGATCTCGTCCAGGAGGTAGAACGGCGACGGGTCGTACTCCTGGATCGCGAAGATGAACGCCATCGACACGAGGCTCTTCTCGCCCCCGCTCAGGGCCTCGAGCCGGAGCACCTTCTTGTGGGACGGGTTCGCCCGGATCACGAGTCCGCCCGTGAACGGGTCCTTCTCGTTCTCGAGGAGGAGCTCCGCCTCCCCGCCTTCGCTGATCTCCCGGTACACCCGCTTGAAGTTCTCATTGATCGCGACGAACACCGTGCCGAGTCCCTCCTTCTTCTTCTCCGTGAGCTCGCCCGCGAGGTTAATCAGCTCCTGGCGCTGGGTCCCGAGCTGCGTGAACTCCTCCGTGAGCTCCGCGTACCGCTTCTCCTGGGCCTCGTAGTCGTCGAGGGCCCGCATGTTGATCGGGCCGAGGGCCTGGATCTGCGTGTCGCACTCTGAGATCGTTCGCTTCAGCTCGTCCAGGGGCGGGAGCTTCCCCTCGATCGCGCGGCCGAGGGTCTTCAGGTCCTCCAGCGCCTTCGCGAGGCTCTCTTCCTGAGCATGCAGCTCCGTCTGGAGGTTCGTCGCGAAATCCTCCTTCGTCTCGAGCTTGTGGCCGAGCTTGTCGATCTCGCCCTCGAGCTCCGTCTTGTCCTTGTACGCGGCGTCCCGTTCCGACTGGAGCCCCTGCATCTCCTTCGACATCGAGGCCTCCAGCTTCTCGAGCCCGCGGATCTCGTTCTCGAGCTTCTGGAGGGAGGATTCGAACTCCTTCACGCGCTTCCCGTGGTCCCCCTTCTGGCCGAGTAGTCCTTCGATTCTCTGGTCGAACTCCCCGCGGCGCTCGACCTGGACCTTCGCCTGGGCGTCCAAGGTCTCGATCTTCGCTCGGGCGGCGGTGACCTCGTCCCCCGCCTTCGTTCTGTTTGCCATGAGTTCCTTCATGCGCGCGGACACGGCCTGGGGGGCCGCCTCGAGGACCGCGCTCTTTCGGGCGTCCCGCTGGCCCTTCAGGGCGGTGAGCTCCTTCTGGAACCGGGAGAGGTCCTCCTGCACCCGCCTCGCGGTCTTCTCCGTCTCCGCGAGTCGCTTCGTCTTCGCGTCCAGGTCTTCCCGGATCGCGGTGACCTTCATGGTGAACTCCCGCCGCTTCGTCTCGAGCGCGGACGCCTTCACGTCCACGGTGGAGGTCTGGCCGCCGACGTCCTTCAGCTCCGCCTCCAGGGCCACGACCTCCTTCCGGAGGTCCGCGAGACGCCGGGCGACCCGGTCCGCCTCCTCCGTCGCCCGGCGCAGCTTCTCGGACACGTTGTCGATTTCCCGGCGGTCGGGGGCGCCGAACCGGAGGGGCGTCTTCTCGAGGTCCCCGCCGATCATCGCGCCGCTCGCCTCGATCATCTCCCCGCCGAGGGTGACGAGCCGGACCCCGCCCATGTACCTCCGGGCCTGGTCCAGGGTCTCCACGACGATCGTGTCCCCGAGGACGTAGAAGAACGCGTCCCGGTACTTCTCGTCAAACTTGATCAGGTCGATCGCGAACCCCACCGACTCCTTCGCGACCAGGATCGCCTTCCCGCGGGGACGGCCCACGAGCATCTTGCTCAGCGGGAGGAACGTCGCCCGTCCCGCCCGGCTCTTCTTGAGGTAATCGATGCACTCCGCGGCGACGGCGTCGTCGTCGACGACGATCGCCTGCATCCGGCCTCCCGCCGCGACGAGGATTGCGGTCTCGTACTTCGACTCCGCGTGGCCGAGCTGCGCGATCGTCCCGTGGACCCCCTTGATCCTCCCGGTGTCCCGGGCCTCGAGGATTCCCGCGACCGCGGTCGAGTAGCCGCGTTTCAGGTTCTCCGCGACGTCCGCCTCCGCCCTCATCGCGGTGTACTGCCGGGTGAGCTCGAGGATCGCGGACTGGAGCTCCCCCTGCTGCTTCGAGAGGTCCTGCTCCTCCTTCCGCTTCGCGTAGAACCCCTCCTGGAGCTTCGCGAGGCTCTTCGTGGCGGCCTTGGACCCCGTCCGGAGCTCCTTCAGCTGGAACTCGGAGTCGTCGAGCTCGAGTTGGTACGTCTTCAGGATGTCTTCGAGCTGGACGACCTCGTTCCGGAGGCGGTCCAGGGACTCCTTCGCCCGGTCCCCCTCAAGGATGAGGGCCTTCGTCTTCTCCTCGGCCCCGTCCGCCCGCTTGTCGAGGGCGACGACCTCCTTCTGGATCTGGAGGATCTTCGAGTCCGACTTCGAGGTGGTCTCGTCGAGGGCCTTGAGGTCCCGCTCCGCGGCCTCGAGCTCCCCCGTCAGGTCCCCGAGGGACGCCTCCACGGAGCCCCGCTCCTTCTGGAGCGCCTCGAGCTCCTTCGCGACCCGGGTCCGCTCCCTCTGGGCCTCCGCGATCTCCGCCTGGAGCCTCTTGATCTCCTCCGTGCTCGTCGCGATCCCGTCCGTCGCGCGGGCCCGCTCGATCCGCAGGCCGTCGAGTTTCCCCTTCAGTTGCTTCGCTTCGTCCCCGCCGCGCTCCGCGATCCTCGACTCGAGGTCGCCGAGGCGGGTCTGCGCGTTCTTCAGCTCGTCCTGGAGGCCCGACTTCTCCCTGAGGAGCTTCTCCCGCTCCGCGCCGTACTTCGCGAGCTGCTCCTTCGTGGAGTTGATCTCCTGCTCGATGATCTCCCGGTTCTTGTACACGAGCTGGGCCTTCGCCAGGTTCAGCCGGTCCGAGAGCTCCCTGTACTTCAGCGCGCCCTCGCGGTCCGCGGAGAGCTGGTGGAGCTGCTTCTTGATCTCGTCGAGGATGATCTGGATCCGCCCGAGGTTGTCCTCCGTCTGGGTCCGTTTCGAGTTCGCCTGGGCGATGTCGTCGTCGAACTTGGTGATCCCCGCGATATTGTCGAGGACCCGCCGGCGGTCCGCGTCCGACATCTGGACGATTCGCTGGATGTCCCCCTGCTGGACGAGGTTGTACCCTTCCGCGGAGATCCGGGCGTGGGCAAGGAGGCTGTCGAACTCGTCCAAGGTCGCCTTCCGGTCGTTCACGTAGAAATACGAGTTGTACCCGTCCTGGACCGCGGGGGACAGGGCGACGTAGCGGGTGAGCTTCACCTCGTCCGCCTCGATCGGGATCGCGCGGTCCGCGTTGTCGAAGACGAGGGAGACCTCGCAGTGGGTGGACCCCCTCCGGTCCTTCCCGCCGTTCCAGATTAGGTCTGTGAGCCGCTTCGCGCGGATCGCCTTCGCGCTCTTCGGCCCGAGGACGAACAGGATCGCGTCCGCGATGTTCGACTTCCCGGAGCCGTTCGGCCCCGTGACGGCCGTGAAGCCCCGCAGGAACGGGACCCGGACCTTTGCCGCGAACGACTTGAAGTTCTCCATCTCGATCTCTTTCAGAAACATGACATCACCGCGGCGGAAGGCGCAGACTGAGCGTACCGGATGCCCATCCCATCCTGGCCCTTCTGGTTGTCCGACCTTCGTCGGACGGAGGCCGAATATCGGGGGACTCTATAAATATCTTTGGCGGGGAACCGGAGGCATGGGGTTGACAAATCCCCGGATCCCGCGCCCCCTCAGCGGCGCGCGGCGAACACGTACGACGGGTAGTTCCGGCTCCGCTCCATGGAGAACGAGTGCCTCTGGAGGAGGGCCTCCACCCGGGCCCGGTTCCGCGTGACCTCGAGGACGGCGAACCTCGTCTTCGCGAGGGTGTCCGCCGCCCCCTCGAGCACCTCGAGCTCCGCGCCCTCCGCATCCACCTTCAGGACCTGGACGGACGGCAGGTCCGCGGTGAGAGCATCGAGGGGTATTGCCTCCACGGGGATCCTCCGGCCCCCGAGCGGGGTCGCCAGGGACGCGAGCCCGTAGTAGCCTCCCGGGAGGGTCATCGTCAGCCCCTCGCGTGCGTTCCAGCAGGCGTTCGCGAAGGTCGCCACGTTGCCGAGCCCGTTCAGCGCCACGTTCTCCCGGAGCAGCTCGAAGGTCTCAGGTACGGGTTCGATCGAGACGACCCTCCCCCGCGGCCCGACGATCCTCCCCGCCACGACGGAATAGTAGCCCGCGTTCGCCCCGACGTCGACGAACGTGTCCCCGGACCCGAGATGCCCGCGGATGTAGTCGTCGACGTCCGCCTCCCGGCGCGGCATCACGTTGTAGATGTCGTCCGTCCCGGACCGGACCCGGAACCGTGCGGCGGGCCGATCCGAGGAAACGACGCCCGCCACGTAGGTCCGGGGAGAGGTTGCCCGCGATGGGACTGTCGCGAAAAGAGCGATGTCAAGGAAGGCGGAGGCGACGAGCCCGACCCGCATCCGACGACCCTGCCCCTTCAGCCGGGAGAGGATCCGGAGCCAGAGCCGGACCCTTTCGAACCTGCGCGCCCGGCCGCCCGACGACCCGGGGCCATCGACCGCATCCCCGTTCGAGCGCACCCGGGATTCCCCCTCACGCGAGCCCGAGCACGATACGTCCGGGTTTCCCTTCAACGTATGGCTCCGTGCTGGCGGGTCCCAGAGGGTCACCTCCACGCGATCGCGGACGCGGTCCCCGCGAGGCCGTCGATCGGCGCGATCTTCCAGAGGGCCCCGGCCATCAGGCGGCTCAGCCTGCCGAGCCGCAGGCCGGGATCCCAGAACGGGCGCCAATAGTTCGTCCCGAGACTCACCTTCCGGAATCCCGCCGCGCGGAGCTCCCCCGCGAGCTGGTGGGCCGTGAAGAGGTTGACGTGGTCCGGGTCGACGTGGGCCTCCCGCACGTACGGGTTCGGGGAGACCACGAAGAGGAACCCCCCCGCCTTGAGGACCCGGCGCACCTCCCTAAGGAGGGACCGCTCCCCCTCGAGCGGGACGTGCTCCAGGACGTGGTGGGCGAACGCGGAGCCGAAGGTCTCGTCTCGGAACGGGAAGGGGACGGTGACGTCCGCCCGGACCACGGAGAGCCCCCGTTTCGCCGCCTCTCGCGTCCCCTCTTCCGAGGACTCGATCCCGAGGGCGGGCACGGCGTGCCTGCGGCAGCAGTCCAGGAAGTAGCCGAGCCCGGATCCGAGCTCCAGGACCGGCGGGGCGGGCCGCATCCGATCGAACAGGACCTCGTAGAACTCCGTGAAGTCCCGCCCGGCATACCGCCAGTAGTCGTACGTGAGATGGGTGCGATCCGGGGAGGCGGCCACCTCACGTCCACCCCCGGTCCGTCCACATCTCCTCGTAGATCTGGATCAGCCTGGAGGCGCTCCGTTCCGCGGAGAACGCCCGGGAGCGCTCAATCCCCCGGCGGGAGAGGTCCCGGGCGAAGGCGGGGTCCGCGAGGACGCGGAGGATCGCGTCCGCCCACGCCTCCTCGTCACGGGGGTCGAGGAGAAGGCCTCCGGACCCGACGGTCTCCGGGATCGCGCTCATCGCCGAGGCGATGAGCGGACACCCGCACGCCATCGCCTCCAGGCAGGGCATCGAGAACCCCTCGAGGAAGGACGGCACCACGGTCACCGCCGCGGTCTGGTAGAGCTGGATCAGTTCCTCGTCGGGTACGGAGTCCCGCCACTCGATGTGGTCCTGGATCCCGAGCCCCGTCGCGAGTTTCCGGAGGCGGGGGCGGGCGTCCGAGGGCGCCCCGACCTTCACCAGCGTCACCGGCATCGATTCGCGGACTCGAGCGACGATTCGGAACAGGCCTTCCACGTTCTTCCGGGGCTGCTCGGTCCCGACGGACAGGATCACCCCCCGCCCACGTCCGACATCTGCGGGGCGGTACGCCGCGGAGACCGCGAGCGGGACTACGTCGGGCTCCCGGGGCAGACGTACCGCCTCGACGAGCGCGTCGTGGACCTGGCGGGCGGGGACGACGACCCGGTCCGCGAAGGGGAGCCGGGTGAGGGTCCCGGGTAAGGACAGATCGTAGCACGTGACGACGGTCGGCACGGAGTGCCGACGCCGCAAGAGGAACGACTGCAGCTGAGACGGGATGTGGGTGACTGCCCTCCCTCGTTCGAACGCCGCCAACTGTAGGCGGTACACGCGCTCGGCGACAGCCGAGGTCCCGGCGTAATAGAGCCGGAGGACCTCCGTCCGGATCCTTGAGCGGATCACGTCGTAGAGGGCGGTGAACCACTTCGCGCGGATGTCGAATCCTTGGGTTCTCCGTCCGAGAAACGGGTATCGAACCCGCACGTCCATCGGCAGCGAAATGGATGGGCCGGGTCTAGAAGAACGTTCCGAACTCCACCGCCCGACGCCCGACCAGGCCGTCCACGATCTCCCGCAAGGCTGCGCGGCGCCGGTCGATGGGGAAGTGCTCGACGATGCGAGCGCGGGCGGCGTCCCCGCCCCCGCGGGAGTACGCCGTCCGGATCGCATCCGCGGCGCCCGCGGGGTCGCCGACGGGCGCGTAGACCCCGGTGTCTCCGATGAGGGTCGGGATCCCGCCGACCATCGTCCCTACGGGGACGCACCCGCACGCCATCGCCTCGCCGACCGCGCTGCCGAACGCCTCGTACTCGGAGAGCTGGACGTAGACTCTCGACCGGCGATACGCCTCCCGGAGTTCATCGTCGTCCACGCGGTCCATGATCTGGAGGTTCGGGGGTGCGATTGACCGGAGCTTTCGGGTTGCCTCGTTCTGCCTCCCTCCTATCAAGACGAAGGGAAGGTCGGGGAGGAGAGCCGCGGCCCGGGCGAACGTGTCTAGTCCCTTCCGCCGCACATTGATGTCGTCGACGACCCCGACGGTGAGCACGGTGCTCCTAGGCCCTTCGTCGGGGGAGAACTGCTTCGTGTCGAAGCCCAAGGGGACCGTGACGACGTCGTTCCTCCGGATCCCCGCGTTCCGCTCGATCTCCCCTCGGAGGGCATCATCGACGACCAGGAGGCGGTCCGCCTTCGCCATCGCGTACGCGCTCCGCCGTCCCTTGGCGGGGTCGAGGTGGACCCCGTAGCCGAGCTCAGGAACCTTCGCGGCGTCCCCGCCACCGACCATCACGACGCTCTTCCGGCCGAGGAGGCGGGCGACCCGGACCGCGCCGTACGCGTGGTCCAAGGCGAACCAGGCGAACGCGACGTCGGACCTCGCGACCGCCCAGATGAGGCTCGGTATGCTCCGCTTCCCGTTCCACGGGACATACCGTACGTCGAACCGCCTCTCGAGGAGGCGGCGATCCGTCGCCACGAAGCTCGATTCCGCGGCGGCGATCAACGCGACCCGGATCCGTGCCATCCTCTACGCCCCTCGCGCGGCTCCGGAGGAGCCCCCTACTTCGGGGCGGGGCCTCCGGACTGAATCCACCGCTCCGCCTCCTCTACGGCCCGCCGGATATTCGGGTCCGTCGCGACGGAGATATCCACCCACTTTTGGACGAACTCGATCTCCCTCCGGCTCTCCGGGTCGTCGCGGCCCCTCGCCCGCATCACGGGGATGTAGATGTACCGCCACATCAGGATCTCCTTCGGGCTCAGCTTCTCCCGCGCGTACGGATTCTTCTCCACCATCACATCGAGCTGCTCCCGCCAGAGCCGCAGGTACTTGTCGTACACGATGCCAAAAGAGAAGAGCCCCGCGAAGACCGCGAGGAAGAGGATGATCAGCGTCACCGCCACGAACCCGGGGGTGGAGGGGTCGAGCCCAATCTGGTGCTGGAGGAACGCGCCGACGAAGGGGAACGCGGTGAGCGCGATCACGATGCCCCAGAGGACGAGGCTCAGGAGGGTGTAGCTCTGTTGTATCCTCCAGAGCTGGGTCATGAAAAAGCGCTTGGCCATTCGCGGGGTCGCCTAAAGGGAGTGCCGTATTAGTAGGTAGCGGGCTCGGGACCCGCTCTGCGCCGACGGTCCTCACACGGGCCCGCGATTCCGCCCCCTGCGGGCGCCGGCGCCGATCCACGGGAACCCGAGGAGGCCCAGGATCGCGGCGAGCCCGAGTCCGTGTCCTAATGGCGGGGGTCCGGGAACCGAACGATCCCCATCCTTCCCGTGTTCGGGATCGTCCCCGTCCCCACACCGGCGGTCGCAGTCGCCGGGGTCATCGTCGTCGTGATCATCGCGGCCCCCATCGTCGTCATCGTCGCACTCGTCATCCTCGTGCTCGTGCTCCCCGTCGTGGTCCCCCTCCTCGCCGTCTCCCTCGCGGCATCCGTCGCAGTCCGGGGTGAGGCGGCCGTTGTTGTAGTCGTCCAGGATGCCGGCGAGCGCGGTCATCGTCCGCCCAGTCGCGGACGACGGCGGGATCCCGTACGGGAGCCGGCCTGCGACGGGGGCGAGGACGGCGTCCGCGTCGAGGATCGTTTGTTGGACCGGCGCCGGGTCGGACCCGTTCGCGACGTTCAGCTTCGCTGCGATGAGCTGGCGGGCGAGGATGACGCTCGCGTCCCCCCTCGATGGTGCTCCCAGGAGTGTGAGGAGGTCCGCCCTCGTGTACGTCTCGTCCCCGAGGGTCAGGGAGTCCACCGGCCACTTCCCGGCGTGGTTCTTCCAGAATCCATGGGACAGCGGGCAGGGCCTCGAGGGAGGGGCGGAGCAGTCGAAGAGCTCGAAGGAGATGTCGTCGTAGTGGTACAGCCCCTGCAGGGCATTGAACGCGACGTCTCCCAGGATCATCGTCCCGATCCCCGCGGGTGGCGCCGTCCCCGCGTCCACGACCCCCCACAGAGCGCCGTCGAGGCGGACCTCCTGCGTCCTCGTGCAGCGGTTCGCGCGGACCGTGAGCTCGTGCCACGCGCCCGCGGGGACCGCGGGGAAGATGGCGTTTCCGTTCCAGCCGCTGAACCGGGTCTCGGAGGGTGTGAACATCATGAACGTGCCCGGTTCCGCGCGGCCCTGGGAGCCGCGGTCCCAGTTGTACACGACCTCCGCGACGTTCGTGCCCTCGGAGGGATACACCCAGGTCGTCCAGAGGTAGCTCAGGGCCCCGGAGTCGAAGTCCTGGTAGATCGCGGAACCGATCGAGCTGCTCCGGGTGTCGACCTCCAAGGCCCACTGTCCCGTGCGGACGATCGCAGGCGGGCTCACGAGGTGGGAGTCATCGGACGTCCGGGTCCAGAAGCCCACGGAGGGCGGTGCGGGCGCGGTGGGGTACGGTCCCGCCAGCGTGCCGGACTCGAATCCCCCGTCCACGAGACCTGCGGCGGCCGCCGGACCGCTGAGCGCGACGAGGGCGGCAAGGCCCAGGACGACGGTGATGGTCATGGACAAACCGGCCCGGTGGTGGCGACGGGTGCCCCCCATTCCAATTCCCCGCGCCTCCATTGGCGAGCCCTCGCTTAATCCTTTCATCGGGGCGTCGCGGGCGGATGTGGCGCGCCCGGGTCCCAGGGCGTGAATCGAAGGAATGAATAGGGACGATGTCCTCAAGAGGGCGATCGGATGCCGAAATCCACCCTCATCACGGGCTGCACGGGCCAAGACGGTTCCTTCCTCGCGGAGCTGCTCCTCTTGAAAGGGTACACGGTCTACGGCCTCGTCCGGCGCCTCAGCTCCCCGAACGTGACGAACATCGAGCAGGTGAGGGACCGGATCCATCTGTTGGATGGGGACATGACGGACCAGAGCTCGATCCTCACCGCCGTGAAGGAGTCGAAGCCGGACGAGATCTACAACCTCGCGGCCCAGTCGTTCGTCGCGACCTCGTTCCGCCAGCCCGTCCTCACGGCGGACGTGGACGGCCTCGGGGTGATCCGCCTCCTCGAGGCGGCGAAGGAGCTCGTCCCGGACGCGCGGATCTACCAGGCGTCGACCTCCGAGCTGTTCGGGTTGGTGAAGGAGACTCCCCAGAACGAGCACACCCCGTTCCATCCCCGCTCCCCGTACGGCGTCGCGAAGCTCTTCGCGTTCTGGGCGTGCGCGAACTACCGGGAGGCGTACGGCATGCACGTATCGAACGGGATCCTGTTCAACCACGAGAGCGAACGCAGAGGCCTCGAGTTCCTGACCAGGAAGGTCACCCACGGGGTCGCGATGATCGCGAAGGGGAAGTGGGACCACATCGAGCTCGGGAACATGGAGGCGAAGCGGGACTGGGGGTACGCCCCGGAGTACGTCGAGGCGATGTGGCGGATGCTCCAGCAGCCGAAGCCGGACGACTACGTGATCGCGACGGGGGAGTCCCACTCGGTGCGGGAGTTCGTGGAGCTCGCATTCCGCGAGGTCGGCATCGAGGACTGGGAGACGTACGTCCGCACGGACCCGAAGCACATCCGGCCCGCGGAGGTGTACACGTTATGCGGGGATTCCTCCAAGGCGAAGCGGATCTTCGGGTGGCAGGCGAAGACGAAGATGCCCCAGCTCGTGAAGATCATGGTGAAGGCGGACCTCGAGCGGGTCGGCGCCTAGAGGCACCGCTCGACCCCGACTCAGAGTCCCGCCCGGGATTCGCTACAGGAAGAGGACGCTGTTCTCCCCGACGACAAGTTGCTGACCTCGGGGGAGACGTCCCTCTGCGGACCCGATCACCGCGTGGCGACCGATCAGGCTGTTCACAATCTTGTTCCTCGTCTCGATCACCGCGTCCCCGATGACGATCGAACCCTCGATGTCCGCGCCAACGAGCCGGGATCGGTCTCCGATCGACGTGTACGGGCCGACGTACGAGGCGGGTCCGATGACGCAGCCCTCCCCGATCACAGCGGGGCCCCGGATCACCGTCCCGCGGGCGATGACGGTGCCCTTCCCGATCCGAACCCTTCCGGTGATCTGCACCCCCTCCTCCCGGGTTCCCTCGTCCAGGGGCTCCAGGTCCTCCAGGATCAGGCGGTTCGCGTCCAGGATGTCCTCGGGCCGCCCGGTGTCCTTCCACCAACCCTTCACGACGTACGCGTGCACCCCGCCGCGCTGGGTTCGGAGCCCCTCGATCGCGTCGGTCACCTCGAGTTCGTTCCGCCAGGACGGCGCAAGCCGGTCGATGATCCCGAAAATCGAGGGCCTCAGCAGGTAGATCCCCACGAGGGCGAGGTTCGACCTCGGGTTCTGCGGCTTCTCGACGAGGCTCAGGATGGACCCGTCCTCCGAGACCTCCGCGACCCCGAACCATTCCGGATGAGCCACTGGGCACAGGAGGATCCCCGCCTCACGGCGCGCCCGCTCGAAATCCTGGACGATCGCGCGGATCCCTCCCTTCAACAGGTTGTCGCCGAGGTACACGCAGAACGCGTCGGCCCCGACGAACGCGCGGGCGCATCCGATCGCGTGGGCGATCCCCCGCGGAGCGCCCTGCACGATGTACGTGAACCGGACCCCGAACGCGGAGCCGTCACCGAGGAACTCCTGGACCTTCTCCGGCATGTTGTCGCCGAGGATGATCCCGATGTCCGTGATCCCCGCATCGCGAAGGTCCTCGATGCAGTACAGGACGTTCGGCTTGTTCGCGATCGGGATGAGCTGCTTCGGTCCCGTGTGGGTGAGGGGCCGGAGCCGCGTCCCGTGGCCCCCGGTTAGGACGACTCCCTTCATTCCGTCCGCCTCAGTTCGTCGAGTGTTTCGTGGAACGGGGGGACCGGGATATTAGGGAATCGCTCGAGCCTCCGCGACGTCAGGCAGGACAACCGGGGCCGCGGCGCGACGAGGTGTGCGTCCTCGAGCGTCGACGGGATCAGGAGGGAGGCCGGCAGGCCGAACGCGCGGCAGACGGCCTCCCCGATTTCGAAGCGGGAGAGGCATCCTTTCGTGGCCACGTGATAGATGCCGGCCTCCTCCTTCTCGAGCAGGTCGAACGCGACGCGGGCCACATGGGGCGCGTAGGATGGGGAGACGCGCTGGTCCGTGAACAGGGGGAGGGCCTTCCCCTGGCGGAGACCGCGGAGGATCCACGTGACGCTGTTTTCCTTGCTGCGAAGGCGATTCCATCCGAAGTTCGCGCACGTACGGACCACGAGCGCCTCCGAGTCTGCGGCGAGCACGTTCCGCTCGCCCTCGAGCTTCGTGCGTCCGTACGCGTTGATCGGCTTCGGCGGGGTCGACTCGTCCGAGGGAGCGGACCTTCCGTCGAAGACGTAGTCCGTCGAGACATGCACGACGCGGGCGCCGACCTCCTTGGACGCCCTTGCGATCTCCCCCGGCGCGATCGCGTTCACGCGCTCCGCGACGTCGGGGCGGGACTCGCACCCGTCGACGTTCGTCATCGCCGCGGCGACGACCACGACCAGGCGGACGCGTCCCACGTTTACCCCCAGGCTGGCCGCCTCGTCGTCGCCGAGCGTGAGGACATCGAGCAGGCGGCCGGAGCCCTCGCAGCCACTTTGGAGACGTCGAGCCGGGGAATCGTCTACGAGCACCGGCCAGCGTCGCTTGCCGCGGCGCGGCTGATGGGCGAGCTCAAGGCGCTGGTCGCGACGGCGTCGCTCGAGCTGGGGATCGACATC
>Ga0209853_1000210_pt1 | contig 15961 bp, 15 predicted proteins | sample GWRWS1_30_40_FD_187224 | JGI IMG/M metagenome (GOLD analysis project Ga0209853, IMG submission 187224) | Riverbed sediment microbial communities from areas with vegetation nearby in Columbia River, Washington, USA - GW-RW S1_30_40 (SPAdes)... | ecosystem: Environmental > Aquatic > Freshwater >...
GCGCCGAGCCGGCCGGCCGCCCGCTCATCGTGATCTCGTCGGACCGGGAGGTCGCCGACGGCGTACGGCGGCACGGTGCCTACCCACTCAGCTCCGACACCCTGCTGCGACGGCTTTCTCGCGGGTAGGCGCGGGATAGGGTCGAGTGCATGGGACCCCGTGGGTGGGCGCTTCTGACGCTCGGCGCGCTCGTGGTCGCTCTCGTCGTGGTCGCGGCATTGCGCATCCCATGGGCGGCTCCGCCGGCTCCCCGCTCGGACCAGCTCGCGGCGCTTCGTGACCTGCCCGCGGACGCGGTGGCGCGGGGTCGCGCGTTCCACGCCGCGCTGCGGCCAGGCTCGTACGGGGCACTGCTGCTCGGGGTCGTCATCGCGTTGATCCTCGGCCTTACCCCGGTAGGCGCGCGCATTGTCGAGACGGTCGGGCGGCCGTTCGGCGGGAACTGGATGGCGCAGGCGGTGCTCGGTGGCTTCGTGATCGTCCTGATCGGCGAGTTGGTGACGCTGCCGCTCGCGGCTTGGCGGGAGACGGTCCTGCGGCGATACGACCTGTCGACGCAGACCTGGTCGGCGTGGACGGTCGACCTGCTCAAGGGGTACGCCGTGGCGGCGGTGATCGGAGCTGTGACGCTGCTCGGCTTCTTCGGCCTGGCCCGGTTGGCCCCGCGGTGGTGGTGGGCGTGGGTTGCGGCCGGCGCGGCGGCGCTGACGGTGCTGTTCAGCTTCGTCTTCCCGGTGCTGGTTGAGCCGATCTTCAACAGGTTCACCCCGATGCCGTCCGGGCCGCTGCGGGAGAACCTGATCGCTATGGCGGCCCGCGACGGCGTACCCGTCAAGGATGTGCTCGTCGCCGATGCGTCGAGACGGACCAACGCCCTCAACGCGTACGTCTCCGGTCTTGGACCGACCCGGCGGATCGTCGTCTACGACACCCTCCTGCGCGAGGCGCCGCCGGGCGAGGTGGAGGCCGTGGTCGCGCACGAACTGGGCCACGCGAAGGACCGCGACGTCCTAACCGGAACCCTGATCGGGGCGCTGGCGGCTGCGGCGGCCGTCTGCGCGGTCTACCTCATTGGGTCGTGGACGGGGCTGCTGCGGCGGGCCGGCATCGACTCGATCACGGATCCGCGGGCGGTCGCGCTGCTGTTGGCGCTGGCCACCGTGGTCGGACTGGCGGCGGCCCCGCTGCAGAGCTTTGTGTCGCGGCGCATCGAGGCACGGGCCGACGCGCATGCCCTGGCGCTCACGGAGGATCCGGCCACTGTGGAGCGGATGGAACAGCGGCTGGCCACGACTAACCTGGCCGATGTGGACCCACCAAGGCTGGAGTACGTCATGTTCGCGAGCCATCCGTCCGTTGTGGAGCGCATAGCAGCGGCACGGGCATACGCACGGGGCGAGCGTTGACCACGCTGCTCGTCACGAACGATTTCCCCCCTCGGCCGGGCGGTATCCAGCAGTTTGTGCACAACCTCGCCGTACGACAACCGCCCGACTCCCTGGTCGCGTACTGCTCGACCTGGCGCGGCGCGGGCGACTTCGACGCGGAACTACCCTTCCCGGTCGTTCGTGAGGACACGTCGGTGCTGCTGCCGACACCGGCGGTGGCCAAGCGCGCGGCCGAGATAGCCCGGGAGTACGGGTGCGACGCCGTCTGGTTCGGCGCGGCCGCCCCCCTGGGGCTGCTGGCGGCGGGGCTACGCGAACGGACGGACGTGACTCGGGCGATCGCGCTGACTCACGGTCACGAGGCCGGCTGGGCGGCCCTGCCCGGAGCGAAGGGGCTGCTTCGTCGCATCGCCCGGGGCGTCGACATCGTGACCTACCTAGGCGAGTACTTCCGGGTACGGCTCGACCGGGCCGTCGGTGATCTGACCACACTCGAGCGACTCGCCCCCGGCGTGGACACCGACGCCTTCTCCCCCTCGGTGTCGGGCCACAAGGTGCGCGCCATGTATGGGCTTACCGATCGGCCGGTCGTGGTCTGCGTGTCGCGGCTCGTGCCGCGCAAGGGCCAGGACACTCTTATCCGCGCGCTGCCGCTGATCCGGCGGCGGTTGCCCGACGCGGCCGTGCTGCTGGTGGGCGGCGGGCCATATCGGTCCACCTTGGAGAGTCTCGCCACTGAGCACGGCGTCGCGTCGCACGTCATGTTCACCGGCACCGTGCGGTGGGCCGACCTGCCCGCCCACCACGCCGCCGGCGACGTGTTCGCCATGCCATGCCGCACCCGCCGCGGCGGGCTCGACGTCGAGGGGCTCGGCATCGTCTACCTCGAGGCGTCGGCGACCGGGCGGCCCGTGGTCGCGGGCGACTCGGGCGGCGCGCCGGATGCGGTGCTGGAGGGGGAGACCGGATTCGTCGTGCCCGGACGGGACTTCGACGCCCTCGCCGACCGGATCGCGACCGTCCTCGAGGACCGGGCGCTGGCCACCCGCCTTGGCGCCGCCGGACGGTCGTGGGTGGAGAAGGAGTGGCGCTGGGACTCCCAGGCCGACCGGCTTGCCGCGCTTCTCAACGCCCGGTGAGGAAATGCGCCCAAGATCCCCAGGATCATGATGTTAGCGTCGTGAAACAGCGTCGATCATGACCTCCAGGTCATGATCGACGGGGTCATTCTACAATGGACCGTACGCCTGATCCATGATCCGGTTGAGTTCTGCCGCGATGGCATCGCGGAGTGGTTCGTGCTCGTCGGAGTACGCGTCGCGCGGCGAGGTCCACCGGTCGCTGGGGTAGGCCCAGACCGGCCCGGCGAGGAGCTCCGCCGGCTCCCAGCCGTAGCGCGGGAAGACGTGGGCGTGCAGGTAGTGGCGGTCCGTGTTGCCGAGGATCTCGTAGTTGAGGCGGCCAAGCGAGGGGTCCAGCCCATTGCCGGCAGCCAGGATGGCCTCGCCGAGCAGGCTCATATCCAGGAGGAAGTCCAGCCGGGCAGAGCGCGGGAGATCCGTCAGGTGACCCGTCCCGTCCACATCGGAGAGCAGGACGCAGTAACCGGGAAGGAACTGGGTGTCGCCGATGACGGCCCACCCGCTACGCATCTTCGCCAGCACCATAGGGTTTTCGCCGCGCCGGGCCGAGCCGACCCGGTCCGCGCGCCAGTCGCCGAGCAGATCCTCGGCGCCGTCGGAGTGGCGGCCCACGTCAGAACTTGGGCGCGTCGGGGGCCTCGAGGAGCCCCAGTCGCAGCGCGGTCATCAGGGCCTGTGCCCGGTTGGCGGCGCCGAGCTTCTCGTACAGCTTGGAGATGTGCGTCTTAGCGGTCGACTCGCTGACGTACAGCTGCTTGGCGATGCCCGCGACGCTCATGCCGTCGGCGAGCAGGCGCAGCACCTGGCTCTCCCGAGGGGAGAGCTGGGGCCCGGCCGGGGCGAGCCGACGCTTCATCGCCTCGGCGAGGTCCGCGGCGGTGAAGGCGGACGGCGACGATGCGGCGTGGCGGGCGGCGGCGACGACCTCGTCGGCCGGTGCCGTCTTGGGTACGAACGCGGACGCCCCGGCTTCGAGGGCACCGAAGAGTTGGTCGTCGCCGGCGTACATCGTGAGCACCACGATCCCCATAGTGGTGCTGGCCTTGCGCAGCGCCCGGGTCGCCTCAAGACCGCTGCCGTCGGGCAGGCGAAGATCCATGATGACCACATCCGGCTGGAGCGCGCCGGCCTGGCGCACCGCCTCGGCGGCCGTCCCGGCTTCGCCGACCACCTCGAAGTTGCGGTCACGCTCGAAGGCGTGCCTGAGCCCCTTGCGGATCAGATCATGATCGTCGACGAGCAGCACCTTCGTGCGTGTTCCGGGCGTGGCTGCGGGTGCGGTGGTCATGGCGCGGTGGTCTCCCCCTGGTTGCTGCGTGGTCACAAGCTACTCCGGCGGGGCGGGGTGCCTAACACCACGGCCACGGAGGTGCCACCGGAGGGACGCGGAGTGATCTCCAGCTGGCCACGGATACGTTCCGCTCTCTCAGCCATGATCGCAAGACCGAACCGACCTTCAGGACGCTGAGGACCAATTCCGGCGCCGTCGTCGGATACCTCGATTCGAGCGTAAGGCGGATCAATCTCGCAGCTCACCCATAAGTTCTGGGCGCCGGCGTGCTTGCGCGCGTTGGTGATCGCTTCTTGTGCGATCCGCATCAGCTCCGCCTCGATGGCGGCCGGCAGGCGTGCCGTCGACTCCTCGACCGAGAAGTGCACTCGAAGGCCGCCCGCGGCGCCGACCGTGCGGGCATACTCCGAGACCGCGGCCGACAGTCCGCCCTGGCGGTCCACCTCGCTACGCAGCTCGAACAGGCTCAGTCGCAGCTCGGTGATGACCCGGGTCACCTCGGCGCGAAGGCTTCGGAGCTCCTCTGCCGTCTCCGCTGCCTGGTCGGGCAGGATCGCGAGAGCGTTGTCGATGCCGTACCCGACCATAACCAGTTCCTGTGCCACTCCGTCGTGGATCTCGCGAGCCAGCCGCTGGCGCTCCTCGTTCGTCGCGAGCGAACGAACATCGTCGAAGAGCAGGGCCGCCTCCAGCCGGAGCGCCGCCGGTGCGGTCAGCGAGTTGATCCTGGCGACGAGGTACGGGGGATAGGCGCCCGCGCGGTCCGTCTCCAACGCGACGAGACCGATGGTGCGTACGCCGGCCACGAGCGGGACGACCAGGCTGGACTGGTCGCGACCACTACGTCCGGCACTGCGGGCCTGCGACCGGGTCGAGACCTGCGGCTGCTGGCTCGCCCAGGCATCGGCGATCGCTGAATCGGCATCGAGTGAGGTCTCCCAGTCGAAGCGCTCGACCCCGAACTGCGCCAGCACGACCAGCCGGCCGCCGCCACTGCCGGACAGCACGGCCGCACGATCGACCGGCGCGAGAGCGCGGACCTCCTCGATCAAGTGCTCGGCGATGCCACCCGGGTCGAGCGTGGCTCCCGGCAGCTGGCGGGCGACCGTGCGTAGCTGGGTGAGAAGCCGGGTCGCCTCCGCGTACGGCTGCGGTCCCGGCTCGGCGGTCGAGGCCAACCGTCGCTGAACCGAGTGCACGAAGCCAGCCGACAATCCGGCGATCACAAGCCACTCGAGCGCCGAGAGCAGGTAGGCCGGATCGGTGATCAGCCCGTCCACGAGACCGAGCACGGCGAGCAGTCCCGCCGCGAAACCCAGCAGGTACATCGACTCACGCAGCCGACCCGCGAGCGCGGGCACGACGACGGGGACCGTCAGATAGGGCAGCAGCGCGCTGGCGGTAGCCCCGGTGTGCGGCGGCGTGGCCGCCAGGGCGGTCGCCCCAATCACGGTAATGGCCACCTCGGCCAGCCGGCCAATTCGCGCGAGCATCGGGATTTGCGGCGGCCACGCCGGTAGGGCCGCTACGGCCAGTAGACAGACCCAGATCAGTGAGGCCGGGTCCCAGGTCTTCGTGTTCCTGTCCCAGGTCGTGGCGATGACCAACATCGCGACGAGCACGAGCAACGCCAGGCGCAGCAGCAGGCCGACCCGCTCGGCGGCGTCCGGGGTGGCCGAGATGATGCGATCGTCCGACGGCCGACGCTCGACTGTCGGATCAGCGGTAGATTGCGGTGATTTCGTCAGCGTACTCCTTCGCGACCACGGGGCGCTTCACCTTCAATGACGGTGTCAGCATGCCGTTGGCCTCGGTGAAGTCGCCAGGCAGGATCCGAAAAACCCGGATCGACTCGGCCTTGGAGACGGCCCGGTTCGCCTCATCGACGACGGCTTGGATCGTGGCGAGTAGCTCGGTGTCGGTCCTCAGGTCCGCAATCGTCGCCGCGGTCGCCTTCGCGTTCGCGGCCTTCCAGGCCGGCAGCGCCTCGTCGTCGATGGTGACGAGGGCGGCGATGAATGGCCGGCGGTCGCCGATGACCATGCATTGGCTGACCAGGGCATGGGCGCGGATGCGGTCCTCCAGCACGGCGGGTGCGACATTCTTGCCGCCGGCCGTCACGATGATCTCCTTTTTGCGACCCGTTATGGACAGATACCCATCGTCGTCCAGGCTGCCCAGGTCGCCCGTGTGGAACCACCCCTCGGCGTCCTTCGCCTCGGCGGTCGCGTCCGGATTGTTCCAGTAGCCCGGAAAGACGATGTCGCCGAGGACGGCGATCTCGTGGTCGTCGGCGATGCGGATGGTGACGCCGGGCAATGGGCGTCCGACCGTGCCGATGCGGATGTGGTCGCGGACGTTCACCGCACAGGCGGGTGAGGTCTCCGTCAGGCCGTACCCTTCGTAGATCGTCAGGCCCATGCCGCGGAAGAAGTGCGCCAGGCGTGCGCCCAGCGACGCCCCACCCGAGATGGCCGACTCGCACCTTCCCCCGAGGGCCGCGCGCAGCTTGGCGTAGACAAGCCGATCGAGGAGACTGAGCTGTGCCCGAAGCATGAGGCCGGGTCCCTTCGGCGTGTCGAGTGCCTCGCTGTAGGCGATGGCGACCTGCTCGGCCCGATCGAAGATCGCCCCCTTGCCGTCGGCGTGAGCACGTTGCTTCGCCGAGTTGTAGACCTTCTCGAAGACACTGGGCACGGAGAGCACAAAGGTGGGTTGGAACGCCTTGAGGTCCTCGATCAGGTTCTTCACGTCGGGGGTATGTGCGGTGCGGACCCGTCCCTGCACGACGCCGATCTGGATGAGGCGGGCAAAGCTGTGCGCCAACGGCAGGAACAGCAGTGTCGCGGCGTCCGCCCGGAAAAGGTCGGGCATCAGCGGGATCGCGTTAGTGATGTCTGAGTACATGGTGCGGTGGGTCAACATGCATCCCTTTGGCCGCCCGGTCGTCCCGCTGGTGTAGATGATCGTGGCGAGGTCGTCGGCGCCGGCCGAGCGACGTCTGCGGTCGACGTCCTCGATCGCCACCGAAGCGCCGCCGGCCACGAGCTCAGCGACCGCACCGGGGGAGGTGCCCGAGGCCTCGACCTGCCACAGCCGCGCCATCGCCGGCACGGCATCGCGGATGCCCTCGACCTCGGCGCGGTGGGCGTCGGTCTCCACGATGCACGCGACGGCCCCGGCGTCAGAAAGAATCCATTGGATCTGCTCCGGGCTGGACGTCTCGTAGATCGGCACGGTCACTGCGCCGGCCGACCAGATCGCGTAGTCCAGCAGCGTCCACTCGTACCGCGTCTTGCTCATCAGCGCGATCCGCTCGCCAGGGGAGACGCCAGCGGCGATGATGCCACGCGCGACGCCGACGACGTCGTCGCGGAACTGGGTGCAGGTGACGTCCTCCCAGCCGTTGGCGGCGCGGCGGGCAAATTGCACGGTGGCCGGGTGCTGCTCCGCGTTGTCCCAGACCGGGTCGGTCAGGTTCGCCGCGTCGCCGATGCTGACAAGAGACGGTACGGAAAACTCGCGCACATCGACTCCTCGGACGCCAGCCGGCTTGCCGGGTGTGCCGCAGCGGCTTTGCCGGACGCACTGCTGCGGCCTGTGCCGAACGTACCGCGCCGCATGGTCGACGACATGATGGTGGCGGAATCGCTGAGTAGCCGGAATCGCTGAGTAGCCGGAATCGCTGAGTAGCCGGAATCGCTGAGGAGGATCGCGGGATGGACAGATCAGCGTTGGTGACTGGCGCAACGGGCGGCCTGGGCGGAGCGGTGGCGCGACGGCTCGTGGCGGACGGGTGGCGTGTGGTGGCCCCGGTTCGGGGCGAGCCGGCACACGTCGAGCCGGGGGTAGTGGCGGTGCAGGCGGACGTGACGGACGAGACCGCCGTGGCCGGTGTGGTGGCGGTCGCCGCGGCTGATGCGTCCGCGCCGCTGCGTGCCGTGGTCAACCTCGTGGGTGGCTTCGCCGCTGGAGGCCGGGTTCACGAGACCCCGATTGCCGACTTCGAGGCGCAGCTGCGGCTCAACCTGCGGCCGGCCTACATCGTCACCGCCGCCGCGCTGCCCCACCTGCTCGCGGCGGGTGGCGGGTCGGTCGTCTGCGTCGGCAGCCGGGCGGCGCTGCGACCGTTCTCCGGCGCGGCCGGCTACATCACGGCCAAGGCCGCGCTGCTGGCCCTGGTGAGTGCGCTCGCCGTGGAGTACCGCGATGACCTGGTCCGGGTCAACGCGGTTCTGCCCAGTGTGATCGACACCCCGGCCAACCGGGCGTCCCAACCGGACTCCGACATCGCCGGAGGCGATCAACGAAGCATCTTCGACCGCTGGGTGAGGCCGGAGCAGATCGCCGACGTCATCGCATTCTTGTGCTCTGATGCGTCGGCGGCCACGTCCGGGGCACACATCCCGGTGTACGGCCGTGCCTGAGGCTTCCTCCGCCGGAGCGGGTCGGGGGCCGCTGCAGGGTGTGAGGTTCGTCGAGTTCGCGGGGATCGGGCCACTGCCGTTCGCGGGGATGGTGCTCGCCGACCTTGGTGCGGAGGGAATCCGTCTCGAGGCGCCCACGCCGGGCTTCTTCGCCGGTGACCCGACCCGGACGCCGACCAACCGCGGCCGGGCCAGCGTCGCACTGGACCTCAAGCGGGCCAACGGGGTGGCCGCGGCATTGCGCCTGGTGGCGCAGGCCGACGTCGTACTGGAAGGGTTCCGGCCCGGGGTCATGGAGCGGCTCGGCCTCACTCTGCGGGGGGAGACCCACTGGCACGGCCACGGCGTCGTCTGGTACGCGCTCGACCGCTGATTCCACAGCACTGGGGACGAACGCGGGGTCCCTGCCCGCCGTGTCCCACCGGCATGGTTGTCCACATCGCCGTCCCTTCCGGCCACGGCCAGGGGTCTGACCCCCTGACGTGGCCGGCGGGGACGCGTCCTGTGGAGGGCTCGTGACGGGCTCGGCTCAGCTGCGGCGCCAGACCATCTCGGCGGCACCGATCGGCCACGCCACGGGATCCTCGGCAGACACGAGGTTGTAGAAGGTCAGGTTGGTCGCCCCGCCGACGGCGAGCCACTCGCCGTTCGGCGACCAGGCGGCGGTGTGACCCGGAAAGCCCGGGAGGCTCCGACTCAACCGCTCGGGCGGCGAGCAGCCGACGTCGAGCACTCGGATGCGGTCGCCCGCCTGGAAGGCCGCCGAGCAGTTGTCGGGCGAGAGCGTCGGCAGGCGGCCCTCGAACCGCTCCGGGAGGGCGAGCGCATCCGTCAGCCGCCCGCCGACGTAGCGCTCGATGCGCTGCCCTTCGACCAGCACGGCTACGGACTCGCCGATGAGGCCATAGTGCACCCCAGTGATCGCGCCGGAGGCCTGTGGGCCCGGGCGGTCCTCGACGTAGAGCCGGTCGCCGCGCGCGTAGGCGATCTCACCCTCCGGCGTATATGCAGCAGGGCAGCCGTCGAGCCGCCGGCGTGCGCCGCCCAGCTCGAGGTCGATGCCTTCCAGGCGCCGGTTGCACCACGCCGCACGCTGTCCGTCATCGCTCCAGATCAGGAACCCGAAGGCGGCCTCCGAGCTCCCGAGGTCGCGGCTGGGGCGGCCAAGATCGAGGAACCGGAAGGGAACGGCGTCGCCAACCGGCTCGCCGATCCCGACCGCCACCTTCCCGGTCACGGGCGCCGCCCAGAGCTGGCACGTAGAGCGCCCGACGACATTCGTGTACTCGAGCCCGGAGGGCAGGTCGAACTCCCGAATCGCACACGAGCCGGTCTGGGCGAGCACGATCGAGCCGGGTGCTCCGTTCACTATCGGGAAGAGCTCCTCGCCGAGGTTGTCTTCCTCGGCCGCGGTGGTCGTCGTGCTCTCCGACGGAGGTTCGGTCGTCGTCGGGCGCGCCTCCACGCGTGTCTTGTCGGACCGCAAGGAATCCGCCAGAGCGAGCCCGGCGACGAGGAGTACCGCCCCGAGGATGAGGAGGTCACGGCCTTTCACGGAGTGCTGGCTATAATGCGCGATCCCGCATGGTTTCGAACGAGACGACGACCGAAGCAGACATCCCGAAGACAGACGACGACGTCTGGACGCGTGGTCCTGACGGCGAGCTGATCCCCGACTACGACTCCACCTTCCCCGTGATCAACGAGGGGGAGGTCGTGCGCGGCAAGGTGGTCCGCGTGGACAAGGACGAGGTCCTGGTCGACATCGGCTACAAGTCCGAAGGGGTCATCCCCGTCTCGGAGCTCTCGATCCGCCGCTCGGTCAACCCGGCCGACGAGGTCAACCTCGGCGACGAGATCGACGCGCTCGTGATGACGAAGGAGGACGCCGAGGGGCGCCTCATCCTCTCCAAGAAGCGGGCGCGCTTCGAGATGGCGTGGAAGCGCATCGAGGGCGCAGCCGAGAGCGGCGAGCCCGTCGAGGGCACGGTCATCGAGGTCGTCAAGGGCGGGCTGATCCTCGACCTGGGCGTGCGCGGCTTCCTGCCCGCGTCGCTGGTCGACATCCGCCGCGTCCAGGACCTCGACGAGTTCATGAGCCAGACGCTTCGCTGCAAGGTGATCGAGCTCAACCGCAGCCGCAACAACGTCGTCCTCTCGCGGCGGGCGGTGCTCGAGGAAGAGCGCCGGGAGATGCGCCAGGCGATCCTCGACCGGCTCTCGCCCGGCGACGTCGTCGAGGGCACGATCTCCAACATCGTTGACTTCGGCGCCTTCGTCGACCTCGAGGGCATCGACGGGCTCATCCACATCTCCGAGCTCTCCTGGAGCCACGTCAACCATCCGTCCGAGCTGCTCGAGATCGGGCAGGAGGTGCGCGTCAAGGTGCTCGACATCGACCGGGAGCGCCAGCGCATCTCCCTCGGGCTGAAGCAAACGCAGTCGGACCCGTGGCAGCAGGTGATCGACACCTACGAGCAGGGCGACGTTGTCGAGGGGCGCGTGACGAAGGTGGTGACCTTCGGCGCGTTCGTCGAGGTCATTCCCGGCGTCGAGGGGCTCGTGCACATCTCGGAGCTTGCCACGCACCACGTCGAGAACCCGCGCGAGGTCGTCCAGCAGGGCGAGACCCTCCGCGCGAAGATCATCGAGATGGACGCCGAGCGGCGGCGTCTCTCGCTCTCGCTAAAGCGCGTCGAAGAGGGGGAGTCCGCGCGCCCCGGCATCGGCGAGGACGCCCCCGACCTCGGGCTCTCGGAGGAGGTCTTCGTGGAGGACGCGGCCGGCGAGACCGCCGAGGTCGCAGAGCTGGTCGACGCCGAGGAGACTCTCGAGGCCGAGCCCGACGCTGCTGCCCCCGAGCCCGGCCCGGCGATCAGCGACGAGGTTCCCTTCGAGGACGAGGCCGCCCCCGAGGACGAGGCCTCGACCGAGCCTGACGACGACTCGAGCTCGCGCTAAACGCCCGGTCGCGGTCGCGATCACGGGCGGGATCGGCGCCGGCAAGTCCACGGTCCTGCGCGCGTTCGCCCAGCACGGCGCCGCCGTGATCTCAAGCGACGAGATCGTGCACGAGCTGTTGCAGGACGATCCCGAGGTCAAGGCCGCGGTCCTCGAGCGCTTCGGGGACCCCGTCCTCGGCGACGACGGAGAGATCGACAGGGCGAAGGTCGGGAAGGTCGTGTTCTCCGACCGACCGGCGCTTCTCTGGCTCGAGCAGCTCCTGCATCCACGCGTGGTTGCGCGGTATCTCCGCTGGCGTGAGGAGCTGGGAGCGCTTCCCGATTCGCCGGCGGTGTGCGTGACCGAGGTGCCGCTTCTCTACGAGGTGGGCGGTGAGTCGCGCTTCGACAAGGTCGTCGTCGTCACCGCCTCGCCCGAGGTGCGCGTCTCGCGTCGCATCGGTCCGCTCCGCGAGCGCGAGCAGCGCCTCGTTCCGGATGAGGAGAAGGCGAAGCGCGCCGACTTCGTCTACGTCAACGACGGGTCGCTCGCCGAGCTCGACCAGTTCGTGTCCGGCGTCATGGCCACCCTGTCGAGATGAGAATTGTGGTGGGCGCAGCCGTCCTCGTGGCGGCCCTGGTGGGAGTCTTCCTCTACGTCGAGCAGAGCGAGCCGTCCTGGTACGTCCGCCTGCGCTACCCGCTCGAGTACGAGCACATCGTCCGCGGGCACGCCCAGCAGTACGACCTCGACGCCGCCCTGCTGGCGGCCGTCATCTACAGCGAGAGCGAGTTCGATGCGGATGCCCGCTCGTCGTCCGGCGCGATCGGCCTTATGCAGCTGCTGCCGGACACGGCCGAGGGCATCGCCCAGTACACCGGCGGCAACCGCTTCGAGGTCGACGACCTCTACGACCCGGAGATCAACGTCCGCTACGGCTCGTTCTACCTGCGCCGGCTGCTGCGCAAGTACGAGGACGAGCGCCTCGCGCTCGCCGCCTACAACGCCGGCCAGGCCAACGTCGACGAGTGGATCGCAGAAGGGCGCGACGAGATCCCCTTCCCCGAGACGCGCGAGTTCGTCGACAACGTCCTCGAGGCGCGCAAGCTCTACGCGCGGGCCTACGCAGACGAGCTCGGCCTCGGCTAGCGCGCTACGGGCAGTTCCGAGCACCTGCCTGTCGTCGGGCCGGGCCGCCGTGACTAGAAGAAGGACTCGATCGACGAGACTCTGTCGAGCCGCGGGTCGATGCGGGCGCGATCGCTTCCCGGGCGCCCGTCGACGACGTCCCGAAACCCGTCCCGCGCCAGGATCGTGTCGTCGCCCCGCCCACCCTTGAGCGCATCAGGTCCGGCGCCGCCGATGAGGAGGTCCGCGCCCCCCGCCCCGTCGAGCTCATCGGCGCCGCGACCACCGCGCAGCTCGTCGCTCGTGCCCTGGCTATGGAGGAAATCGTGCCCCTTGCCGCCGTAGAGCTGGTCGCTCTCCGATTCGCCGAGGAGGCCGTCCGCGCCGCCTTGGCCGCGCAGCATGTCCTCGCCCCCACCGCCCAAGAGGAGATTGGGGCCGTCGTTGCCGATGAGCACGTCGCCTCCTTCGCCGCCGGTGATGTTCTCGATCCCGCGCAGATCGTCCGCCTCACCGGGCTCGCCGTCATCCGCTACTCCGTCCAGGTCGACGGTGACGGGACTCCGGCGATCGATGTAGGAGGCGTCGTCCTCGCCCTGCCCGCCGATCAACAGGTCATCACCGGTCCCGCCGACGAGGTAATCGTTTCCCCACCGACCCTGGAGTGTGTCGTCGCCGGGCCCTCCCCACAGGCTGTCGGAGGACCCGCCGTCGACGAGCGTGTCCGAGCCCTCGCCGCCCTCGACGCGGCTGGACGGGAACCGCGCGGTCAGGCGTGCGTGGTCGTCCATGTCGCCGAGGAAAAGCCCAAGGCCGCGGCGGCGAGACACTGGGCAGAAGGCTTCGTTCGCCGTGACGAGCGTGCAGCCCTCGCCGGCCATCACCGTCGTCCCGCTGTCCGTGATCGTCACGCCGGTCGAGTCCTTCGTCACGACGACGTCGTTCGCCTCGCCAGGCGCCGCGATGTACCGAACCGCGAACGCATACCCTTCCTCCGCCGTCGCGGTCCCTGTGATGCCCGCGGACGCCGAGGCTCGCACGCGAGAACCGCCCCACGAGTGACGCAGGCGGCGCGGCTACGATGGCTCGGGATGGCTCAGTTCCGCGTTTCGGAGGCCTATCGGCCGACGGGCGACCAGCCCGACGCGATCGCCGCGCTCTCCGCGTCGATCGCCCACGGCGACCGCTACCAGACGCTGCTCGGGGCCACCGGGACGGGCAAGACGGCAACGATGGCCTGGATCGTCGAGCAGGTGCAGCGCCCGACGCTCGTGATCGCGCACAACAAGACGCTGGCCGCCCAGCTCTGCAACGAGTTCCGCGAGTTCCTGCCTGGGAACGCGGTCGAGTACTTCGTCTCGTACTACGACTACTACCAGCCGGAGGCGTACGTCCCGCAGGCCGACCTCTACATCGAGAAGGACGCCTCCATCAACGACGACATCGACCGGCTCCGGCATTCGGCGACGGCCGCGCTCCTGGCCCGGAAGGACGTCCTCATCGTCGCCTCCGTCTCCTGCATCTACGGGATCGGCTCGCCCGAGGCCTACGAGGAGAAGACCGTCGCGCTCGGGATCGGGCAGGAGATCGACCGCGACGTGATGCTGCGGAAGCTCGTCGACATCCAGTACGCGCGCAACGACTCCTTCCTCGGCCGTGGCCGCTTCCGCGTGCGAGGCGACGTCGTCGAGGTGCAGCCGGCGCACATGGAGTCGGCCTACCGCGTCTCCTTCTTCGGGGACGAGGTGGAGCAGATCACGCACTTCGACCCGCTCTCGGGCGAGATCTACGCCCGGCTCGAGCACCTCGCCATCTTCCCGGCGACCCAGTACGTGACTTCCAGGGAGACGATCGAGCGCGCCGTCGGCGAGATCAAGCACGAGCTCTCCGAGCAGGTGAAGGTCTTCGAGGAGCAGGGCAAGCTCCTCGAGGCCCACCGGATCCGCCAGCGGACCGAGTACGACCTGGAGATGCTGCAGGAGCTCGGCTACTGCAACGGGATCGAGAACTACTCGCGGATCCTCGACGGCCGCGCGCCCGGGACGCCGCCGCACACGCTGCTCGACTTCTTCGGCGAGGACTTTCTCGTTCTGATCGACGAGTCGCACCAGACCGTGCCGCAGGTCGGCGGCATGTACGAGGGCGACCGCTCGCGCAAGGAAACGCTCGTGGAGCACGGCTTCCGGCTTCCCTCGGCTCTCGACAACCGGCCGCTGCGCTTCGACGAGTTCCTGGAGCGTGCGCCGCAGCTCCTCTTCGTCTCGGCGACCCCGGGGCCGTTCGAGCTCCGCAACTCGACGAACATCGCCGAGCAGATCATCCGCCCGACCGGCGTGGTCGACCCGGAGGTGGAGCTGCGCCCGACGAAGAACCAGATCGACGACCTGCTGAACGAGATCCGGCGCCGAGAGGAGGCCGGCGAGCGCGTCCTCGTTACCACGCTGACGAAGAAGATGGCCGAGGACCTGACCGACTACCTGCTCGAGTCGGGTGTCCGCACGCGCTACCTCCACTCCGAGGTGGACACGCTCGACCGGATCAAGATCATCCGCGAGCTGCGCCTGGGCGAGTTCGACGTGCTCGTCGGAGTGAACCTCCTGCGGGAGGGGCTCGACCTGCCCGAGGTCTCACTCGTCGCCGTCCTCGACGCGGACAAGGAGGGCTTCCTCCGCGGTCAGACGGCGCTGATCCAGACGATCGGGCGCGCCGCCAGGAACGTCAACGGCAAGGTGGTCATGTACGCGGACAAGCTGACGGAGGCGATCAAGGGCGCGATCGACGAGACCACCCGTCGGCGCGAGATCCAGCTCCAGTACAACGAGGAGCACGGGATCACGCCCGAGTCGATCGTCAAGGGCGTCTCCGACATCGCGGAGTTCCTCTCCCTGGAGTCGGCGCCGCACGTCCCCGGTCGGCGCCGGCGGGGGCAGCGACAGGTCGAGGCGATGTCGAGCGAGGAGCTGGAGAAGCTCGTCGTCACGCTCGAGGAGGAGATGTTCGCCGCGGCCGAGGAGCTCCGCTTCGAGTATGCCGCCAAGCTCCGGGACGAGATCAAGGACCTGCGTCGCGAGCTCCAGGCGGCCGCCGAGCCGGCCGCGTAACTACTCGGACCGCTCGCGCGCTGCTTCCTGCTCCTTCGCCTTCGCCTCGTGGTAGGCGATCCGCTCGCGCACCATGCGCTGCGTCTCGGCCCTCCGAGCCTCTTCCTCAGCGGTCATCTTCGGGCGCTTCCTCTTTTTCGCCATACTCGTTCTCCAGCAGCCTCCGGATCACGTGGAAGTCCCTTTGGATGTCTCCGAGCAGGGCCACGATAGTCGTCACGTCCCGGTGTTCGATCGGCGGCTCGATCGCCGGATTGTGGGCCGCTTCGCGTGCCGGTGCAAGTGGTCGATCGCGCCATGTCCAGCCGCGCTCAGGGAACTCCGTCGCGAGCAAGGTGGAACTCGCCCATGCGCTTCCGGGGAGTCTCATCGAGCTAGCCGCACTCCAACCAGACGTCGTTGCCCAGCGCGCTGAGGAGGCGTGCGCCGGCCCGGTGGCCGGCGCACGCGTGGAGCTACCGCTGCCTCGACTGCAAGCTAGTCGAGCGTGACGGCGGTGCACTCAGTCCGGTAGACAACCGCTCCCTGGCTGTTCTGCACG
>Ga0209853_1000211_pt1 | contig 15916 bp, 14 predicted proteins | sample GWRWS1_30_40_FD_187224 | JGI IMG/M metagenome (GOLD analysis project Ga0209853, IMG submission 187224) | Riverbed sediment microbial communities from areas with vegetation nearby in Columbia River, Washington, USA - GW-RW S1_30_40 (SPAdes)... | ecosystem: Environmental > Aquatic > Freshwater >...
CGATGTAAGGGATCAGATTGGCCGCCGGCCCGAACCGGGCCTTCTGCTCGCCGCAGGCGGGTCACCAATAGGCGCCGTACATGACGGCACCGCTCTTGGTCAGGTGGCGAGCCAGCGCTTCCTGATACGCGGGGCTCCCCCCCGGGCCCGCGGCATAGTACCCGGCCCCAATGAGGACGGTGGCCACGGCCGCCACGGTCCCGAGCGTGGCGACCTGGGACGGACGGACGGCGGATCGCCGCCCCGGCACCGACCTTCGCCGGAAGAGGAGGACCGCGAGGAGGACCACGATGATCAGCGCGGACATGACGCAGTACCCGCAGATGGCGTGGATCTCGAACAGCTCAAGATACGTGAGATAGGCGGAGAAGGACACCCCCACGACCGACAGGAGGAAGGCGGCCAGCCATCGCCCCGTGTCGAGTCCCACGAGAGCCAGTACGCCAATGCCCGCATACACGAGGGCGCCCCAGAAGGCTGTCGGCACCCCGAAAAAGACGCCATACCGGCTGGCCTGCACGATGTCGCAGCCGCTTCCGGCCTCGCAGAAGAGGGGACTCTCGGCGCCGAGCTTTGTCACCGTGAGGTAGCCGGCGAGGAGGAATCCGAGAGCGGCCAGCCCCGCTACCACCCAGTCGCCCCGCACCGCCTCGTGATCTATCTTTTCTTTCTTCTTTGAGCCGCGACCCATCCCTAACTCTCCTTTCCCCCTTTCACCCCTTCACCTCTCACCTCTCACCCCTGTATCCCTTCTTCCCTTCATCTTTTTTTTATGGCTTCGCGACCTGGGCCATGGCCTCCTCGGCCTTCCGGCGAACAACCTCGAGGAGCGCCTCGGCCGCAGTCGGGTTGTGGGCGCCCCGTGCGCCCTTGACCAGGTCGAGCGCGGCACGCGCCTCTTTCACCAGACCTTCTGCCGCCGGCCTCTTGGCCCCGGCGCCACGGGCTTTCCCCAGGGCGGCCTCGGCCCTCTGAAGCACCTTGGCCGCCTCAGCGACGGCCGCATCAAGTCCGCTGGTCCACTCGTCCATGAACGCCAGGTATCCCTGGTCGTGGCACGCCAGGCACTTCTGGCCGACCACCTTCCGAGAGTGCTTCTTGGTGAAATCGTGACAGCCCGTGCAACTGACCGCCCCGGCCATGACGTTCGGCTCGACGGCCACGAGGTCCGTTTTCGTCTCGCCCCGATAGAAGGCCGCCTGGGCCCGGTGACAGGACTCGCACCGTTCGTTCTGCGGGCTGTGATGGCAGGACGTACACGTCGCCGACGTCGCCGTGACCGCTTTGTGAACCTCGGCCGAGTGACAGTTGGTGCACACCGCGCCAAACTCGGCCACGTGCCGGCCATGAGGGACTTTCTGTTTGGCGAAGGTGACCGTCTCCGGCACCTTCACCCCGGCCTGCTCGTGGCACAGGACACCGCAGTAGCCTCCACGGACGAGTGTATCATCGCCCGTGACCGGCGCCCCGCCGAGGAGGCGGACGGCCTCATCAAGCCAACCGTTTGCTACCTTGATGAGGTCCGCCGCGTAGAAGACATTGTGCACGCCCTTGGCCAGCGAGACGAACTCGATATTGAAGGCGGCGTCCTCGACGAGCCGGCGCGCCCTGGCCAGCTCCGGGTGCTTTGGGTCGGCCTTCACCAGCGCCGCCTGCGCCCCTGCCAGTTTCGGCGCGAGGACGTCTCGCATCTTGCCCAAGGTCTCCGCCCATCGCGTGAGCATCCCGCGGTACTTCTCGCCGTGGCAGTTGACGCACGCCTGCTCGGTCGGCCGGAACGTCTGTCCCACGATCCCTGCCGCCCGTTCGGCCTCCTTCGGCACGATGTGGCAGGCGACGCACTCCACGCGGACCTGGAACATGTGGCTCGGGATCATCGGTGTCCCACGCCCCCCCGTGCCGAGATACATCTGGAGGACCCCGTGGTGCTTCCCCACGTGGCAGTTGCTGCAATCCAGTTCCCCCAGGCGGTGTCGCTTCTCCGGCAGCGTCACCTCGCCTCGGTCCGCCGGGGTGATGGGCTTGAGCCCGGGGTGCTGGGATGCAAAGACGACCGGTCCGAGGACCGATGACGGCTCGGCAAAGGTCGCCGCAGGCCGCAGACGGGTAAACGTCAATTCCGAATTTCGAAATTCGAATTTCGAATTCGAACCTGGGGTGAACCGTGAACTGTGAACCATGAACGACATGTCACTAAGTCTTAAGACGGGGCGTGGTTCCTCCGCGTAAACGCCTGGAACGGTAGCGCCGAACAGAAGCCCCACCGCGGCGATGCGGATCTGCAGGGTCATCGAATACCCTCCGTGGCCCGGACGACCAGGGAAGGCCGGTCCACGTCGCGGACCGCCGTCGGGATGCCGATCAGCGGCGGCAGCCGGTGCTTGATCTCGCTGTGGCAGCGGGCACATTCGATATTGTGCCCGGCGACGTGAAAGTCGTGGATGAATTCCGTGTCCCCGTAGCGCTCGAGCTTCTCCGGTTGATTATGGCACGTGAAGCAGCGGTCGCGGGGCGCCTCGCCGTCGCCCTCGATGACGTTCAGGTGGCACTTCGTACAGGCGACGCCGCGACGGACCAGCTCCTCGTGGTTGAACCGGATCGAGCCGACCACGATGTCGCCTTTCGGCGCTCCGTGACACCCGGTGCAGCCGGCGATGGGCTGCAGCTCCCGCCCGATCTTCATCCCCTTGAAGTGGCAGAGGAAGCAGGTGGACTCCGTCACCTCGATGTGGGTCCCCACGACGATCTGGGAGTGACAACTGGTACAGCGAAGCTCTCGGCCGCGCCGCGGCTCCTCCAGATGCGGCCGGTGGTCAAAGATGATCCCCCGCTTGAAGACCACCTTGCCCTCGAGCAGGCGTCGATCGTGGCAGCCCGACCTGAGGCAACTCGCATCCTCGATCTCGGCGAAGGGCTTCGAGCTATACGTCTGCGTGGCCCATTTCGCCACCTGAGCCAGGGCCTGGTACTTTACCCACATCGAGTCACGGAAACCGGGTGGGTAGTGGCACTCGACGCACGACACCTGGTTGTGTTTCGACGTCTTCCACGCCTCCACGTACGGGGTCATGATGTGACAGCTACTGCACAGGAGTGGACTCGAGCTGACCTTGTAGAGGCCGCCTAGCAGGGCAATTCCAACCACTCCAGTGACGGCCAGCACGATCAAAAGCTTTCGCCGGCGCCATGGGCGCCGGTGTCGCTGCTCTTCCATCGGGATATCTCTCCCTGTTCCCGGCTGACCCTGCGCCTTCAATCGGAGGCCGGTGGCTCTAGCACGTCCCCTCTGGACCTAATGTCGCCGGGCCCCTCCGCACGGAGCACCGCCTCTAGCTCCGCCGGATACTCTTCGGCCATCTGTTTTCCGGTCAGCTTGCCGGAAATCCAGACCCAGCTCATCGGATACACGTCCGGCCGAAAGATCACGCTGTAGAAGTGCCAGACCGCAATCGCCAGTGTCGCCAGCCACGCCTCATAATAATGAATGACCGTAGCCAAGTCTATAAACCATAACGGCCAGCGCCTCAAGACGGCGGTCTGAAACCACATGAGAAAGCCGGTGGTGGCCATGACGAAGGTCCCCCACATGACTGCCCAGTACTCGAGCTTCTCGATGTACGAGAAGCGATGAAACCGGGGACGCGACGGCCGCCACCCCAAATTGTACGCGATCAGTCCTCCCGCGTCTCGGACATCCTGCCAGCGGGGGATCATGGCGCGGAACTGCGACCGGCCCCGTCGGGTCCCGAAAAGATACCCCAGGTGGTAGATTCCCGCCAGCGTCAGGACAGTGCCCGCGATCCGATGGGTCCAGGCCCGGAGGGCATATCCGCCCTCCATCCAGACCAGGGGACGTGCCCACCAGTTTTCGGGGAACTTCAAGGCAAAACCGGTGATCACGAGAACCATGAAGCTCGCCAACAAGGTGATGTGCTGGATCCGCTCGTTGAGCGTCATGCGCTCGAAAAGCCGTTGGGCCACCTCGGGAGAGACGTGAGGCTCCTCCGCGGGCGCGCCCCGCATCTCTACGCGCCACCGCTCCCGCAGCCGCTTGAGGAAATCCAGTCCGTTGTGGAGTGCCATCCCCCCGATGGTCCCAAAGATGATCACCAGATAGATTTGCCGGACTAGGGCGACCAGCGGGTGTTCCCCCATACCCGGCCCTACGTGAACCCGAGCCGAGGCCAGTTGCGGGCCCGCCCCAGGGTGGCACTGTCCGCACGTCATGGGAAGATTCGACGGGTGGATGGTCGAGCGCGCATCGGCCGAGGGCAGGATATTGTGTGTACCGTGGCAACTGGCGCAGTTGGCCGCCACCGTGGAGCCGCCCCGCACCGCCAGGCCGTGGAAGCTGTCGAAAAACGTCGTCCCACGCCGGGCCGCTAGGCCGAATTCCTCGACCACCGCCACTGCCTCGTGGCACGCGACACAGGTCGTCGAAACCATGAGGGGGGAGACCCGCGACTCCGGCTCGCGCGTCCCCGCGATCGTGTGCTCCCCGTGGCAGTCGGTGCAGGTGGGCGCGGCGAACACCCCGCGCGAAACGGCGACACCGTGGACGCTGACCTGGAACTGACCTGCTTCCTTTGCATGACACTGGCCGCACGTCCCCGCCACATTGGCCTTGAAGATGGATGAGGCCGGATCGGCGCCCCGCCGAATCTCGTGGGCGCGGTGGCAGTCGGTGCAGGTGGCCGCCTGCAGCTTGCCTTGCCGGATGGCTCGACCGTGGATGCTCTGCTCGAAGAGGGGAATGACCCGGGGCCTGGCGATGCGCTCCTCCGCGATGACCTTGGGATCGGCATGGCACCTTGCGCAGGTTTGGTGAATGTGGGCGCGGTTGGTAGAGGAAGCCGGGTCCCGATGCGACTTCACGGCATGGGCCGTGTGACAGGTGGTGCAGGTCGGCAAGGTACGCTTCCCGTCGCCTCGAGCCGTGGCATGGATGCTCACCGCCATGCGCTTGACCTCGGTCTTGTGGCAGGTCGCGCAGAGGGCATCCGGTCTTGCGGCAGCGCTCTGAATCTGGTGGCTTCCGTGACACGCGCTGCAGGCCGCGCTCGCCTCACCCAAGATGGCATGGACGCTATTCGTCACCTGGGGCGGGAGCCGCTCATGGCAGGCATCACACCGGGCCGCCGGCAGGCGCTCCTCGTGAGGGGCAGTCGCCGTTACGTGGCAGGCCACGCACTCGAGCCCGCCGTGAACGGAGGCCTGGATGGCCGTCGGGTCCACAAAAACCGATGCCCCGCGTCCCGGGCCGGGCGCTGATCGCTGGAGATCCCGATCACTGTGGCAGGCCAGGCAGTCGTCAATCGTCGGGAGGGATTCCGCCGCAAAGGCCGGGACAGCTCCTGCCGCCAAGAGTAGGGCAAGAAGGAACACTTCCCTCGCCGCGTTCAGGATGCCAGGGAAGCGGCGCTGCCCCTGCAGTCGATCAAACCTCACTTCTTTACATGACACTTAGCGCAACTGGCTTGGTCTTTCACGCCAAAGGCAGTCTTGCCGTCATGGCAGGCCCCGCACAATTTCCCCTCGTTCATGGCCGCCATGGTCAGTGGCCCGGTCTTCCCCTTCTTCATCTGGAACACCTTCGTGTGACAGACCGTGCACTTCTCCGCCTTCTCCTTGTGCTTGTCGTGGCTGAAGGTGACCGGTCCAGGACTGTCCTTCCCCTGGTCAAAGGTGAAGTCCGCGGGAGGCTTGACCTGCGCGGCCGCAGGGACCATGACGGCCAGCGCGATCCCGAGCCCAATGGCCAACGTGACCCCCCCAACGCCGGCGCTTCGCATCGTTCCCTCCTCCAACGTCCGCGGTTACGGGGATGGTGCAGCAACGCTCTTCAGGAATCCGAACAGGTTCGCCATCTCCTCGCCCGTGAAGCGAGGGTAGAGTACACCGATCTGGGCCGCCTGTCTAGCCATCCGCGGGGAATGATTCCAGATGCCGGTTGCCCAAACCACAGGAGAATCGTAGCCGCCGGGATACGTCGTCAGTTCGATTCCATGCGTCCCCCCTTCCCCCCGAAGCCGGTGGCACTTGAGACACCCTTTCCGGACTAGGGTCGCCTGCCCCGCTGAGAGATTTGGGGCAGGATCTCTGGTCGGATCGGCCTGAAGATACACCATCAGATCGGCCATCTCCGGGGCGTTGATCCGCGGCCACTCAAGCTTCTGCCATTCGAGGACCCCGAGCATCGCCGGGGCGTGGTTCCACAGGCGGCCGGCCAGCTCGAGCATCCCCTGGCGACGACGCAACTCCTCCAGCGGCGGCCCAAGAGCACGCTCTCCCCTGGGCTTGTGGCAGCGCGCGCACTCCTTGCTCGTAAACAGCACCCGTCCCCGCTCGTCATCGCCCCGGCGTTCGGCAGCCGTCGGTCCCGCAACGGCCAGGGCACCACCCACGAGGAGAATCGCGGCGAGAAGCTGCCTCGCGCTCATTGCGTCGCCACCTCGGTGTAGCCGAGGTAGGTTAGCACGATCATATAGACGATGACCATGATCCCGATCATGGTGAAGAGGTGACTCCGCTCGCCCCGGGCCGTCCGCCGATCGAGGAACGGGACGAGGAGCAGGAAGAGGCCACCGAGGCCGAAGCCGACGATGCCGACGACCTCACCCTCGATGCCGAGGATCGAGGCCGGGAGGTATTTGAGCGTCTTGAACATGAACATGAAGTACCACTCTGGCTTGATACCGACCGGCGCCGGCGCGAACGGATCGGCCTTCTGGCCGAGCTCCGTAGGGTAGTAGGAGGCCAGGGCGGCCAGGATCGCCAATGCCGAGAGCCACCCTACCAGATCGCGCAGCAGGAAATTCGGCACGAACGGCATGACGCGCCTCGCGGCCTGGTGCCCCTCGACATTCGGGGGGACGCTCATGCCGTGCCGTTGCACCAGAAAGAGGTGCAGGCCCAGGAAGAAGACGGTCAGGGCCGGCAGGATGGCGACGTGGATCCCGTAGAATCGCGTGAGAGTCGCCCCCGTCACCTCGTCGCCGCCCCGGAGGAGGCGGCCGAGAAACGAGCCGACCACGGGAACGGCCCCCGTAATTTCGGTCCCGACCTTCGTGGCGAAGTATGCCAGCTCATTCCACGGCAAGAGATACCCGGTAAAGCCGAAGCCCAGGGCCAGCCCTAGCAGCCCCATGCCAGACAGCCAGGTGAGTTCTCGCGGCGGGCGGTACGCCCTGAGGAACCATACGCTGAAGAGGTGGACGAAGAGCGTGAAGATCATCAGGTTCGCCGCCCAGGAGTGGATCGAGCGGATGAGCCAGCCGAACTGGACCTCGGCCATCAGGAACTGGACCGACTCGTAGGCCTCCTCGGCGCTGGGACGGTAGTAGAGGAGGAGGAGAATGCCCGTGATCACCTGGACCATGAAGAGGAAAAGGGTCATCCCGCCCAGGTAGTACCAGATCGTATGCCGGTGGACCGGGACCTCCTTCTTCCGGACGAGCTTCGCCAGGTCGGCGAGGCCGATCCGCTCATCGAGCCACTGCCACACTCCCCCCTGTCGTCGGTCAGGCGTAGCCATGCTCAGACACCCTTGCTGATCACAATCTGGTCCCCGCGCACGTTGACAACGTACTGGTCCAGCGGCCTCGGGGGCGGGCCGGCGATGTTCTGGCCATTGAGGTCGAAGTGCCCGTTATGGCAGGCGCACCAGATATGGCTCAGGTCGGAGCGGTACTGCACCGTGCAATTGAGGTGGGTGCAGACCGCCGAGAAAGCCCGCAGTTCCCCCGCTGGCGTCCGAACCAGGATGGCCGGACGATTGCCAAACTTGAAGATCTGCCCCGAGTTCGACTTCACGTCGGCCAGCTTGATTGGGAGTGTGACCGATGCCGCCGTGGACTCTCCGGCCGGCGGGGGGATCAGGTACCGCGCGATCGGGTACAGGACCGAGAGGAAAAAGGCGCCTGCACTCGTTGCGAGGAACCAGTTGATAAACTTCCGGCGGGTCACGTCTCGGGCCAACACCTGTTCAGTCATCATTCCCTCCGGTTCAGGGTTCAGAGTTCATGGTTCATAGTAGCCAAAATTTCGAATTTCGAAATTCGGATTTCGAAATATGTTCGGTCGTCGGTCATCGGCGCTCGAGCTGGCGGATCTTGAATACGAGCCCGCCGATCAAGGCCAGAATAATCACCACCGAGACCGCCAGACCCTTTCGACGGAACTGCAGTTCCTCCAAGGCCCGCACCCCGCGCTCGTACGCCTTGGCGCTGATCTGGAGCCCCGGCTCGATCTCCCGCTTGACCGCCTCGATGGTGAAGGCGTGCATCGTCGCCCGCGCCTTCACTAGCGCGTTCTTGGCCTCGTTCAGCTCGAACTGCGCCTGGCTCACCTCCATCCCGGCGTGCTCCGCCTTCTGGAGGATCGTGTGCGCCTTGTCGTATTCGGCTCGAAGGGTGTCGATCTGCTCACGCATCGCCGCGGCCGTCTTCCCCCCTCGGTCCTCCGGAGAGTGACAACGGGTGCAGACCGCCGCCGCCCCAAGCCCCAGCATCTCGTCGCCCGCCTCGGTGACCTCGTGGTTCTCGTGGCATGTCGCGCACCCTGGGCTCCCCATCTGGGCAAAGACCTTGGCATGCCTGCTCTTGGCAAAGGACACGGCCATCACAGTGTGACACTGGCCACAGACGTTCCCCACCCAGGAGACGCCGGGCGGTGCCGCCCCGTGATTGCCGTGACAGTCGTTACACGTGGGGGCCGAGAGGTCACCCTTCACCGACAGCATCTTCCAGTGGACGCTCCGCCGGTACTTCTCGAGCTGGTCGGTCGGGACGGGATATCCCTTCATATACTTCGCGTCGCCGTGACAGGCACCACACGTCTCCGCCACCATGAGGGGGTGGACGCTCGATCGGGGATCCGACGGCGGCCTGATGGTGTGGGCCCGGTGGCAACTGGTGCAGGTCGCCACCTTGGTGTCCCCCGCCTCTAGGAGGCGCCGCCCGTGCCCCGACGTGCGATACTCGGCCACCTGGTCGACCCGCAACGCCGGATTGTACTGTCTCATGAAGCGCGCATCGGAGTGACAGCGGCCGCAGACCTGTACCACCTGCTGGCGGCCCGGCTTGCCGATGTATCCCTTGGCAGGATCCATCGCCTCCATTCCGGCTGCCTTCGGGTCTCCTCCGTGGCACGCCGTGCAGCCGAATCCCTTGCCGGCGTGTATGTCCTCCTGGAACTCCTTGGCCGGCGTCACCAGTCGATCGTCGCCGATTTCCAGGTGACAGGCAACGCAGCCCTCGGGCGGCGCCTGCGCGGCGGCAGGCGTCGGCCAGGCCACCACCGCTAGGAAGCCGAGCATGAGCAGCGAGCCCGTACCCCCCACCCCCATCAGCGGCTCCTTCTCAGCTCTTGCAGATAGGCGACCAGGTCGGCCATCTCGTCAGGGCGGAACTGGGGCCAGGCAATCTTCTGGGGCTGGGCCAGTCCTTCCATGATCAAGGCATGGTTCCACATGGCCGCGATGGCGGCAGCCGGCGACGGAAAATGCGCGGCTCGGGCCAGGTCCCCCGCCCCTTTTCCCCCCTTCCCGCGGACCGGATGGCAACCGAGACATCCCTTGGCCGTTACCAACTGCTCTCCCCGGCGGGGATCACCCGGATCGGCAAAGTACTGGACCGAGTAAAGATACGCCACAATGTCCGCCATCTCCTGGGGCTGAAGCTGCGGCACCGCGATCCCCTTAGCCTTCATCGCCGCAATCATCGCCGGGATCTTGTTCCACATCGCCGCGGCAAACTCGGTCAAGCTCTTGTGCAATCCCCGCTCGGCGAGGTCCGGTCCTACTTTACCGCCCTCGCCCCGGACGCCGTGGCATTCCTGACACCCCCTCTCCACGAAAAGCCTGTGCCCCTCACTCGCGCGGCCCGGCAGGACGTAGAGCGGCTCCTCGACGGGTGCCGGTGAGGCCGCCTTAAGATAGGCGATGAGGTCGATCAGCTCCGTCGCGGTGAAGGTGGGGCGGGTGATCCCCCGGGCGCGCATCGCCTCGGCCATGGCCGGCCCGTGATTCCACATCGCCGCCGCGACGAAGATTGGCGAGCCGTACTGTTTGAGGAAATCGAGGTTCGGGCCGACGACGCCCCCGGCCCCACCCACCTGGTGGCAGACGACGCACCGCTTCTCAGTGAAGAGCTTCTTACCGGCCTGAGGATTGCCCGGAGGATCGAAGTAGTTGAGGGTATAGAGGAATGCGATGAGGTGGCCAGTCTCACGCGTATCGAGGTGCGGGCGAGTGACCCCGAGTTCCTTCATCCGCGCCGCCATGCGGGGAAAGTGATTCCACATGGCCGCAGCCAGATCGTAGAACGACCTGGGGCGCGGGATGCGACCGAGGTCCGGCCCGATCTTGCCCCCCACCCCGTTGATTGCGTGACATCGTACGCACCCCTTCGCCCCGAAAATGCGCGAGCCGGCGACGGGGTCCTGCGTCGGGCTAAAGAGCGCCTCCTCTGCGGCGAACACAGGAGAGGAAAAGAGCAAGAGGAAAGCGGCGACAATCCAGCGCACGGACCGGCCCATGAACACCTCCCGCGGAGGAAGGAGGACCACCGGTATCAGAGGGGCGCGCCCGACCCGACAGGCACGTATCGTAGCGTGATAGAATCAATTTCGCAACCGCCGGGAGAGGGCGTCGCCCTCCCGGCGGTCGCGGCTTCGAACCAGGGGCTACTCGAACTTCAGCTTGTACACGCCGGGGCTGTAGGCGTGGCGCACCTGGGCGTTGTCGAAGACCGCCACGCCAAAAGCATACTCCTTCTTCAGATCGCCGAACTGGACATCGAACTCGCTCCCGGTCTGGAGCTTCCGGGAGATCTCGAGGGTCCAGACGCCGTCCTTCCAGACCGCCTTCGTTGGCACCTCGCCGCGATCTCCCGTGAACGGGGCCACGATGATCCCGGGCACCTCGTCACCGGCCTTGTACTTGGCACCGTCGAACGGCTCCTTTTCGCTCTCCACGATCCAGTACGGCGGCGCCGGCTTGTTTCCCTTCAGGGCGAACTGCGGGCCCTTCTTGTCCGCCGTCACGTTATCGGCGTACCCGCCGCCCGTCTTCGGATCGCCGTGCCGCCCGGCCTCCTTGGCCTTTTCCGGATCATACCTGGTGCTGTCCACATATTGATCGTCGGTCTGCCCGACGGAGCCGGTCCGCACGCTCTTCCAGTGCCACATGTCGAGGCGCTCGCCGGACTTGCCAGTGTACTTGTTGCCGAACGGCTTGCCTTCGCCCGTATGGCAGGCGGCGAGGCATCCCTTCTTCTCGAAGTCGGGAGTGCTGATGTTCCAGATCCAACCGAACTTGTCCTCGTAGTAGAGGTTATTGTCGCCTCCCTTGTCGTCCGGATCCTTCAGCTTGGTCCAAGACCCATCGGCCTGTTTCTGCCACGGTGAGCGCCGGAAACTCTGCGTCGGGTCGGCGTACTGGACGAGGAAGTACGCCGTGTCGGCGGTGTAGAGCGCCCGAAGGGTCACCTCGGTAGTTCCCTTCGGCAGGTTCCGTCCGCCGACCACCTTCACCGTGAGGGGCGCCGCCTGCTTCCAGAGATCCTCCATCACGCCGTCGAGGGTCGGCGCCGTGGTAACCTTCTTGGCGACGAGGACGTTCTTCTCGGCGGCCTGGGGCTGGCTGATGAACAGCCCAACACCCACACCGAGGGCCAGCAGGAGCACCGGAAGGGTCCACTTCCACCAACGTTTCATGGCTGCCTCCTTTCTCCACTCTCGTGTTCAGGGGAAGGCCTGCGTGAAAGCCCTACATGCCGTGACGCATGCCCATCGGCTGGTTCAGGAGGACGATGCCGACCACGGTGAAGAGCAGGGCCAGCGCCGCAAGCGGCAGCAGGGCCCGGCTGGCCGCCCGCGGGTCCGGGTACACCCGGAGCGCTAGCAGGTGCCCGGCGACCAGAGACACGACGAAGAACCCGACGAGCAAGCCCATTTGAAGTACCCCAACGACCGACTCGGACGCCAGGGGCATGGGCTGCCAGTCGGGCGTGCCGAGCGAGAAGGGCGTATAGATCGCCACCGCCCGCTGCACGGCGGGGACAATTCCGCCTCCCTCGATGAGCAGATGGCCCACGTTGTGGGCGAGATGCATGGCGAGGCCGACCGGAACAAACATGTAGCCAAAGACGACGAAGGTCTGCCGTGTGCCCAGCCCTTTGTCTCCCGCCAGCCGGTCCGACAGGGCGGCCCCGCCGAGGACCAGGAGAGGCACCGCCGCGAGGGCGCCGCCGAGAAGGATTACCGATTCGACGATACTCAGGTAGGTGACCGGCTTGATGGTGCTGCGGACGAAGGACGGGAGCAACCGGGACAGCGCCTCGATCCAGCCGGGCCAGGCGCTGAGCATACCGGCGGTCACCAGGAGCGTGAGCCCTACCAGCATCACCGCCAGATATGACTCGTCGAGCGCCCGGCGCCCCGACGCCCACAGGTCCTTGCCGAAGGCACGGAGTCGAAGCAGTAGATTATCATGCCTGCAGCCCTTGACGCACTCCACACAGAAGGTACAGTACGTGTTCCGGTCCATGGTGGCGGGAAACTCGAACATCGGGCAGCCGCGGGCCTGGGCGCTCCCCCGGTAACAGCTCTTTTCCCGGTCCGCGGCGCAGACCGACCGGTCCCTGGTGCGAAGCTCGACGGGCGCCGTCATGGAGTAAATCCCGATGAGTCCGCCGATGGGACAGAGATAACGGCAGAAGCTCCGCCGCTCGTAAAAGATCCCGATGGCGACTGCCAGGCTCGCGAAGAAGATGACGATCCAGGCCGTCACCCACGGTGAGCGCACGACGCCGAGCTGCTCGTCCGCCCACGTGAGGAGGACGAACATCCCCGTCGCCCACCAGATGTTCCGGAACGGCTTGGGGAGGCGGCGGACCGGTGCCGCGATCCGCGAGGCCCACTCGTTGAGCGCACCAAATGGACAGGCGAGACACCAGGCACGCCCCACTAGGAAGAAGGTGAAGATGATCCCCGCCCACCAGATGGTCCACGTGAGCTTGGTCGCGACGTTCACGCCGCCCTCCTGGACATCGGAGAGCCCGAGGAAGATCACAATTACCATCAAGAGGAGGAGCGGAATCTGCATCGACGGCTGAAGCGCGGGCGCGGTGAGCAGGCGCCGAAGCCACGGAATCGCCAGGAGGTTCAGGGGCTCTGCCACCCGTCCGACCCTGGCCTTCAGGACGACGAGGTACAGTCCGAGAACGGTCATACCCCCCAGGACCGCCACGAACGCCCAGCCAACCCCGCCCATGCCCGGAGCCCGCCCCACGAGGACGTGGAAGTCAACGACGAGGGGCGGATCGAATTGTTCGCCGTCAAGCTCGGCGATCGCCACGCGAACCTGGTGCACGCCCCTCTTTGAGGGCGTGAACGGCACGGCATAGCTGCCGGCCCAGGTCACCTCAGGCGCCAACCGGAAATCGAGAGGTGCACCGGCGGGCGCCACACTGATGAGGACCCGCCCACCCGAAACCGGCTTGAGCGGGGAATTCTGAATGATCTTGGCGACGACCTGGCTCTCTTGACCGGGGGCGAGGGGGCTCGGTTGACTCAAGAGCTCGACCTGGTAGCCCTGGACCGAGACCAGGCGTACCGCTCCGATCGGCTGGGCCCCCCCATGCTCGCCATGGGCGAAGACCGTGGTGGGGAGCAAGAGAAAGAATACCGCCGCGAGGCGAGTGATCACCGGCCAAACCTCCGGTCGATCGCGCGGCGGATTTCAGAAACCTCGTATCCCGCCTTTACCATCCGAGACGCATCCAGCGCCTCATCCATACAGATGTCTCACGTCGCCGCGTGGCCGTCCGTGTAACAGGAGAGAAGGCTCTTATGCCCCAGGTGCTTGTCGCAGTAGCAGTAACAGTAGAGCTGGTCCAGCACGTCGGGAATCTCGCGGGCGACTTGGTGGGCCAGGGCGGCCTTGCCGACGAACCGCGCCGGATCGAGGGTCGGCCGCGTCTCCCGCCGCGCGACCGCCGGGACTGCCGGGCCCGAGGATGGCCCCGACGACACCATGGGAGGCTCGGGTGTGCCCACCGGTGCCGGGCTTTGCCCGAGCCAGGCCACCACAAAGACTGTCCCCACAATCCCGATGAGAGCACTGACCAGCCATGTCCCGTATCCTTTGTGCTTTGACGGCGCGAGCCGATTTCGACGCTTCCCCATACCCTTTCCTCCTTCCTTTACCGAATTCCAGGAGACGGTTCGAGGCTTCCTCGGTCCAGGTGAAAGTGCAATGGGGGTGCCACACATGGGGTCACCGGAGTCCGTGTGCAACTCTTTGATTTACCTATGAATTACTCGGCTGCCATGACCGGAGTCGTGGGAGGATTTGAGACAAAGATGTCCCACCCGGTCTGGTCGTTCCGGAAGGAAAGGAAGAAGGAAGCCACAAGAGACGGGGGGTTACGTTTCGTGAGGCAGGGGTGTCGCGCCTCCCTCTTGTACCCTACCGGTATTCGAAGGTGAAGAGGGCCTGCGCCGGGGTGTTCCAGACATCCGCCAGATGCTTATAACGGGCGATGTCCGGCGGCTGGACATCGACCAGAATGGAATAGGTTCCCGGGTGCGGCAGGGTGATGTTGGCCCCGTAGTGGAGCCACTCTCCGATCAACGGGACAAGGCCTACGCTAAACTCCCGCTTTGTGGTCTGGTCAGAGATGGTCGCCTTGACGTTGAGGTACGGGATGTAGATCGCCCTGCGCACGTCATAAACCCGCACGTCGAGGTGATGGGTGGCCGCCGCCGCCGGCTTGTGATGGGGGTCCAGCTTGGGATCAATAACCTCTTGAGGCCCCCAGATATACAGGGTGATCTCAAGATTCCCCACAGTCCTCATCCCGATGCGAGCCCGCTCACCCTGCGCCCACACAGGCCGGGGGAGCAAGAGCAGAAGGACAAAGGTTGTACTCAGCACCCACCGCTGCATCAGAAGAGACCTCCGAAGCTCAAGAACGCCCGTTTCGCCGTATGCGTTGAGCAAGGCGGGTGCCACCAACCGAGCGATACCACTCCCTGAAGGTAAGTGATGAATTTGCTAGCCAAAGGCCGACGGGGAGGTGGAACGCTGTGTGGGGACCCTCCCGAGAACCGAGACACGCGTGCCCCAGAAGAGCCGGGTGCCAGATGCGCACATCGTGATGAAAAGCACTTAACAGAACAGAGAATCTGGAGGGTGGGACAGCCCCGCCCCACGTCAAGCAAGTGCCCCATGCGGAATAGGGCATCTAGAACTTGCCCTATGCGCGGCCAGCGCATGCCGATCGCCCCCTCTGGACAAAGAAGATTGCCGTCAGCCGGCGGTCAGGCGGACTGTAGCCGAGTGGAGCCCGATGGTCAAGGACAGACTGAAAAAGGTGAGCCAGATCAGGACCAGGGTGACGACCTGGGCGACCGGATTGCGCAACAGGCCGTCGCCATACCCCCAAATCATTGCCAACGATGCAATGGCGAAGACGAAGTGCATGGCGTCGTTGTAACCGTGAAAGGTGTAGAGGGCATAGTGCAGGGCCGGGTTCTGGGAGAGCACCTGGGCCTCCAACTCAGGCCGGGGGGCAGCGTAGATGTGGAGGAACGTCGCGACGAGGAACCAAACGATCAGTAGGCTGAGCCCGCTGAAGAGCCGGACCGAGGCGAAGGTGGTCTTCTTGCCTAGGACCTCCCACAGCGCGAGGAAGCTGATATTTGCCGCCGACCAGGCCACCGTCAATCCCCCGGTGGTGATGAGCAGCATCACGAAGGCCGTCACCGGCATCAAGAATCCCGGCAGGAACGGCCGCCCGACTCCCAGGATATGCCAGGCCGGCATCGTGACGAGAAGTCCACTCAGCGCCGCCACGAGGAAGACAACGACGCTGATCGAGAGCGGCATCCACGCCTCGCCCGTGAGACCCAA
>Ga0209853_1000212_pt1 | contig 15911 bp, 15 predicted proteins | sample GWRWS1_30_40_FD_187224 | JGI IMG/M metagenome (GOLD analysis project Ga0209853, IMG submission 187224) | Riverbed sediment microbial communities from areas with vegetation nearby in Columbia River, Washington, USA - GW-RW S1_30_40 (SPAdes)... | ecosystem: Environmental > Aquatic > Freshwater >...
CCACGAACACCGCCTCCTCCGCCCCGGCGAGACGCGCCTCCTGCATCGCGGCGAACCCCACCGCGCTCTCGATGTCGTCCGTCGGGTTCGGAGCGAGGGACGCAACGATCAGGGCCCGCCGGCCGAAGACCTGGGCGCACACGTTCGCCTTCCCTTCCTGCACCCGGACCATCGGGCTCGCGGTCGGGGAGACGTGCGCGGTCCGGATCAGCTCCCGGATCACGGGCGCGAGCTTCTCGACCTCTTTCGTGTTCGCGGGATTCTCGTCGTGGGTCGTGGGCCCGTGGGCGACGAGGACTGCGCCCGCCACGTCCTCGAGGCGGGCCCGCAGCTTCGCGGGGAGGTCGCTCCCGCCGACATACCCCATCGGGCCCGGGTGGACCATCGGGGCGACGAACACCGCCTTCGTGCCCCTCGGGGTCCGGAACGTGACCGCCCCGACCCGGACCCGCGCGGGCACGGAGATCGCGGTGAAAAACGATTCGATCTCGTCCCGCCCCTCCTCCCCGAGCTCCGTGAAATGGTCCAACGTGTACCGCATCAACTTCAAGCCGTTCACGCCGAACGCTTTCTGCAGGGGGCGCTTCGCGATCTCCGTGAAGCCGATCGCGGTCGCGAGGAAGATCGCGAAGACGAGGGCGGCGGTGAGCCAGTCCCCTGCCCGCGTGGGCACGAACACCGCCAGGCCCAGGAGCCCGAGGATCGGGTGCACGATCGCGGCGGGGAGGGACCGCAGGTAGTTGCTGTGGCTCGTCCCCGCGAGGATCACGAACCGGACCCAGAGGACCGCTCCGTAGGCGAGGAGGACGACCCGCTGCACGGAGAACGCGTACTGGATCTGGGTCGCGATGCTGTAGATCGTGAGCCCGACCGTCGCGGCGAGGAGGATTCCGTCGAGGACCACGAGGCCGAGGAACGACATCAGCATGGACCGGCGGAGATACATCCGCCCGCCAAGGCCCTCCGCAAGGGGCTTCGTCACCGCCGCGCTGACGAGGGCGGGGACGGCGAACACGAAGACGGCCCGGTACAGGACGTTCCAGATCGACACCTCGATCGGCGCCGGGTATGTGAGGAGGAACCCGCCGAACAGGGAGAACGCGAGGATCGGGAGGACCATCCGACGCGGGTGGGGTGCGGAGAACAGGCGGCCCGCGATGCGGGTCGTGTCCTCGTGCGCGGCCTGCGCGCTCTTCACGGACGCGGTCTGGCTCATCACCGCTTCACCGCCGCGACGATGTCCCGGAGGGCCGCGGCGTTCTTCGTCTCCTCCACGACGGTCCCCGTGACGAGGATGTCCGCGCCCGCCTTCGCGACCGCGGCGGCGGAGGCGGGGGTCCGGATCCCCCCGCCGACGATCAGGGGGACCTCGATCGCCTCCTTCACCGCGCGGACCATCCCGACCGGGGCGGGCTCCGGGGCTCCGCTCCCGGACTCCAGATACACGAGGCGCATCCCGAAGAACTGGGCCGTGAGGGCCCACTCCACGGCCTCCTCCGGCCTCGACCGCGGGATCGGGTCCGCCTCCCCGATCAGCCCCGCCCGCATCCCGGGCTCCACGATCAGGTACGCCATCGAGATCGGCTCGAGCCCCCACGCCTTGATCACGCGGGCGGCCCTCCGCTGCTCCCCGACGATCAGCCGGGGGGAGCGGGAGTTCAGGAGGCTCATGAAGTACACCGCGTCCGCGTGGCGGGAGAGGCTCGAGGCGCCCCCCGGGAACAGGATCACGGGGACCGTCGACGCGGCCTTGATCGCCCGCACGGTCCCGTCCACCTTCTCCGGCGTCACCCCGGTGGACCCGCCGACCATGATCGCGTCCGTCCCGGCCTCCGTCGCGAGGCCCGCAAGGGCCGCCGCCTCGCCGGCGGACTGCTTGTCCGGGTCGATCAGGGTCATGTGGACCTTGCCGCGGGAGACCCGCTCGAGGACGTAATCGAGGACCTTCATCCGAGGAGACCTCCCGCGAGGAACGCGACGAGCGCGACGACCATGCCGTACTTCGCGGCCCGCTGGGCGCGACCCGGGTTCTTCGCGGAGACCGCCCCGCTGTAGATAAAGATGGCGTCCGCGACGAGGACGGTCCCGAGATACGGGAGGCCGAAGAGCCCGAACACGGGAGGGACGACGCTGAACGCGGCGCCCGCCACGAAGCACGCCGCGGCGACCGCCCCCGCCCGGGGCACGCCGATCCGTCGCGGGAGGGTCGCGCGGTCCACGTCCCCCGCGAGGTCCTCGATGTCCTTCGCGATCTCCCGCCCCGCGGTCGCGAGGGCCGCGAGGGACCCCATCAGGAACGCCCGCTGGAGGACCATGGGGGTCCCCGTGTACACGGCCGCGCCGCCGAACGCGAACAGGGACCCGACGAGGTACGCGATCAGGAAGTTCCCGCCCGCCCCCCGCGCCTTGAGCCCCTTCTCGTACGAGACCATGACGACGAAGTTCAGCGCGACGATGCCGACCGCGAGGATCCCCGCGACCGCCGCGGCCGCGAGGCTCAGGGCGAACATCAGCGAGGCGAACTTGAGGGCTTGGTCCGCGGACACCTCGCCCCGGGGGATTGGCCGGTCCGGGTGGTTCACCCGGTCCGTCTCGCGGTCGAAGTAGTCGTTCAACGCGTTCCCGCCCGCCGTGAAGAGGGCGGCGGCGAGGGCGGCGAACCCCACGGCGGGGATCTGCGCGAGGAACACCGCGGGGCCTCCCGCGACGAGGGCCGCGACCGCCACACCGGCGGCGGACATCCCGGCGTTCCCGGGTCGGGACAGCCGGAAGTATCCCCGCATGCGGGCCGATGTATCCGCCTCCGGGTAAAAAGGGTTCCACGGCGGCCCCGGGACCGCCAGGCGCCTGTAGCGGCCCCGTAGCATGGGGGATGCCGTTCTCAGCCGGGATACCAGCGTCACACGTACGGTACCCGCTCGCATCGCGTTTTATATCCTCTGGGGACCATACGCACCGTTGCGGCTCTAGGGTCCGACTCGGAGCCTCGGAACCTGGCCCTGGGGCACCTCTGCCCTCCCGACCCCTCTCGGAGGTGCGCGGCCAGACCCGTCGCTCCCGCCCGGACCCCGGAGGGGGACGCAGGGACGATGGCGGAGAAGGGTCGACTGTTCGGGAAGCGAGCGGAGGAAGCGGGCGAAGCGATTGCCCGGGCACAGGCCGTCCTCGACCTCCTCAAGCTCTCGAAGGCGGACCTCTCCCCCGCGGCCAGGCTCGTCGCGCAGGCACGGGAGGCCCTCGGCCGGAAGGAGTACGACGCCGCCCAGGCCCTCGCGACCCGCGCGGAGGCCCTCGCGTCCTCCCTCGAGGGGCGGTACCGCGGGGCCCAGAAGGCACTGAACGCCCTCGTCGGGATCGCGAAAAAGGCGAAGGAGCTCGGGTTCGCGACGGCGGAGTTCGACGCCTCGGTCGCGGAGGCGCGGAGGGTCGCGAAGCAAGGCGCCGTCGAGGACGGCGTCTCGATTCCGAACTACCTGCAGGCCCGGGCGATCCTCGAAGCTGCGGGCACCCGCGGCGGGGAGCTCCTGAAGCGCGCGCAGGCGGTCGCGAACGAGATCTTCACCGCGGAGCTCGCCCTGGACGCGCTCAAGGACGCGAACGGTCACAGCGACCACGCGGAGTTCGAGCGGCTCGTCCTCACGGGGGGGCGGAGCCTCCTCGAGGGGGCGAAGCGCTCCCTCGCGGCGGGGGACCTCGATGGCGCGGAGACCGCGGCCCGGAGGGCCTCGGAGGGGGCGAAGAAGACCCTCGCCGCGTACCAGGACTCCATCGCGGCCCTGAAGGAGGTCGAGATGGCGATCGCGGACCTCCGCTCCTCGGGGATCCTCGCGGCGGGGCCGGAGCGTCTCCGGGAGCAGGGCCAGATCTTCCTCCGGCGGGCGAAGGTCGCGGAGGCGAAGGATGTCCTCGAGCGGGCGGCCCGGGAGGCCCAGCGGATCGGGGTCGACCACCGTCGCGCGACGAAGGACGTCGCGGAGGCGGAGACGAGCGTCATCGGGCTCGCCCGGGCCGGGTTCGTCTCCGAGGACGCCCAGCGGGCGGTCGACGACGCGAAGCGCGCCCTCGCCCACGGACAATACGACCGCGCGGTAGAGCTCTCCGCGGATGCCCGGCGGGCCCTCGGGAAGCGCCAGGAGGTGCGGGACCGCCTCGCCCGGATGATCGAGGACACGAAGCGGAAGGTCGAGGAGCTCCGCGCGGTCGGGGTCGACTACGCGAACGACGTCGAGGAGATGGTCCTCCGGGCGGAGCGGGAGTTCGAGAACGGGGACCTCGTGAACAGCTCCGAGGACCTGAAGATCGCGAGCCTCCTGATGGGGCCGCGGCGGCCGGACGCCCACAAGGGCCGCCCCGCCTAGCCGCGGGGAACCCCTAAATAGCGCCCGCCCCTTCGTTTTCCCCTTGGCGGAGCAGTACTTCTCCCGGAAGCCGTCCGCGCCCCACTGGGCCCTGGAGTTCACGGCGGTCCTCCGGGGCCGGCCCTTCACGTTCGGGACGGACTCCGCGGTGTTCTCCCGGAGGGAGGTGGACGCCGGGACGCGCCTCCTGATCGATGCCCTCGCGGTCGGCCCTTCCGAGTCCCTCCTCGACCTCGGCTGCGGGTACGGGCCCATCGGGGTGGCGGTCGCCGCGACCGTCCAGGGCGGCCGCGTTGTGATGACGGACGTGAACCGCCGCGCGGTCGCCCTGTCCCGCAAGAACGCGGAGGCGAACCGGGTGCGCGTGGAGGTCCGAGAGGGGGAGCTGTTCGCGCCCGTCGAGGGGCTCGCGTTCGATCACATCGCGTCGAACCCGCCGATCCGCGCCGGGAAGGCGGTCGTCCACGGGATCGTCGAAGGGGCTCCCGCACATCTTCTCGAGGGCGGCTCCCTGTGGCTCGTCGCGAGGACGCAGCAGGGCGCCCCCTCCTTGATGCGCAAGATGGAGGAGGTCTTCGGAAACGCGGAGGTCGTGTCCCGCGGCGGGGGGTTCCGCGTCCTCCGTTCCACGAGGCCCGGCAATCCTTAAATAGAGCCCGCCATTTGAGACGACGCTCCGTCTACGGTGACCGTTCCATGGCCGATGAGAAACAGAAGCCCGCCCCCGCCGAAGCCCCGGCCCCCGCGCCGAAGGCGCCCGTCCGCCCGCCGGACGCGAAGGAGAACTTCCGGTACATCGTCCGCCTCGCAAACACGGACCTCGAGGGCGCGCGGTCCGTCGTGTACGCCCTTTCGAGGGTGAAGGGGGTCGGAGTCCGGATCGCGGAGTCCGTCGCGGACCTCTCGAAAGTCTCCCGGACGGAACGGATCGGGAACCTCACGGACGCGGAGACGGACAAGATCGAGGAGACCCTCGGGAAGCTCGGCGAGATCCTCCCGCACTGGATGGTGAACCGCCCCCACGATTGGGAGACCGGGGACGACATCCACCTCTTCAGCTCGGACGTGGACCTCCGCCTCCGGGACGACATCAACCGGATGAAGATGATCCGGTGCTACCGCGGGATCCGGCACGAGCAGGGCCAGAAGGTCCGCGGGCAGAGGACGCGGAGCAACGGGCGCACGGGCCTCACGGTCGGTGTGATCAAGAAGACCGCCATCGCCGCGGCGAAGGCCGCGAAGAAGGAAGAGGGCGGCGAGAAGGAGAAGAAGGAGTGAGGGGTTGGGAGACCCGAAGTTTTCTCGCCAGAAGTACGAGAGGCCCTCCCACCCGTGGGAAGGGGAGCGGATCAAGGCGGAGAACGAGCTCCTCAAGAAGTACGGCCTCAAGAACAAGAAGGAGCTGTGGCGCGCCCAGTCCGTCCTCCGCCGGTTCCGCCAGCGGGCGCGGCAGCTCCAGGCCCTCGTCCGGTACGGGGACAAGCAGGCGGCGAAGGAGAAGGACGAGTTGATGGGCCGCCTCGGCCGGCTCGGCCTCCTGCCCACGGAGGGAGCGACCCTCGACGACGTCCTCGCGCTCGATGTGGAAGCGGTCCTGTCCCGACGGCTCCAGACCCTCGCGTTCGTGAAGGGTCTCGCGTTCACGCCGCACCAGGCGCGGCAGTTCATCGTCCACGGGCACGTTGCGATCGGCGTCCGCCGGGTCACGGTGCCCGGATACCTCGTCACCCGCACGGAGGAGGGCGGGATCGTGTACGATCCTCGCTCCCCGATCAGCCACGACCTCCATCCCGCACGGCCGGGGGCGCCCCCGCCGGAGCCGCCCGCGGAGGGCGAGCCGGGACCCGGCTCCCCCGCGCCGCCGGGGCCGGAAGGGCCCGCGCCCGGAGGTGGGTCTCCGTGACGAAGTGGGGGATCGCGCACATCTACGCGTCGTACAACAACATCATCATCACGCTCACGGACCTCACGGGCGCAGAGACGGTCGCGAAGGCGACCGGCGGGATGGTCGTGAAGGCCGCGAAGGACGAGGCGTCCCCGTACGCGGCGATGAAGGCCGCGGAAAAGGTCGCGGACGCGGCGAAGGAGAAGGGGATCGACTCCATCCATGTCCGCGTCCGCGCGCCGGGCGGGAACCGGTCCCAGTCCCCAGGCCCGGGGGCCCAGGCCGCGATCCGGGGGCTCGCGCGGGCGGGCCTGCGGATCGGTCGCATCGAGGACGTGACGCCGGTCCCGCACGACGGGACGAAGCCGAAGGGCGGGCGGCGCGGGAGGCGGGTGTAGATGGACGTGAAGATCCTCGAGGAGTCCGACACGGACCTCACCCTGAGGTTCGACGAGACGGACCCCACGATCGTGAACTCGATCCGGAGGACCCTGATCGCGGACGTGCCGAAGATGGCGATCGAGGACGTCGAGTTCCACCTCGGCCCGATCCGGGCGGAGGACGGGAAGGAGTACGAGAGCGTCGCGCCCCTGTTCGACGAGATGATCTCCCACCGCCTCGGTCTCGTCCCGATCCCCACCGACCTCGCGCTCTTCGTCCCGAAGGCGACGTGCCCGAGCTGCCACGGCGAGGGGTGCCCGAACTGCACGATCATCTACTCCCTGAACAAGCGGGGGCCCGCGGTCGTCACGTCCGGGGACCTTGAGCCGATCGGGGACCCGAAGCTGAAGCCGAGGGACGCGGCGATCCCGATCGTGAAGCTCGGGGACGGCCAGGCCCTCCTGATCTACGCGACCGCGACCCTCGGGACGGGCAAGGAGCACGCGAAGTGGCAGGTCGCCCACGGCGTCGGGTACGCGTTCACGACGGTCCTGAAGGCGGGGGGGAAGTCGTTCGAGGCCCAGGATGCGAAGGTCCCCGTGTGCCCGGAGCACATCCTCCGGCCGGGGAACGAGGAGGTCACCGTCGAGCTGAAGACGGAGTGCAAGAACTGCCGGAAGTTCTCGGACGCGTACGACGTGAAGTCCGTGAAGGTGTTCAACGACCCGACGAAGATCCGCATGCAGTTCGAGACGGACGGGAGCCTCACCGCACGGGACACCCTGGTCGCGGCGCTGGACATCCTGGAGAAGCGGTTCGCGGACCTCGCGGGCAAGGTCGAACAGCTCTAGCGGCTCGTCCCCGAAGCGGTCGCCCCAAAGTTTGATATAGGATTACTATCCTTAGCGTAATCCCATGGAACTCGGCGAACTCGAGCTCGCGGTCCTGCGCGCCGTCCGGTCCCTGGGCGAGACGACGACCGGGGAGATCCACCGCGAGGTGCGGAAGACCCGGGACGTCGCGTACACCTCCGTCACGACGACCCTCTACCGCCTCGTCGAAAAGGACGTCGTGCAGGTCCGGAAGGAGAGCGAGAAGAAGGTCTTCTACTCCGTGAAGGACGGCCGGGCGTACGAGAAGGTCATGTCCACGATGATGAAGCGAATGGTGGACACGTTCGGCGCCGCTGCGATTTCCTACATCCTGGAGAATCCTGGGAACCTGACGGCGAACGAGATCGCGGCCTTGCGGCGGATGATCGCGAGGACGAAGGCGAAGGAAGAGCGGGATGGCTGAACTGGCTGAGCAGATCACCCACGCGCTCGAACGATACTGGTCGAGTCCGATCCCCCTCACGATCATCGTGGCCACCCTCGTCTGCATGGGCACTCTTGTCTACGTGTTCCTCACGAACGCCCGGAACGCGAAGCTCCGCGTGAGCCTCCTCACGGGGCTGTACTCCCTCTCGATCTTCTTCTGGCTCTTCCTCGCCTCGAGCCTGGTGTTCTGCCTGTCGATCGCCTCGATCGTCGCATACCGCGAGTGGGGGATCCGCGCGGCGGCGGGTGGGGCGGTGCTCCTCAGCTTCGCCCTGAGCGCGTTCGTCTCAATCGCGGTCTGGCGACGGGGCGCGGACCGCGTCCTCCGGAAGATTCCGACCCGCGGGCCGGGTCCGGAGGAGGCGTGGCTCGTGGACTATGTCGCCCTCGTCGGGAATTTCGAGGATATCGCCCTCGTAGAGCTCCGCGTCAGCGAGAGCCCGAAGCCCGTGGCGATGGCCGTGAGCGGAAGTCGCCACCTCGTGATCGTGTCCACGGGACTCCTGTCGTCCCTCGACCGGGACGAGGTCGAATCCGTCGTCACCCACGAGCTGATGCACATCAAGAACCACGACTCCCGGTTCAAAGTCTTCTCGACCGTGATGTCGAGGTTCCTGTTCTTCGACCCGTTCAGCAAGTTCTTCGACCCCGCCGTGCACCGGGAGCGGGAGTACCTCGCCGATGAGATGAGCGGGCGCACGACTGGGAAGCCGGGCTCCCTCGCGTCCGCGCTCCTGAAGATCCATGAGACCGCGAACGGTGGCCCCTCCCCCCTCGCGGGACTCAGCATCGTTGGGCGCGATGGCGGGATCTTCTCCCGGTTCCCCCCGGTGAAGGAGCGGATCAACCGCCTGATCGTCCTCTCGGAGATCCTCCACCGCTCGACCTGAAATGCAGTTACGACCGGAGTAGTATGACTTACTACTCCGATAGTAATATTTAATACCCCACGGACCCCTAGGCAGCCCCGGATTGGGGGTTGGTCATGGGGTCCCTCGAGACGTGGACACTGCCGTCGTCCCTAGAGAAGCGAGTCGTCGACACCCTGCGCATCGCGGATCGCTGGGGGTACGGGCTCGCGGGCGAGGACGTCGCCCGCCTCCTCCATGGCGGCCCCGCGGACCCGTCCGACGTCGAATCGGTCCTCGCCTCGTCCCGCGGCGTGATGTACCGGGGCGGGGTCGCGGCCCTCTCCGGTCGGGGGGACCTCATCGAGAAGAGCCTCGCCCGCCGCCTCTCGAACGGCGGTCTCGCCGCCCTGTACTTTGAGATCGCGGAGGAATTCGCGAGGGACCTGCTGCGGCACAACCCGTTCGTCCGCGCGATCGCCGTGTGCGGGTCCACCGCCTCCGGAGGGCTCGAGGCGGGGGATGACATCGACTTCAACCTCTTCGCGGAGGACGGCACGAAGTACGTGGTCTATCTCTCCGCGCTCCTCCTGGGACTGAAGTACTCCGTCCTTCACGGGCGTCCCTTCCGCGGCGGGGCTTCCCTCCTCGCGCTCCTTCCGAAGGTCACCTGTGTGAACGTCGTCTGGACGGAGTCCCACTCCCGTCCCTTCCTCCGGCAGGACGCCTCCCTCGCGTTCGAACTCCTGCGTTCCGTCCCGATCGCGGGGACCGCGCACTACGCCCGCACGCTGGAATCGAACCCTTGGCTGGGTGCGCACTTCCCGCAGATCTTCACCCGCGTGGTCGCAGATCGGGTCGGACCCCAGCGCCCCACACTGATTGCGGGGGCGATCGGGGCGGTCGCGCGGTTCCCCCTCGGCCGCCGCGTCCTCGAGCAGGTGTGCAGAGGCGTCGTGGCGGCGATCCACCGTGTCGTCCGTCTCACGCGGGAGCGAGACCCGGAGGCGATGGCCCGCCACACGTTCCTCCGGCGGGTGAAGTTCCCGTACGACGTCCTGCAGGACTGATGCATGATCGAAATCGACACGACGCTCCTCTCCATCCTGTTCGCGTTCTTCGGGGCGTTCTACTCCCTCCTCCTCGTCGCGGTCCTCCGCGCCCGCCACCGCCGGAAGACGCCCGAAGGGGTGTCGACGAGATCTCGGTTCAGCATCATGGTCCCCGCCAGGAACGAGGACGCGGTCCTCGCGCGGACCCTCGAGGGGATCCTCGCCCTGGACTATCCGGCGGCCCAGGTCGAGGTCCTCGTCATCGACGACGGGTCCACGGACAGGACCGGCGACATCGCGGCGGGGTTCGCCTCCCGCCATCCCGGACGCGTCTCCGTCGTCCACATCGAGGAAGCAACGTCCGGGCGCGGGAAATCGGAGGCCCTCAATCTTGGATTCCGCCACCTCCTGCGGACGTCCCGGTTCAACGGGTTCCGGGACTGGGTGATCGGCGTGTTCGACGCGGACGGGATCCCGGACCGGGACCTCCTCCAGAAGGCCGCGGCCCAGTTCGAGAACCCGAAGGTGGGCGCCGTCCAGGCGTCCGTCCGGATCTCGAACCGGCACTCGTCCCGCCTCGCGAGGATGCAGGACATCGAGTTCTCCGCGTTCTCCCGGGTGACCCAGATGGTGCGCGCCGAGCTCCTCGACTCCGCCTCCCTTGGCGGCAACGGGCAGTTCGTCCGCGCCCGCGCCCTGTACGAAGCGGCGATCTCCCGCACGCCCCACCGGTTCTGGCGGCCGGGGGCCCTCACGGAGGACCTCGAGCTCTCCGCCCGCCTGGTCCTCCGCTCCTGGAGGATCAAGCACCTCGCGACGAGCTACGTCCACCAGGAGGGGGTCGAGACCCTGACGGATCTGTTCCGGCAGAGGACCCGCTGGGCGTGGGGCTCCCTCCAGGTGTTCGTGGAGTACATCCTGAAGCTCCGGTTCCTCCGGGCGCGGAACGTCCCGTTCAAGAAGCGCCTCGACCTCGCGATGAGCCTCTCCCTCTTCCTGATGTCCCCCCTCGTGATGGTCGTCTGGCTCCTCACGTTCCTCGACCTGATCCGGGTGATCGAGGCGGTGAACCAGCTCCCGTTCCTCGCGACCCTCGCAATCTCCTTCGGCTTCTTCCCGATCGTCACGTGGGGGATGTTGGACCAGAAGGAGTACCGGAAGCCTCGCCTCTTCCTCGACCTCCTCCTCTTCACGGTGTACACGTACCACTGGCTCCCGTGCCTGTACGTCGCCGCCCTCCGGGTGATCGGCGGGGACGACCCGAAGTGGTTCAAGACCCGCCGGATCGCGGAGGCCGCCGCGCGCGCATCGAAGGGGCACCGCGTCGTGGAACGCGTGTCCACGTGGGCGACCGCGCCGCGGGTCGCCGGCCTCGCCGCGTTCCTCGTCCTCGCCCTCGTCGCGGGATACCTCCGGTGGATCCGTGGGGCGCTCCTCGACCCGTTCGAGGACCCGTACCAGCACTGGTGGATCGCCGGGTACACGGTCGAGACGGGCCGGTACTACGACTCGTTCTCCGCGATGACCCACGGGAACTGGCTCCCGCTGTACGACTTCGGGATTGCCGGGCTGTTCCCCGTGGCGGGCCTCCACAACATGGCGGCGTTGAAGTTCGTCAGCCTCCTCTTCTCCCTCGGGACGATGGCCCTCGTGTGGCTCGTCGCCCGCACCCGCGGCCGGGGGGCCGCGTGGGCCGCCGCCTCGTTCTTCGCCTTCACGCCATCCGCGATCCTCGCAGGGACGATGGCCCTACCGGAGGCCCCGACGGGCTTTGCGCTCCTCGGCGCGTACTACCTGCTGTTCCACAGCCCGCTCCCGGTACGATGGCGCCATCCCCTCGCGGCGCTCGCGATGGTCGCCGCCGTCGCGCTACGGTACGAGGCGTGGTTCTTCGTCGTCCTCCTCCTCGCGTACTTCCTCGCGAGACGGAGCCCTCGGGTGAGCCGCGGGGATCTCCTCCTCGTCGCGACCCCCGCCCTGCTGTTCATGGGGACGTGGCTCCTGTTCACCTCGCAATGGGGCTTCCTGCCGAACACGATCATCGCGCAGACCTCCGTGGACCCCGGGTACAAGGCGGCCATCGGCGCGCAGGAGCCGTTCGGGGCCGCGTTCGCGGACTTCTGGTCGGGGTACCTGTCCCTCTCCCTCGCGATCACAATCCTCGGGGGCGCGTACGCCGTGAAGACCGTGCGGCGGGAGTTCCTCGCGGTCGTCCTCCTCGCATTCTCCGCGGCGGAGGTCGCGTGGATGGCCCTCGGCTACGGAAACCCGAGCGGCCGCTACCTCTACGTCACGATCCCGGGCCTCACGATCCTGGCGGGGATGGCAGTCTCCGGCCTCGCGGGGTTCCTCGGGAAAGCGGCGGTCCGGTCCCGCACGGGGCCCGTCGCGTCAAAGGCGGCCGCGGTCGTCGCGGCGTGCCTGATCATCATCGTCGTGGGGGCGACCGCGATCGATGCCCGGGCGATCACGTACCCGGACCGAGACCCGGGACTGTTCATGTCTGCGATGGAGCGCGCCGGCATCTACCTCCGGGACCGACCCCTCCCGGCAGGGAAGCTCCTCCTCTCGGAGTCACCGATCGCGGCATACGTGAGCGGATACGCGCCAGGTCGAATGATCGGTTCGAGCTTCCTCTCGGACAACGCGACGGAGGCGACGCGGTATCTTCAGGAGAACGTCGCGTACATGGTCCTCGTCACGGTCCCCTGGTACAAGCTCCGCGTCCTGTTCCCCGCCCTCGCGGACGGCGTCTCGACCCCGGAGTTCCGGCTCCTGTACGACGCCACGGGTCCGGAGTACGAGCTCGGCGCCCACCGCGTCCTCGTGTATGAGGTGATCTCATCGTCGAGCGGGGTGGGTCCGTGAGCTCCACGCTCCCCGCGTTCGACGCGAGCCCGGAGTACTACCGCCACGTGGCGCACGGCTACGACCAGATCACGACGACGTACGACGACGTCGAGGCGGCGAACTGGGTCGGCCGGCGGCTCCGGCGGGTGATGCAGGCCGCCCTCTTCCGCACGTTCCACCCGGGACAGCGGGTCGTCGAGATCGGATGCGGCACGGGGATCGAGGCGATCGCCCTCGCACAGCGGGGAGTGGAGGTCGTCGCGACGGACCTCTCGGAGGACATGGTCCGGCTCGTCCGCGAGAAGGCGGCTGCAAAGGGGCTTACGAACCTGCATGCGCGCGCCCTCGCCGCGCACGAGGTCGGCGTCCTCCGGGAGGAGTTCGGTGGCGGGTTCGACGGGGCGTACTCTCACGGGGGCGTCCTGAACATGGACCCGGGGATCGAGGACGTCGCGACAGGGGTCGCCCGCCTGATCCGCCCCGGAGGGAGGTTCCTTTGCACGGTCGTGAACCAGACCTCCCTCTTCGAGGCCTTGTTCTATCCCCTCGTTCTGCGGCCCCGCAAGGGGTACCGCCGGCTCGGGCGGGACATCCCGATCCCGATCACACGCCATGAGGGGTTCCGGAAGTACGTCGTCCCCACACGGTTCTACAGCCCCCGCCAATTCGTTCGTTTCTTCGACGACGGCTTCCGGCTCCACCGCCTCGAGGGGCTCCAGATCCTCCTCCCGCCATGGAACCTCTCGGACTGGATCGACCGGCTCGACCCTCTCGCGAGGGCCGTCGAGGCGATCGAGACCCGCATCGCAGATCGGAGGCCCTTCAACTCCTGGGGCAGCATCTTCCTCGCGGACCTTGAGAGGCGGGCACCGTGATCGAGAGCCGCGAACCCGAGTGGGAGGCGGGCGCCTTGGCGTACGACGAGATTGCCTCGCGGTACGACCGTGTCCCTGAGGAGAACCGGATCAACCGTCTGATGCGGGCGGGGTCCCTCGCCCGGATCGCGGAGGCGTTCCCTCCGGGTTCTCGCGTCCTCGAGGTAGGGTGTGGCACGGGCGACGAGGCCCTCGCTCTCGCGGACCGCGGGGTTCGGGTCTTGGCGATCGACCCGTCCCGAGAGATGGTGCGGATCGCGAGCGCCAAGGCGAAAGAGCGGGGGCTCTCGGACCTCGCGACATTCCGGGTTGCGCGCGCCCGTGACCTCCGATCGATTCACTCGGACCTTGGAGAGACGTTCGATGGCGGGTACGCCTCGTTCTCCCTCGCCTACGAACCCGATCTGCGGCCAGTGGCTGAAGGACTCGACCGGGCACTTCGCGCGGATGCGCGGTTCCTCGCCTCCCTTCCCTCCCGGCTCTGCCTCGTCGAGCTCGCAGTCGCAATCGGCTCCGGGCATCCCGGCTTCGCGGGTCGACGACTGTCCCCGTGGCGGGATCACAAGGTCGGCGCGCGGACGGTTCCGATCCGATCGTACACCCCGCACGAATTCGCGGAAGCCATGTCGGCGCACTTCACCCTCGAGCGCGTTGAGGCACTCCCCGCGATCGTCCCGCCACCCTACATGAACAAGGCGTACGCGAGGTTCGAGGGCCTGGCGGATGTCCTAGAGCGCGCGGACTCGCGCTTTCGATCGCGCTTCCTCTTCCGTTCTCTGGGCGATCACTTCCTCGCGGAACTCCGGCATCGTGCCGCCGGCTCCTGACACAGCCCTAGCGCCGCGCGACGTAGATCGGAAAGGACGCAAGCTCCATCCTGAGAACAATGGACTTCAGAGCCCGCGAGACGCGGAACCCCGCGCCGAAGTCGGGGTCGTGGCGGGAGACCTTCGGGAACTTTGTGCGGAGGTCCGCCTCGAGCTCCGCGGCGATGAAGTGGCGGTGCTCGTCAACGAGGCGACCGGATCCGCCGCCGGCCCGCATCCGGTCCTTGAAGTCGGACGAGGCGCGCTCCGCGCTCCTCCGATCCGAATGGACGGGATCGTTCATCACGAGTAGGGACCCGGCTGCGGTCAGAACGCGGGCGGCCTCCGCGATCGCGACACGGGGGTCCGCAAGGTAATGCAGGGAGGCGTTGCAGACTGCGATATCCATCGAGCCGGCCCTGAAGGGCCACCGGGAGAGACTTGCGACCGCCCTCTCGAACGGGTGACCCGTCCGGTCGTACGCGCGCGCGGCCCCGAGCCCGACGTCCTCATCTGCGACGATGTCCGTCGCGTAGCAGCGGAACCCTGCCTCTGACAGCCGGTACGATAGCCAGCCCGTCCCCGCGCCCATGTCCGCGACGATCCGGCCCCTGGCGGGACCGAGGATCTCCAGGAGAGCCTGCAGGCTCCGGGCCTTCGGTCTCCAGTACGGGCTCGCGACGAACGGGAGTTCCAGAACTGAGCCCTTCGGAGGTGCGAGAACATCGCGCTTCCACGCGGCAGCGTACGCCTTTGCGTCCAGAAGGAGCGCTTCGTCCTCACGCCGCAGGAAAATCGGGAGGCCGTCCCGGCTCGCGAAGGGGTGGCCCCCATCGACGCAGCGGAAGCCTCCCTCGTGCGGCCCCAGGCGGGAGAAGCATGTCGGACACGCCCACGTCTCGAGGTCCATCGTGACGCCCCGCGTACGTCAGAGGACCTGCTGCCGCCGGAGCCCGAGGTCGGGACCCACGGAGAGGAGCGAGCCCTTCACGACGGGGTCGTCCTTCATCCCGAGGATCGGCTGCGAGCAGGTGAGCACCATCTCCCCGAAGTCGTCGTAGTACAGCGTGTAGTAGTCGGCGTCCTTCTCGTAGTCCCGGAACGCGTGGAGCCGTTCCCCGTCCGTCAGGAGGAAGGTCAGGGCGGAGTACCCGCCGTACTCGCGACGCACGGTCTCAACGGTCGCCTTCGTCGCGGACAAGACTTGCTCCGGCTCCGAGCCGTCCAGGTTCGAGAGGAGGAGTCGGAACGCGACCTGGGAGTCGATCCTCCCGTCCTCCTCCCGCCACGGGCAGTCGTTCAGGCCTCCGTTGTGAGCGAACGCCCACGTGCGCCCGCCTTTCGACTCCACGAACGGGTGAGAGAACTCCGGGCCCGCCGGGGTCCCCGCGGAGGCCCGTCGGATGTGCGCGAGGACGACGAGTCGTTCCCCCGCCTTCCGGTCGATGTTCGTCTTCGCGACCTTCCACGCGGCCTGGTAGAACCTCGGGTCGCTCTCCGCCGAGCCGACGCCGCGGGCATGGTCCACGAGCTTCCC